>Ga0075163_10003868_pt1 | contig 20074 bp, 22 predicted proteins | sample JI1023141ADNA_FD_71478 | JGI IMG/M metagenome (GOLD analysis project Ga0075163, IMG submission 71478) | Wastewater effluent complex algal communities from Wisconsin, to seasonally profile nutrient transformation and Carbon sequestration -... | ecosystem: Engineered > WWTP > Effluent > Algae... | reverse complement strand
ACGGCAGCGCCGCCATCTTGGCGGCGATCGCCGCGTTCTTCATCTTCGTCTTGCTCGTCGGCATACATGTTCCTGGTCGTCATGCTATGCCTCGAACACAAAATTCAGGACAGGCTCGGCGAACCAGACGAACTCGGCCAATTGGGCAAACTTCACATCGGTGCGGATGTGACCATCGGCGTCGAACAGAGGATGCTCGGATAAACGGCAGAACTGGAAACCGCCGCCCAGGCCGGGCATGGCCTCGCCCTTGGCGTTGGTGTAGCCCTGCGCCACACGGCGCACGCGCTCAGCGGTGACGTTCTTCGCAATGCCACCGTCCATCTCCACCAAGATGAAGCGGCGATTGCCACCGTCTTCGGCATTTTGTTTGAGGACGGCATGAGCCGTGGTGCCGGAGCCAGCGAAGCTGTCAAGGATGAGGGAATCCTTATCGCTGGCAATTTTCAGCAAATGCTGGATCAATCGCGCTGGCTTGGGCGTGAACTTCACGTCTGGCACCAAATTCCGCAATTCTTTCGCGGCCTCATCCGTGTGACCAACGCTATCGTGCTTCAACAGTGAAACGGGCATCATGCCCTGCTGAATTTCGGAGAGAAAATTCTTGAGTGCAGGAACACTGTTGACTCCCTTTACTCCCCACCAGATTCTTTTTTCCGACTCGTTACGTTCATGCACTTCACGCGACATAGCCCAAACTCGCGTTCGCTTCGGCCAAATTTCCTCCCCTGTATTGGGCTGGCGAATGGCGTAGTAAAGATTAGGTCGCTCATCCGATGTGTAGCGGCATGTGTAGTCCATCGCCTTCCATGACCCACGAGCATCATGGTCAGGATTCTTGTAGCGGCCAGTTTGGTCTTCAGTCAATGGCAAAAGATTGCGCTGGAATTGGGCGCTTGCCCGATACGCCATCAACGATTCATGTAGATATCCAATATCTTTGGTATCTGGCGGCGGCGCATATCGTTTTTCCCAAGCAAAAGTACATAGGAAATTTCTAGACCCAAAAACCTCATCCATCAACAAACGCAGGTTCGCCACCTCGTTATCGTCAATAGAAACAAAAATCGCCCCATCCCCGCGCAGAAACTGCCTGAGCAGCACCAGCCTCGGATACATCATGCACAGCCAGCGGTCGTGTCGGTCGAGCGTCTCGCCTTCCTTGCCGACCACATCGCCCAGCCACTTGCGAATCTCCGGGCTGTTCACGTTGTCGTTGTAGGCCCAGCCCTCATTGCCCGTGTTGTAGGGCGGGTCGATGTAGATGCACTTGACCTGTCCCGCGTAGCGCGGCAGCAGTGCCTTCAGGGCGTGCAGGTTGTCGCCCTGGACGATGAGGTTGCCCTCATCCTGTTTATCAGGGTTTACCCCCCCCCCGCAAATCGCCACAGCTCAGTTCGGGAACGGGTTCGAGCAGGCGGAAAGGCACTTCCTTGTGGTGTTTGACAACGGCGTCCTTGCCGATCCAGTTCAACGTTGGCATCTGTTCTTGTTTCTCATTTTTCGGGTGCAAGGAGCTGCACCGTCGGAAAGTACCCCGCATAGCGCCGCACATCCCGCGTCAGCACCGGCCAGCCCGCCACCGCCGCATGGGCGCCAATGAAGAAGTCGGCCAGCACGTTGGTCTTGGTGCCGCCCTGGCGGCGGTACTTCACGAAAGCCTTGCCGGCCAGGAACAGCGCGGGTCGGGGCATTTCGATGACGGGGACTTGCAGCGCCGCGAGTGTTTCGTCCAGCGCCTCGACGGTGCTGAAGGTGAGCGAGAGCTCGGCGTAGATCACGGGGTTGATCACCAGGCGGTGGATCTGCGCCTGGGCGCGCAGTTGGGCGATGGACCAGTCGGCCCATTCAGGGTCGTTTTCCAGCACGTCCACCAGGACATTGGTGTCCACCAGCATCGGGCTCAACCCCGCAGCAGGGCCATCAGTTCTTTCGTGCGCCAGGGCACGTCGGCCTTGCCGCGCGCGGCGTCGAAGCGGTCGGGCGGCGTTTTGTGCGTCTTGCCGCGCAGGCCGGCGGCCTTGTGCAGCACCACTTCACCATCGCGGTTGACGGCGAAGTCCACCGCGCTGCCGGGCGTGAGACCCAGCGCGTCGCGGATTTGCTTGGGAATGGTGACCTGGCCTTTGACGGTGAGTGTGGTGGGCATGGTGGCAGCGTCCGGAGAGAAAAGTTTTACCGATTATAAATAGGTAATACTTTGATGGAGGAGGCAATTCGGGTCCATCCGAGCGCGCGCCCGCACCTGAAAGCCGCGCTCAAGGCCGTCCCGCGTGCGGCACCTGCACGCGCGTCGTCCACACCGCCGCTTCGCGCGCCGCCTTGCGCGCTTCCTCGTGGAAGTCCGGCGCCACACAGATGAACAGCGTGTGGCCGTCCGGGCCGCCGAGCGCGCAGGCAAAAGTACCCATCGAACCTGTCGAAAGGGTGTCCAGCACCTCGCCGCCCGGCGCCACGCGCACCACGCAGTTGCGCCCGCTGTCGGAGAACCAGACGGCGCCCTCGGCGTCCATCGTGGCGCCGTCGGGCAGCGCCTTCAGGGCGCCCATCGCGCTGGCGACGTCGGTCAGCGGCGGCGGGTCGCCGAAGCAGGCCCAGTCGCGGCGCGGCCCCAGGCTGCCGTCGGCGGCGATGTCGAAGGCCGAGATGCGGTTGCCGATGGTCTCGCACACGATCAGCGTGCGGCCGTCCGGCGTGATCATCGAGCCGTTGGGAAAGTACAGGCCATCGGCCGCGCGGTGTACCGACCCGTCGGGATCGACGCGCGCCAGCACCGCCGTGGCGGGTGTGCCGCCGCCCATCAGGTCGAAGCCGAAGTTGCCCACGTAGGCGCGGCCCTGCGCGTCCACCACCATGTCGTTGAGATGCCCGGCGGCCATGCCGGACAGATCGGCATGCACCACCAGTTGGCCATTCGGCTCGCGGCGCAGCAGCTTGCGATCGCGCATCGAGACGATCAGCAGCCGGCCGTCCGGCAGCCAGCCCAGCCCGGAAGGCTGCTGCGGCACGTCGGCCATTCGCTCCACCTGCCCGTCCAGCGCCACGCGGATCACCTGGCCGGTGTAGAAGTCCGACAGCCACAGCCGGTCCTCGTGCCAGCGCGGGCCCTCGAAATAGGTGTAGCCGTCGACGAGAACGGAAAAGCGCGGATCGATGCTCATGGTGTCTCCTGGTGGTTGTGAAATTGCCGATGGGATGGTGCGAAGTCTATCGAGCGCCATGGGTGACGCCAGTGGCTGGCCCGGCTGCCAGCAGTCCAATGAGATCATCTCCATATAATCAGCCGCCATACCATATGACGGCTGCATGATGGAACTCGAACAGAAGTACCTCGCCCTGCTGCACGAGGCCGAACGGCGCGGGCTACCCGACCTGCCGGCCATCCGCCTGTGCTTCCAGACCCTGTCGCTGGCCGCCCGCATCGACCGCGACTGCGCCGCGCTGCTGGCCCCGCACGGCCTGTCGGAAGGCCGGTTCGTGATGCTGTTCCTGCTGGACGCCGCGCCCGATGGCCTGGCGCCCAACCTGCTGGCCGAGCAGGCGGGCGTGACGCGCGCCACCGTCACCGGCCTGCTCGACGGGCTGGAGCGCGAGGCGCTCATCGAGCGCCACGCCGAGCCTGGCGACCGGCGCGCGCTGCGCATCCGGCTCACGCGCCAGGGCCAGCAGCTCGCGCGCAAGCTGTTCGAGCAGCACGGCCTGTGGATCGCGGGCCTGTTCGGCAACCTGACCGCCACCGAACGCACGCAACTGGCGCGCCTGCTCGACAAGGTGGCCACCAACACCGGCGCCGCGCGTGGCACCGCCTGAGCGCAAGGGCGCCACGCGCGCGGCGGACATTCCGGCCGAGGTGCTGGATGCGCTCTCGCGCGGCGTGCTGCCCACGGCCACGCTCGCCGAAGGCCTGGCGCTCGACCAGGGCCGGCTGCTGCGCACCGTGTTCCCCGATCTGCCACCGCCGATCCACGGCGCCGCCGAGGACGCCTGCCGCCTCGGCATCCTCAAACGCATGGAGCGCATCGGTGCATTGCTGCTGCAGGAACTGGGTAGCCCCGGCATCGGCACCTGCCGCGCCCACCCCGCCGACACGGTGCGTGGCTGGGCCTGCTTCATGGTCGGCGCGCAGCCCGGCCTCGACCTGCCCGCGCGGCTGGCCGCCATCCGCCCGCTGGCCGACGATGCGCACTTCGGCGTGCGCGAATGGGCCTGGCTGGCCGTGCGCCCGCAGCTCGCGCGGCAACTGCCCGAGGCCATCGCGCTGCTGGCCACGTGGACGGATTCGCCCTCCGAGCGCCTGCGCCGCTTCGCCAGCGAGGCCCTGCGCCCGCGCGGCGTCTGGTGCGCGCACATCGCAGAACTCAAAAGCCGCCCCGAAGCCGCCCTGCCCCTGCTCGCGCCGCTGCGCGCCGACCCCAGCGCCTACGTGCAGGACTCGGTGGCCAACTGGCTCAACGATGCGGGCAAGAGCCGGCCCGACTGGGTGCGCGGGCTGTGCAACCAGTGGCTGCAAGGCAGCCCCGGCCCCGCCACGCGGCGCATCTGCGCGCGGGCGCAGCGCAGCCTGAAGTGAGCTCCGAATCAGTCTTCGATGAAGAATCCAGATGTCACGCGCCTTGGTCACATACCCGCCCTTGACCATTCCCACCGACGCGAACGCAAAGATGGACCGCCAGCGGATGTGGCCGCTGCCCTCGTACACCGTGCGCGCCCAATCGTCCAGCGGCACATGGGCTTCGATGGCCTTCAATCAGGCGACACGAGCGCGACGGTCGGGAAATAGCCGACATACCTTCTCACATCCCGCGTCAGCACCGGCCACTCCGCCACCGCCGCATGCGCGCCGATGATGAAGTCGGCCAGCACGTTGCTTTTGGTGCCGCCCCGGCGGCGGTATTGCACGAACGCCTTGCCCGCCAGGAACAACGCGGGCCGGGGAATTTCTGTCACGGGGATTTGCAGCGCCGCCAGGGTGCCTTCCAACGCCTCGACGGTGCTGAACGTGAGCGACAGCTCGGCATGGATCACGGGGTTGATGTGCAGGCGGTGGATCTGCGCCTGGGCGCGCAGTTGCGCGATCGACCAGTCGGCCCACTCGGGGTCGTTCGCCAGCACGTCCACGAGGACGTTGGTGTCCACCAGCATGCGGTTCAGCCCCGCAGCAGGGCCATGAGGTCTTGCGTGCGCCAGGGCACGTCGGCCTTGCCGCGCGGGCCGGCGGCCTTGTGCAGCACCACTTCGCCGTCGTGGTTGACGGCGAAGTCGATCAGCGTGCCGGGCGTCAGGCCCAGCGCGTCGCGTATCCGCTTGGGGATGGTGACCTGGCCCTTGATGGTGAGCGTGGTGGGCATGAGGGGTGTCTCCGGGTGGCGTTCTTACCAGTTCTAGTGGGGTAATACCCGATAATCATTCCCCGTCCTCCGATCCACGGATTGCACGATGCACCTGTCTCCGTCCACCGCCCTGGCCCTGCTGCTCGCCCTCGCCGGCGCGCCCGCCGCCGCGGCCGACGACGCGCTGGCGCGGCGCTTCGCGGCGGACGTGGTGCAGGTGGCCGACGCGGGCGGGCGCGCCTTCGCCGTGCTCGACAAGCCGGCCGCCACGCTGTGGGTGTTCGACGGCCAGGGCCGCCCGGTGGCCAGCAGCCCGGTGCTGGTGGGCCAGGCGCGGGGCGACGCGGCGCCGGCCGACATCGGCACCCGCCCGCTGGCCAAGGTGCGGCCGCACGAGAAGGTCACCTCGGCCGGCCGCTACGTCACCGAGGGCGGGCGCAACCTGCGGGGCGAGGACATCGTCTGGCTCGACTACGACGCCGCGCTGTCCATGCACCGCGTGCGCGACGTGCCGGGCGAGGCGCGCCACGAGCGCCTGCGGACGCCCTCGGTGGCCGACAACCGCATTTCCTTCGGCTGCATCAACGTGCCGGCCGGCTTCTACGACCGCCACATCGACCCGTTGTTCAGCCGCGCCACCGGCGTGGTCTACGTGCTGCCCGAGACGCGGCCTTGGGCCAGCGTGTTCCCGTTCGCGGCCCGCAACGCCGAGCGTTGAACGCCGTGGCGGTCAGCCCGCCGACGCCACCGGCTCGGCGCGGCGCCCCAGGCGGGCGGCGTCCCGCGCACCCACGGCGGCGGCCCGGTCCAGCCAGCCCGCGCGTGCTGGCGGCGTGCTGTCGTGCACCGGGCCGAAGCGCGTCACCCGCACCGGCTTGAAGCCGCAGAAGCGCAGCGTGCTGCGCACCAGTTGCCTCACCGTCGGGTCGCCTTGCAGTAGGCGCAGGTACCAGCCGGGCGAGTCGGTGGTCAGCAGCACGCGCACCGAGCGGCCGCCGAGCAGGCCCAGCGGGTCGCCATTGGGCTGGTAGCGGTAGGCCCAGCCGCGCTGGAATGCGCGGTCGAAGAAGCCCTTCAGCAGCGCCGGCACCGAACCCCACCACAGGGGCGTGACCAGGCACAGGTGCGTACTGGCGTCGATCAGGCGCTGGGCGTGCCGCAGGTCGGGCTCCAGCGGCTGCTCGCCCCGGTAGCCTTGGTGCAGGAGGGGATCGAAGCGCAAATCGCGCAGCGCCAGCACCGTCACATCGGCGCCGGCTTGGCGCGCCGATTCGGCGTAGCGCCCGGCCAGCGCCGCGCACAACGAGCCGGGGTCGGGATGGGCGTCGATGACGAGCACGGCGGACATGGCGGCTTCCTTTCAACAGTGGGTTTCAATCGGTAATCTTGACAACGTAAAGATAATGTCGAGCGCAGTGCCGGCTAGAATTTTTCTCATGTCAAGTTCCATCGAATCCGATCATCCTTACCACCACGGCAACCTGCGCCAGGCCTTGCTGGAAGCGGCTTTCGAGCTGCTGGCCACGCGTCCGGCCACGCAGCTCAGCCTGCGCGAGGTGGCCCGCGCCGCGGGCGTGAGCCATGCCGCGCCCTACCACTACTTCGCCGACCGCGACAGCCTGCTGAAGGCCGTGGGTGCCGAGTGCATGCGCCGGTTTCTGCAGGCGCAGCAGGCCGCCGTGGCGCGTCGCCGCGCGCCAGTGGAGCGGCTGATCGCCCTGGGCCTGGCCTACGTGCGCTTCGCGCACGAGCAGCCCAACGCCTTCGCGCTGGTGTTCGACGCCCAGCTCTGCCCGCCCGGCGCGCCCAACGCCGACTCGGCCCCGCTCATCGCCGCCAACGAGGCGCTGCTGCGCGACTGCGTGGCCGCCCTACAGCAGGCCGACGACGTGCCCGACGTCGATGGCGACGCGCTGGGCGCGGCCCTCTGGGGCACGGTGCACGGCCTGGCGCAGCTCGTGATGGCCGGCCATCTGCCCATGGATGCGGTGGAGCCAGCGCTGCGCGCCCTGCTGGGGCTGCGCGCGCCGAGGCATGGATAATTCATGGTTTTTCAGGCTCCAGCCCGCATCCATCAAGCGCGAACAGCTATTAAATCAGAAGCATATGAACTCCACTCCCCCTGCCCATGATGCGCGCGAGATCAGCCCGGGCCTGACGGTGCGCGGCATCGCGGCGCCCCTGGCCCTGCGCGACTTCAGGCTGATCGCCTTCGACATGGACTCCACGCTGATCAACATCGAGTGCGTGGACGAGATCGCCGACGCCGCCGGGCGCAAGGCCGAGGTGGCCGCCATCACCGAGGCCGCCATGCGCGGCGAGATCGTCGACTACAAGGACAGCCTGCGCCGCCGCGTGGCGCTGCTGCAGGGCGTGCCGGTGTCGCACCTGGAGCGGGTGTACGCCGAGCGCCTGCGCCTGAACCCGGGCGCGGCCGAGCTGGTGGCGGCCTGCCAGGCGGCGGGGCTGAAGACGCTGCTGGTGTCGGGCGGCTTCACCTTCTTCACCGACCGGCTGCGCGACCGGCTGAAGCTGGACTTCACGCGCTCCAACCTGCTGGGCGTGGAAGGCGGCGCGCTCACCGGCCGGCTGGTGGACCAGCCCTGGGGCGACATCTGCGACGGCGCCGAGAAGCGCCGCATGCTGCTGGAGACCTGCGCGCGCCTGGGCATCGCGCCAGCGCAGGCCATCGCCATGGGCGACGGCGCCAACGACCTGCCGATGATGGGCGAGGCCGGCCTGTCGGTGGCCTACCACGCCAAGCCCGCCGTGCGCGCGCAGGCCATGGTGGCGATCGACGCGGGCGGGCTGGACCGGCTGCTGGAAGTGGTGCGGCCGGCGGCGTGACTTCTTGGCAGGTGGTTTTTGAATAAAAACAACCGAAGGCCCGTGCCGGTATTGCGGCAGAAGCTATTTTTTCAGTAGCGTTCAGGCTTCCGGCGCGATCTGCTCGGCCCAGTCGTACAGGGCCTCCAGCACGGCCTGCCCACGCTCGTCTTGCACCGTCTCGGCCAGCGCGTCGATGCGGTCGGCCAGGGCTTGCAGCGTGAGAGCGCCGCCCTCGCCCCCGATCAGGCGCGCCTGACGGTGCGCCTGCCAGCGGGCGGCGTCCTGCGCGCTCAAGGTGTCGGGGAAGTTGCGCGCGCGGTAGCGCAGCAGCAGTTCGGCCAGGCGCTCGTCGTCGAAGCCGGCGCGGGCCACGGCCAGTTCCCGCGGGTGGAGGGCGCGCAGCTTCTCCAGGCGGCGGCGGTCGGCGTCGCCCAGGAAGCCGCCGTACAGGTCCTCGTCCACGTCCACCGCGCCCTCGCCCGCCGGGCGCGCGTGGACCTGGGCCCACAGCGCGCTCAGGTCGGGCAGCGCGCGCAGGCGCTCGAAGTGCGTCTGCGCCACGCCGAAGTCAATGCCCCAGCGCTCGGCCAGCTCGGGCCGCAGCGTCCGGAGGTTGCCGATAACGATGGGCGACTTGTTCAGGTGCACGCCCTTGACGGGCAAGCGCGCCACGCCCTCGGGCAGGTTGGCGGTGGCGGTGAACAGGCGCGCGCGCACTTCGTCGGCGGTCAGCGCGGCCAGTTCGGACGGGTCGGCCGACAGGTCCCAGGCGAGCAGCTCGTTGCGGTTGGTGGGATGCATGGCCAGCGGCGCCATCACGGCGATGCAGCCGCGCGCGGCGCCGAAGCGGCCGCTGACGTGCAGGAAGGGCCGGGCCTCGCGCAGGGTGGTGGGCAGGCCCAACTCCTGCGCCACCCGATCCTTCTTGCGCAGCGACAGGCAGAAGTCGAACAGCTTGGGCTGCCGGGCGCGGATCAGCCGCGCCAGCGCGATGGTGGCGCGCACGTCGGACAGCGCGTCGTGCGCCTGCGTGTGGACCAGGCCATTGGCGGCGCTGAGTTTTTCCAGCCGGAAGGTCGGCAGGCCGTCGTCGCCCAGCGGCCAGTCGATGCCCTCGGGCCGCAGCGCGTGGGCGCAGCGCGCCACGTCCAGCAGGTCCCAGCGGCCGCAGCCGTTCTGCCATTCGCGCGCATAGGGGTCGATGAGGTTGCGCCAAAGCAGGAAGCGCGTCACCTCGTCGTCGAAGCGGATGGAGTTGTAGCCCGCGCCGATGGTGCCGGGCTGGCCGAGCGCGGCGTTGATCTGCTCGGCGAAGCGGTGCTCGAGCAAGCCCCTGGCGGCGCAGTCCTGCGGCGTGATGCCGGTGATCAGGCAGGCTTCAGGCTCGGGCAGGCGATCCTGCGGCGGCTGGCAGTAGAGCACCAGCGGCTCGCCCACCTCGTTCAGCTCGGCATCGGTGCGCAGGGCGGCGAACTGCGCGGGCCAGTCGCGCCGGGGGGTGGTGCCGAAGGTCTCGTAGTCGTGCCAGAGAAAGGTGGGCGTGGTCATCGGCGCCAGCATAACCAATGCGCTCCCCGCGCCGGCCCAATCCGTGCGGAGGAAAGTGCGGGACAGGAAGTGGGCGACGCCGGGCGACGAGCCTACTCGCGCGATGTGGCGCGCCCAACCCACAGCGCAATCAAGGTGCAGACCACACCGGAGAGCAGGTACAGCCCTGCGGCCACCGGCCCGAAGCGGGACGACAGCCCCAGCGCCACCAAGGGCGCGAAGGCCGCGCCGATCAGCCAGGCCACGTCGGTCGAGATCGCGGCGCCGGTATAGCGAAGACGCTTAGGCAGGTTGGACGTCACCACGCCCGAGGACTGGCCGTAGGACAACCCCAACAGGATGAAGCCGACGATGATGAAGGTTTTCTGTCCCGCCGCGCCAGCGCCGAGCAGCATGGGAATCACAAGACTGAAAACCCCGATCAGCACCGAAGCCGCCAGCAGGACGCCCGCCCGGCCGAAGCGGTCCGCGAGAACGCCCGAGAGCACGATGGCCACCGCCGCGCAGCAGGCGCCGACGATCTGCGTGCTCAGGACTTCGGCCACCGGCTGGTAGGAAAAAATCATGATCCAGGACAGCGGAAACACCGTGACCAGATGGAACAGCGCGAAGCTGGCCAGCGCGACGAAGGAATTGATCGCCACGTTGCCGCCTTCGGCATCCAGCAACTCGCGCACCCTGGCCGGCTCCAACTCGAGTTGTTCGAGCCTGGCGGCGTAGGTGGGATCGACGACCAGGCGCAAGCGCGCGAACAGCGCCACGACGTTGATGGCGAACGCCACGCAGAAGGGGTAGCGCCAGCCCCAGTCGAGGAACTCGGCCTCGGTGAGCGAGCTGTGGAAGTACGCGAACAGGGCGGCCGCCAGCACGAACCCGACGGGCGCGCCGAGCTGTCCGATCATGGCGTACCAGCCGCGTCGGTTCTCGGGGGCGGTCAAGGCCAACAGGGTGCGCAAGCCATCCCAGGAGCCGCCTTGCGCCAGACCCTGGCCGATGCGCAGCAGCACGAGGGCCCAGATCGCCAGTGCGCCCTGGCTCTCGTAGCTGGGCAGGAAGGCCATGCTCACGGTGCAGCTGCCAAGCAGGAACAGCGCGATCGTGAGCTTGAAGGCCAGCCCCCAGCGGCGCTGGATGGCCATGGACAAGGCGGTGCCGAAGGGACGGGCGATGAAGGCCAGGGAAAAGATGGCGAAGGCCATCAGCGTACCGTCGAGCCGAGACAGAAAGGGAAACAGCAGGGACGGAAACACCAGGACGCAGGCGATGCCGAATACGAAGAAATCGAAGTACTCGGAAGACCGGCCGATGATCACGCCGACGGCCACTTCGCCCGGAGTGATGTCATCGTGCGCGGAGCCTGCAGGAGCGCCATGATGACCCATGGACGAAGGCGGATAGCTGATGGTGCTCATGGGCAAATGGTACATGACGTGAGGAGGCGGCCTGTTCTACACTGATTTTTCGCACTTCGCAATAGTGGTTTCAGCGCCGAGCTTGATGCATACTAATTGCTCGCCACCATGAATCTGCCATTGGTTGACACTGATCCTTGACCATTGGTTGTTTCCACTCATCCGGCCCTAATCCTCAAAAGAAAAACGCGCCTCGACGCGTCTCCAGCATGCTGAAAACCAAGGAACTTCGTGGGCTTGCGTGGCTTGCGGCAGCCGTTTCGATGGCCAGTCTGACGGGCTGTGACAAAGCCGTCGTTTTGAATCCCGCAGGAGACATCGCCGCTCAGCAAGGGCAGTTGGTGGTCACCGCGACGGTGCTGATGCTCATCATCATCGTTCCGGTGATCCTGTTGACGCTGTTGTTCGCCTGGAAGTACCGGCAGTCGAACACCGAGGCCGAGTACGACCCCGACTGGCATCACTCGACGATGCTGGAGCTGGTGATCTGGACGGTGCCCCTGTTCATCGTCATTGCGCTGGGCGCGCTGACCTGGATCGGCACGCACAAGCTGGACCCCTACCGCCCCCTCGACCGCATCGACGCCGCCCGCTCCCTGCCAACCAACGTGGAGCCCCTGGAGGTGCAGGTGGTGGCCATGGACTGGAAGTGGCTGTTCTTCTATCCCGAGTACGGCGTCGCCACGGTGAATGAACTGGCCGCACCCGTGGATCGCCCCATCCTGTTCAAGCTGACGGCCACCTCGACGATGAATGCCTTCTACGTGCCCGACCTGGCCGGCATGATCTACGCCATGCCTGGCATGCAGACCCAGCTCAATGCCGTGGTCAACAAGCCCGGCGTGTTCCCCGGCATGGGTTCGCACTACAGCGGCGCCGGGTTCTCGGGCATGACGTTCAAGTTCCACGGCCTGAGCGACAGCGACTTCACCCACTGGGTGGAAAAAACCAAGGCCGAGGGCAAGCCCCTGGACCGCGCCACCTACCTGGCCCTGGCCAAGCCCAGCGAGCGCGATCCCGTCCAGCGCTTCTCGATCGTGGAAAAGGATCTGTACGACAAGGTGCTCAACCGTTGCGTCGAGGACGGCCAGATATGCATGCGCCAGATGATGGCCATCAATGCCATGGGCGGCGAAGCCTACGCGAAGGCCGTGGGCCTGAACCTGCCGCGGGACATGTGCTCGGCGGACAGCGGCCCGCTGGTACTGGCCCCCCTGGACGCGCGCGGTCTGCCAGGCGCCACCACCCTGCAATGAAATCGGCGATCGCGGCGAACGCCGGTCGGCAGCGCTCCACCTCCTGAGAGACTTGGATATGTCAGAACAAGCAGCTACCCTGTCCCATCCGCTTCTGGGTCGATTGACCTGGGACTCCATACCGATGGCGCACGAGCCGATCCTACTGTGGACCTTCGTCGCCGTGGTGCTGGGAGGCATCGTGATGGTGGCCGCCCTCACCAAGTTCCGCCTCTGGGGACCTCTCTGGCACGACTGGATCTGCAGCATCGATCACAAGAAGATCGGCATCATGTACATCATCCTGGGCATCGTGATGCTGCTGCGCGGCTTCTCCGACGCCATCATGATGCGGCTGCAACAGGCGATAGCCTTCGGCGACAACGTGGGCTACCTGCCGCCGCACCACTACGACCAAATCTTCACCGCCCACGGCGTGATCATGATCTTCTTCGTGGCCATGCCGCTGGTCACGGGCTTCATGAACTACCTCCTGCCGCTGCAGATTGGCGCGCGCGACGTGGCCTTCCCGTTCCTGAACAACTTCAGCTTCTGGATGACCACCTCCGGCGCCGTGCTGGTGATGCTATCGCTGTTCCTGGGAGAGTTCTCGACCTCGGGTTGGCTGGCGCTGTCCAACCTGGGAACACAAAACCCGGGCGTGGGGCTGGACTACTACATCTGGTCGCTGCAGATCGCGGGGGTGGGCACGACGCTGTCGGGCATCAACCTGATCGTCACCATCATCAAAATGCGCGCGCCCGGCATGACCCTCATGAAGATGCCCGTCTTCACCTGGACCGCCCTGTGCACCAACGCGCTGATCGTGGCCACCTTCCCGGTGCTGACAGCCGCGCTGGCGCTGATGTCGCTGGACCGCTACGCCGGCACCAACTTCTTCACGAACGACTTGGGCGGCAACGCCATGCTGTACGTGAACCTGATCTGGATCTGGGGCCACCCCGAGGTGTACATCCTGGTCCTGCCCGCCTTCGGCATCTTCTCCGAGGTGGTGGCGACCTTCTGCCGCAAGCGCCTGTTCGGCTACACCTCCATGGTGTACGCGACGGTGTGCATCACCATCCTGTCGTACTTGGTGTGGCTGCACCACTTCTTCACCATGGGTTCGGGCGCCAGCGTGAACACCTTCTTCGGCATCACGACGATGATCATCTCGATCCCGACGGGCGCCAAGATTTTCAACTGGCTGTTCACCATGTACAAGGGCCGCATCCGCTTCGAGCTGCCCATGATGTGGACGGTGGCCTTCATGGTGACCTTCGCCATCGGCGGCATGACCGGCGTGCTGCTGGCCGTGCCCCCGGCCGACTTCGTGCTGCACAACAGCCTCTTCCTGATCGCGCACTTCCACAACGTGATCATCGGCGGCGTGGTGTTCGGCCTGTTCGCGGGCATCAATTTCTGGTATCCCAAGGCCTTCGGCTACAAGCTCGACGAGTTTTGGGGCAAGTGCTCGTTCTGGTGCTGGCTGATCGGGTTCTGGGTTGCCTTCACGCCCCTGTACATCCTGGGTCTGATGGGCATCACCCGCCGCGTCAGCCACTTCGAGGATCCCTCCCTGCAGATCTGGTTCGTGGTCGCCGCCGCCGGCGCCGGCATCGTCGCGCTGGGCATAGCCAGCTTCCTGATCCAGATCGTGGTGAGCTACCTGCGGCGCGACCAGTTGCGCGACGCCACGGGCGATCCCTGGGACGGCCGCACGCTGGAATGGGCGACCTCCTCGCCCCCGCCCCAGTACAACTTCGCCTTCACGCCCGTGGTGCACGAGATCGACGCCTGGTGGGACATGAAGAAGCACGGCTACCAGCGTCCGCTCACCGGCTTCCAGCCCATCCACATGCCGGCCAACACCGCCGCCGGCGTGGTGATCTCGGGACTCTCGCTGGTGCTGGGCTTCGCGCTGATCTGGCACATGTGGCCGCTGGCCGCAGCATCGTTCGCGGCGATGATCCTGGCCGCCATCATCCATACCTTCAACTACAAGCGCGACTACCACATCCCGGCCGTCCAAGTGACGGACACCGAGAACCTGCGCACACAACAACTGCTGGCCAGCCATGTCTGACATCCGCTACCAAGCCGCTGCCACGGGCGGCACCATGAGCGCCGCGCTGCCGGCGCGCGAATTCCACCTCGCGCACGAACCCCATCCCGAGAACGGCACCGCCCTGGGTTTCTGGCTCTACCTGATGAGCGACTGCCTCATCTTCGCGGCGCTGTTCGCCACCTACGGCGTGCTGGGCCGCAGCTACGCGGCCGGCCCCACCGGCGCGCAGTTGTTCGACCTGACGCTGGTGGCCCTCAACACCGCGTTCCTGCTGATGTCGTCCATCACCTTCGGCTTCGCCATGCTGTCCAAGCAGAGGATGAAGGTGCGCGCCACGCTGGGCTGGCTGCTGGTCACGGGCCTGTTCGGCCTGTGCTTCCTGGCGCTGGAGCTGTACGAGTTCGCGCACCTGATCCATCAGGGCGCGGGACCGCAGCGCAGCGCCTTCCTCTCGGCCTTCTTCACGCTGGTGGGCACCCACGGGCTGCACGTCACCTTCGGCCTGATCTGGCTCGTGGTGCTGATGCTGCAGATCAGCAAGCACGGCTTGATCCGCGAGAACAAGCGACGCCTGATGTGCCTGTCCATGTTCTGGCACTTCCTGGATGTGGTCTGGATCGGCGTCTTCACCTTCGTGTACCTGATGGGAGTGCTGCAATGAGCGCGCAAGATGTTCACGGGGGCGCGGCCCACGGGCACGACGATCATCACCACGATGACGGCCCGCACAGCACGGTTTCGGCCTACATCATCGGCTTCTTCCTGTCGGTCGTCCTGACGGCGATCCCCTTCTGGCTGGTCATGGCCAAGGTCATCGACGACCGCGGCACCGCCGTGCTGGCGCTCGGCAGCTTCGCCGTGGTGCAGATCCTGGTGCACATGGTCTGCTTCCTGCACATGAACGGCAAGGCGGAAGGCGGCTGGACCCTGCTGTCCACCATCTTCTCCATTGTCTTCGTGGCCGTCACCATCGCCGGCACCTTGTGGGTCATGCTCCACATGAACACGCTCATGATGCCAGGCCACGGCGAGCACGCGGCGGCGGCCGCAGAGAGGACGCCCGCCGCTGCCGAGACGCCTGCGGCGCGGCAGGGCTATGGCGGCGCGGCCACGAACTGAACCCGCGCACCCTCTCGAGCAGGCGCGTCCGCACTCCCGCCTGACCCGGGCGGTGCTCGCGATGGCGGGCGTCGCCTTGTTCATCGGGTTCGTCGCACTGGGAACCTGGCAGGTACAGCGCCGCGCCTGGAAGCTGGCTCTGATCGAAAGGGTGGAGCAGCGTCTTCACCTGGCGCCCGTGCCGCTGGCGGACGTTGGCCCGTGGACCGCCGTCAACGCCGCGCGGCACGAGTACCTGCCGGTCCGGACGAACGGCCGCCTGATCACCGACAAGACGCTGCTGGCCCAGGCGGCCACCGAACTGGGCGCCGGCTTCTGGGTCATGACGCCGCTGCGGCTGCCCGACGGGTCACATGTCTGGATCAACCGCGGCTTCGTGGCCGCGTCGGCACGCAAGGACTGGGTCACGCCCCAGACGTCCGCGGCGAACGTGGACGTCACGATCACGGGTCTGCTGCGCATGAGCGAGCCCGAGGGCGGCTTCCTGCGCCACAACGATGCGCAGGCCCAGCGCTGGCACTCGCGGGATGTGCAGGCCATGTCGGAGACACAGGGGTTGGCGCCTGCGGCGCCTTTCTTCATCGACGCCGGCCTGCCTGGCCAACATTCCACGCCGCTCGCGGGGGAAGTACGGGCCAGCGCGGCCGACGGCCCCCGCCCCGGCATGACCGTGGTGCGCTTCCACAACAGTCATGCCGTCTATGCCCTGACGTGGTATGGCCTGGCGCTGATGGTGGCGGGCGCCGCCTGGGTGGTGGTGCGGTCCGAACGTCGGCGGCCTGGCTAGAGAATCGGAATTCAAGCCAAATCGGCTTGCAGCCCGCACCAATTAATCTCCAATAGCTATACAAATAATAGCAAAAAGGCTGACTGCTTTCGCAACCAGCCTTTTTCGTGACGGCCTGAGCCTTCAGTCCGCCGCGACTTCCTCTTCCGGCTCCGCCGGCTCGGAGCCCTTGGCACGCTCCCTCCTGGGCAGCGGGGCGATGTCGAGCAGCACCTCGCCCGACTCCTGCAGGTCCACCGTCAGGCGTCCGCCGTCGGTCAGGCGGCCGAACAGCAGTTCGTCGGCCAGCGCGCGACGGATGGTGTCCTGGATCAGGCGCTGCATCGGCCGCGCGCCCATCAGCGGATCGAAGCCCTTCTTGGCCAAGTGCTTGCGCAGCGTGTCGGTGAAGGTGACCTCCACCTTCTTCTCGGCCAGTTGCTGCTCCAGCTGCAGCAGGAACTTGTCCACCACGCGCAGGATGACCTGCTCGTCCAGCGGCTTGAAGCTGACGATGGCGTCGAGCCGGTTGCGAAACTCGGGCGTGAACAGGCGCTTGATGTCGGCCATCTCGTCGCCCGCCTGGCGCGGATTGGTGAAGCCGATGGTGGCCTTGTTCATGGTCTCGGCGCCCGCGTTGGTCGTCATGATGATGATGACGTTGCGGAAGTCGGCCTTGCGCCCGTTGTTGTCCGTCAGCGTGCCGTGGTCCATCACCTGCAGCAGCACGTTGAAGATGTCCGGGTGCGCCTTCTCGATCTCGTCGAGCAGCAGCACGCAGTGCGGCTTCTTGGTGATGGCCTCGGTCAGCAGGCCGCCCTGGTCGAAGCCGACGTAGCCCGGAGGCGCGCCGATCAGGCGGCTGACCGCATGGCGCTCCATGTACTCCGACATGTCGAAGCGGATCAGGTCCACGCCCATGATGTAGGCGAGCTGCTTGGCGGCCTCGGTCTTGCCGACGCCAGTGGGACCGCTGAACAGAAAGCTGCCGATCGGCTTGTCGCCCTTGCCCAGGCCCGAACGCGCCATCTTGACGGCGGCGGCCAGCACGTCGAGCGCCTTGTCCTGGCCGAACACCACGCTCTTGAGGTCGCGCTCGAGCGTCTGCAGCTTGCTGCGGTCGTCGTGGCTGACGTTGGCCGGCGGAATGCGGGCGATCTTGGCGACGATCTCCTCGATCTCGTGCTTGCCGATGGTCTTCTTGCGCTTGCTGGCCGCGGCGATGCGTTGCGCCGCGCCGGCCTCGTCGATGACGTCGATGGCCTTGTCGGGCAGGTGGCGGTCGGTGATGTACTTCGCCGACAGCTCGGCGGCGGCCTGCAGCGCGCCCAGCGCGTACTTCACGCTGTGGTGCTCCTCGAAGCGGCTCTTGAGGCCCTTGAGGATCTCGATGGTCTCGGGTACCGTGGGCTCGACCACGTCGACCTTCTGGAAGCGCCGCGACAGCGCCGCGTCCTTCTCGAAGATGCCGCGGTACTCGGTGAAGGTGGTGGCGCCGATGCACTTGAGCTGGCCGCTGGACAGCGCCGGCTTGAGCAGGTTGCTGGCGTCCAGCGTGCCGCCCGAGGCGGCGCCCGCCCCGATCAGCGTGTGGATCTCGTCGATGAACAGGATCGCGCCTGGCTTGTCCTTCAGATTCTTGAGCACGCCTTTCAGCCGCTGCTCGAAGTCGCCGCGGTACTTGGTGCCGGCCAGCAGCGCGCCCATGTCGAGCGCGTAGACAACGGCGCCTTCCAGCACCTCGGGCACGGTGCCCTCGGTGATGCGCCAAGCCAGGCCTTCGGCGATCGCCGTCTTGCCCACGCCGGCCTCACCCACCAGCAGCGGGTTGTTCTTGCGCCGGCGGCACAGGATCTGGATGGTGCGCTCGACCTCGTAGTCGCGGCCGATCAGCGGGTCGATCTTGCCGTCCTTGGCCGCCTGGTTCAGGTTCTGGGTGAACTGCTCCAGCGGCGAGGCCTTCTCGCTCTTCTCGGCGCCGCCCTCCTCGCCTTCGGCCCCGCCCCCAGCTTGGCCCTCGGCCGGCTTGGCGGCCTCGGGCGGGTCGCTCTTGCGGATGCCATGGGCGATGAAGTTGACCACGTCCAAGCGCGTCACGCCCTGCTGGTGCAGGTAGTAGACGGCGTGCGAGTCCTTTTCGCCGAAGATGGCGACCAGCACGTTGGCGCCGGTCACCTCCTTCTTCCCGTTGCCGGTGGACTGCACGTGCATGATGGCGCGCTGGATGACGCGCTGGAACCCCAGCGTGGGCTGGGTGTCCACGTCGTCCGTGCCCGCCACCTGCGGGGTGTTGTCCTTGATGAAGTTGGTCAGCGACTTGCGCAGGTCGTCGATGTTGGCTGAGCAAGCGCGCAACACCTCCGCGGCGCTGGGGTTGTCCAGCAGGGCGAGCAGCAGGTGCTCCACGGTGATGAACTCGTGGCGCTGCTGCCGGGCCTCGACGAAGGCCATGTGGAGGCTGACTTCCAGTTCCTGGGCGATCATGATGTGTTTCCTTTGCGCCTTGGCTTACGTTACGACAGTCTGAAGGCTTTCAGCACCGCAGATGAGGGAAGTTCGGTGATATTCAACATTCAACGCCATGGGCCTTGGCCTTGTGGACAACCGGCCTATTCGATCGGCTCGCTGACGCACTGCAGCGGGTGGCCGGCCTGCCGCGCCGCGTCCAGCACCTGGTCCACCTTGGTGGCGGCCACGTCGCGGGTGTAGACGCCGCACACGGCTTTGCCGTCGAGGTGGATCTTCAGCATGATCTGGGTGGCGGTCTCCCGGTCCTTGCTGAAGAACTCCTGGATCACCACCACCACGAATTCCATGGGGGTGTAGTCGTCGTTGAGCATCACCACCTGGTGCATCTGCGGCGGCTTGACCTTCTTGGGAACCCGTTCGAGCACGACCTCGCCGCCACCGTCCTCCTGGGGCCGCTGCGGCGCGGTGGTGCCCGGGATGAGCGGGGGAGAAGTCGGTTGGGAAGTGGCCATGAAATCCATTCTATCGGCCCGTCCGCCGGCAAGCGGCCGGCGCCGGACAGCCCGGATATCGGGCCGATGATGGCCGGTGCAAGAGGCCGCCGACGCCATCTCCCTCGGGCGAGCCATGATTGACAAGCCTCGCGCGCCTGCCGCACACTGCGCGGCAGCAGGACGGAAGTTACAAAAGAGGAGACATCGATGCCCAACGGAAGAGTCAAGTGGTTCAACGACCTCAAGGGGTTCGGCTTCATCGAGCCCGAAGACGGCGGCCCCGACGTCTTCGCCCACTTCTCCGCCATCACCATGGACGGCTTCAAGACGCTGAAGGAGGGCGCGCTCGTCAGCTACGAGGTCAGCCAAGGTCCCAAGGGGCTGCTGGCCCAGAACATCCGCACCGCCGAGCCCGATCCAGCGGCCCTGCCCGCCCAAGGTTACGCAGCCCCCATGGCGGGCGAGCCGCCCCCGATGGCGGCCTGAGTCCCCATTCCACCTCCTCCCAAAACCCAGCCCGGGCCTCCAGCGACCGGGCTTGTTTTTTTGTGCGCCGGGTTCGGCTCGCGACCCCAAAAACAATGCGGATGAGAATCAATTTCATTTAGTTAGAATCGGGGGTAGCTTCCAGCGCGCAGCGGGGGCGGCATCAGCGTCTGCAGAGGAGTTATCCCCCATGCGTCTTAGTCTTACTGTGTTAGTAATTTGAACAAATTCAAGGCATTATGCGCACATCTTCGAGCAGGAGGTGAGCCTTATGAAGGATCTGCAGGAATTTGAGCGCTACATGGCGCATCTGGGCGA
>Ga0075163_10003867_pt1 | contig 20077 bp, 17 predicted proteins | sample JI1023141ADNA_FD_71478 | JGI IMG/M metagenome (GOLD analysis project Ga0075163, IMG submission 71478) | Wastewater effluent complex algal communities from Wisconsin, to seasonally profile nutrient transformation and Carbon sequestration -... | ecosystem: Engineered > WWTP > Effluent > Algae... | reverse complement strand
ACCTCACCATCCTTTCCACTTCGTAAACCGCCTTCGAGCTTTTCCAAGTACGAACCTTGAACGAAGGCCTCTTGGTACAAGTGGAAGAACACATGTCTCAAGGTGTCCGGCGAGTTGTTCACGTAGGTCAGTGCCTCGTCACCGGTCAACGCGTCGGTGGCATCGTCCATCCGGGCCTTGATCACATAGTGGACATCCTGCTGCCAATACCCCGGGCGGGGCGGCCGGTTCTTCCAGTAGTACGGGTTGTCCGCACTGCGGTAGGTGTTGGGTGGATGCTTGGCATCGAAGGGTTGTGCCTTCGCCGACAGGCCGAGGAAAAGAAGGGGTAGGAGCAGGGGTAGCCGCATGGTCGAGGCCCCAAGTTAGGGACCTATATGGAGGCGGCAGGCACCGGTACTTTCAGGTGCGCACTGCGGTCTATCCGGGCCCGCATGATGCTGGTGTTCAGTTCATACCCGACCAGCAGTACGATCATGTTCACGTAGATCCACAGCTGTACGGCCAAGATCGCTCCGATGGAGCCGTACAAGGCATTGTAGTTCGTGATGTTGGAGAAGACAAAGGCCAGTGCCTGGGAGACCAACAACACCAGGATCACCGTTAGGATCGCCCCCGGGGTGAACATGCGGAACCGTCGTGCCGTAGGGTCACCGGCATTGTAAAGCAGGGAGACGAACATGATCACCACCAGGATGGAGACGACCCACTTCGCGAGGAACAAGGCGGCCACTTGGAAGTAGCTGGAGAAGAAGCCGAAGTGGTCCAGTTTGTAGATGATGATCCCGCTCAAGGTCAGCAATGGGATCGCGATCATCGTGAGCACCGTAAGGGCGAATAGCAGCCCGATGCTGAGCAGGCGTTGCTTCAACGGGCTGTGCCAAGTGGTATGGTTGGAGCTTCCGCTGAAGCCCATCATGATCGCATCAATGCTGTTGCTGGCCACGAACACGCCGACGATGAAGCTCACCGATAGCAGCGTGCCGTGTTTGCGGAGGAGCAGGTCGTGCAGTGTGGATTCGATGAAGCGGTACACTTCCAACGGCAGCATGTCGTGGAAGGTGGCGAGCAGCTTGGTCTGGAAATCGTTGATCGGGATGTAGGGGATCATCGTGAGCAGCACGATCACCGCAGGGAAGAACGCGACGAAAAGCTTGAAAGAGATCGCGGAGGCCCGTGTGACGAGCTGCCCTTGTGAGAGCGCCCGGAAAAAGAAGCGCGAGATCTCGTATAGGCTGAATCCCTCGAACCCGGGCAGGATGATCTTGTTCGCCCACCCGATCAGCCTACGGTTGCTGCGCGAATAAAGGAGCTTCCGTTTGAGCCGTTCGATCATCTACAAGGCTTTCAAGCTCAGGTCCAGGCTGGGGACGGAATGGGTCAAGGCACCGACGGAAATGAAGTCCACACCGGTTTCGGCGAAGCTGCGCACGGTGGCCAGGTTAATACCACCGGATGCCTCAGTCTCGAATTTGCCGTTGATGAGCTTTACAGCCTGTCGCATCAGGTCGGGCGTGAAGTTGTCCAACATGATCCGTTGCACGCCACCTGCCTTCAACACGATCTCCACCTCCTCAAGGTTCCTGGTCTCCACTTCGATGGCCAGCTTCTTGCCGTGCTGCTCTAGGTAAGTGCGGGCTGCGGCAATGGCCTGTGGGATCCCTCCAGCGAAATCGTGGTGGTTGTCCTTGATCATCACCATGTCGTACAAACCATGCCGGTGGTTGTGTCCACCGCCGATGCGGACGGCCCATTTCTCAATGGCCCGTAAGCCAGGAGTGGTCTTCCGCGTGTCCAGGATACGGCATCCCGTTCCCTGCACAGCCTCTACGAAAGAATGGGTCAGCGTGGCGATCCCGCTCATGCGCTGCATGAAATTGAGCATCACGCGCTCCACCATGAGGATGCTCCGGGTATGCCCCATCACCGTAAAGGCGATGTCGCCTTTCTTCACCACGGCACCATCTTGCACGTAGATCCTTAACGTCAACGTTTTATCGAGGTGTGCAGCAACGGCCTCTGCCAGTTCAACACCAGCGAGGATGCCATCGGACTTTACCAGTAGTCGTGCCGCCCCTTTTGCATCCGCCGGAATGGTACTGAGCGTGGTGTGGTCACCATCCCCGATATCCTCGCGAAAGGCCAGGTCGATCAGTGCTTCGGTACCTGGTGGAAGCACGGTCAGAAGTCGTTCTTGCTGTTCTCGATCCGGAGCTGCTTCATCTGGAAGACCGTGTCGGTCTTCTTCAGGAAGAACGTCACCCGGAAGTAGCCGGTCGTGGTGCGCAGGATGCCGATGTAGTATTTGTCACCGAGCTTGCTCACACCGGTATGTTCGATAACGATATCGACAGGCGGATTATCATTGAAGAATTTCCGGACGATCTGCTCGGCCTGGGCCTTGCTGTAAACGTCTGCGGTTTCCTTGATCGTGAGGTCGATGTTCGGGATGAAATGCGCGGCCAGCTCCTTGGAGTTGCCAGTGCGCATGGCCTGCACCACTTTATCCTTCACATCATCCTGGGCGAAAAGACCAACGGTCAGCACCAAGGCGGTGAAGAGAACGACGACACGGTTCATCTTACACTTCATTTGTTGCGAAATTTGGCAAATACCGGGCCAAGTTGAAGCCCTGATGCCCATGGACTTACGAACAAGGATACGCGGATGAAGGTGCGATTGTTGCTCGTTGGGCGCAGCGAAAGAGGCGTGGTGGCCGATGGGGTGGACCACTATCTCGGCAGATTGGCCCGAACATTCCCGGTCGAGCAGGTGGTGCTACCTGAGGCTGGAAAGGGAGAGGCGGCTTACCAACAGAAGGTGGAAAGCGAACGTATCCTGGCTGCGTTGAAGCCGGGCGAGCGGGTCGTTGTGCTGGACGAACGCGGCAAGGCATTGACCAGCACCCAGTTCGCAGAGCGCCTCGGAACGTGGCGTGACCAAGGAGTGCGGCAAACGGCCTTCGTGATCGGCGGAGCTTATGGGATGACGGATGCCGTGCGCGCACGCGCTGATCTGGTCCTGGCCCTTTCCGCCATGACCTTCCCTCACCAGCTTGTCCGCGTGTTGTTCGCTGAGCAACTTTTCCGGGCCTCGTCCATACTGCAAGGAAGTCCATATCATCACTAGCCAGGGGCCTGCGATCCTGTCGTGGTTTTCACGTCCATCAACGCTGACATGGTCGGGAATATCCGCGCCCGTCCCGTCATTCCCGAATTGCCATTCACCGGCGATCGTGGTCCCTTCGGATATTGGTGGCTGCGCGATCAAGTATTTTTATCACTTTGTGCTCATCGGGCTGCTTACTCCATTTCCGATCCCCGTGAAAATGCCTCTAGCTGTTCGCCTTCAACGGATCCTCGGCACGAGACAGGCCTACTTGGTCCTCATCGCGCTCAATGTCCTTGTGACCTTGGGCATAATGTGGGCCACGCGGAACGTCATCCTCTCCGATACATGGTCTTATCTAGGCCTGGCAGAGGGTATTCTGAACGGGGAATACAGCATGTGGTGGTCCCTGGATGGGGAGTATCCGGACACGTTCCGGGCGCCGGGTTATCCTCTTTTCATTGCGGCCATCATGTCGGTCTTCGGCACGTGGAAAGCCGTCATCGGGGTGCAATTCGTGCTGTACTGGGTGGCCCTTTACTTCACGCTTCGAACGATCGCTCGTTTCGATCCGAGGCTGGTGGCGCGGAACCTGTTCTTGTTGTTCCTTCTGCCCATGGTCAACGTCCCGTACTACGTGGCACAGGTCTACACGGAGATCCCTGTGCTCGCGGCGTTGAGCGTGGTCCTTTTCCTTGTCATGCGTCCGGGTCGGTGGTCGATCCTTGTTTCCATCGTTCTCGGTCTGCTGTTCGGCTTCATCTTCCAATGCAAGCCGGTATTCCTTCTTTTCCCCCTGCTCTTCTCAGTGACCGCTTTCTTGTTGGAAAAGAGGGGCTCCGACTTTCGGGGTCATGGGGTTATGTTGGTCACGTTCTTCGTTACACTGCTTCCGTTCGGGTTCTGGAACCTGCGCCATCATGGTGTCTTCAAAGTGACACCTGTCCAGGGCGGTGGCGGATATATGCACTTCTCCTATTGGTGTGGGAAAATGCCGGCCTATACGGACCATATCTCACTGCGGAATTTTACCGGGGACGAGCTTATCCGGTTCACACCAGAGGATTCAGTCCCCGGCAATATCGCCGCCTTTGAGAAGGAGTGGGCTGGTATCAATGCACAGCTGGACCTATTGCTCACTGCAAAGGACTCCGCCATGTTCCGCGCAAGGGAGGGAATGAAATACCCCGCAGAGAACACCTTCAATTCGCAGTATGCCATGTTGCAAGAGAAGTTGTTGATGCAAAAGGGATTGGAACACATGTGGAACGATCCGGTCTACACATTGGCCTACAAATCCTATTCAGCCGTACGACTTTGGGTGATCGGTATCCAGCGTGGCGACTACGCATCAGCAAGCATGGGGGGAAAGGTGCAGATGCTTTACGCGACCGCGAGCACCGGGGTGATGTTCCTGTTATCGCTCGTTCTGCTTCCGCTCGCTTACAGGCGCGGAGTGATCGGCCTCCGAGGCACCTGGCCGATGCTCCTCTCCTTGGTCTATGTGGGGGTCTTCCATATCCCGTTCACGATCCAGGCGCGCTACACCACTTGTGTGCGGTTCGCGATGTTCGCATTGTTGGCAATGGCGATCACCGGTCTTTTGTGGGGAAAGCGCGAACCGACGAACCCGGATCGTGGATGACCTTTGTGCGACCACAAAGGCATTCCACGTTCTCGCCGGTCAAGGGTTATGCCTGCGTTGATCCGATCGTCCCTTGATACCCCTGATCCATATCTTCTACCACGGCGAGGTGAACATCGAATACTGGGAGTATTCGGTAGCCTTCCTTTACATCGTGGTGCTCTATCTGCGTTTCGCGCGGCAGAAGAACATCATGGTGAAGAAGTTCCCGGAGTATCGTTACTACCTCTGGGGGTTCCTGGCCAAGTTGTTCGGTGGCCTCGTTTTCAGCCTGATCTATTTCTACTACTACCAGGGAGGCGATACCACCGCCTACTTCTATTCCGCCGTGGCCATGCGGAACCTGGCCGTTCTCGACCCGTTGGAATACCTGACCCAGCTTTTCGGGGACAATTCCATGCGTGCATGGTCCGTGTATACATGGGACACGGCCAAGCCCTACCAGTACGTGTTCTTTGATGATCGGACATTCGTCGTGATCCAGCTCACGAGCCTGTTGGCGATACTCACGTTCAACAGCTACTTGATCACCACGCTGCTGATCGCCAGTGTCTCCTTCTTCGGTGTCTGGCAAGCCTTCAGGACGTTCGTCAGTTATTTCCCGCAACTCACCTCCAAGCTGGCCATCGCCTTCCTCTTCATGCCGTCGTCCGTTTTCTGGGGCTCGGCCATCCTCAAGGACACCTTCAGTTTCAGTGCGGTCTGCTTTTGGGTGCATGCCGTGGATGAAGTGTTCTTCAAGCGCAGGAACGTGATCCAGAAGTCCGTCGTTCTTGGCCTTAGCGGATTGATGATGATCCTCGTCAAACCCTACATCTTCATGGTGTTGTTCCCGGCCACGGTGCTCTGGGTGTTCTATTTCCGGGTGGTAAAGCTGAAGAATGCGTTGGTGAAATTCCTTTTGGTCCCGATCTCGATCGTTGGAATGGGTGGTGCATCCTACTATGTGCTCAATCGCATGGGTGGTCAGTTGGACAAGTTTGCTCTGGACGGGGCCATGAAGACCATACAGACCACACAAGGGGATCTGCTCAACTCCGAATCCTACGGTTCCAATTCGTTCAATGTAGGCGAATTGGACGGCACCTGGTTGGGTGCGCTTTCCAAATTCCCGATCGCTACGGGTGCGGCGTTCTTCAGGCCCTATTTGTGGGAGGCCAACAACGCCGTCATGATGTTGAGCGGCCTGGAGAACTTCTGGGTCTTGTGCCTGGCCATATTCTCTGTGCTGCGGGCAGGACCACTTTTCATGGTGCGATCAGCCGTTGGTATCCCGATCCTCCTGATGTCGGTGGTCTTTGCGCTTTTCTTCGCCTTCACGGTCGGGATCACCACACCGAACTTCGGTGCGCTGGTGCGGTTCAAGATACCGATGGTGCCTTTCTTTATCAGCAGCCTGTTCATCACGGTCTATTTAGCGAAGATCAAGCGCGAACTGGAAGAGGTCGGATCCCCGTTCGATCTGCGCGATTTCCGGATGGGCACGGGGCATTTCGATCTGGTCGGTTTCATCCGAAAAAAACGGGCTGGTGCTGCAGGGGCCAAGAAAATGCTCGTCAAACGCGCGTGATGTGGGTATCGACCATACACCATTGATCACAGTCGGTCCATCCGCATGAAAGCTGGTACGACAAATGGACCGAGGAATATCCTGGTGCTCACGTATTGGGGCTATTCCGATGCGTTGGTACAGACCTACACGTTACCCTATGTACGGATCATGCTCCGTCATCTACCAACGGGCAGCAAGGTGCATTTGGTGACCTTGGAAAAGCAAGGGACGGATCGCGGTGTGTTGGCGGTGGATCCTGGGGTCGTGCTGCACCACTATCCCTACAAGCCTTTTGGTGCCAAGGGCCTGGGTATGATGCTCGGACTCCTCCTAAGCTTGTATCGTGTGGTGCGTCGCGACCGCATCGATACGATCCACGCTTGGTGTACGCCTGCCGGTATGATCGGCTATTTGCTCTCGTTGGTCACGGGTCTTCCGTTGATCATCGACAGCTACGAACCGCATGCGGAGGCGATGGTGGAGAACGGGACGTGGTCAAGGAATGGCGCCGCTTTCCGGATCTTGTTCCTCTTCGAGCGCTTGCAAACGAAGCGTGCCAAAGTGGTCATCGCCGCAGCGGAGGGAATGCGCGAGTACGCCCGGAAAGTGTACGGCTATGAACCGATCCGTTTCCATGTGAAGCCGGCCTGTGTGGACCTGACGAAGTTCTCGAAGAAGCACCTGAAACAGTCCGAACTGCTTGGACAACTGGGACTGGAGAACAAGCTTGTCGCTGTGTACGCAGGAAAATTCGGCGGGATCTACCTCGATCAGGAGGTGTTCGATCTCCTGCGCGTGGCACGCGATCACTGGGGACCGAGGTTCCATGTACTGTTGTTGACGGGTCATGGACAGGCGGAATTGGAACCCTTCATGGAGCGCGCGGGGTTGGATCCGGCCATGTTCGCCATCCGTTCCGTCCCGCACAAGGACATACCGGATCATATCGGGTTGGGGGACTTTGCATTGACGCCCGTGCGTCCTGTACCGACCAAGCGCTATTGCACACCGATCAAGGACGGTGAGTACTGGGCCTTGGGCCTGCCGGTGGTCATCACGAAGGAGATATCGGATGATTCCGCCATCATTCGGGAAAATGACATCGGCTGTGTACTTGATGGCCTGGATCAACAGAGCTACAAAGTGGCCGTTCAACACATGGACAAGCTCCTGAACAGCACATCGCGCGAGGCCATGTTCGACCGCATCCGGGCGATAGCGGAAAAGTATCGCCATTTTAGCATCGCGGAAGCGGTATACAAGGACATCTATGGCAGAGCGTGAGAAAGTACTGGTGACCGGCGGGGCGGGTTACATCGGCTCGCATACCATCATCGAACTCATCGAACGCCTGGGGTGTGATGTGGTATCGGTCGACAATTTCGCGAACTCCGATCCTGCGACATTCGATCGGATCGAGGCCATTTCCAGCGCACGTGTCCGCAACCACGTCGTGGACCTATGCGACGAGATCGCCTTGGAACGTGTGTTTGCATCAGAGCCGGGGATCACGGGCGTCATCCATTTCGCAGCGTTCAAATCGGTCCCTGAATCCGTTGCCGATCCCTATAAGTATTACCACAACAATATCGCGTCGCTGCTGAACATCCTCGAGGGTTGCCTTCGACATGGGGTCCAGCGTTTCATCTTCTCTTCGTCGTGCTCCGTGTACGGGAACATTGACCAACTGCCTGTAAGCGAGGATTCGCCGCTGGGCCGGGCAGAATCACCTTACGGCTACACCAAACAGATCGGGGAGCGGATCCTGGAGGACTATGCGCGCATCCACCCGGACCTGCGTGCCATTACCTTGCGCTACTTCAATCCGGTGGGCGCCCATGCTTCGGGTCTTATCGGCGAGGCGCCCATCAATGCCCCTAGCAGCCTTGTTCCGGTGATCACCCGAACGGCCATCGGCAAGATCCCCAGCATGACCGTTCATGGGAGCGACTATCCCACGCGTGACGGCTCCTGTATCCGTGATTATGTCCACGTGTCGGACATCGCGTCGGCCCATGTTAAGGCCCTCCATTTCGCGGGGAGCGATCGGATGACATCCTCACACGATGTGTTCAATCTGGGCACGGGTGACGGTGTTAGCGTTTTGGAAGCCATTGCGGCGTTCGAGCGGATCAGCGGCGTCAAGTTGAACCACACGATCGGTCCACGTCGTGCCGGTGATGTCGGCTCCATCTATTCCGATACCTCACGGTCGGCCTCCATCCTGGGCTGGAAGGCCGAGCGCGGATTGGATGAGATGATGGCAACGGCTTGGAAGTGGGAACGTCATCTTCAAGGGTGATGGTGGACGGGGAGTGATCCTTGAGGACGATCTTCCATGGGAATACGAACACCGAGGAAAAAGCAGCGGGTCCCGTTGTTGTCGTTGCTGTACCGTATGCATCGGTTGCTTCCATTGAGCAAGCGCCGCAAGCTCAAGCTGTACCTGGACCTGGAGTGGATCTTCGATCGGTTGGCCATGGAAATGTCGTTCGAACATTACCCATCTGCGGGCCATCCGTTCCGTCGCAAGGCCCGTGAGTTCCTTCATTCCAAGGTGGACCGGAACATGACGGTGTTGGATCTCGGGTGCAAGACCGGCGATGTCAGCTTTCCCTTGGCGGGGATCGTCAAGGAAGTGGTGGGTGTGGACCATGATGGTGAAGCGATCGCGACGGCGCAACGGACCCACCAACTCCCGAACCTGTCCTTCCACCATGTTGAGGCGTTGGCCTATCTGAACGCGTCCGAGAAGCAGTTCGATGTGCTATTGCTGTCGCACATACTTGAACACCTGGACGATCCCGAGGCCTTCTTGGGGATGTTCAAGGGTCATTTCACCTACATCTATATTGAGCTTCCGGATTTCGACAAGACCTATTTGAACCTGTATCGCGCGGATCTTGGTTCCACCCTGATCTACACCGACGATGACCACATTTCGGAGTTCGACCGGGACGAGTTGAAGGCTGTCCTGACCAAGTGTGGTATCGACGTGCTTGAATCGGAGTACCGCTTCGGCGTGCAGCGCCTGTGGTGCCGCGTGAAGAGGTAGCGGGGATCAGTCGGTTCCATTTCCGCCCATGCGGCGGAACACGCGCAGCAAGAGGCTGGGGCGCATGGCGATGGCGCGCAGGAGGAAGGGGATCGCGCGACGCTTGGAAGCACCGTTCACCCACCAACTGCCTCCGATCGCCCAGTTGGAATTGGCCAAGCAGATACGCCTGAAGGCCGGGTCGTCCAAGAGGCCGGTGCGAATGGCCTTGTCCATGAGCCGCTCATGGTCTTTTTCATACAGTTCGATGTTCTTGCTCATACTCCCGTCAAGGATCCTGTAGCGGGTCAATGCTCTTGGAATGCGCTTGTAGCGGAAGGCATTGGCCAACTGTAGTGCCATGTCCTGGTCAGCGGCATTCGAAAGTGTTGGATCGAACCGGATGCCACCTTCGAAGCAACGCCTTCGCGAAAGAATATTACTGCATGTTCCGGGCACGGCGGTATCCCTGCCGAGGAGGATGGTCCGCACCACGTCACCATCGGTTCCTACCATCACGGATCCGGTGGGCTCCAACGAAGGGTCGCACAGGACCAGATCTCCGAACACCCAGTCGAGATCTGGGTCGTCGAGCACATCCACCTTGATCTTCAGGTTCTCCGGCTCCATGGAATCATCCGCATCCAGGAAGGTGATGAACTCACCGATCGCGTGGTCGATCCCTGTATTGCGTGCAAGGCTTACGCCGGCATTCGACTGGTCGATCGTACGTATCCGGGGATCCGACATCGCATGTGCAATGGCCGAGGTCGCATCGGTGGAACCGTCGTTCACCACGATCACCTCAAGGTCCTGTAGCGTTTGTGCCAAAACCGAATCCACGGCCACTTTCAACCAGGGGGCCGCGTTGTATGCCGGGATGATGACGGAAACGCGAACGTTCTTGATCATGATCGTGCCAATGCCTTGGTATAGACGTCCATCGTACCGTTCCACATCACATCGAAGGGGTACATACGCAGTGCGGTCGCGCGGCCGGCCGCACCGATCTTGCGCATGTCCGCCGCCAGCATGCGTTCCACACCGTCGGCAAGGGCTTCCCCGGTACGCTCCTTCACCAAAATGCCGTTGATGCCGTCGGTAATGGCATCCAATGCCGCACCGGTCGGTGTGGTCACAACAGGTACACCGTTCATCATGGCCTCCACATAGACCAGGCCGAACGGTTCAAGTAACGCCGCGTGGAAGTAGATATCGAGCAGGCCGAAGAACGACGCCATGGATGACCTCTCCACCCATCCTGTAAAGACCACGTTGCGCTCCAGGCCGGCTTCGGAAACGGCACGCCGGATCTCCGCTTCCTGCGTGCCTTGGCCGCAGAAGAGGAAAAGGGCGTTCGGGTGTTCAGCTACGATCAAGCGCGCGGCGGCCACGATATGACGATAGCCCTTCCAATCAATAAAACGGGCCACAGTGCCGATGACAGGTCCACGTCCGTGGGTCCCGAAGCGTTCGCGCAGGCCTTCCATGATGCCTGGATCTTGCCTGGTGAACAACTCCGGGGGGATGCCATTGTGTACCAAGGAGATCTTGGCGGCCGGTTCCCCTTCCTTCTCCATGAGAAAGGTGCGGGCCTCGTTCGAGATGGTTATCACATCGGTGGCAAGACGGTGGTTCCAGCGATCAATAGCCATCCAGCGGCGAGCATGCATCCAATGGTATCCGGTATCCTGCCGTGTGATCACGCGGACTTTGATCCCAGCGAGCCAGGCGGCGATAAGGCCGGGCAGCGTGTCATCGAACAAATTGCAGTGGACCACATCGGGCCGCACTCTACGGATATGCCACCACAACAATGGAAGGGCTTTCAGCATGCCGCGCTTGCGCTTCTTGTCATCGTAGCGGATCCAGATCACCTCATATCCGCGCGCCTGCATTTCCTCCGTCATCACGGGTCGCTCCGGAAAGAGCACGATGAAGGTGTAGCGTACATTCCCTTCCTGCGCGGCGCGTTCCGCAAACCACGTCAGGTAGGGGACGGAGGAATTGTTCGCGAAGGTGTGCAGGACGTGGATCGGGCCTCCGTCCTTCCGTGCCTTGATCGTGGATCGGTAAGCGCTCACGTTGCGAGGGTGGCGTTCTTCGGCTGTCCCAGGCGTTTGGACAGGTTGATGAATGGTCGCTCCACCCAACGATGGAACAATTCCGATGCGATGAACGTGAGACCCAGATAGCACAGGAGCAACACGAGTTTCCCCGATGGTGTTGTATGCAGGTCGGTGAGCCGTTTCACGATGCTCTCCGCGAAATAGGCCACCGGCACATGGATGATGTACAAACTGTAGGAGACCTTGCCGAGCCAGTCGGTTACCGCTGTGCGGGCCGTTGTACGTGTGGCAATGATGGCCGCTGCTGCGATGGATACCGATATCGCCAGCGCATTTCCGTGTACCAGGTCAACGATCACCGTCAACAGCCCCGCACCGATCAATACGCCCTTGTTCGTTGTCGTCTCCTGCCAGAGGTACACCAATATGCCGAGCATGAAATAGGCGCTGTAGAAGAAGAACTTGGGTCCAGGGATGAAGGAGGAGAGCGCAGTGGCTGAGAGGATGAGGGCAACGCGCCAGGCAGGGCTTCCGGAACGAAGCAACGGGAATAACAGTCCGATCACCAAATAGAACTCGAACTCGGCGGTCAGGCTCCAGTAAACGAAGTTGAACCATAGCGTATTCATGTATTCCGCCATGAACGTCACATTCCCGATCACCGATCGCCACCCGATCGCCGGTATCTCGTTGCCTTCCACCGGATGGCCGTTGATGATGATCGCCGAATAGTAGAACGCGATCATGAACAGGGCCGCCACATAGGCAGGTGGGGCGATCCGGGTGAACCTGCGGGCCATGAAGACCCACAGGCCGGACCATGTGTAGCCGGATCGTTGCAGGGCATAGGGGATCACGAAGCCGGAGATCACGAAGAAGACCTGCACCCCCAATTTGCCATAGGCCATCGGGTCGGTGAGGGCATTCGGCCGTATGGTCGGTAGCACCGATCCGGTAAAGTGGAAGAGCACCACGGCGAGCGCCGCGACACCCCGCATGGGGTCGAGTATGGAAATGTGTTTCGCAGAGGCCATTGGTGGTCGGTCGATCCGGATCGGTCGTTCCTATGCTCGTATCGCTATTGGGTCGCTGGTGAAATATCGGGACTATGTTCCGCTCGATCGAGATCCTGCCGTGATAAGTGCCCGGTACACTTCGTCGATGCGGTCGACAACAGCCGCTTCTGAATAGCGGGCCACTGCGGCTTTGGAAATGGCTTGTCGATCGAAACGTGAACGATCCCCGATGCATTGCAACAGTGCTTCGGCCAAAGCCGATGGATCGCTCGGAGGAACCAATATGCCGTTGCTCGGTCCGATCAATTCGGGAACCCCGTTCACGGCCATGGAGATCACGGGTGTTCCGCAGCAAAGGCTCTCGAGCACCACGCAAGGAAGATTGTCGGCCTTGGTGGGCAGCACGAAAAGATCCGCTTCCTGCATGGCCCTGGCCATACGGGCCTTGTCCATATAGCCCGGGAACCGGATGTCCACATCGGGTAGTTCGTCCTTGCAACGTTGCTGGATTAGCGCGTAGTCCGGGCCGAATCCGACCCAATCGACACGGATGCGTCCGCGGATCTCCGTTGGCAACTCGCGCAACGCCCTGATGAAAACGTCATGGTCCTTGGGTGGGCGCCAGACGGAGGCGAGCATTATGCGATATGGTCCAGAAGGCCGATCGGTGGTCAATGAGAAGTAATGCGCTGCCACATTGGGAATGACCGTGAGCCTCGATCGCGCAACGCCATAATCGTTCTCCAGTATGTTGGAAAGGTCCTTGGAAACGGGCATCACCATCGCGATCCGTGGGTTTGCCAACCAATGACGGATCCTGCGGCGTTGGGTGGCTTCCTCATCCTTCGGCAAAGCGCGTATCCCCAGGTGGTAGAACGAGTTGTGTTCGGTCAGAACGATCGGTAGGTCAAGTGCTGTGGCCACCGGAACGCATTGTTCAGTTTCCTCAGTGCGCACATGGATGTGTACGAGTTCCAGAGGATCCTCACGATGAAGCCGACGGACGACCCGATAATAGGCCCTGCGCGCCAACCATGCTGGCACACCGGATCTCCGCACGGGAGTGGATATGGTGATGCGATGGACGGAGAGGCCCTCCTCAAGATCGGTCGACAACTTGGTGGTCGGCCAAAGGGAACGGCCCTTGACCACCTCCATGTACACCACCACCACACGTCTAGACCGCGCAATGGCCTTTACATGTTCGCGAATGAAGATGCCGGCAACGTCGCCCTTCTTTGGCCACCATCCGGCTACGCACAGTACACGCCCGGTCAGTTCTGGATGTTGTTCAGTTCGAATGGTCATCGCAGAAGCGCGCAGCGCAGCGGTCGTATATCAAGATCACCGAGCGGATGTCCATGGATTGAGGCCCCGGAACTGTGCGATATCAGAGGGATGGAGGAGAAAGATATCATGCACCGGGATCTTCAATTTGAAACGAATGGTCAACAGCAGGATGACAAGGACGATGAGATAGGAAACCGAAGAGGCCACGGCAGCACCTTCAATGCCCCAGAGCGGGATCAGCAGGAAGTCCAAGGCTATGGTGGCCACTGCGGCCATTGCTGTGCTGTACAGGTTGAACCGCTGGTAGCTCCCTTGGACCACGACTTGGGCCAGGAGCTTCGCGGTTCCACTGAAAACGATGCCGGGAAGTAATAATCGAAGCGGGGCCACCGAGGGAAGGAATTCATCCCCGAACAAGAACGGGATCACCCATTGCGCCAATGCCCCGAGCGAGATCGCCAGGACGACCAGGACCGTGAAGTTCAATCGTGCCACGGCCTTGAAGCGCGAGAGCATTTCATCCTTCACCTGCCCGAAGAGATACGGTTGCACGACGCGGGAGAAAGGTTCAGGAACATTGAACAGTAGCTGGCCTATGCCCACAGCAACGGCATACAGACCTAGTTGGGCCGCGCCTTGGTACTGGTCCACCACCCACACATCGAAACGGTAGTTGATCAGGTTGATCAAGTTGCTAAGGTGTCCGACAAGGGAGAAGGCCAGAATGGGCCGGACCACCGCCCAGGACCAGATCGGGACAGGCGTGATCTTCACCTGGAGGATGTACAGGGCGCACCACGTCAAGGTCTGCAGTCCCATGGCTGTTCCAGAGGCGATCAGCACGGCGGGTAGTACTTCCTGCGGTTCCAGTCGATCACGTAACAGGAAGACCACGAGCAGTCCAGTTGCGCTCAGGGCCGCGTTCAACAGGCTCATCCAATTGATGATGCGGAACTTCTTCAAGCCCAACATGACCGCGCCAATGGATGTATTGATGAGGCTCACCATAACGCTCAGATACACGAACGCCCAATAGGCCCAATGCATACGGTCCGAAGGCATCAGCACCTGTGCCAATCCGCTGGTCCGGGCAACGCCGAAGAGGATGAGCGGTACCACCAAGGCATTGAACAACAGCAGGCTGGCCGTGGTCCCGATGATGTTGCGCGGATCGTTCGATGCCTTGGCGGTGAAGAAGGTGATCCCGAACCCCATGTTCAGGCTCATCAACATGGCCAGCAGCGCCACTTGATTGGTCACCAGTGCATATTCCCCGCGACCCACTTCCCCGAGCATGCGCGTCATCAACGTGCTCGCCCCGAAGTAGAGGAGCAACGTCGGCGCCTGGGTCAGGAACGTGAAGAAGATCCCGCGCTTCAAGGACATGATGGTAGGGTGTCAAGAACACCGCACGGATCCCCGCTCAACGAAAGTGCTGCGCGCCGGATCATAGGCGAAAGGGAAGGCTACCGAACAAGTTCGTGAACAGCTGGCTTTCGGCGAAACGGATACGGCGTTCGTATGCCTCCGGACCCTCACCTACACGGCGCCATCGCGCGAAAACTGCGAGTGCTGCGTCGTCGGTATCGGTCATGTAGACCAGGTCCTGCCTGTCCGCATACTCGGAGAACCAACTACAGAAGATCGGTTTGCCTTGGGCAAGGAACTGCACCACTTTTTGGCTGGAGATGCGGTTGGCTGGATGGTCGCGCCGCATGAACAGGAACCCCGATCCCGATCCGGCGATCAGCATCTGTAGATCCGCATAGGACACGGGAGGAAGGAAGATCACGTTGGGATAGGACTTCTCTTGTAGAAGACGCAGGCCTGTCGGATCGGATACGTTTACAGGGCCGACCACCACCCAGATAACCTCGGGATTGTTCAGGAAGAGCTTTTCCCAAAGGGCGAAATCGTGGCGGTCGTTGATATTGCCGATGTATAGTGCATAACCCGGCTTAGCTGGGAGAACAGAACGGTCCAAAGGAGCGGTTTGCATGTCGGAACCAGCCAAGCCATGCGGTACATGATGCACCGATGCGTTCAGCGAACGGAAGCGAGGCATCAGGTCCCGGGCGATGCAGAAGACGTGATCGCAGCGCTGCGCCAGGAGTCGCTCCCCTTTCAATCGGAAGGCATGATCGTCTGCGCAATGGTAAATGGAAATGGCGGCGTCCAGTTGTGCGGGAGAGGCCAGGCGGCTCGGGTCGAAGGTCCAGAAAAGCGGACGCGACCTACCCGCCTTGGCAAGGAATGCCCGTAACCGACCGGCGATGACCCGATCATTGATGGAGCCGAGCAAGCCTCCCAGAAGAGGGATGGCATTTTGATAGGAGAGGACCGTGATCCCTTCTGGCGTGGTGCGCGACCCGATGCGCCAACGGAACAGGTGCGATGGGCGCCATTGTTGCGCAGGATCGATGAAGTAGACGTCGCGATAGGCGCCAAGTGCCACCGCGTAACGGTGCTTGCTGTACCTCGGACCGTCCCACTCCTCGTTGGAAACGATCAATACCGGACTGTCCTTTGAAAGAGTGGTCCGGTCCTTCCATTTGGACGGACCACCTTCCGCCACGGCGCCCCGGACCTGCTGTTCAAGACCGGGGGCGCTGTCCACCACGGCTTGGTCCAGACCCAGCGCCGAGAAGATGCGTTCGGTCAGGCGCCGGTAATCCACTGAATCCAGATAGTCATTGACGGCCGATAGCTTGATCTGGATCCGACCATCGAGCACCCGGCCTACCAGCTCTACGAAATGGTCCGCGTCCTCTGCTTTGAAATTCCCGGTACCATTCAAGGACGGCGCATAGCTATTGATGGTGGATATCACCGGGCAGGATTGGGCCAGGTAGGTGATCACCTTCAACGGTGTGCCCTCACCGCCTAGCGGCACGTCCCGGGTGCGTTCGAAATCATAGGTCACCAGCCCAACGCGGGCTCCACGAATGATATCCCGCAATTTGTCCGGATGCTTCACACCCACGTAGCTCACATTGGGCAATGCGAACAAACTGTCACGCAGACCCTGCTGTTCGGCTTTCAGCGGAAAGAGTTGGCCGACGATGACCAGATGCAGGTCCGGGTAGCGCTTGGCCACTTGGATCAAGAGGCCGTAGTTGGTGCGGTAATTGATCCCGGCCGCCATCACCGCGTATTGCCCCCACTTGGCTTGGTAAGCGCGCACCTGCTCCGGGTCCGACCCACGGTCCTCCTCACGCACCCCGTGCGGTACGAGGACGCAGTTCGGGTTCAGTCCCAGATAGTATTCCAAATACCATGGGTTGATCGCAACGACGAGGTCCGAACGTTTTGCGAAGCTGCTATCATTCGGAAGGTTCTGGTACGGATCGACGACGTGGTAGATGAGCTTTGAGCCGGGCCGCCGGAGCGCAGGGCCTTCCAAAAGGCTCGTGGGGTGGAAGCACCAGGACACCAATTCACCGGAAGGGGCCAATCGCCCGAGTTTCCTGGCATTGAAACGCGAAACCCGGTCGGCCAGCCATTTCGGGATGAAGCGCAGCGGAAGGTTGTTCTTGTACTCCACGACCTTCACGCCCTGCGATCCCTCGTGCACCTTCGCGCTCATGGAGAACAGGTCCTTCCAACGCCATTTGTCCGGCGTACTGACGAAGTAGACCGTGTTCGATTTGGCGAGGAAGGCTGCGTAGTGGTGCTTGGAATACCACATGTCCCCCCACGGCTCGAGGGAAAATATGAAAATGGTGCGCGATGTCTGCGTCATCGAAGGGTTGGCGTGGCCATGGCCGATGAAAGATTGCGTGGCCTAAACTAGACGATCCCATGTGGCCTTGGTCCGGTTACTGGAGGCGTAATTCAGCACACCGGTGTGCAGTTCACCCGTGCTGATATCAGCGGAGCGCGCGAGGGCCTCCGCATCATGATCGCATCACACGCGTACGAGGAACTTACGTGCGCCGCACGCAGAGAATATCGAAATGGCAATGCTCCGGTCCGATGTGCACCGGTTCCTGGGTGTCGGCCCTTTCTACATCGTAGCCCAAAGCCACCAACCAGTTCAGCAGTGCAGTTGCCGACGATCCGTTCTCACGCAGGTTATCATCGTCCAGTTCAATGAAGAGAACAGGGTGGTCGCGTTCAAGCACCGCTGCACAACCCTTCAACACCTCCATCTCAAAACCCTCGACGTCTATCTTGATGACATCCACATGGGTGATGCCAAGCCTGGCCAATACGGGATCCAGCGGTGTGATCCGCACCTCGGAGTACGCGAAGTCCTGCATCTTCGAAGGATCCGAGACAATGCGGTTCATTCCGGAATTGCTGTTCACCACTTGATAGAGCCGTTCAGTGGACTCCTTGGGGCCGATGCCCATGTTCACGGTCTCTACATTGGAGAGGGCATTGGAGTTGATGTGTTGCTTGAGGCGTTTGAAGGTGTTGGGGTCCGGTTCAAAGGACAACACGCGTCCCTTGGGCACCATTTGGGCGAACGCCATGGAACGGATGCCGATGTTGGCGCCGATGTCCACGATAACATGCTCTGGCCGCACAAGGGACTTCAAACGGTCGTCCCCGGTATCGAGCAGGTCGTAATAGGCGCCGTGGTCCGTCGCATTGGAAAGGTCAAGGTGGTATTTGAGACCCTTGTATTCCAAATTCCGCCAAGAGCCTTTGGCATACAAGTATTCCGGCGGGACCATTCGCGCAAGCGCGGAATCCGCAGGGCGGCCGTTGACCATGCGCCGCAACAGGCTCTCCAACGGCTGATATCGAAAGCCCTTTCTTACGGCATTGAGCAACTTGGTCTTGAAGGACAGGTCGGCGTAGTAGGCGTATTTCCGCATGACAAGGACTTTCGGATCGGCCAAATTTTCCATTCTGTCCGGATCCGATCCAAAAGTAGGACGCACGTTCTACCGCACTGTTGCGTGTTCGTCGTGATATTCCTTATCACGTTCCATGCCGACCGGATCCGATCGGCGTAGAGGAAGCACACATCGGCCTATTTGGGGTAATCTTGCACGCACGATCATTCCATATGACGGGAGCAAAGCGATGAAGAGCAAGTTTTCGCGACGGCAACTACAAACGGTGCTCCTGGTACCGCTCGCCATTCTGGTGCTTGGGGCCTTGGCGTACGAGGTATTGGGCCCGGTGGCGTTGATGCTGCCGATCGTGCTGGTGGGTACGTTCATCGCCTACCTGCTAGTCGAGTTGCGGCATTTCCAGCTGGGATTGTTCCACCGGCAAAAAGAAGAGCTCATCGCGCAGTTCACCCAGATGGAAGCACTGCTGGGTATTACGTGGACCTTGGATCCGGCCTTGCCACTGCCCGGTACCCGGGGATGGGCCGCTTCGCCCGACCTGCTACGCGAATTGGTCCAACAGGTGTACATGGATCCACCGCAACTGGTCCTGGAGGCGAGTAGTGGAACGTCCACGTTGGTGATCGCATATGCCATGGAGCGCATGGGCCAAGGTCGCGTGATCGCCTTGGAACATGACGCCGGCTATGCTGAAAAGACCCGCAGATCCATTGCCGCCCACGGTTTGACGCATCGGGCGTCGGTCATTTTCGCTCCTTTGGTGGTACAGCGTATCGCTTCAAGCAGTTATCGGTGGTATGATCTGAAGGACCTGGAGCTGCCGGGTACAATCGATCTACTGATCGTCGACGGTCCGCCCGACACGACACAGCCCATGGCACGCTATCCGGCGGTCCCGCTGTTGATCGACCGTTTCAGCAAGGATGCTCGTGTCATTCTTGATGATGGTGCAAGACCGGACGAGCGCAACACCGCGGAACGATGGTCCACTGAGAATCGCAATTGTTCCAAGGAGTATCTGCCTCTGGAGAAGGGTGCTTGGTTCTTGCGTTTTGGAGGGGTGCCGAAAGCATGAGGCAATGGGAGCTGTACAGGCCGGAAAGAGTATGTTCGCGCGGTCGTTCAACAGTCCGTTCCGAGAGCTCTTGTGAATGGAATGCACGAGCAACGCCTCCTGTTCTGGTCCGTCCTATTGAGTGACCGATGAAACCCCTGATAAGTGATCGCATCACCGACCGAATGGAGCGATCGCGCGAACGAAGATGGAAGGCAGAACAATGAAGGCGCCGTTGAAGGTTTGCGTTGTGATCCCTTGCTACAACGAGGAAGGGGTCATCACGTACACTGTGGAGGTCCTGCTGAAGGAACTTGATTCCATGGCCGAGGCCGGTCTCGCAAGTCCGGACAGCTACATCTGCTGCGTTGACGATGGAAGCCGTGACGGTACTTGGCCCGAGATCGGCCGTTTGGCTGCAACGAACAAGAGGGTACGCGGCATCAAGCTCAGCGCGAATTTCGGTCATCCGAATGCGCTCATCGCTGGTCTTTTCTCCAA
>Ga0075163_10003866_pt1 | contig 20082 bp, 17 predicted proteins | sample JI1023141ADNA_FD_71478 | JGI IMG/M metagenome (GOLD analysis project Ga0075163, IMG submission 71478) | Wastewater effluent complex algal communities from Wisconsin, to seasonally profile nutrient transformation and Carbon sequestration -... | ecosystem: Engineered > WWTP > Effluent > Algae... | reverse complement strand
ATCCTGCGACACAGCGGGATCACGTTCCTCGCCGACCAGGGCGAGGACATCTACACGGTGCAGGCGTTCGCGCGCCACGCCCGGCTGCAGACGACGCAGGGGTACATCCACCAGTCCAAGCAGAAGCTCGCGGGCAAGGCCGCGCGCACCTTCGATGGCAACCGCCTGGCAACGCCGGGCAACGAGTCGCCAATTCGTCGTTCTGAGGGCACTTAGGCCCCCAACAAGGTTTTCAAGCCGGACAATGTCGTCATCACCCGGGGCCGCCGCGGCGATCTCCGGGCGAAGGTCGTCGACTTCGGGATCGCCACGATGGTCGCCGGCGACGGGCTCCTCCCCGGCGGCGACCCTGCCGCGTTCGACGAACACGCGGCGATGTCTCGCCTGACCGCCACCGGATCGCTGGTGGGTACGCTGGGTTACATGTCCCCGGAGCACTTCCGCGGCCAGGTCCACGATCCGCGGTCGGACCAGTTCAGCTTCGCCATCGCCCTCTACGAGGCGCTCTACGGCGAGCGGCCGTTCCCCGGCGAGAACTTCCGCGATCTCAGCGCGGCGGTCCTCGCCGGGGCCATCCGCGCGGCGCCGGCGTCGGACGTGCCGTCGTGGGTCCACGAGACGCTGCTCCGGGCGCTCGCCCGGAGGCTCGACGACCGCTTCGCGTCGATGAATGAGCTCATCACCACCCTCGCCGAGCATCCGGCCCGGACCGCCGACCCGCAGCACGATCAGATGGTCGCCCTTCGCCAGCGGGTGTGGATGTTCACGGTGCTCGCGGTGGGCGGCTCCGTCCTGTTCGGGCTGCTGCTCTACCTCCGGTTCCACGCCAGCGCCGACGCCCTCGCCGACTTCGCGTTCTGGTCGAAGATCCTCGGCGCCGTGGCGACCATCACCGTCGTGATCGCGAACAAGCACGTCTTCCTCCGCAACACATACAACCGGTGGGTGGGGACGATGGTGGCGTCGATATGTGGCGGCACGATCGCCTGCTCGCTCGCGGCCCGCGCGGCCGGGCTTGCGACCGGGGAGGCCGATCGCTTCGTCCTGATCCTCGTCACCGTCACCTTCGGGCAGGCCAGCGTCAACCTCAATCGGTGGTACGTGGGCATCGCCTGGTGCGGCGTCGTCGGGCTCGTCGCCAGCTTCGCGGCCCCTTTCCTCGCATCGGTGACGCTCGGGGTCTGCATCATTCTCGGGTTCGGAATGACCGGGTACGCCTGGCGACGGCGGAGCCGCGCGGTGCCCCGCACGGACAGCGCCGGCGGGGTCACCTCGGAGGCCGAGCGCTCGGGGGTGCTCGATGTGCCGCGCCAGCGATCGCCGCGCGGTCCGGCGAGCGGGCCGCGGAGAGACCGCCCATGACCGACGAAGCTCCTCGACGAGGTGGCACCATCGACCGCAACGCCCGCTCACGCCTGCGGGTCAGGATGGTCGCGGGGCTGGTCCGGGCCGCGGTGTGGCTCCACCTCGAGCGAGCGTTGCTCCGCGCGGTCCTCGGCGCGCGCCGGCTGTGGGCGCCGAGCTGGCGGACCCGGGCGTTCGCCGGGTACACGCCGACGAGCCGCGACGTCCTGGTATGCACATACTCCAAGAGCGGGACCAACCTGGTGCTACAAATGGTCCATCAGATCGCCACGCGCGGCCGCGGCGACTTCGACCACATCCACGACGTCGCCCCGTGGCCCGACGCGCCCCATCCGGTCGGCGCGGCCCTCGACGACCCACCGCGCGCGTCGACCGAGCTCCGGGCGATCAAGACCCACCTCGACGCCGACCACGTCCCGTACCGACCGGAGGCCCGCTACGTGGTCGTGCTCCGCAACCCGCGGGACGTGATCGCCTCGGCCTATCACTTCGCCCACAGCGTCGCCCACACGGCGATCGACGCCCGCATCTCGCCGGACGAGTGGATCGAGCTGGCGATCGCGGATCGCCTGCCGTTCGGCTCGTGGCCCGAGCACACCGCGTCGTGGTGGCGCCTGCGCGGCCGCGCCAACGTCCTGTTCGTCACCTACGCCGAGCTCACCGACGACCTCGACGCCGCCGTCCGGCGGGTCGCCGCCTTCCTCGCGGTCGAGCTCGACGACGAGGCGCGGGCGCGGGTGGTCGAGCGATGCGGCTTCGCCTGGATGAAGGCCCACGACGCCGCGTTTCGCCCGCCCGTTCAGCCGCTGCCCGGCCGCCAGCCCGCGGTGATGATCCGCCGCGGGCGCGCCGGCGACAGCGATCGCCTGGTCTCGGAGGCGACCATGGCTCGCCTCGACGCCCACTTCGTGCGCGAGCTCGAGCGCCTCGGCTGCGACTTCCCTTATGCTCGACTCGTCGCCGACGAGCCCCTGCAGCCGTGCGCGCCCGGCCGATGAGCGGCGGCGGGGTCGATCACGCCGCGGGCAGCGGGACCGCGAAGTGGAAGCGGGAGCCGCGGCCCGGCTCGCTGTCGACGCCGATGTGACCGTTCATGGCCTCGACCAATTGTTTGCACAGCGCCAGGCCGATGCCGCTGCCGCGCCCGTCGCCGACGCCGACCTGGGAGAACGGCTGGAACAGCCGCGCCATGTCGGCGTCGGAGATGCCGGGGCCGGTGTCCTCGACGGCGACCTGCAGCTCGCCGGCGGTGTATCGCACGTCGAGGGCGACCGAGCCGCGGGTGGTGAAGCGCAGCGCGTTGGCCAGCAGGTTGACGAGCACCTGGCGGATGCGGCCCGCGTCGCCGCGCAGGCGCGCCGGCAGGTCGGGCGCCAGCACGACGCGCAGCGCCACCTCCGGGCCGGCCTGGCCGGCGAGCAGCGCGGCGACCGAGTCGGCCAGCGCGGCGGGTTCGAAGGGGGCGAGCTTGAGCTCGAGGCGGCCGGCCTCGATGCGGGCGATGTCGAGGATCGCGTTGATCAGCGAGAGCATGTGCTCGCCGGCCAGCGCGACGCGCTCGAGGTCCCCGGCGCACTCGCGGTCGGAGATCATCGCCGGCATCTCGCGCAGCAGCGCCGTGTAGCCGAGGATCGCGTTGAGCGGCGTGCGCAGCTCGTGGCTCATGTGCGTCACGTAGGCCGTCTTGTTGGCGTTCGCGGCCTCGGCCTCCGCCCGCGACTGGTCGACCTCCGCCAGCGCCTCCGCCAGCGACAGCTGCAGCGCCTCCGCCCGGCGCCGGCGCCACGTCGCCACCACCAGCAGCGCCAGCGCGGTCACGACCGACAGCAGCGCCGCGAAGGTCAGCACATACAGCGCGCTCCAGCGCTGCCCGAGGCGCTGCGACAGCTCGGCCGTCTCGCCGCGGACCGAGCGGACGAAGCGGTCGAGCGCCTCCTGGCGGGCGACGGTCGCGTCGGCCTGCAGCGCGGCCTGCAGCGCGTCCTGTCCGGCCTGTCCGCCGCCGGCCGCGGCGGTCTCGGCCCGGAGCGCGGCGAGGCCGTCGGCGATGTCCTCGCCGCGTCCGAGCGACTTCTGCAGCGCCTGCGCCGCGCCGAGCCAGCCGACGCGCTCGGACACGAGGTCCCGCTCGCGCTCGACGGCGGCGACCAGCCATACGCACCACGCGACGAAGCCGAGCACCAGCAGCAGCGCCGGCCAGAACAGCCGCGGCAGACTGCGGTCCTCCGGCATCCGCGTCGTGCCCGGCTTGACCTCCACGTCGCGGAGTATAGTCGCCACCGATCGGTCCGATCGGTCCGATCGTCGAGCATCGAGCGGCGTCGGTCCTGTGAGTCGACGCGGCGCCGACGCTCGAGTCCGCACCGCGCATCACGGCCGTTCGCGTGCGGCGGTGAGGGTCGCCGCGAGGGCCGTGGCGACCGCGGCGTGGCCCTTCGCGGTCATGTGAATGTCGTGGTCGAGGAAGGCCCCGGGCTGGGCGGCCCGCAGCGCCGCGGTGGCGTCGAGCGTGCGCAGGCCGAGGTCGCGGGCGTCCGCGAGGAGGTCGTCGACGAGCACCAGCGAGCCCTGCATGTCGGGGCCGTCGACGACGCCGTACTTGGCCCACTCGCCGCGGTCGACCTGGACGTCGATCGGGAGCGCGACGACGACGAGCTCCGCGCCGAGCTGGTCGCAGACGGCCTTGAACTCGGCGAGGTAGGCGCGAAACAGAGAGGCCGGGCGCACCGTCTGCGCGACGCCCGTGGCGAGCTGCTGACGCAGGCGGCCGCGCTCGACGGCGAGGTCGCCCTGCGCGGCGATCAGGCGGTGGATCGGGCCCTCGCCGCCGCTCTCGAGTCGCTCGTCGTCGAGCAGCCCGACGAGGCGGGCCGCCCGGTCGTGGGCGGCGGCGCGGATCATCGCGGCGGTGGCGACGACGGAGCGGCTCGACTCGGAGCTCGCGTCGCTGACGATGTCGCCCGGGAGGCTGCTCGCGGTGAGGTCGGCGCGGCCGACGAGCGCGTCGAGGTCGACCTGCGCGGCCTTCAGGTCCGCGTCGATCTTCCGCAGGCGCGCGGCGGCCTGGGCCGACGTCCGCGCGCCGGGCTTCGAGGCGCGCTCGCGGTCCTGACGCGCGCTGCGGTCGACGATGAGGTCCTGCAGGCCGCCCTCGGACGGGGTGCCGGCGTCGATGTCATCGATATCGCCGGCGTCGCGGTCGTGCAACCATCGGCGCAGCGCATAGAATGCGTGAGATCTCGAGAACAGCCAGCGGCGCCCCGGGAACCACGCGACCGAGCGCGGGGCGGTCTCGCGGCGCACGGCCCAGCCGTCCCACACGACGTGGCGCTCGCGGTTGGGGCGCTCGAGCTCGAAGGGGTCGTTGACGAAGTTGAGGACGACGACGACGGTGGTCGGCTTGCGGGCGTCGAGGAGGTTGTGGGCGACGGCGAGGTACTCGCGCGGGCCGTATGTGGGCACGCCGGCGTTGACGACGGGGCGGTCGACGGCGGCGGCGAGGCGGGCGGAGAACGTGGCGTCGTCGTCGACGCCGAGGCCGAACACCTGCGAGTCGCCGACGACGACGATCTCGCTGGTGGCGGGGGGCGGCCACTCGGGGCCGCGAAAGCCCGCGCTGTTGACGTGGATCGTCGAGAGCGGGTTGTCGCCGAGGCGAAAGCGCATGCTCGCGCCGGGCTCGAGGCGCACGCCGAGCTCGCGGTCGGCGAGGTAGAAGTTGACGTGGGGGAAGGCCCCGTCGTCGCGGACGCGGAACGCGTACTCGGTCAGCGCAGCGCCGACGCCGAGGCCGAGCGCCACCTGGCCGCAGACGGCCAGGACCCGGCGCCAGCGGGGCCGCCGGAGATCTGTGGTGCCGCTCGGCTCGGCCATCATCGCGCTCCACGAATGGACGCATCAGGATATTCCCGACGCGAGGCGGATGACAGGCCCGAGCGCGCGCGCCCGGCCGGCCCGCCGCGGCTCAGGTCGACGACGAGATCTGGAAGAACGGGGTGCAGTTGTAGGGCGTGGCGCCGACCGCCAGGGTGCCCTCGATCTTGCCGCAGGCGCGCACGTAGGTGCCGATCGCGAAGTTGGTCGGCGTGGTCTCGATCGTGGTCCAGCCGGGGGTCGAGGTCCACCCGCTGTCCTTGGCCTGCCAGGTGGTCCACACGCCCTGGGCGCTGTTCCAGTACTGGATCATGACCTGATGCCGGTGCTGCCAGTTGTACACGTTCGAGTTGGTGATCGTGGTGCGGGCGAAGGCGGCGGCGCAGTTGGTGTGCAGCGCGACGTTGCCGTACGTGGTGCCCCACTGGTCGACGAGGCTCAGCGACGCCTTCTGCGAGTAGAAGAAGCACGCCTTGCTCGGGTGGGTCGCGTCGGAGATCGCAAACGGCTCGAACTTCGCGGGGGCGGCGTCGTCGTCCTCGATCGCCGCGTCGTCGGCGAACTCGGGCTCGGCGACGGCCTCGCCGGTGATCGGCGGGTGGGCGGCGTCCTTGAGCTCGGTGACGGTCTCGACGTCCGCGGCGTCGACCTCGTCGCCGGTGGGGGCGTCCTGGTCGTCGATACCGTCACAGGCGGCCAGGCTCAGCGCGAGCGGCAGGGCCAGGGCGACGGGGGACAGGAGGGTACGCAGGGCGACGGAGACGGTGGTGTGGGTGGACATGGGGGCACGTTCTCTCGGGTATTTCGGGGCGACGCTGCGGCTTCGTGCCGCCGCGCCGCGCATCCGGTTCGTCGCAGGAGTGCCGCGGGTGCCCCGAACAATTGCGGTGAAAAAATAAAAAGAAAGTCGTGATCCGAACGCGGGTCCCGGGACGCGACGCGGGCGCGTCCGCGCCGGCGGTCTCGCGCGGTCGCGGCGACCTGCCGCTGCGATCTGCCGCTGCGATCGATCGGTGTACGATGCGTGGATGGGCAACTGGTGCACCCTCACCCACTGGTTCGCGTGCCCGGGCCCGGCCGAGGCCCGCGCCGTGATCGGCGGCCTGCGGACGGCGGCCGCGCGCCACCGCTGGACGGACCCCGAGCGCTGGGCGCTGCGCGCCGGGATGCTCGGGCCGACGCTCGTGCAGGCCGAGAGCCTGCAGAAGTACGGCGCCGACACCAGCCTCGCCGAGCACGCGCTGCGCCACGCCCGCGACGTCCGCGTGGTCCAGCTCTGCGCGGGCGAGGGCGTCGCGGTCGGACCGCGCGGCGGGCCCGGGCTGCACCTGGCGTGGAACTACGTCGCGTCGTCCGCGGCGCACGACCTCCACGCCGTCGCCGCACGGCTCGGCGGGGAGGTCGTCGACGCCGGCGAGCGCCGCGTGCTCTGCCTGCCCGGGGCCGCCCCGCTCGCGCTCGCGGGCGGCCGGCTCGCGCAGCTCGTCGAGCGCGACGACCCGCTCGGCCGTCTGCTGTATGCGCTGGCCGTCGGCGACCGCGGCGGCGCGGGCCACACCGGCCGGCACCTGCTCGGGCTGTACACGCCGGAGCACGGCTTCGTGCACCTCGCGACGCTGGTGCTCGCGCTGGCCGACCGGCACTGGGAGCACAGCGGTCACGCGTCGTTCGAGGACGGCGCGGGCCACAACCCGGTCCACCCCGAGTTCGCGGCCGGCCCGTTCGCGCGCTCGAGCTACTTCGAGCCGCTGCCGCCGATCTCGCTGGCGCACCTGCGCTGGCCGCTGGCGTGAACGACCGGGGTAGAGCCTGTCCCCGGGGACAGGTGACGCCTCACGCGCGCCGGTGCGCGACGCCGATGAGGATCGCATAGGCGGCGTCGATGACGGCCTGCAGCGGCTTCGCGTGGCCCGAGACGACCCAGTGGTGCGCGAGCTGGACGACCGCGCCGACGAGGCCCGCCGCGACCAGCTCGCCGTCGAGGCCGTCGCCCTGCGCGCCCGGTCGCACCAGCTCCTGCGCCGACTGGACCAGGCCCCGGAACTCGCGCAGCGCGTCGTGGTAGGCGCGGTCGACCGCCGCGCTGACCCCGAGCACCTCGAGCAGCAGCAGGCGCGCGCCGGCCGGGTCGTCGCGCATGGCCGCGAAGAACTCCTCGAGCCCCGCGCGCGTGACGGCCTCGGGCGTCGGCGCGGCCCGCAGCAGCGCCGCGACGATGCGCGCCCGCAGCCCGCCGATCACGTGGGCGTACGCGGCGAGCAGCAGCGCCTCGCGGTTGGCGAAGGACTCGTAGAAGTAGCGCTCCGTCAGCCCGGCCGCGGCGCACACCGCCTTGACCGTCGCGGCGTGGTAGCCCTCGCCGCCGAACACCGCGACCCCGGCCGCGACCAGCCGCGCGCGTCGCTCGGCGCGCCGCTGCTCCTCGCTCACCCCGCGATATCTCCGGCGTCCGGGCTCGTCCGTGGCCATTCGGGGGATGTTGACATGTCACGTTGTCACATGTAAAGTCCGGGCCGAGGTCGTCACCGGGAGCGGTCATGAGCGCGATTCTTCCTGTGGATATTGCAGCAGTTCAGACCTGCGAGGTGGCGATCGTCGGCAGCGGGTTTTCGGGGCTGTGCATGGGCGTGCGGCTCAAGCAGGCCGGCTTCGACGACTTCGTGATCCTCGAGAAGGACCGCGAGCTCGGCGGGACGTGGCGAGACAATCGTTACCCGGGCTGCGCCTGCGACGTGCCGAGCCACCTGTACTCGTTCTCGTTCGCGCAGAACCCGGCGTGGTCGCGCAAGTATCCGCGCCAGGAGGAGCTGCTCGAGTACACGCGCAAGGTCGCCGACGACTTCGGGCTGACGCCGCACGTGCGGCTCGACTCGGCGCTGTTGGCCGCGCGCTGGGACGAGGCGCGCGGGCTGTGGCGGCTGCAGACGGCGCGCGGCGAGCTGCAGGCGCGGACGCTGGTGCTCGGGCTCGGGGCGCTCGGGCGTCCGGCGCTGCCGCGGCTGCGCGGGCTGGAGCGCTTCGCCGGCAAGACCTTCCACTCGGCGCGCTGGGACCACGACTACGACCTGACGGGCAAGCGCGTCGCGGTGATCGGGACCGGCGCGAGCGCGATCCAGTTCGTCCCGGAGATCGCGCCGAAGGTCGCGCGGCTCGACCTCTACCAGCGCACGGCCCCGTGGATCGTGCCGCGGCCCGACCGCGCGATCACGGCGGCCGAGCGCTGGCTGATGCGCCGCGTGCCCGGCTATCAGCAGCTGTTTCGCGGCCTGCTGTACATGCAGCACGAGGCGCGGGTGCTCGGCTTCGTGGTCGACCCGCGGCTGATGGCGGTCGCGCGGACGGTCGCGCTGCGGCACATCGCCCGCCAGATCCCCGGCGACGCCGAGCTGCGGCGCAAGGTGACGCCGGACTACACGATCGGCTGCAAGCGCATCCTGGTGATGAACGACTATTATCCGGCGCTGACGCGGCCGAACGTGGAGGTGATCACCGACGCGATCCGCGAGGTGACGCCGGACGCGGTCGTCGACGCGACCGGCCGCGAGCGCCCGGTCGACGCGATCATCTTCGGCACCGGCTTCGACGTCGCCGACCCGCTCGGCGGCGTGCCGATCGCGGGCGTCGGCGGCCAGGACCTGCACGCGAAGTGGCGCGCCGACGGCGTGACGGCGTACCTCGGCTGCAGCGTCGCCGGCTTCCCCAACCTCTTCATGATCGCCGGCCCCAACACCGGCCTCGGCCACAATTCGATGATCTACATGATCGAGTCGGCGGTGACCTACGCCGTCGAGGCCGTCAAGACGCTGCGGCGCCGCGGCCTCGTCGCCGTCGACGTCAAGCCCGCGGTCCAGCGCGCCTACAACGAGCGCCTGCAGCGGCGCCTCGGCAAGGCGGTGTGGGCGAGCGGCTGCAAGAGCTGGTACCTCGGCGCCGACGGCCACAACTTCACGCTGTGGCCCGGCTTCACCTTCGAATATCGCTGGGCGACCCGCCGCTTCGACGCGGAGAACTATGACCTCGCGGCCGCGCCCGCGACGACCACGGCGCGCCGCGCCGCGAAGGAGCACGCATGAGCCGGACGAAGTTCGACGGGCAGGTGGCGGTGGTCACGGGCGCGGGCTCGGGCATCGGCCGCGCGCTGGCGCTGGCGCTGGCGCGCCGCGGCTGCAAGCTGGCGCTCGCGGACGTCAACGCGGACACGCTGGCGGAGACGGCGAGGCTGCTGCCCGCGCCGCCGCTGACCCGCGCGCTCGACGTCGCCGACCGCGCGGCGGTGCACGCGTTCGCGGCCGAGGTCGAGGCCCGGCTCGGCCCCGCCGACCTCGTGTTCAACAACGCCGGCGTCGCCCTGATCCAGACGATCTCCGACACCCGCCACGAGGACCTCGAGTGGCTGATGAACATCAATTTTTACGGCGTGGTCCACGGCTGCCAGGCGTTCCTGCCGGCGATGCTGGCGCGCCGCAGCGGCGTGCTCGTCAACGTCTCGAGCCTGTATGGGTTGATCGGGTGGCCGGCGCAGACGGCCTACTGCGCGGCGAAGTTCGCCGTCCGCGGCTACACCGAGGCGATGCGCCACGACCTCCACGGCACCGGCGTGCGCGCGGTGTGTGTGCATCCGGGCGGCATCCGCACCAACATCGTCCGCGCGGCCCGCTTCACCCGCGACGACCTCGGCCGCGAGGACGCGGCGCCGCTGATCGCCGAGTTCGACCGCTTCGCGCGCATGAGCCCCGAGCGGGCCGCGAGCGTGATCCTTTACGGCGTCGAGCGGGGCGACGAGCGCATCGTCGTCGGCGCGGACGCGAAGCTGCTGAGCCTCTGGCAGCGCGTGCGGCCCGAGGGTTACTTCAAAATCGTCCGGTGGTTCGGGAGCCGCTTTCGTTGAGCGGGCTCCGGGCGCCGCGGTTCACGAGCCCGGCAGGAAGTGCACGTCGTTGGCCGAGATCGAGGCCGCCGTGCCCATGAGGATCTGCTCGCCCCAGCGCTCGAGCCACAGGGCCTGGTCGGGGCCGGCGCGGTAGATGTACGTAGCGACGCGCGGGAGGGCGGGGCGGCCGTGCATGCCGACGCCGGCGGCGCTCGACTGGCCGCGGCGCTCGAGCGCGTAGCTGTGCTCGTCGTGCTGGATGTGGCGCGGGGGCTCGCCGCTGAGGCCGTGGCCGCGGATCGGCTCGCACAGGAAGTAGCGGTCCTGGTCGGGGGAGCCGACGAGCCAGCGGGTGCGGTCGGCGTCGGTCATCACGGCGACGACGGTGACATGCGCGCCCTCGCGGAGGTTGACGACGCCGTCGACCAGGTAGTCGCCGTCGTACTGCGGGTCGCCGCTCTCGATGACGATGACGTCGCCCTGGCGCAGGCCGGTGAGGCCGAGGTCCTGGGCGTCGGGGTCGGCGTCGAGGGGGCGCGGGACGGTCGGGCCGATGCGGCCCTGCAGGCGCTGGGCGACGCGGGCACGCACGCGCTGGCTGACGGCGTCGTGGAGCATCCCGCCGCCGCTGCCGCCGCCCATGCTGCCGCCGCTGGTCGAGCTCGCGGCGGCGAGGGCGAGGGGCGGGTGGTGGCCGTCGCCCTCGGACAGCTGGCGGCGGCCGTCGCCCCAGTCGCGCAGGCGGCGGGCGGCGAGGATGCCGACCCAGAAGGCGCCGGCGATGGTCATGGCGGCCAGCAAGGAGGCGAGCGTCAGCATGGCGTTTTGCGTTCTAGCACGCGAGGACGGGCCGCGGGAGGGCGCGGCCTGGCGGGCGGCTGCGCGCGAGGACGCGGCGGTCGCGGGCCGACTGCGGCCGCGCGACCGCCCGCTCGTGGTCGCGGCGGATCTGCCGCCAGAGCGTGTGGTTACGGTGGGTCGGTCGCGGCGCGGTCGACAGGGGCTGTCGCGTGCGGGGGTCCGCGCAGGCGTGGCCGCGGTGGGTCGGTCGCAGCGCGGTCGACGGTGGCGGTGGTGCGGGGGTCCGCGCAGGCGTGGCCGCGGCAGGTCAGCGGCGCGGGGCCGGTGGGGTCGCGGTGCGCGGGTCCTCGGGCCAGGCGTGGCGAGGGTAGCGGCGCATGAGGCTGCGGCGCAGGTCGGGGTAGTGGCGGTCCCAGAAGCCGGCGAGGTCGGTGGTGACCTGCTCGGCGCGGCCGTTGGGGGCGAGGAGGTGGAGGACGACCGGCACGCGGCCGCCGGCGACCGCGGGGCCGCGCGCGAGGCCGAAGAAGTCCTGCAGGCGCGAGGCGACCCACGGCGGCTTGCCGGGCTCGTAGTGGACGGCGAGGCGGCGGCCGCCGGGGAGCTGGAGGTGGGTCGGGGCCATGCGGTCGAGGGCGCCGCCGTGGGCCCCGGCGACGCGGGCGAGGAGGGTGCCCATGAGGTCGGCGGCGCGCAGCTCGGCGAAGCTGGTGCGGCCGTCGCAGAGGTCGGAGAGCGCGGCGCGGAGGTCGGCGTCGCCCAGGGTGGGGAAGCCGGGGACGTGGGCGGCGACGAAGGCGGTGCGGGCGGCGAGGTTGGCGAGGGCGTCGGCGTCGGCGACGAAGCGTCCGGGGCCGGCGGCGAGGGCGGCCTCGCGCAGCAGCGCGGACGCGGCGGGCGGGAGCTTGCGGTGCGGGGACGACTCGATGAGCAGGCCGTGGTAGCGCAGCTCGGAGCGGCCCTCGACGCGCTCGCGGGCGGCGTTGAAGGTCAGCTCGTCGCGGGCCTCGACGTCGTCGGCGAGCAGGTCGACGAGCCAGTCGGGCTCGATCGCGCAGGCGCTGCGGACCACGACCTGGCTGCCGCGCTCGCCCTCGCGGCGCTGCTCGACCGCCAGCGCGAGCAGCCACGGGGCCGTGCGCACCACCGAGGCCGGGCTCAGCCGCGCCGCGCCGCCGCCGGCCAGCGCGAGCGCCCGGCCGCCCGCCGCGTCGTCGCGCGCCTGCGCGACCCGGTCCGGGAACGCGAGCAGCAGCGCGCGCCGCAGCGCGTCCTCGCGGGCCTGGACTGTCCGCGGGGACATGTCCCGGGGGACAGGCGGGTCGGTCCGCGGGGATATGTCCCGGGGGCCAGGTGGGCCGGTCTTTTTGGACATGTCCTCGGGGGCAGGTGCGTCGCCGGGCGACGTCCTCGGCGAGGAAGGGTCCCGGGATGTATGTGCTCGCCTGGACATGTCCTCGGGGCCAGGTCGGTCGCAGAGCCGCAGCAGCTGGTCGCGGACCTGGAGGACCCGGCGGGCGGGGCCGGGGAGCAGGCCGCCGCGCGGGGTCTCGTCGTCGTCGCGGCCGCGGCGGCGCAGCGCGTCGACCTCGGCGAGGTCGACGAGCACGTCGGCGTCGGCGTCGGTGTGCGCGAGGTGGTTGCCGGGTCGGACGCCGCGCTCGCCGAGCAGGGCCGCGGCGCCGCAGGCGAGCGGGGCGACCCCGCGGTCCTGACCCTCGACCAGCAGCCGGGCGAGGCGCGGGTGGACCGGGAAGCGGAGCATGCGGCGGCCGACGGGCGTCAGCCGGCCGGCGGGGTCGAGCGCGCCGAGGCGGCGCAGCAGCGCCTCGCCGGCCTGCAGCGCGGCGCCCTGCGGGGCCTCGAACCACGGGAAGCGGGCGGGGTCGGCGACGTCGAAGGCGTGGAGGTCGAGGAGCGCGGCGGCCAGGTCGGCGCGGGCGACCTCGGGCGGCGTGAACTCGGGGCGGCGGTCGTGGTCGGCCTGGCTGTAGAGGCGCAGGCACCGGCCCGGGCGCGTGCGACCGGCGCGCCCGGCCCGCTGCGCCGCCGAGGCCCGCGAGGTCTTGCTGACGCTGAGGGTCGGGATGCCGGTCCACGGGTCGTGCGCGGGCAGGCGGACCAGGCCGCCGTCGACGACCGCGACCACGCCGTCGATCGTCACCGACGTCTCCGCGACGTTGGTGCTGAGGATCAGCTTGCGCCGCGGACCTGGCCGCACGGCCAGGTCCTGCTGGTCGGGCGGGAGCTCGCCGTGCAGCGGCAGCACGGCGACGTCGGCGTGCGCGGCCAGCCCGGCGCACGCGCTCGCGGTCTGGTGGATCTCGCGGGCGCCGGGCAGAAACACCAGGATGTCGCCGTCCAGGCCCTCGTCGAGCAATTTCTTGAAGGCCCGGTTGACCGCGGACGCGAGCTCCTGCTCGGCGACGGCGCCCTGATACTCGATCGCCACCGGGTACATGCGCCCGGCGCTCGAGATCCGCGCGCATTCGTCTGTCCCTTCGGACAGGTAGCGCTGGACCGGCGCCGCGTCGAGCGTCGCCGACATCACGACGACGCCGAGGTCCGGCCGCGCGCCGCGCTGCAGGTCGCGCAGCAGCGCGAGCCCGACGTCGCCGTCGAGGTGGCGCTCGTGGAACTCGTCGAGCACGACCACGCCGACGTCGCGCAGCTCGGGGTCGGCATGCAGCTTGCGACCGAGGAGGCCCTCGGTGATGAAGCGCAGGCGCGTGTGCGGGCCGACGGCCGACTCGAAGCGGACCTGATAGCCGACGCGGCCGCCCACGGGCTCGCCGACGCTCTCGGCGACGCGCTGCGCCGACATGCGCGCGGCGAGGCGGCGCGGCTGCAGGACCAGGACCTCGCGCGCGGCGCCGCGGTCGTCGCGTCCGGCGAGCCCGGCGTCGAGCAGCGCGAGCGGCACGCGGGTGGTCTTGCCGGCGCCGGGCGGGGCCTCGATGACGAGCGAGCGGCCCCGGGCGAGCGCGGCGAGGATCTCGGGCAGCACCTCGTCGATCGGCAGGGGCGGGTGCGCGGGGGCCACGGGGCGCGGAGGATAGCAAGACGGCGCCAGCGCGCGGCGTGGCGGCCGGTGCGGCGCGGCGCGAGGCGTGATCTTTCCCGCGAGCGTGCGGTGGCTGCCGGCGGCAAAGCGCCGCGTGGGTCGCCGATCCGGGCGGACCTTGACGCAGGCGCGGTGGTTGCGTGCGCTTGACGCTGCGGGCGCGCGTGGTCGAAGCTTGCCGCGACTTGCCGAGCTCGCTGGCAGAATTGGCGCCCGGGAAGCGCGCCCGCGTGACCGCCGTCGAGGGCGGCGGCGGGCTCATGCTGCGGCTGCTGGAGATGGGCTTCGTGCCGGGGACGGTGGTCACGCTGGTCAAGCGGGCCCCGTTCGGCGACCCGCTCGAGTTTCAGGTGCGCGGCTGTCACGTCTCGCTGCGCGCGGCCGAGGCGGGGTGGATCCAGGCGGTGCCGGCGTGAGCGCGGGGGCGCTGCGGGTCGCGCTGGCCGGCAACCCGAACGTCGGCAAGACCAGCCTGTTCAACGAGCTGACCGGCGCGCGGCACAAGGTCGGCAACTACGCCGGCGTGACCGTCGAGACGCGCGAGGGGGCGGTGGCGGCCCGCTGGCGGCCGGCGCGGGCGATCACCGTCATCGACCTGCCGGGCACCTACAGCCTGACGCCGGTGTCGGAGGACGAGGCGGTCGCGTTCCGCTGTCTGCACGGCGACGGGGCGCCGGCGCCGGACCTGGTCGTGCTGGTGGTCGACGCCGCCAACCTCGCGCGCAACCTCTACCTCGCCGCGCAATTGTGCGAGCTCGGGCGGCCGCTGGTGCTCGCGCTCAACATGATGGACGTCGCCGCCGCGGCCGGGGTGCCGGTCGACGTCGACGCGCTCGGGCGCGCGCTCGGGGTCCCGGTGGTCCCGACGGTCGCGCGGACCGGCGAGGGGGTCGCGGCGCTGGTCGAGCGCATCGGCGCTTTCGGACAGGAACTTTGGGACATGTCCGAAGTGCGGGGTCGGCTGCTCTCCGAGCCGCCGCCGGGGCCATTGCGCGGGCTCGGGCCGGCGCGGGCGCGGTGGTTGCTGGCGGCGCAGGCGGGCGGGACGCTCGAGCTGACGGGGGCGAGCGCGGCGGAGCGGGCGGCGCTGGGCGAGGTCGGCGAGGAGGCGGCGCGGTCGGCCGCGGCGGCGCAGGTGGTCGCGCGCTACGCCGAGGTCGACCGGGTGCTGGCGGCGATCGGTCACATGGCGGGCGACCGGGCGCCGGCGATGGACCGCTCCGCGCGCATCGACCGGGTGTTGACGCATCGCGTGTGGGGGCTGCTGATCTTTTTGCTGGTGATGGCGGCGCTGTTCCAGTCGATCTTCAGCTGGGCCGAGCCGTTGATGGGCGTGATCGAGGGCGGGATCGCCTGGCTCTCGGGGCAGGTCAAGGAGCTGCTCGCGCCCGGGGTGTTCACGGACCTGCTGACCGAGGGGGTGATCGCGGGGGTCGGCAACGTCCTCGTGTTCGTGCCCCAGATCGCGCTGCTGTTCCTGTTCATCGGGCTGCTCGAGGACACGGGGTACATGGCGCGGGCGGCGTTCCTCGTCGACCGGCTGATGGCGCGGGTCGGGCTCCACGGCAAGGCGTTCGTGCCGCTGCTCAGCGGCTACGCCTGCGCGATCCCGGCGATCCTCGGCACGCGGACGATCAGCAGCTTTCGCGACCGCCTGGTCACGATCATGATGATCCCGTTCATGAGCTGCAGCGCGCGGCTGCCGGTGTATGTGCTGCTGATCTCGGCGCTGTTCGACGGCGACGCGCGGCTCGGCCCGTTCTCGCAGGCCAGCCTGGTGCTGCTGCTGATGTATGTGCTGTCGACGGTCTCGGCGCTGGCCGTCGGCGCGATCTACAAGCGGACAATTTTGAAAGGGCCGACGCCGCCGCTGGTGCTCGAGCTGCCGCCGTACCGGCTGCCGCGGGTGCGCAACACGCTGCTGCAGGTCTACGACCGCACCGCCGACTTCGTGCGCGACGCGGGCACGGTGATCCTGGCGATGACGGTGGTGCTGTGGGCGCTGCTGAGTTTTCCCAAGCCGCCCGAGGCGCCGGCGGACGTCGACCCGGTCGAGCAGCGCTCGCCGATCGCGTACTCGGTCGGCGGGCGCGTCGGGCAGGCGATGGAGCCGCTGCTCGAGCCGATGGGCCAGGACTTTCGCATGGGCATCGCGATCCTCGGCAGCTTCGCGGCGCGCGAGGTGTTCGTCAGCACGCTCGGGCTGGTGTACGGCATCGAGGCCGACGACGAGGACAACGTGCCGCTGCGCGCCGCGCTGCGCGAGGCCAAGCGGGCGGACGGCGGCCCGCGCTACACGGCGCTCAGCGGGCTCGCGCTGATGGTGTTCTTCGTGTACGCGTGCCAGTGCATGTCGACGCTCGCGGTCGTGCGCCGCGAGACCCGCTCGTGGCGCTGGCCGCTGCTGATGTTCGTGAGCATGACGGCGCTCGCGTACGTGATGGCCGTGCTCGTGTATCAGGTCGGGCGCTGGCTCGGGTACCCGTGAAGGTCATCAGCATCATCAGCATCATCAGCGGCGGTCGCGGAGCAGGTCGCGGATCTCGGCGAGAAGCAGCTCCTGGCCGGTGGGGGCGGGCGGCTCGGCGTTGACGGGCTGGGCGGCGCGCATGCCGTTGACGATCTTCACGACCACGAAGATCGCGAGGGCGATGATCACGAAGTCGAAGATTGTCTGGAGGAAGGCGCCGTAGCGGAGGAGGACGGCCTGGGCCGGGTCGGGGCTGGGCTTGAGGACGACGGCGAGCTTGGCGAAGTCGACGCCGCCGATAGCGAGGCCGAGGGGCGGCATCACGACGTCGGCGACGAAGGACGAGACGATCTTGTTGAACGCGGCGCCGATGACGACGCCGACCGCGAGGTCGATGACGTTGCCGCGGATCGCGAAGGCCTTGAATTCGGAGGTGAAGCTCATCGTGGGCCGTCCTGGAGGGGGGCCCGCGAGTTTCGTCCGGCGCCGGAGCGAGGTCTAATTTACTGCGGATCCGCGGCCGCGCCGCGCGCGTCGCTCTGCTGCTTGAGGAGGTCGCGGATCTCCATCAGCAGCCTCTCTTGCGGGGGCGGGCTCGGGAGGCTGGCGTCGTGGTTGGCGCGCAGGCGGTTGAGCAGCTTGACGATGATGAAGATCGCGAACGCGATGATCACGAAGTCGAAGATCGTCTGCAAAAAGGCGCCGTAGCGGACGACGACGGCCTTGGCCGGGTCGGGGTGGATCTTCAGCTCCCAGACGAAGCGCGAGAGGTCGACGCCGCCGATCAGGAGGCCGAGCGGCGGCATGAAGATGTCCGCGACGAAGGATGAGACGATCTTGTTGAAACCGGCGCCGACGACGACGCCGACCGCGAGGTCGACGACGCTGCCGCGCATCGCGAACGCCTTGAATTCGGTCAGGAAGCCCATCGGGAGCAGCCCGGGCGCGGCGCTTACAGGCGGTCGGAGGCGATGCCGACCGCGCCGATGCCGGCCTCGTGGGCGGCGGCCATCATGCGCACGACCTGGCCGTAGCGGACGCCGGCGGCGGGGTCGATCGCGACCTTGCCGTCGCTCTGGAGCTTCTGGTTGGCCTTGAGCTCGCCGACGAGGGTCGCGTAGTCGGCGCTGAGCGGCTGCTGGCCGAGGATCGCGTTGCCGGCGGCGTCGATGGTGAGCAGGAGCGTCGCGCTCGGGTCGACCGGGCCCTCCTGCTTCGAGGCCGTCGGGATGTCGAGCGGCATCTGGGTGTTGGCCGGCGGGGGCGCGGCGACCATGAAGATGATCAGCAGGCAGAGGAGGACGTCGACCATCGGGGTGACGTTGATCTCACATAACGAGTCGCCTTCCTCGCCGCCGACGCTGACTGCCATGGTCCGCCCAAGCTACCGGGCGCGAAGGCCAGTGTCCAGGGTGGGCTGCGCGCGACGCGCTGTGGCGCAGATCACACTTGCGCGGAATCCGCCGCGCGTAAAGTGGCCGGATGCAGCGCTTTTCCGCACCTATCATTGTTTCTGTGCTCATGCTCGCGGGCTGTCCCGCCGACAGCGGCCCGACGACTGTGACCGACACCACGCCTCCGCCCGACACGGACGGCACTGGCAACTCGACCGAGCCGCCGGGCACGTCGGGCACGTCGGGCACGCCGACGACGGTCGAGCCGACGACGGCGGGGCCGACGACGGTCGAGCCGACGACGGACCCGACGACGACGACGGACGGGACGACGACGGACCCGACGGCGGGGACGACGACGACGGGCGTCGGCGACACGACGACGACGGGCGATCCTTCCGAGGGCACGACGACGACGGGCGACCCGTCGGACGGCACGACGACCGACACCACGGGCGGCGTGATGGGGATGTGCGGCAACGGCGTGAAGGACGAGGACGAGGCGTGTGACGACTCGAACCTGAAGACCGAGGTGTCGGCGACCAAGCAGCCGCCGCTGAAGTACGACGCGGCCGCGTGCATCGACGACTGCAGCCTGGTGCTGAGCCTGTGCGGCAACGGCAAGGTCGACCCGGGCGAGGCGTGCGACGACGGCAACCCGGACACCTACGACGGCTGTACGACTTCGTGCACGATCAACGACAAGAGCTACCACGCGCCGTGCAAGCGCATGTGCAACCAGAACTGCGACACGGACGTGGCGTCGGGGACGTTCACGGGCTGCGACAACATGGAGGTGCCGACGGGCGCGAAGGCCGTGTGCTACGTGAGCACCAAGTTCATGATTGCCCCGCGCTACTTCGCGGAGGGCGAGTGCGCGGCCACGGCGCAGACGTGCATGGGCGCGATCTGCCCGCCGAACATCGGCAACTACGACATGCTGAAGACCTGCCCGGCGGGCTCGACGCTGATCGACCGCACGACGATGACCTTCGGCGTGACGGTGAAGACCAAGGTGTGCCAGAAGATCTGCCAGTCGGACTCCGACTGCCGGTGGAACGCCTACGACACGGTGTGGGGCAAGGCCGGCGAGTATCGGTGCCAGACCACCGCCGACTCCAACGGCGTGAAGATCTGCGCCGACGCGCAGAACTGAGGGCCTGAGCGCGGGCCGGCGAGCCGTCGCCCTCATCTGGGGGCGAGCGGCCGCCGCGGCCGCCGCGGGGCACCGCGGCCGCCGCGATGTCGCTTGACGTCGCCGCGTCGCTGCCGCTTTAACGGGAGGAGACCATGGCGAGCTCGCTTGTCCCGTCCACCCGGAAGCTGCGCACGCTCGGCGGCTACTCGATCATGCTGGCTGCGACCGTCGGCGTGTACCTGGCGATCCGCGGGCGCGGCGAGGAGCTGGTCGCGCCGGAGCCGGTGACGGCGGCGGTCGGGCACGCGGCGGCGCACAGCACCACGCTGGCGACGGTGCTGCTGGCGCTGGCGGTGATCATCATGCTGGCGCGGGCGCTCGGCTGGGTGTTCCAGCGCTATCTGGGGCAGCCGCCGGTGATCGGGGAGATCGTCGCGGGGCTGGTGCTCGGGCCGTCGGTGCTCGGGGCGCTGGCGCCGGCGGCCTACGCGGCGCTGCTGCCGAGCACGGCGGCGCCGTTCCTCGGCATCATTTCAAAGGTCGGGGTCGTGCTGTTCATGTTCCTGGTCGGGCTCGAGCTCGACCCGAAGCTGCTGCGCGGCAACGGCCACGCGACCCTGGCCATCTCGCACGCGAGCATCGTCGCGCCGTTCCTGCTCGGCGCCACGCTCGCGCTCGGGCTCTACCCGCTGTACTCGACCTCGGCGGTCAGCTTCACCGTGTTCTCGCTGTTTCTGGGGGTGTCGCTGTCGGTCACCGCGTTCCCGGTGCTGGCGCGCATCCTGACCGACCGGCGGGTGCAGAGCACGCCGCTCGGGGTCACGGCGCTGACCTGCGCGGCGGTCGACGACGTCAGCGCGTGGACGCTGCTCGCGTTCGTCGTCAGCGTGGCGAGCGCGCAGATGGGCACCGCGGCGTGGACGATCGCGTACGTCGGCGCCTACCTGCTGGTGATGTTCGTCGTGGTCCGCCCGCTGCTGGTCCGCTTCGCCGCGCGCGAGGACCGGCGGAGCGGGCCGCTGTCGCAGTCGGTGATGGCGGTGGTGTTCGTGGCGCTGCTGCTCTCCGCGGTCGCCACCGAGGCGAGCGGGATCCATGCGCTGTTCG
>Ga0075163_10003865_pt1 | contig 20082 bp, 14 predicted proteins | sample JI1023141ADNA_FD_71478 | JGI IMG/M metagenome (GOLD analysis project Ga0075163, IMG submission 71478) | Wastewater effluent complex algal communities from Wisconsin, to seasonally profile nutrient transformation and Carbon sequestration -... | ecosystem: Engineered > WWTP > Effluent > Algae... | reverse complement strand
AATTATGTCTTCCTCTTTACACAAGCACAGATTGCGTACTTCCAATATAATAACGATCAAATGCCTCTGAATAGAGAACATACACATAATAAATCATAGGGTAAGGTGTTCATATATAATAGGGGCGGAAGAGGAGGGATTCGAACCCCCGGACCTTTAACAGTCAACGGTTTTCAAGACCGCCGCGATCGACCACTCTGCCACTCTTCCGTATAGGCCTGCAAAGATAGAAAGTGAGCTTGATTATGCAAGAAATTTCTTTAAAAGCCAGAACTTAATTAAACCTTACTATATCAAAATGACTACTATAGGCACCAAAAAGGCCATGCCCTCCGGTAAAATTGGTATAACTGCTCACTGTTTGAAGGCTGGGGAGACCACTTCCGGTATTTTGTAATTGCAAGGCTAATGCTTTATGAAAATTGTAATATTCCTTACTGACAGACCGTAATTCCAATTGCAGCTCCTTGAAAATTTCTTTTTCAGGATCTACTGGCAGTTTTGTTTTTACTTGAAGAGCGAGGTTAATTACATCGTTAGGATAATTCTCTCCGGCAAGTAACAGACCTGGTTCATGGGTCAACAAAACTACATTTTTTAAGGTCTCCAGTTCCTCAGCCACTAAATCGACCTGAGAAATCGGGTTCACATTATCCTGGATGTATTTTCCTGCGCCATCATATTTGAAATTTACTTTTCTAATGATTAGGTGATAGAAATTTTCGTAAGTAGAGTCCAAGTTCCATTTTAAGGTTAATTTGAGGCTCTGAACCAGGTTGGGTGCCAGGAATTTATCGGTACATTCAACATGTGCAAAACCAGTTACGGAGGTTGGAATTTTGGTAGAGGCAGAAAGTAGAGTGCCGTCAGCAATTTTAATTTTCAATTGATATTTAGCATTGCTTACTGGAAAATCTTTCAGTTGATAAATGGGATTGACTTTTCCTGGTACTTGTATAGGTTCCAATTTAAACTCCTGAGACTCTAGGTTAAGAAAAACATCCACATCAGATTGTATTGTGGCATCAATCCCTCCTACTGGGTCTGATAATTGATTTAATTCCAAATTCAAAGGAGCGTTGGGCTTTAAATAACCAAATGCAACATAACTGTTTATCGAATCATCTGTATCCAATATATATGCTGAACGGCAACCTACAACCAGCATAAAAAACAGCAATGCCTTAAAATTTATATATTGAATCATGGAAAACAAAGATAATTTTTATTTACACTCTTAAAGTTAAATCAGTAGTTTTTGGTCTTGAAAATATAAAGTTCTTCATTATGCAAAATCCATAAAATATAATTGATGATCAATAAGATGTTTACCTTGTTGTCCATCGAATTTTATAGCTAAAGGATGGCAAAATAGGCATCAGGCTTACTTGTTGAAATTGATCCAAGGAAGGGTTGTCGGGGCGTGGGCTTAATTCAATATAAACCGGATTTCTACGATTGAGAATATTATAAATTCCAAAACTTAACTCCTGATAACCCCACGATTGCTTGATATTATAATTCAAGGAAACATCTAACCGATAAATATCAGGAAGGCTGCTTTTATTGATTTTATCATTTACCAAAATAATTTTATTAGGGATTCCGCTTTCCAGGGAAAGATATTCATACTTACCGAGGGGTAGGCTTACCGGACTTCCACTGCTGTAATCCATCAAGGCATTCAATTGGAGTTTTTCGTTTATTTTGAAATTAAGCTGAAGTCTTATTTGGTGAGGTCGATCGTAGAGAAATCTGAATGATTGACCTCTATTGATTTCATCAAATTTACGAGAAGTCTTAGAATACGCATAATTCAAAGTATATTCAAGATTTTTAAACGTAGAGTGAAATCCACTTTCAATTCCATAGGAAGTCCCCATTCCTGTAGTTACCTGGGATTCCCAATTTTCGGTAACGCCAAGTCTGAAATCAGCTCCTTCTTTAAGATGCAGCAAACTATCCATTGTTTTAAAATAAGTTTGTATGTTCCAAGAAGCATTTTGCCATGTGCCAAGATAACCCAGATTCCACTGCTTCATACTTTCAGGGCCCAAATTCTTAGTGGATGGAACCCATAAATCGGTTGGCAAACCAACTGCATTTGCACTTAATAAATGGAGGGATTGCAATTGTTGGTCATAGGAGCAAAAAAATTGATGTTGTTGATGTGGTTTGAATTCTAATCTTCCTCTTGGCAGGATAAATCCCTTATCCACCTGATCATAGGATAAGAGTCCCATTCTTACACCAAAAACCAATGAAAAATGAGTCCCCAATTTTACATAATCTTCAGCGTAGGCATTGAATTCTACATTAGATCTTTTATTTAATCCTGAAATACTGTCAATTGGTTTTGGTTGAAAGTAAATAACATCCTCCAAAGGATAATTACCAAGGTTGTAGGAAAAAATATTAGGTTTAAATTGTTGATGTGCAATTCTGGCACCAACTTTCAGCCGGTTGTTTGAATTAAAACTGTAGTCTGTTGTGAATTGAGCGCCATTCTCAATGATGTTAGAATAAAAAGATCGACCTACCAAACTTGAATCATTATTTTGCGAATTGATAATTGACCTGTAAGATTCATATTGTTCAGAACTACTTTTAAATATACTTTGGTATACACTCAGATTGGAAAAAAAGTTTTTGTTCCATTGAAAATTATATCGACCGGAAAACAAAAAATTTTGCCAATGTAACTCATAGAATTTTTTGAAAGAAGTTGAGTTTTGGGCTATAAGATTGAACGCCAAATCTTCGTCATGGAAAAAATCTTTTCCACTGTAATAACTCAAATAAAATCTTTGTTTGTCGTTTATTCGCAAATGTAGTTTTGTAGTAATGTCGTAAAAATAATACGTGGAATTACCCAATTTTTGGTTTTTATCTTTAAAGTACTTTGTAGCTTCTTTGATAAAAGGATCCAGTAAAGTCCTTCGACCTGCTGCCAAAATAGAAAGACGATCCTTTACCAACGGTCCTTCCACCATTAGTTTTGCACACAAAAGACCCATTGAACCAGAGGCCTCCCAATTTTTCAAATTGCCTTCTTTGGTATGTACATCTACCACTCCGGATAATCGCCCTGAATAATTGCTGGGAATAGCATTGGTATAATAATTCACATTTCTAATGGCATCCGTATTAAATATACTTAATAATCCAATGGCATGACTTGGGTAATAAATTGGAATATCGTCCAACAAATATAAATTTTGATCGTAACTGCCTCCACGTATGGAAAGTCCACCAAATCCATCGGCTCCGCTTTGAGTACCCGGTCTTACCAAAAGAGTGCGGATAAGATCGCTTTCTCCAAAGGCGGGTGGACATTTTTGGATGTCCGAAACACTGATTCGATTCAAATCCTGATCGGATGTCATGTTTTGTTTGGAATCTGTTACTACCACTTCAGGTAAAGCATGGTAGACGTTCAAGGAAAGATTCAGAATATTTTTTCGTTTCGTTAGAGAAAGAAACCGGACGGATAATTTTTTAGACAAAAATGAAAAATGCAATTCAGCAAAATCATGATGACTTAATAAAGTATAATATCCATACTCGTTTGTAGAAGTAATTGCTCCTGAAATACGATCGTAAACCAAAACTCCAATGGCTAACTCGCCACTTGTGCTGTCCGTAACTCTTCCGCTGATCCATTTTTCCTGTTCGGTTTCAGCTTGTGGCACAACAACCAATTGATCAGGTGAAATAATTTTGTAGCTGAGTTTTTTACCTGACAATAACTTTTCAAGTATTGTTTGAAAAGAATTTTGCTCTGCTATTTTGGGGCCTTCAAATGGTTTAATCAGGTCATTGTTGAAGGAAATATTTATGCCAGACTGCTTAGCAAGCTGAATGAGGCTGAGGTCTAGACTTTGAGCCTGGATTTCATAATATTTGACTATAGATAAAGAGGACTGGGTAAAACCAGCATTAGTGCAGATGAGCACCAAGAGTAATACTTTGCTAAATGAATTCAAGTAGTCCGGATATGGACCCAAAGATAATTTCTATTTACATTCCCCGGTAAGAGAATATGATCGCCCATCGGCTGAGGCTTTATATTCCAATTGCAGGGAGGTGGCAATCACATCCAGAGCCACGGAGGGACTACTTATAGATCCCAAATCCAATGGAGAAGTGTACCTCAATTGACCCAAACATGGCGAATTTAAGGTAATTTCAGCATGAAAATATCGAGCCAGATCAACTACCACCTTTGAAAGTGGAACATCAATAAATTCGAGCTTCCTGCTGTGCCAGGAAATGTCATTTTGTCCAGAAGGGCGGGATATGGATATTTCGTGATTTGACTTGTTGAAGACCATTTTATCCCCAGCATTCAAGGTTTTGGCCATGGCTCCTTCCTGATTGGTAAATTGAACCGTTCCAGAGAGTACAAAAACCTCCAAGGTTTTTTCTGCAGACAAATCACGAATGTTAAAACTCGTACCTAATACTTTTATCTCTCCCCCAGCGGTTTCTATGATAAAGGGTTTTTGAGGATCTTTTGCAATGTCGAAAAAGGCTTCACCAGTTAATTTAATTTTTCTGACTTTTGCTTTAAATGATTCCGGATAGCTTATTTCTGCACCTAAATTTAAATTCACCACTGAGCCATCCTTCAAATTCAAAGGTGAATCGGTGCTTGAATATTTTAAAAAATGATTCTGGTTATTACCTACCAAACTGATCAGGTAATAGGCGAGAAAAACGACAACAAACAAGCCCGCTGCGATAGACCATTTACTTAAGGCCACCTTTAGCCCATGAGTTCCTTTCTCTTTTGCCGGAAGCATCTGGGACTTAACCTCAGGTAAGTTCTTAAATCTTTTTAATGCACCCTCAACGTTTACTTCCATGGTAGATTTTGAATCCAGAGAATCAGACCATAGCTTGCTGTATACCTCATACTCTACCCTATTATTGGCAGAAGCTTCAAACCAGTTGTTCAATTCAAACTCTTCTTCCGGACTCAATTGTCCGGTGAGCTTTTTATGAAAAATTAATCCGCGGTCCATAAATTACACTAATATGACAAGATTTTTGGGAAAAACCCCTATGATACCTTTAAATATTTTGCATTTTCTTTAAGTATTCTGAGCGCCTTTGAAATATGATTTTCTACTGTTTTTATGGAGATGTTCAACTGGGCTGCTATCTCAGAATAGGTCATTTTGTCATACCTGCTCAGAGAAAACACCACCCTACACTTTTCCGGTAATGAGGCGATACTGTCTCTCAGGTTTTCAAAATATATTTCCTTCTGTGCAAGCTCATCTTCATCCTGAGCATCCATTTCCTGATCATCCCGGTCTAAATCGATTTCAGAAAAGCTTAATTTTTTTGCTTTCAGGTAATTAATGGCTCTATTGGTACCTGCCCGCATAATATACGCTCTGATGGATTGGACGATATCAATAGACTGCCTTTTGTTCCAGATTTCTAGAAAAATTTCCTGTGCTAAGTCTTCGGAAGCATGCATGTCAGCCAGCAGCTGGTTTATTTTGAGGACCAGATCTTTATAATAGTGCCTGAACAAAAGGTCTATACCTTCTTCACGTCCCTCCTTGAGCAGGAGCAAGACATATTGTTCTTGCGAATGATTCAAATTAATGCAAATAGGTTTCGGTAACAAATTTGGGATATTTACCCGGTTTTTTAAGCCTTTTGGATAAATTAATAAATTCAAATGTATAGGAGATTCATGCTGAAAATTTTAACCCATTTCATATTAAGATAATTTCCTATATAAATAATTACCCTATTCTTGCTTTATCATTTTCAATTTTATGTGATACGGTGTTATTGTGGATAAATTGATTAAAATTTTATCTACTTATTAGATGAAATGCAAGAGAACATCCAATATTTATCTTGTCCAATGCAACAAAATTTATAATTTTGCGGTCCGATTCAGCATTAGGCTGATATATGGTGGTTGTAGCTCAGCTGGTTAGAGCATCGGATTGTGGTTCCGAGGGTCGCCGGTTCGAACCCGGTCATCCACCCAAGGTCTGGAGATTTTTCTTCAGACCTTTTTTTATTGGTACAATTTTGTCCATCTGCATGGTAAAACTTAGTCCAAATTCATTTTATAAGTTCTTACCGCTCCCGACTTGTCTAAGCCATAAAAAAGATAGACTGATGCTGGCATGTTTGCCAGGTTGAAGCTCTCTCCATCTTTTACATCCTGACTAAAAACCTGCTTTCCTTGCAAGTCAAAAACAGTAAACCTGACCGGAGATCCAGAAGGATGATGCAAAATAAAATTACCAGCCGAAGTCTGTTGAAGTGACCAATTATTTACCCCATAATCTCGGGTGGTCACCGGCTGAACGACTACTTTAACTTCATTCTTTTCTCCGTAGCATATCTGATCCAATGGCCGTATGGCCCAATCGAAAAAGTTGTAAAAATAGCTGTCTCCATAGTCAGAGCTGGTGATTCGACATAATTCCTGGATAAAAAATGGATATACAAAACCTTTGTTGCTTCGCTCCAACCTGGGACCAATATTACCGTAATACAACTTGTTGGTATCCGGATTAGTAGTCAACGCGTAATTTATATTAGAACCTTTACATAAAAACCCAAGGTGTACACGATTATAACCTGCTTCAAGATAAATCTGTTTGGTGGCAAGCGTAACCCCATTGGCACTTAACAAAACAATTTCCCTCTTTCCTTTCGTATCGGTATAGAGACTTACGCTATCCAAAACAAAATCCTGATAGACGGTAAACAACATCTTTGGATTTAAAAAAGCAGCAGGGTAAGCTCCTCCCTCGTGGTCCGGACTCTTCATGCCTCCTGACACTTGTTTGTAGGTACCCACTTGGTAAGATTGCGCCCAGTAAGAACGGCTTTTATCGATGATTGGGGTTGAAAAATCAGTTCCTTCGAAAACAGGTATTGTATCCTCCAGCTTATTAAACCATAAAGTCTTTTCGTCATTGGATGTGAGCAATGCGATGCCTGGTCCACTTAATGTGTCTCCATGGAGTTGAGGTAGCAAACCAGCATCCATAACCAACAGATCCAGTGTATCGGTATTAAATGTCCTGCATACGCCCTCCACAACAGCATAATAAAGCCCGGATTCACGTATGGTTTTAATTGAGTCTGTTCTTCCATCCCACCATTTTATTTCATTGTAATTCGGAACAGAGAGATTAACCTCTTCCCCATGGCATAGAATTTTTTGATAATTTAAGCTAAGTCTTGGTTTTTCAATTGGATCGATGAGTAGGGTGAATCCTTTTGAAACAGTCAGACAACCACTGGTATCCAGATAAGTGTAAAAATATAATCCTGCAGAATCTGTATTTAATTTCTCCGCAAATAATCCGGTATTCCATCTTAGCATGGAAAGTCCCGAGGCACCGCTAATTTCAATGACTTGGTCTTTACATAAGATGCTATCCTTTACAGGAAATATTGATGCTTTTTGTTGCATGCATTTACCTTCCGTGATCAGGTAAAATTGATCCACTGCCAATTGGTTAAAAACCTGTTTGATTCCGGATGGCCAAAAAATTATTAAACTGTCAATGAGCTCTGAATTATTTAAACCAAAATGAACATTGAGGCTATTTTGAATGCCGAAGGATTCTCCACTTTGCACTTCCCTGAATTGTTTTTTTCCACCTGCATAAAGAAAAATTCTACAGCCAATGCCATTTAAATTGGATTGAATGCCATGTAAGCCAAGCTGTACATAGTGGTTCGTGCCTCCCGGATTTATCCAGACGCGGTCAATTCTGTTATTTGGTTCATTGAGCAGGTAAGCATAGGAGGCATAAAGGTCGAGATAGCCATCCGAATTCAGATCGCCTACGGCCAGAGAACTCAAGGGTTTTTCTCCCAGATTGGTAGACATTTGACTAAAATGGCCCTCCCCGTCATTCAACCAAAGCTCCGTCCCAGAACCGGAAAGCAGTATGTCCAGATCCGCATCATTATCCCAATCTCGGAGAGCAAATTGAATAACGACGGCTTCCGGTTTAAATCCGGATGCAAGGGTAAAATCTTCAAAGCTATGATCGGCTTTTTGCTTAAAAACTTTCGAAGGTCCATAATGGTTACCTACCAGCAAATCATTTAATCCATCTCCATTGATATCCCCTGTTACAGCCATCCAACTTTGCTCGTGATCGTCTACACCAAGAGCAGTTCCCTTTTCCGAAAAAACGCCATTTTCGTTGAGATAAAATAAATTGATTCGTCTTGGGTCCGTGGTGTCTGTAACGCCTGCACGACATTTGGAAATGTAGAGATCCCCATCCCCATCCTGATCAAAATCGCTCCACAAAATCCCGTAATTACCAGCTTCATTTGCTTTATTGGGAAGAGACAAATCAATCCAGGATTCATTGTTCCATAGTTTGCCGGATTTATTCTCAAATACGCGACTTTTTTCATTATCGTTACAGATGCTAAAATCCACCCATCCATCCTTATTGATGTCGTAAAAACTGGCACCCTGGGCAAAAAAAGCAGAAGCATCTATCCACTCTTTTTTAAATTGAATACCGTCATTGTAGAGCACGAAAATGCCCAATTGATCAGCACCCAAAACGATGTCATTGAAGCCATTCCTATCCAGGTCGGCTACGGAAACGGACCACAAGGCGATGTTGGATTTAATTTGCAAATCCTTCCAAAAAAATACCGCCTTTCCTGAGTTGATTCCCAGCCACAATTTTTTAGCTTGATCTACAACCAGTATATCATCCACATAATCGCCATTGAAGTCTGCTACACAAACGGGAATCCCGGAAAAAAACTGCTGTTGAAATGGTATTTCTTTAAACTGCAAAGACACTTGAGCTTTGGCTGCAAGTATTGCCAAAAAATTGAACATTACAAAAACTAAGATCCTTATTCTCATTCTAAGAGGATTTAGCAAAACACAAATATAAATTTTTTATATATATTCGCCACTAATATGTCAGGAGTTTCGCAGTTTTTGGAGAAAATAATGATTTATCCGCGTTATTACTTCAAGGCAAATACACGGTATCGGTTTCATTCGCCCTATTTGTTTCATTTGATCGAAACAAGTTTTGATGAAGAAAGTAATTACTATGATTTTCATACTTTGGGCGAAATTTATTTACATCTGATCCATAAAGACGAACCAATCCGTTCAGATGAGTTTGCACAAAAAAGAAATCAGACTGGCTTGTCCATAGGTGTTTTTGCAAAAAAAGCATTGCATCCACCCAAACAATTGCACGAGTTGTACCGACTGGTAAAATACCTGAAACCATCAGCAATACTTGAATTGGGGTCCTGTCTTGGTTCCAGCAGTGTTTGTCTTGCATTGGCATCAAAATGTTTGGTTTTGGATAGTGTGGAAGGTAATGAGCAGTTTGTTGAAATAGCAAAAGATCAGGTAGTCAAATCGAATTGCCCCCAAATTCAATTTCATCACCAAGACTTCAGTAATTTTTTAACAAGCCATGAAACAAAGAAATACGATTTCATCATGTTGGATGGGGATCACACCGAAGAAGCTACCTTGAAGTATGCCGACGAATTGCTCCATATGCTGAAGGATAAGGGCGTTTTGCTACTGGATGATATTCACTGGTCAAAGGGGATGTATGCTGCCTGGCAAAAGCTTACGAAGCACAGTGAAGTGCAATGCAGCCTGGAAACCCTGAGATGGGGATTACTGTTCAAGGATCCATCCCTTAGTAAAGGAACATATTGCCATATAAGTGAGGGTTATAAAATCTGGCAACGTTACATTTAAAGTTTGGACAATTAGTTTATTGCCAAAGCCATCAAGGGTAAACCGAACAAGCTGATTTAGTGCAATGGGCCAGTCAGATCGACAAATTCCTCATGGGTAATTCAAATCATAAATATAGTCAGGCACCATGTTGCTTCTTATTTAATCCACAATCATTGGTAAATCAGGGATAATTCTTGCATTTGGCAATCGTAATTACCGCGGCTTTTCTGAGGATTTGCCTAACTTCGCGCCTTATCAAAGCTTTTAACGATGCCAGTTGATGTTATACTAGGGTTACAATGGGGGGATGAAGGAAAAGGAAAGATAGTTGATTTTCTTGCGGACCAATATGAGGTAGTTTGTCGTTTCCAAGGCGGTCCCAATGCAGGACACACGCTTTACATAAACGGCACTAAGTATGTACTGCACACGATACCTTCCGGAATTTTCAGGCAAAATGTACAAAATGTCATTGGAAATGGGGTGGTCATTGACCCGACCACACTGGTAAAAGAAATTGAACAAATTAAAAATGCAGTTCCTGACCTTCAGGAAAGATTACTGGTGTCACATAAAGCACATTTGATCCTTCCCAGTCATCGCTGGATAGATCTTGCTTCAGAGACTTCCAAGGGTAAAGAAAAAATAGGATCTACGTTAAGAGGGATTGGACCATGTTATATGGACAAGACCGGTAGAAACGGATTGAGGGTTGGAGATATTGAGCAAGCAGGATTTGATCAAAAATACCAAGTACTTAAGCAAAAGCATCTTCAATTCATCAGGCAATTTCCGGATGTAGAATTTGATATTGAAGCAGATGAAGAAGCATGGATGGGCAGCCTGGATAATCTGAGAAAATTGAAAAAAGTCAATGCAGAATATTGGTTGGCAGAAAAGCTGTCACAAGGAAAAAATTTACTTGCGGAAGGCGCTCAGGGCACCATGCTGGATGTGGATTTTGGGACATATCCGTATGTGACTTCATCCAACACCATCACTGCCGGAGTATGTACCGGGCTTGGCATTCCGCCCAATCAAATACGCAAGGTGATTGGTATTGCAAAAGCTTACTGTACCCGTGTGGGATCAGGACCCTTTCCTTCAGAGCTACTGGATGATACGGGGGAAAGACTTAGACAGGAAGGAAAAGAATTTGGCTCTACTACAGGGCGGCCTCGGCGTTGTGGATGGTTGGATCTGGTACAACTCAAATATGCCATTATGGTAAATGGCGTTACTGATCTGTGCATTACCAAAATTGACGTCTTAAATAATTTTGAAGAAATTTCTCTCGTAGATGGATACCATGTAGGCGCTGAACTCACGCAAGAAATTCCTTTTGAATTGAATTCGGTAACATCCACTCGAACCAATAGTTTCAAAGGCTGGAAAACAGAATTAAAACACGACAATAACTTTGAAACTCTTCCCGAATCCTTGATTTATTATGTAGCGCAAATTGAAAAACTTTGCAAATTGGGTGTGAAATATCTTTCTACCGGACCTGGAAGAGAAGAATTAATTGTGAGGGATTGATGATCATTACCATTGCAGTTTATTAAAAATAATTATTTAGATCATAAGACAGTAATATTTCAAAAGGCTATTCAAATGAACTTTGAATAGCCTTAAATTAAATTACCTTATTTTACTTCAAATCAATAATTCAAATCTTATTGAGGTTCTTTAAAATCAAAACATTATCCGGGATTTATGGTGAATGGTGATTCTTTATATTCCTCTTCACCTACAGGTTCCCAACCAGTTGCTAAATTTTTACTTACATCGTTGTAAAAGACAGGCTTTTCATTTCGTAGCATGTCCGCAAGTGCCATTAACTCCGTTGCAGAATTCAATTTAATATTCACACTTGTGTCATCGGCGAAAATTAAATAAATGGATCCTGAATTTAAATGGGCTTTGTACATCAATTGATAATTCTTAACTTCTAACCACATAATTTATCTTTTTTTTAGTTTGGATTAGATACAGGAGGAACACATGCCCGCCTGCAATTTTTTAATTCTTTTGTAATTTCGGCACCTGAAGAAGCACATTCCCTTTTGCAAACTTCAAATTTAATATTAACCTCCTCAATACATTCAGAAATATTTTGAGGAGGAGGTGCATGGCCATTTCCTAAACAAGTGTGGTATTTTCTATACCACTCAGTTTGGCATCTGTCCCTACAGCTATTTATTTTTTCGGCCAACTCTTCTCTTTGGGCAGTTGCCCTATCTTCACAAACAGTTATGCATGCATCATAAATTCCAATTTCCTTCCTGATTTCTGATTTATTCACACAAGAACTCATGGACAATAAGAGAAATAAAATAAATGCAAATTGAAAATTAATAATTGTTTTCATGTTACTCGATTTATAATTTTACAAATTAGTTTTTTACAAATGCATTAGAAATACTTCCACCTGCATTGCTTACCGTAAGGATGTAATTTCCTGCAACGAAAGCCTTCAAGTCAATCCATTCTGTATGCTTGTTTGTAAATGATTCTACTTCCTTGCTCCATAGCAATTTCCCATCCGTTGAATTTATTAAAATCAACAAGGGAGAATTATTGGAAAGACTAATGTCTAGTCTTAGAAAATCATTAACCGGATTAGGTGTAAAGCTCAAGTCAGCCTGGAGTTTAGTTTGTTGAAATAAACCCGACAAAGGATTGCCCGCATATTTAAAAATCCTGGTTGGGTGTACTTGATCTTTGGTTAAGCCCTCACCTGCATAACCTACTTCTGGATTCACAAATCTTGCATAACTAAATGCATCGCCTTCTCCTATTTGAAGCCATGTTTTGCCAAGATCTTTAGAAAGATATGATTTATAAGGCCCACCTTCAACGTTCTCAGAAATGTTGATAAGGATAAAATAAGATTGTGGAATCAACGTAACAGAAAAGTAATATTGAGTGGAAGTAACAAATGGCGGTGTAACATCTATCCAATTTATACCACCATCATTTGTGTATAATAATTTACCGGTCTGCTGAGGCACTGAAACATAGGTTAGGCCATGATCTTTATCGACAAACCTGAATAAGGTTAAACTCCCATCGGCAACTTGATCTACATCCCAATGTAAACCTCCATCTTCAGACGAAAAAAGCCTTCCCATGTCCGTAACAAACCAAAGTTTATCTCCAATGCGTGAATACTCATCTGTGATTCCATATTCATCCGGTAATGGATCCGGGATATTTTCCCTTGGCACCCGATTCCATGACTTTCCTCCATCGGTAGTGGTATAGATCTCAAAAAAATAATCTACACCTCCCGGAAGCGGTGTAGGGTCCCCGAACATAAAACCATTTAAAGAATCTTTGAATGATATGGCATTAATATAAGAACTCTCGTTTTTAAAAATGTCCAATGTGGATTCAGTCCAATGGTCACCACCATCATTCGTTGTAAAAATAGTATTGGTTCCATCCCCTACCCCATATACAGCTGCCCATGCATTTTTTGCATCCCAGGCACCTAAGGCGGATATGTATGGATACCTTGCTTCCGCAATATCAAATCGTCCTGACTTCCAGGTCTGACCACCATCTGAAGTAGAATAGAAATAGGCAGATTGACCAAAATTCCAATTGTTGATTGAAGTATCCCAGACGAACTCATTGCCACCCATCCAAACAGAATTTTCATCCAAAACTAAATTGTCCTGAATCCATACTTTATGCTCTGATTGAGGTTCTTTATATGTCCACTGGGCAAAAACATCATCAGAAAAAAATAAAACAAACAAAATAAAATTAAAAACTGAGAATAGATTGTAAAGATTTGTATTCATATTAAAAACTTATTAGTGTAAAAAATAAAAATGCCAAGGATAATCTTCCGGTATTCCATCATCCGGAAATTTAGGTCAAAATTATACTATGAACATTGAGTAGTCAATCGCACATTAGTATGAAAATGCAGGAACTCAAAAACAACTCTTAATTGAAAAAAGACTATTTACCTTTATCGTGCAACTTGTTTAACGCCTCTGTTCTTGTGTGGACATGAAGTTTTTCGTAAATACTGCGCACCTGCGAACGTACGGTGTGTTCTGAGACAAAGCGAACTGAGGCGATTTCTTTATAGGCCATTCCTTTGTCTAAACCTTTGAGAACCTCCCATTCCTGAGGACTCAATTTTTCAAAGTCCGGATGTAAGGATTCATTATTTTTAAAGGAAGTAGCTACCATTCTGGAAATCTGTCTTGACATGGGAGAACCTCCAAACTTAATTTCCCTAATTGCTTCTGCAAGTTTTTCAGGTGGTCCACCTTTCACTACATAGCCATTTGCACCGGCAGCAAGTGCTTCGAATACATTTCTTGTATCCAAATGATCAGAATATATGAGAAACTCTATTTCCGGATGATCAACAGAGCATTTTCGAATACACTCGACCCCGGTCATTCCGGGTAATCCTATATCCATAAGTACTACCTCAAGGGATAGGTGGGTAAAATTTGCTATAAACTCTTCCGCATTCCCAAAGACACCAACACACTCAATGTCCGTGTAAAAATTCAAAAGACTTGCCGTTAGCTTACGGATTTCCTGATCGTCTTCAACTATGGCAACTCGGATCAAAGTGATAAATTCTTTGGTAAAGAAAACAAAGGTGGTGAAATTATGGGTCTTATAAATAGCATAATAGTATGAAATGCTCCATTAAGAATTCAGCTGAAGCTTACCTTTTAGAATAATACTGGTACCTTTTTGAGGAATGGAATCAATTTTTATATCGGCATAAATTGCTTGCGCCCTTTTCTGTATACTTTTCAGTCCATTGGTCTGCCCTTTTTTATGATCGAGCAGAAATCCAATTCCATCATCCACCACCTCCAAAATATAAGTACCTCCTTTTCCTTCAGACAAATGCACTTTTATGGAAGTGGGATTTGCGTGTTTTGCAATATTATTTTGGATTTCTTTAAAAATGAGAATCAACTGCCGCTTTACATCCGGATGAACTGTTGTATTAGGCCCCTCAGCCGGCAGCTCAAATTGAATTTCAACATTTCTTCCTTCCCAAAAAAGTATGGTCTGCTCCTTTATATAATTCTGAAGTTCTTCAAAACGATCAAAATCCGGATTGATGGAAAATACGATTTCTCTCAATTGAGCGGATGCCATTTTAGCTTCGTCCCCCAGTTTGCTTATTCTTGCTTTAATTTCGTCAAAATTAAGATGAGATAATCTCGTAGCAAGTTGCGCAGAGAGTGAAATTCGTGTAAGACTTGAACCTACCTCGTCATGAATATCCTGGGCTATTTTGTTTCTTAGAATTTCTAAATCTCTTTCCTTCTGAATTTTTGATATTTTCAGACTGTATCTAATTCGAAAAATAAGCATGATCAAACTGAGAAATACAAAGCTAAGAATTGCATACAGCCATGGATTTTTCCAAAATGGTGTTCGAATAGAAAAGTCAAGCATATGTTGCTCAAAACAAATACCTCCGTTCACACAGACCTTGATCCGCAATTTATACACCCCGTGATTCAATCCAACTAATCTCAACAGTGGATCGTGCCCCATATAAGTCCAGTCACTTCCCTCACCATCGAATTTATAAAAATACTCATTCAAAAAACCATCCAGCAAATTGGATTGACCAAACTGAATTTCAAGATTGTTATCCTCAAAATTTAGAGATATGGGTTTATCCATATCTTCTAAATAATTCTTGTCGTTAATTTTAACATACCTTAAGATCAGTTCCTTTTTAGGAGGTGGTATTACAAATTTTGTAGGATCAAAAATCACAAATCCTTTATGTGTAGTAAGATATAATAAGCAAGAATCACCTGTTACTTTGTCCACTTGAGAAATATCCCTAACAGGCAAACCATGCACTTCATAAAATTGGTATTCTGTGTTGTTTGCTAAGTCTACCCGAACCAATCCATTTGCAGATGAGATCCAAATAATATTTAAACAATCTACCACCACATTGTTGGCATAATCGTGCAATCGATCTTTAGACAAATAATGTTTAAACTGCATTTTGTCCGGATGAAAATAGATTAATCCATATCCATTCGTACTTAACCAGATTTTGCCGAATTTATCTTTTGCAATACCATTTGAACTGGGAATAAAATTTGTGCTGTCCTGCGAATTTGAATAGTGGAAACTGAATGAATCCAATTTTCTGTTCCACTTAATCAACATTCCACCACCTGGTACCCCAAACCACATGTCGCCATTGTCATCCTCAATTAAACGAGAATAATCTGAATGATGAGTAAGATTATCCGACCCTAAATTTTTGTAATATTTATATTGACCTGTATAAGGATGCCATCTGCTAATTCCCCCACCATTATAAAAGCCAAACCAAATGTATCCATAAGAGTCTTTAAATAATTCTGCGGAATTTGTATCCTCAATTGTATAGTCTGAATGACCCAATACTGTTGAAACTTTTCCGGATAAAGGATTAAAAGAAAAATTTATTTCCCCTCCGCTGATGATCCATCGGTTACTGTCTATTTTGAAGATTTGCTCTACAAAATAATACACCCCCTTACCTTTATTGGGTATATGGTAAGTGCAGCTGTCCATTGCCGGATCATAATAAATGATAGAACCATTACCGGCGGTCAATAAAAATAAATTGTCTAAGCTCTGAACCTGGTATATTAATTGATATTTTTTAATATTTCTGCTTACACAATTGTTAGAATTGAAATTAAAAATCGAGGTTGATTTTACCAAAATACCTCTTTCTGTAGCAGCATAATAAGTACCTTCAAAATAGATTAAATCTTTAACTCTTGCATTATACGGGACTAAATTCTTATGCCATATCCCGGAACGCAGATTTAAGGTATAAATACTATTTCCATAAGAAGGATACACTGCTAGCATTTCAGGAGAAACGTTCATTATGTATGGAGACCAATTCCCAAATTTAATTCCTGGGTTATCCAGGTGTTGTAATTGTTTTGAAATTAAATTAATGGTATAAACATTGGCATTTTGATTAATCGAACCTGAAATTACCAAGCCCAAAGTATCATTTAAATTTATGAACAGAATATGCTTTCCCTCCAGAAGGTTTTGATTTGGTTTCAATTTTTTAAAATCCAGATAATCCTTACCTAATTCTAAAATATTGGGCTTGTGTGAAGCATTTGAATTATCTGAAGTATCTACTGAAACTAACCATATGTGGTCATCCGGAAATAGAAGCATCCGGTCATGTTGAACAGCTGTTGCATTCGAAATCACATGATCTGGAAAATACCAGGATTTATGAATTTTAAATTCTCGATTTACAAGATGTACTCCTGCCATGGACATCACCCAGATCAGACCGGACTTTGACATTAGGATTTGTTGGATATGGTTAGCCTTTGCTAAATTCTCCTTCCTGGCAGTGAACACTAGATTCTCTGTTCCAAAATTCCTTACGTTGATCCTACAAATCCCCTTATCTGTTGCAACAAGCATGTGGTTGCTATCGGACCGTAAAATTTGAAAGACTCTTTTACCATTTATCTGTCTTTCCCCTTCACCAAAGGGAATTGTGTACATTGAATTTCCATCATAAACATTCAGCCCATTAGGACCACCAAACCAAATAAAACCTAAATCATCTGCTGCAACACAATATTGCTCTTCCCATTTTTTTCCATCTTTCAAAGTCAATAGGTATGCTTTGTCAAAAAGATCCTGGGCTTTAATAGTAAATGAAAACAAGGACCCAAGGAGAAAAAAAAAGGAAATCAAAATCCAATTACAGGTGCTTATGCTACTTGAATTTTGTGATTGCCAAGTTTTAGTTTTAGCAAGTAATATGGCTGGGCAAAGTGATTTTCCCAATAAAATCATTTCTGGGTAAGTAGTAAAAAAACAAATTTAACAAGAAATAGCAGATCTTGGATTTTTGAAATTCATAGTGAAAATCCCAAAAGGATCAAATAAATCATATTTAAATATAAATCGTTGAATATCTGTTAATTTAATATAATACTTTTTTGCAATATATTAATTTTTTACACCAAATTCTTATAAATTTCATACAAATTGACTATTCCCAATTTGTACCTATTTTACATTACATGAAATCCAATTGGTGGATGGGAGGGTTAAAATTTATAATTGAGCACGAAATTATACAAGTTCATTTCCACTTTATTAATGATATACCTTGGATTGTCATAAGACCTTCCATTTTTGAATTTAGATACAAACAATGCATACAATTCAAATCCCTGTAACATACCACTGAAAACATATTTTAGATCTGCATTCAATTGAAAATAGGAAGGCATTCCATACTTATTGAGTGCATAGTTTTTCACATCCGGTAATTGAAAATAACCAAGTGCTAAACCAGAACTGATTCGTTTGGATTTGGAAAACAAATTTATTTTAGCAACGAGTGCATGCACATCTCCGAAGCCTTCATTTCTCTCTCTTGGCATAAAAGTATAGAACGGATCTCTGCCCCACTCTCTTGGAAAAATATAGCGACCATCATCGGTGATTCTTGTATAATTCAGGGATGTTTCCAGACGCACATTTTTAAAAACTAATCTGCCACTGTATACCATAGAACTGGCTCCTTTTTGAACGTACGATTTGAGTGGGTCATCATTTCCTCCATTATGCACAGCATCTTGTCTGATTATTTGAAAACCGGCAGAAAAAGTGGATGACTTTCTTTTATAGAATGCAAAATCACTTTGAAGTAAAGCAGAATTTAGAATATTGTCTATTGTATAATTCCAAAATGTTATTTTAAAACTTGTATTGACTTTATAACTGATGCCTACAACAGTTGTACCAGCACTTTGTAAATTATTGTAATAATTACCTGGTGTACCTCCGGGTTGTATTCCTGACGGGTAGACGCCAATTGAATTTGCTCCCGCATACCATTTTGTAGTGGACCTTGGGGAGAAGTTGTACAGGAAACCACTCTCGATCTTAATTTTTTTGCCGGGATTCAATTCCATCCAAAGTCCCTCCACTACGGAAGGTCTCATTCTTCCATCCTGGAGATTGATTAATGGTGAATTCAACAAAAATTTTCCAAACTGAAAATAGGATTTTCTGTAATGGTACTTTAAATAAAATTCTTCCAGTCTGTTGATGTCATCTTTATTTCCGGGATCCTCAACATCGAATAAACCCAGTTCATATCTGTTGAGCTGATTAGATGCGCTGTCCTTTTTTGTCAAATCACTAGACCCAAGATTAAAGATATAAAAACCACTTACACCGAATTGAAATCCTTTAAATCTGGCTGTTTCATATCGAATTCCACCACCTCCAGCATTGGCAAAGTAATCCGTGAGCCCGGATTCATTATCCGTGGCCATAAAAAAATATCGGAAGTGTCCGTTGAAGTTTCCGCGCCGGAATGCGTTCAGCAAGGTATTGGAATCAGGCGTATTTTCAGAAGCACTTTTCCAGATACCTGGTTTCTCTTGTAATTCCTGATGTTGTGCCTTGACATGTATATGGCTGATAAAAAGCAATAGAAAGCCAAGGATCAAAAAACGGTACAAAATCATAAAATAGGGTGAAATACTTTTGTTAAAATCCGGCTTTAATGTAATACCATCCCTCAGACTGTCTCTTCACAATATGATAAATGCCTGCAGGTACAGTGGATACTCCTGCCAAGAGTTTTTCTCTACTCACTTTGCGTTCCTTCATGGAAAATTCGCAGGCATTAAAAACCACACCTTTTTCCATAATTTCTGCAATTCCGGGTTGAAACAAACTCTTGTCCACATGCAGAATGTCCAAGCCTGGCCCATGACATACCACTTCAAGTTTTATTTTTGGATCCACTGACATAAGATTGTTCAACTGGCGTATAAGTGCCTTATGAGCCAATGTATCTCCACTTACCAATTGAAAAATCACTCTATAGGATTTTGCTTCGATACTTTGCTGATCGATTTTTTGATCCAGCTCTTGTGCGTTCACTGCAGGAAAAATTTCAAAAATCAATAATGCTGCAAGTAAAACTTTAATATTCTTCATGGTATAATTTTATCTATTATTTAAACTCATAATCAACTCCCCATACCTGGGTAAGAAGGGACTTAGGTGCATCCAATGCAATGGCATTGTTATGTGGCAAAGGGGTTACCGGTGAACTTACTTTCAGATATTCCCTGAGCATTGAATGGAGCGTGTAAGGAGTGTTCTTTGGGTTTTTTACTCCCTTTATTCTGCACAACATATCTTCAGGATCCCCATCCCGTTCACACGCACAAATTTTATACATTTTTTCTGCTTCGAGGGGAGCATTGTTAATCAAAACTTCCTTCACCCGATTTCCTTTT
>Ga0075163_10003864_pt1 | contig 20085 bp, 18 predicted proteins | sample JI1023141ADNA_FD_71478 | JGI IMG/M metagenome (GOLD analysis project Ga0075163, IMG submission 71478) | Wastewater effluent complex algal communities from Wisconsin, to seasonally profile nutrient transformation and Carbon sequestration -... | ecosystem: Engineered > WWTP > Effluent > Algae... | reverse complement strand
ACGCCAGCCGCGGCCAAGGGGCCCGCGATAGATTCGCTTGACTGTGCCGCGGTTTGAAAGCCTTGGTGAGAAATTCGTCCCAGCTCCACTCGGGTGCTAGAAGTGATATGTGCCCCTGACACACCATATTTGGCCGGTTCCTAGTTCCTGACGACGCGTATCAAAGCTGGGGAGAGGGGCGGTCACTCGTCCCGGGGAAATGTGAGCCGGACAACCCAGTTGCCCGAAACATAAGGATGGAAACATTCAATCTACCCAGCGCCCTCGGGTCGCAGTATCCAACGAGATTTGGTTGAGAGCCGGAGGTTGGAGGCTCTGCGAGAGACGCCCAGCACGTCACTTTTAGTAAAGTCGCGGGTAGTGACACGGTTTCGCGCAATATCGGCTGCATGGTAAATAACGCGTGACTGAGGCAACTATTGGCGACGCAAGTCTGCGGCACGGAGCGCGTTTCGAATTTCGAGTTAGCGCTCGCGCAATCTGGGTGGTGGTGCTATTCTTTCCACTATGCAGGTGCTCGCTTCTGTCTTTCATTTTGCCCTGAGCGTGTTGGTTTGTCTGGCGATTTCAGTCAGTCCGGCTCTCGCACTGTCTGGCGTTCAGGGAACTGCGTCGGATACAATGACGAGTTACGACAGCGATGCGCCTTGCCATATGCCATGCGACGATTGCGGCAGAGATAACGATTCACTGCGTTGCGCGTTTGCCTGCGCCGGCCTTGCAGCGGGGGTTTTGGCTCGCGTGTTGGCGCTGCCGCCGGTTCCCGCTGTAGTGCGAGTGGGATCGATTACAAGCATAGCGTTTATCGACAGGTCCGAAGAACCTGACCATCCGCCGCCGAAAGTGCTCCTTGCCTGAAGACGATCATCGCCCGCGCTTTGTGGTGCGCGTGTCTCACTGACATTAAAGCAAGGATGCTAGTCCCATGTCGATTCCAATGAAGCGAACGCGCGCGTTCGTTGTGCTGATTGCAATTTCCTTTCCTTTTCTTCTTGCTGCTTGTGGCCGTGACAAGCCACGCTATTCATTCGTGCCCGTCACGAACGAAATCACGCTACAGGCTGAGGCGGTTCTTGACGTGCGGATTGTCGACGAGGTCAGCGGCAACCCTGTCGAAGGTGCGGTGATATTCGAGTCCCGGTTCGACATGAGCCCCGACGGAATGGCCGCCATGACAGCGCCTGCCGAGGTGCAGGGGACTCCTCAGCCGGGGATCTACCGGTTCAAAGTGGCGCCAAATATGGCGGGCCGTTGGGCGTTGGAGCTGAAAGCGAAGCTGCGAGGCGTCGAAGACACCGTTAGTGGCACAGTCATAGTCACGGCTCGCTGACTATGCGCAATACGATCATTCTGGCAGCGGCCGCAGTTGCGTTGACCGCTGGCGCGGGCATGGCGTGGTGGCTTTGGCCCCAGGCCTCGGCACCTGGCTCGGAAGCATCCCCTTCAAACACGGGGCGTGTGCTCTACTACCAGGATCCGTCTGGTGCCCCAGAGTATTCGCAGGTGCCAAAGAAGGACACGCAGGGCCGCGATTATGTTGCCATGCGTGCTCCGGCGGACTCGAAAGCAGAGGTAACGCGACAAGTCCTTTACTACCGCAACCCCATGGGTCTTTCCGACACTTCACCGGTACCTAAAAAAGACTCGATGGGTATGGATTATATCCCCGTTTTCGCGGACGAACACGCCGATGTACCGGGTACCGTGAAAGTCAACATTGATCGTATGCAGCGACTGGGCGTACGGACTGCGAAGGTCATGCGACAGGCGATCAAGGAGACCGTGCTTCTCACTGGCACGGTCACGGTGGACGAACGCAAACTCGGCGTGGTGACGCTGAAATTTCCAGCAAATGTGGTGAAACTGCATGTTGCAGCAGCAGGCGAGTGGGTGCGTAAGGGCGACCCGTTGTTCGATATTCAGAGCCCCTTTCTTCTCAAGGAAGAATTGGATCTTGCACTAGCATTAAGATCTCAAGACATCGCGCAGAGCCAGGGTGGCGTCGTGGCACGCTCGAATGAACGTAGCCTGCGTGTGACGCGTGAGCGGCTCCGCCTCTATGAAGTGCCAGAAGGTGAAATCAACCGACTGGTTCGCACTTCAGAGCCAACGGGCGCCGTCACCTGGCTGGCACCACAAAGCGGCGTCATCATCGAGAAGCCTGTCGTGGTGGGCATGCAAGCCGAACCGGGAGAAACGCTTTATCGCCTCGCTGACCTCTCCAACGTGTGGATCATCGCCGAGGCCCCAGAGAGTACGCTCGCCATTGCCCGGCCAGGCGCCATGGCGCGGATCACTCTGAGCGCCTTTCCCGGCGAGATCTTTGGCGGCAAGGTCACATTCGTTTACCCCGAAGTTTCGATGACGACCCGAACAACGAAGGTGCGCATTGAACTCCGCAATTCGAAGGGCCGACTGCTACCTGGCATGTTTGGTTCAGTCGAGATTATTCGCGACTCCCAAACAGCCGTTTTCAGCATACCAGACAGCGCATTGATCGACTCCGGTGCCCGGCAGATCGTGCTCATTGCCCGCGGAAAAGGGCTCTTTGAGCCCCGAGAAGTGACGGCGGGTCGTCGCGCAAATGGCATGGTTGAAATCATCAGCGGTCTTGGAGGCGAGGAAGATGTCGTGACCTCTGCCACTTTCCTCATAGACGCCGAGAGCAACCTCCGCGCGGCACTTCAATCCTTCACAGCGCAGGCAAAGCCATGATTGAGGGAGTCATTCGTTGGTCGGCCGTGAATATTTTGCTCGTCCTGGTCGCAACCGCACTAGCGACATTTGCAGGTGTTTATGCGCTCCTGACGACGCCGGTAGACGCCATTCCGGATCTCTCCGATACCCAAGTCATCATTTACACGGAGTATCCGGGGCAAGCTCCTCAAGTAGTTGAGGATCAGGTCACTTATCCGCTGACCACGGCAATGCTGAGCGTGCCGAAGGCTCGTGCCGTTCGTGGCTTTTCCTACTTCGGCGTGAGCTTCGTGTACGTGATTTTCGACGACGGCGCAGATCTTTACTGGGCCCGCAGTCGCGTTATTGAATATCTCAATGCAGCTGCGCGCAGGTTGCCTGCCGGCGTCACACCCACGTTGGGTCCGGATGCGACCGGGGTGGGCTGGGTGTATCAGTACGCCATCGAACACCCGCAACTGAGCCTCGCCGAAACGCGGACTCTTCAGGACTGGTATGCACGATTTGCGGTAGCAAAGGCTGACGGCGTTGCCGAGGTATCCAGCATTGGCGGCTTTGTCAAACAGTACAACGTCATCGTTGACCCGAAGCGCTTGCTGTCACTGGGTCTGACCCTGGAGGACGTGCGCAAGGCGGTCGCGCAATCCAATCGCGACGTTGGCGGGCGCGTCGTGGAACTGAGTGAGTCCGAGTACGCCGTACGCGGGCGCGGTTATCTGACGAGCGCTGCCGATATCGAGTCGATTGCGGTCAAATCATTGGCTGGCGTCCCGGTAACGATCAAGGATGTGGCGCGTGTCGTCATCGGACCTGACGAACGACGCGGCGTGGCGGAATTGAATGGCGAAGGTGAAGTTGCGGCAGGCATTGTCGCACAGAGGCAGGGAGCCAACACGATCGACGTTATCGCCGGTGCGAAACAGGCACTGGAGGCAGTCCTGCCCAGCCTTCCCGAAGGCACGCGCCTTGTGCCGGTCTATGATCGCTCAGGCCTGATTGAAAGTGCGATCGAAACGCTTGAGCGCACTTTGACGGAGGAGAGCATCATCGTCGCGCTCGTCTGCATCGCATTTTTGTTGCATGTCCGAAGCGCTCTGGTAGCGATCATTATGTTGCCTGTGGGCGTGCTTTTGGCGTTTGCCGGGATGAAAGCGCTCGGTCTGAGCTCCAATATAATGAGCTTGGGCGGCATCGCGATCGCGATCGGCGCTATGGTTGATGCTGCCATCGTGATGATTGAAAACGCACACAAGCATATCGAACGACTTAAACCGGAGGAAAGTCGAACTCAGGCGATAATCGATGCGGCCGTGGAAGTGGGTCCCTCGCTATTTTTTAGCCTCTTGATCATAACCGTGTCCTTTATACCCATCTTTGCGCTGGAGGCTCAGGAAGGAAGGCTCTTCCATCCGCTCGCGTACACGAAAACGTTCGCGATGGCAGCAGCCGCGCTGTTGTCGGTGACGCTTGTTCCTGCCCTGATGGTGCTCTTCATAAAGGGCAAAATCCGTAGCGAAGCGGACAACCCGGTCAATCGAATTTTGATTGAGCTCTATCGCCCGATCATTCGCGCCGTCCTGAAAGCGCGTTTGCTAACGGTCGGTATTGCGTTTGGCATGCTCGTGGTTTCAGTTTGGCCGCTGCTACGCATCGGCACCGAGTTCATGCCTACCTTGAACGAGGGCACACTAATGTACATGCCCACTACCTTGCCGGGCCTTTCGGTGACGAAGGCATCAGAGCTCATGCAAACACAAAACAAGATTATCAAATCATTTCCCGAGGTAGCGTCCGTTTTCGGTAAGGCTGGCCGTGCTCAAACCGCGACTGATCCAGCTCCCCTGGAAATGTTCGAGACGATAGTAAATTTGAAACCCGAGAGTGAGTGGCGTCCCGGCATGACAGTGGACAAGCTGATCGCCGAAATGGACACGAGCCTGCAATTTCCGGGCGTGTCAAACGCGTGGACGATGCCCATCAGGGCGCGCATCGACATGCTATCAACCGGCATCCGCACGCCCGTGGGCATCAAAGTCATGGGCCGCTCACTCACCGACATTGAAGCCGCAGCGCGTGACATTGAACGCGTGCTGCGCACGTTGCCAGGCACCGCGAGTGCATTTTCCGAGCGCATCCAAGGCGGCTATTACCTGACGATTGAACCGGACAGGCGCGAGCTTGCGCGTTACGGGCTCAGTATTGATCAAGTGCAGGATACGATCGCGATGGCATTGGGTGGAGAGGTCGTAACGACCACGGTCGAAGGCCGCGAGCGATATGGTGTCAATATCCGCTATCCCCGTGACATGCGCAGCGATCTACAGACAATTGCGCAACAAGTGATCGTGCCAATGACTAACGGTGCCGGCGTTCCGTTGGGCCTTGTTGCCAAGCTCAAACTCGAACAGGGCCCGTCGACCATTCGAACGGAGGATGCTCAATTGGCGGCCTATGTTTTTGTGGATGTGCGAAACCAGGATATCGCAGGCTACGTCGCTCAGGCGAAGGAGGCCATAGCGCGCGATGTCAAGTTTCCGGCCGGCGTCTATCCCATCTGGAGCGGGCAATTCGAGTACATAGAACGCGCCCGGGCGAGTCTGATGATTGTCGTGCCGGTGACGCTACTCATCATATTCCTCCTTCTCTATCTAAACTTCAGGCGTCTCGCTGAAACGCTTGTTGTCATGGCATCGGTTCCGTTTGCGCTTGTCGGCGGGTTGTGGCTCATGTACGCGCTTGGGTTCAACTTCAGTGTGGCCGTAGCCGTTGGGTTTATTGCGCTCGCAGGAGTAGCTGCCGAAACGGGTGTCGTCATGTTGATTTACCTCGATCACGCTTTTTCGGCCCATCGCGAGCGCGCAGCTGCTGAAGGGCGCCCCCTGACATTTGTCGACATCAATGCAGCGGTTATGGAGGGCGCCGTCGAGCGCGTCCGTCCAAAAATCATGACGGTGGCCGCCATCATGGCAGGACTTCTACCCATCATGTGGTCCACGGGTGCAGGGTCCGAGATTATGCAGCGGATCGCTGTTCCCATGATTGGCGGAATGGTGTCGTCCACCATATTGACGCTTGCCGTAATTCCCGCGATTTACGCCCTGTTGAAGGGCAGGGAATTGGTGCAGGGCGATGCCAGAGCGGCAAATGAACTGCTGGGCGCCAAATCGTGAGGTAGCAAACAGCGTTGGAAAAGGAGGGAATGGACTGAGAAAGCTGCAGGTGCGGTGATGGGCCAGTATCGCAAAGGCTTTGCACTGCATGGTTGTGAATCACTGCTTTCAGGTTTGAGAGAGTTCACGTTGCAGCATGTCAAAGGCCTCATGCAGCAGGGTTACAAGCGGTTGCTTGCCACCTTCAAGATTGAATTCGTCCCGCCGCAATTCGCAGAGCCAGGTGAGAAGTCTACTCGGTGGGGCCTCGCCACAGCGCACGCTGGGCGCTAGACCAAAGCTCCATAAGCGCCCTAATCGTTCATGCAGGGCCATGACGGCTGCGCCCGTTTGCAAAGCCGTTCCGATAAATCACCGCGTAGCGCAGGATGCCGCGGTCTCCAGGGATTGGCACCTTCGGCCAGTCGGAAATGCGCAATCTCGGCATGGGTTACTAACCGCGTTGAGATGTTGACGCAGTTTTTCGAAGTTGATGATCATTTCCTTTCTGCATGTGGAAGATATGGTGGCGTCATCGTTCTGTCTGGTTTCGGGTGCGGCCGGGCTTTGAAGTCGACGTGCTGCCCGCGCGGTGGTCACTGCCGCAGAGTTCGTGATCTGCCAGAGTTTCGATGATCCTACAGGTTCGAACTTCGCCTTGCTGGCAGGATTCCAGCATTGCAGTAAGCGCGCGCCGCAAGCTTTTCAGCCGAATGATCTTGCGATCCACTTCCTGCAGCTGCATTTTTGCTATCGCGTCTGCCTCTGTGCAAGGCTTCTCGGGATGTGCTGCCAATTCAAGCAATGAACGCACATCGTCCAGAGGGAAGCCCAGTTCGCGGGCATGTCGGATGAATTTTAGTCTTTCGAGGTCTGCCTGCGTATAGCGCCTTTGGTTGCCGGCGGTTCGGGCCGGCGGACGGATGAGGCCCTCGGCCTCGTAGAAGCGAACGGTTTGGACGTTGGTACCTGCGACCCGTGCAAGGTCACCGATCCCGTACTCGACAGATACCTGTCGCTGGCGCGCTGGCAATGACATTTTCCCTCTTGAACCTATAGTGACTGTAGCAATTAGGGTCGATGCTGTGAAGTTGATGCTGTGAATGCGTCAAAATTGGAGATCAGCGTGAGCGAGAATTGTCAGCAGCATTGTCATGGCGCACAAGGGTTTACAGGGGCATCGCTTGAGTACAGGCGCGCGCTGTGGATAGTCGTGATGATCAACGCCTGCATGTTTGGGGTTGAGTTGGCCGCGGGAGCCATGTCGGGGTCAATGGCACTGCAAGCGGACGCACTCGATTTTGCGGCGGATGCCGCGACATACGGAGTGTCTCTCTGGGCAATTGACAAGGCTGTGCGAACCCGCGCGACAGTCGCTTTGTTCAAGGGCGTTAGCCTTGCAGCTATGGCGGTCGCAATATTGGGGCTTTCAATCCTTCAGATATCAAGCATGTCGACGCCGGAGCCCACCACCATGTCAGCCGTTGGTCTGATGGCATTGGTCGCAAACGTGATCTCGGCGTTGATCTTGATGAAGTATCGAGACGGAGACGCCAACGTGCGCTCCGTTTGGTTGTGTACTCGCAACGATGCGATCGGAAATGTTGCTGTCGTTGTCGCGGGTGTGGCTGTCGCATGGACCGCTTCGGCGTGGCCAGACCTAATTGTGGCGATAGGAATGGCGGCATTGTTTTTGAGCTCGTCGATTTCGATTTTGGGGCAAGCGTGGACCGAGTATCGGTCGGGTGGATCGGGAGACAAGGTGCAAGCCGATGTCGATTGAGGCCGTGCTCCACGCCGGTGTGCCATTGGCTTTTGGCTTGGCGTTCATTTTGGTGTCCGCAGTGCGCAGTATCATCTCGGCTCGGCAGATCGGGAAGTCACCATTTGTGATCGACCGAAAGGACCCAATACTTGGCTTTGTCGGTGCGATATTCGCTGCAATTGTCGTTCTCGAATTCGCTTACTTTGGTTTGATTGCCGTTGAACCGGCATTGGAAATTTCCTGGGGTCGCATTCCGCGGAGCAACGAGCAGGGGTGGAGGCTGGCCAGTGTGGTCGTCATGAAAGCGTCACTGCTGTGGATGGCAGCCGCGCAATTTGCCATGGGTCGCTCTTGGCGTGTCGGAATCCACCAAGCCGAGACTTTGGAGTTACGCACCCATGGACCATTTGCCATTTCGCGCAACCCGATTTTCACCGGGATGTTGGGGCTATCGGTCGGGTTGGCAATATGGTCGCCAGCGATCGTGCCATTTGTCGCTTTGACTGCTGCGCATCTCGCACTGGAAATCCAGGTCCGCGTTGAAGAGGTTTACCTCGAGCGAACTATCGGCGAGCCCTACAGGCAGTACCGAATGCGGGTGCCGCGTTGGTTTTAGCTCTCCGGGGCGGCTTGACCCGGCAAGCAACGATCCTGCTCGAATGTGGCAGCCGCAGCGCTCGATAGTCCAAGGCACGACTTGCGAGCCGCCTCTTTTTTGCGAGCAGGGTCACAAGAACCCGCATGGCAGTCCCGTGAACAACATGAGTGCGCCGATATGCTGGCAAAGTGTGGCGTGAAAGCAGTCCGCCCAAGTTTCAAATGAGATTAGCGCTATTTTTCTTGCACTCTGAGGCTAAGGGTTGTGCCGAGGAATTGATGGGCAACCACATACACGATGCTAGTGCTTTTGTTGCATCGAGTGCTTTGATTAACGTGTTGTTAAGGCTTGACAGACAACCTGCGCGGAGTGTTTGAAGGTCGCGATGCGGACGTTTTTGATTTCATTCGTTGTTGTGTTGGTGGCGCTGATTTTCGCCAATGGCAACAACGCGTCTGCGATGGCATTGGGTAAGAATACTGCGGTCGAGCGTTCCATCAGTTTGATTACGAGTGTTTCTGCGGCCTCGGATCAAGCAGAGCACTGTGGCCACATTCCCTGCGCCAATAGTGCTCATTCGCACGCGTCCAGCTCTTGCTCAGCACATTCTTTTGTCGCGATGGGCGATGATTGGCTCGCGCTGCGCTTCCATTCGGCCGCCTCTATCGTTCCCAAAACCAGCCATTTTGTTGGTCGCACTCTGCTCCCGCCTGTTCCACCTCCCTTAGGCTGACCTTCGCCCTCATTGGGGTCGTTGATAGTCGTCTTTTGATAGGTTGATGGAACGGAACTCAACAGATGTTATTCGCTGTGCGTGTGGCGCTGATTTGCGTCGCATTTGCCGGTATTCGTGGCCATGCATTGGCGGCGGGGCCTGCTTCAAATCTTGATCGCGTTTGGTTGTTTGTCGGCACTGTGCTTGCGGAAAGCCCGGAAGCCAGGGCGGCGTCCGAGCGGGAAGCCCAGGCGATGGCCACGGCCGATGCTATGGGGGCGCCACTGTACAATCCCGAGATCGAGGGCGGCATCGAGCAATTCAACAAGGATGAACGGCGCCCATCAAAATACGACGTGGGCGTGTCGCTGACTATTGATGTCAGTGGCAAGCAGTCGGCGCGAGAGCGCTCAGGCGTGGGAATGGCTGAAGCGGCGGCCGCCGAAGCGAAGTTGGCCCGCCTCGAAGTAGCAAGGCGATTACTCAATGGGCTTGCTGCGGTGTCGACTGCGCGTGAGCGTCTTGCCAACGCACGGGAACATCTTTCCGCGGCGCAAGAGTTTTCGGAAATCACGTCGAAGAGTTTTATCACCGGAGATGTCGGCAAGCCCGATACCGACATTGCAGTTCTTTCAGAACTCGATGCCGAAAGTGAATATCGTGCAGCCGAAGCGGACGCCTTCGCTGCAGAGTCAGATCTGCGCCAACTATGCGGATGTGACTTGAAAGCCGTGCCCGACTTGCCGGACGCACCCCCAGCACCTTCCGACCTACAGGACCCGGACGCAGAGCGCTACGTTGACAATTCGCTACTTCTGATCGCCGCTCGCGGGCGTATCAATCAGGCGCATGGCGAATTCCAACTTGCAAACCGCAATCGTATTCCAGACCCCACGATCTCAATGGGCGTGGGCCAAGATGATGGGCAACGGCTTTACCGATTGTCATTGTCAATTCCGATTCCCGTATTGAATAACGGTGAAGCGGAGGCACGCTCTGCCAATCGCGCCCTTGCGGCAACGCAACTTGACCTCGACGCCGTGCGACGGGATGCGCAATCAAAGCTTCGTTCGGCTCACTCGAAATATGTTGCAGCGATTGCCAATCAACAAAGCTGGCATGCGAGGGGCGTTGTCGCGGTTGCAGCCCGCTTCGATCAGCTGCGCAGGCAACTGAGAGCCGGTGACATTCAAACAACAGACTATCTCATTCAACTTCGTGAAACGCTGGTCGCAGCCGCACGTGGGATTGAGTCCGAAAAGTCCGCTTGGGCCGCGTACGCTGACTGGCTTGTGCTCACAAACACGTTTCCAAACTCGGTGGAACCCAACAAATGATGCGCTTGCTTGGAATTGCGATTATCACTGCCGTCGCGGCGGCGGCCGGCTGGTGGGTTCTGTCGCCCGACAGAAATGCGTTGCCCTCGAGCCATGTCTCAGCCGAACGCGGGCACAAAGAAGGTGATGCCTCTCATGCTGAGGGGGCAGGGCATGACGAGAAATCAGAGAGCGGCAAAACGCAAGGTACGAAAGCAGAGGATGGTGACGGGCACGCATCCGAAGCAAAGGTCATCGAAATCACGCCGGCCCAGCGCAAGGAGGCTGGCATCGTCGTTGAGGCGGTGACCCCTGCTCCGTTGCCGAAGGTTTTCCGTGCGCCCGGTGAGGTCCGTACAAATGACTACACCACAAACTCGGTAACAGCGCGTTATCAGGCCATCGTTGTAACACGAAAGGCAAAGCTCGGAGACCGCGTATCCAAAGGTACCCCTTTGGTTGGACTCTTTTCGTCTGAGATGGCCGAGGCGCAGACAGCCTTCATTCTCGCGCATGAGGAGTATGTCAGGGTCCAGTCACTCGGCCGTGACATCGTCGCGGGGCGTCGCTTCACAGAGGCGGACGCAAAAATTCGTGAGGCGCGTGCGAAATTGGAAACCTTTGGCTTGGCTACGACGCAGATCGATGCGTTAGCCCGTTCGGGGAAAAGCGCCAGTCCAGCAGGTCAGTTCGATATCGTAGCGCCACAAGACGGGACGATCGTGGCTGACGATATTCGAATGGGATCCGTCGTCGAACCGGGAAAGACGCTGTTTGTAATCACAACGCCGGGCAATGTCTGGGTTGAGGCGCATGTGAGTCCGTCCCTGGCGGCAGAGATTGTTGGCGAAACGGCACGCGTGTTTGTCGCGGAGCGTGCCATTGAAGCTCGCGTAGTGCAGGTGCAGCAAATAATTGATGAAGCGACTCGAACGATAGGTGTGAGGCTGCAGGCCACGAGTACGGATGGTACCCTCAAGCCCGGCATGTTCGTGGATGTGGAGCTCTACGGCAATGCCGACGCAGTCATGTCGGTTCCCACCAATGCCATCGTGCGCGGACCAGATGGGGATTGGACGATTTACATCGAAAATGCAGAAGGCCGGCTCGAGCCGAGAGAAATTGAGACCCTGTTCACTGTGGGAGATCGAACGGCAGTGAAAGGATTGGAGGCCGGCACGAAGGTTGTGACGCGCGGTTCGTTTTTCGTGATGGCGGAGGCGGCGAAGGCCGGCTTCGACCCGCACAATCACTGAGGTTTCCATGCTCGACAACACAGTCCGCTACGCCATTAAAAGTCGATTGATCATAGTTCTTGGTTTGATCGGCCTCGTCGTCATGTCGTTGCTGTTGCTTCAAAGGCTGAATCTGGATGCGTTCCCAGACGTCACAAACGTTCAAGTGACCGTCAACACTGAAGCCAATGGGCTCGCTTCCGAGGAAGTGGAACAACTGATCACTTACCCGATCGAGGCTGTGATGTATGCGCTGCCCGACGTTGAGGAAGTGCGTTCAATATCGAAAACCGGCTTGTCGGTCGTGACCGTCGTGTTCAAGGAAGGCACTGACATCTACTTCGCACGCCAGCTGGTGTTCGCGCAGCTTCAGGCGGCAATGGAAAACATTCCAGATTCCGCCGGTACGCCGGAAATGGGGCCCAACACGTCGGGCCTGGGTACGGTTTTTCAATACATCCTCTATTCGGAACGGCCTGGAGCGTACGACGCAATGGCGTTGCGCAGCCTCAATGATTGGGTCGTCAAGCTTCTTCTCATGCCCGTTGAAGGGGTGACCGATGTGTTGTCGTTCGGCGGGGATGTACGCCAGTACCAAGTTAACCTCGACGCATCGAAATTGCTGGCCTATGGAGTGTCTGGAGCAGAGGTGCGTCAAGCGATTGAGCGCAACAACCGCAACGCGGGTGGCTGGTACCAGGATCGAGGCTCTGAGCAATTGGTGATCCGGGGCGTTGGTTGGTTGCGCTCTGGGGAGAACGGGCTTGAAGATTTGGCCAACACGCCTGTCAAGGAGAATGATGGCGTCGTCGTGCGCGTTCGCGACCTGGCGCAAGTCGAGTTTGGTGGAGAAATCCGGCAAGGCGCGACGACAATTACGTTGCGGGACAAGAATCAAAAGCCGATCCATCTGGGTGAAGTTGTTACCGGGCAGGTACTCAAGCGCCTGGGGGCCAACACCGAGTCGACCATACGCGGCCTGCAAGAGCGCGTTCCCATAATCGAGAAGGCACTTCCGCCAGGTGTGAAGCTGCAAGTGATCTACGATCAGGCAGACCTGATCACCAAAGCCGTCACGACCGTTACCGAAGCCTTGGCGGAAGCATTCGTGTTGATCGTTATCGTCTTGTTTGTCTTTTTGATGAATTTCCGGGCGGCGTTCATCGTCCTGCTTTCGGTCCCGATTTCCATTCTGGCCGCGCTTGTTGCCATGGCCTGGTTCGGCGTGTCTGCCAATCTCATGTCCCTTGGAGGCCTTGCAATTGCCATTGGCATGATTGTGGACGGCTCAGTCGTCATGATGGAAAATATTTTTCGGCACATCACGCACGCCAAAGCCGAGGGTAAGAGCACTGACTATCCGCTGTTGATCCAGGAAGCAGCCCGCGAAGTCGCGCAACCGGTGTTCTTTGCGGTGCTTATCATCATCGTGGTTTTTGCGCCTCTATTCAGTCTGGAAGGTGTTGAAGGCAAGTTGTTTCAGCCGATGGCTTTGAGCATCGTGTTTGCTTTGGTTGCCTCGCTGGCAGTGGCATTGCTTGTCATTCCGGCCCTTGCGAGCTACGCGTTCAAGAACGGCGCGACCCATCGCGACAGTCCGGTACTCGTTCCGATCGAGCGCCTCTATAATCGCGTGCTGGGATCACTTCATGGTCGCCATCGCATGATCCTCTCGATGGCTGTCGCAACCTTCCTTGCCTCACTCGCATTGGTTCCATTTTTGGGGACAGAATTTGTTCCCGAGCTGGAAGAAGGGTCGCTCAATATACGAGTGACGCTGGCGCCATCGTCGAGTCTTGCGACATCTCTGGAAGTTTCAAAGAAGATTGAGGAAAAGCTGATGGCGTTTCCAGAGGTCAAATATGCAACAGGACGGATTGGGCGGCCGGAATTGGGGGGCGATCCGGAGCCTGTGTCCAACGTCGAAATTCTGGTTGGTCTCAAGCCGCATGATGAATGGACAAGCGCCTCAACTCGGCAGGAATTGCAGCAAAAGATGGAAGCCGCAATGTCGGTCCATCCGGGATTGCTGTTTTCCTTTTCGCAGCCCATCGCAACACGCGTGGATGAATTGCTGTCCGGTGTTCGAGCCCAACTTGCCATAAAGCTGTTCGGTCCCGACCTTACAACGCTCGCGAGGAAGGGGCAGGAGATCGAAGCGGTTGCGCGCAAGGTGCGTGGCACCGTCGGCGTGGCGATGGAGCAGGTTGAGGGCGAAGCGCAGCTCAGCGTCGTACCTCAACGCAATGCGCTAGATCGGTACGGGTTGTCGGTGAGCGATGTGATGGACCTGGTCCAGGACGCGATCGGTGGTGCAGCGGCTGGTCAGGTCATTAATGGCAACGAAAGATACGACATCTATGTGCGGCTCGCAAATCGCTTCCGGCTTAGTCCCGAGGCGATCCGCGATCTTGTCATCAAGGCTCCCAACGGTGCGCTGGTGCGTCTTGGGGATGTTGCAAAGGTAGAAATCGTAAGCGGTCCTCCGCAAGTGCGTCGGGATGACGTGCAACGGCGTGTGGTGATTCAGGCAAACGTTGACGGCCGCGATATGGGGAGCTTGGTAGCGGAGATCCAGGATCGCATAGCAAAAGAGGTGAAGCTGCCGCCCGGCTACTCCGTTGTGTTTGGCGGGCAGTTCGAGAACCAGCAACGCGCACAGGCGCGTCTCATGATCGTCGTGCCGATTTCGCTCGCCCTGATTTTCATGCTGCTGTACTTCGCGTTCGGCTCCGTGGGGCAGGCGCTGCTGATCATGATCAATGTGCCACTTGCGTTGATTGGCGGCATCGCGGCGTTGTTTCTCACCGGAACATATCTCTCGGTTCCTGGGTCCATCGGATTTATCGCGTTGTTCGGTGTGGCGGTGCTCAACGGTGTCGTGATGGTCAATGCCATCAACCATTACCTGGGCCGAGAGCATACGGTCGAAGAAGCCGTTGAACTGGGAGCGATGTCGCGGCTGCGACCGGTTTTGATGACCGCAATGATCGCAGGGCTTGGCTTGGTACCTTTGCTGCTCGCCACCGGTGTTGGCGCTGAAGTCCAGCGCCCGCTCGCCACAGTTGTGATTGGTGGGCTTGTGACGTCGACGCTATTGACGCTCATAGTCCTCCCGGCGGCATTCGCAGTGTTTTCGCGTGGCATAATCATCGACAAAACCTCGTGGCATGAGATGTCCAAACCAGCATGAACGGAGAACAGGAATGATCCACACTGCATCCTTACGCATTGCAATCGCGTCATCAGCGTTTGTGTTGGCCGTCGCTTGCCAATCACATGCCGTAGACCTTCCTCAAGATCGACCGTCTCTTATCTCTGCGTGCAAGGCAGAAGCAGCGAGCGGTCACATCCAAGGTTCGCTTGCTCAACGGCGCGAGCACATCAGGAAAATGTCCGCCATTTGCGAAGAGTGGCGGACCGTCAGAAAATCGGATCGAGATGCACTGGTCGCGAGGTGTCTGGCTGAGGCGGGGCAAGGACCATCAATCGGACACAGGAAGTACTCTACGAATCAGTCGCACAAAAATCGACAGAAAGCGCTTTGCAGGAATCTTGCAGAGTCTTGATCAAGTTTGATGGTCTGGCGCTGCACCATCGGAGAGAGCGTTTGTCAGCGTTGTAACAAAGTTGAAAAGGAGTACTGGGGTGAAGGCACGGTTTTTGGCAATTGCGTTGGTGTTTGGTTGTGGTGTCTTGTCGGCGAACGGTGACCCGTTGCCAGCCAATGGGCCCAACGGCGGATTGATTCGTGAGGCGGGCGAGCACCACATTGAGTTGGTGGTGAATGGTCAAACTTTGACAGTGCATTTGCTCGACCACAAAAGTAAGCCATCGAGCGAGGCGGGGGTCATCGGCAGCGCAAAAGTTACGGCGGGAAATCTGACCGAGACAGTTGCGTTGGAAGCGAAGGCGAATGGCGTGTTCACAGGGACTGGAAAGTTTCCGGCGACCGGCGCGCTCCGGGTGGCAGTGACCTTGAAGTCACCAAATGAACCGGCGTTGTCGGCCAGCTTTGATGTGACCCGCTAAATGAATTTGACACGCGCGTCCAGTCGGTCGCGCGTGTCAACGGTCGCAACGCAATGCTGTCGGTTGAGCGCGGCACAAGGGATGAAAAATTACCGAGTGGCCTGCCTGCTGGAGACGACGTGAAGCGCGGGGCGTGCTTCTCCGTGTCGGCTCGCTTGCGCCGCATGGGTGGCTGTCAGGATGTTATGCACCGGACTGAAGTTCCGGGCTGCCCGCTGCTGCCGGCCTCGGAGGCGCTCATCTTCTAGGCGCTTTCGAGCGTCGTGAAGCGATTGAATCGGCATAGCGTAAACTACGCACATGGAACCACCCGTGTCAGAGTGCGTAAACGTAAACGCCTTGGCAGATGCCACGTGAAGCGACCCCGCGATAACGAGCCTTTTGAAATGCTCAGGGTCTTTGCAGCCCACGATGCAATTGGCAGAAGTCCAATTGGCCGTCGCAGGAACTCTCATATTATCGAGTTCGAGCTCGAGCCTCTCCACTTCCAGATCTGTGGCGCGATTGATGGTTGACTGGGCAAAGCCTGTCAGATCGTGCTTGGGTGAGGGCTTTCTGTTTCTGGTTTTCATCGAAAATCTCCGACTTTCAGGCGGTTAAGAGGTGCACGGGATTCTGGGTCATCCTTCGTGCCGCGTCGACGAGTTTAAGGAGATGACCGCGATGAAGAACCGGAACAGATGTGGGGCAAAGCGACCGTCCAACGCCCCTTCAGTGGAAAGGTCGTTGTCGGTCAAGTTCCAAAGGTCCCAGGTTAACTCGACCGCGCCCTTGGCAACTGCAATGACAAGTGAGCGAAAGGCGAACGGACTTTATACGAGTCCGGACGTGCCAATGAGCAGAGTGCGCGTCGAAGAAATCGCCATCGAAGCGATCCGTCCCTATGCGCGCAATGCGCGCAGGCACGGCGCCTCGCAGATTGAAAAACTGAAGCAGTCCATATTGAGTTTCGGCAATGTAAACCCGATCCTGATCGATCGGAAAGGTACGATCATCTGCGGGCACGGTCGCTATCAGGCCGCAACGGCTCTTGGCCTGAAGCGGGTGCCGACCATCACTCTCGATCATCTGAACCCGGCTCAGGTTCGCAAACTCAGGATTGCAGACAATCGCCTGGCCGAACTCTCGCAGTGGGATGAGCGGTTGCTGGGAGAGGAGCTGTTCAGTCTTGATGCAGATGGCTTTGACGTGTCCGACATCGGCTTCGATGACGCGGAACTGGATCGCATATTTGGCGAGTTTCAGGTCGGAGACGGCTGTCGCGAAGACGATGTCGCAGCGGATTCCGTTCAGGCTGTTCGGGCAGGTGAACCGGCAGTCACACAACGAGGTGACATCTGGCAACTGGGTCCGCACCGATTGGCGTGCGCAGATAGCCGTGAGGCGGCCGCCATGCAGGCGTTGCTGGGTGGAGATCTCGCGGATCTCATCATAACGGATCCTCCCTACAACATTCGAATTCAAGGGTTTGCGTCAGGCAAGGGAAAAGCCCGGCACAAGAACTTTGCAATGGCGGCGGGAGAAATGTCCGAGCGGGAGTTTCGGAAGTTCTTGCGCGACGTGCTGGTTGTGGCAAAGGCGGCCGCCCGACCAGGAGCCTTGATCTACTCTTTCATGGACTGGCGGCACATTGAGGACCTGATCGCGGTGGGCCGGGAAGAACTCGAGGAGCTCGTTCACTTGTGTGTATGGGTGAAGCAGAGCGGTGGCATGGGAACGCTGTACCGCTCCCAGCATGAGCTCGTTGCCGTGTTCAAGGCGCGTGCGGGCAGTGCGATCAACAACGTGCAGCTCGGCAGGTTCGGACGAAACCGCACCAATGTCTGGCACTATGATCGGCCCACGGGTCTCACTGTCACAGGTCGCGATGAGCTGGCATTGCACCCCACCGTCAAGCCTGCGCGCATGATCGCTGACGCCATTCAGGACGCGTGTCCAAGGAATGGCATCGTGCTGGACATGTTTGCGGGGTCCGGCACAGTTTTTATCTCATGCGAGATGACGGGGCGTCGCGCGCGAGGAATCGAAATTGACCCAGGCTACGTGGATGCCTGCGTGCGCCGCTGGCAGGAATACACCGGCAACGCCGCCGTTCACGCCGCTACCGGTGAAACCTTTGCGGTTCGCGCAGCAAAAATGAGCGGCACCCCGATATCGCGCAGCGCAACACCGCAGCCGCGCGAGACTGAAGTGGAAGAGTCGAACAAAAAAGTCCTTCGCAGGAGGCCACGCCATGGACACTGATGGCACCGGTGAGGGCGATGACCGCGACGTCGACGAGAAGGTCGGATACGGCCGTCCTCCAAAGAAACATCAGTTCAAGCCGGGCCGGTCAGGAAACCCGAAGGGTCGACCCAAGGGGGCCTGCAGCGATGCGACAATCCTCAAGCGTGAACTGGCAGGCTTGGTGCGCGTCATGGATGGCGGGCGCAGCCGTGCGATTTCCAAGAGGGAGTTGTTTTATTCCAGATTGGTGGCAGAGGCGATCAAGGGCAATTCGCGCGACAGAGATCTGCTGCTCAAGGTGCAGCAGATGTTGGACCTGGGTATCAAGCCCGCGGAGCCAGAGGCAGATATCAGCGAGCAAGAGCGACTGACACTTGATCACCACATCGCGCGGCTGATCGCTCGACAAAAGAAGAAAAAGTGAGGCACGCGTCATGACCGACAGAAATGGAGCACTTTCACCCGAAGTCGAACGCAACCTGTTGCATGAATTGTACAGGCGAGAGTTTGAGGCGTTTCTGGAAGGGGCGTTTCGCATTCTCGAGCCAAACACCGAGTATATCCGCAGCGGTTACATTGGTTTGATCTGTGACCGTTTGCTTGATGTTTCGGATGGTGACTGTCAACGGCTGATCGTCAACTGTCCGCCTCGACACCTCAAGTCCTTCGCCATCTCCCAGGCCTTCCCGGCGTGGCTGCTGGGCCAGCGGCCCGGCATGCGCATCATGTTGCTGTCCTACGGAACCGATCTCGTCGAAGCCAACATGCGCGCGATTCGCAAGCTGATGGAGTCGCCCTGGTACCAGCGTGTGTTTCCGGGCGCGCGGCTGGACCCCTCCAAGAAAAGCGTGGGTGCGCTCGAAACCACGAAGCGGGGTGGCGTCATCGGCACAACTGTCGAGGGCCAGATCACCGGTAGGGGCGCCAACCTGATCATCGTGGACGACCCGATCAAGTCGGGTGATGCGGAGTACCCGAACAGGCTTGATGCCCTGAATGGCTGGTTTCAGCATACGGCATTGTCACGCCTGAACAACAAGCGCACCGACTCCATTATCATCGTCATGCAGAGGTTGAACGTGAACGACCTGACCGGATTTCTCTTGCGGGGTCCGGGATACACGCACCTGAACCTGCCAGCGATTGCCCCTCGGGACGAAACGTTCTTGATGAGATACGGCGAAAAATTCGTACGCACCGCCGGCAGCGCCTTGTGCCCGGAACGCCAGCCTCTGGAATTGCTGGAACAGGAGCGCCTGCGCATCGGCTCATACCTGTTTTCAGCACAGTACCTACAGGAGCCGGTGCCCAAGGAAGGCAATATCTTGCCCTATGAGCACCTGTCGTTCGTCGACCAGGCGCCTGTCTTCAAAGTCGGTGATGTCATCTATCAATCGTGGGATCTCGGCGTGAAGGATGGGGACGCGAATGACCCGTCAGCCTGCGTGACAGTGCTGAAGTCCGGAAGTGACTTCTACCTTCTCGAGTTTTGGTGCGGCAGGTTGCTGTTTACTGCGCTCAGGGACAAGATCATTTCTCACGCGCGCAAGTTTTCTGTGTCACGCATCCTGATCGAGGATGCCGCCAATGGTCCGGCGATGGTGTCGACGCTGAGAGAAACGACTGACTTGAACGTCATCTCCATTCCCGCGACCAGCAGCAAAGTGGAAAGAGCGCTGGCGCAGGCGCCACTTTTTGAGGGGCGGCGGGTACACATACTGAAGTCGGCGCCGGGACTTGACGAGTTCGTGTCCCAGTACCGGGCGTTTCCAAAGGCGCCGCACGACGACCTGATTGATGCGGTCATGCAAGCCTTGGCGTACGGTGTGAAACACTTTCTGGGCTCCCTAGGTTTCTTCGCCGTCGGCGAGCGGGCCTGGGCATTGAGAGTGGCCGCCGAGTATGGCTGGCCTCAGGGCCGAGAGATCGTCTGACCACGACGGGCGCGCAAGGCCGGGCGCTCAAGAGTGGCTCGATCATTCGCAACAACATTGCTCAAATTGTGCTCGACTTCCGGCCGACAGGAAGCGTGTGTGGCGACCGAACCTACCCACGTGAACGAGCGCGCACACATGACCCAAACAGAAATGAGCATGATCATCCGGCAGCTCACACACCTGATGGCCGAACGGCTGACGAATGCCGCAGCCTTGGCCAGATCCGCTGCCACTTGCAGCGCTGAAGGCAACGCCACCGCAGCCGTCGAGATTGCGCTCGGCTTGGATCAGCCGCTGTTTGAAGCAGCGACACTCCTGAACGCGATGGCCCTGATTGACCGTGTCGCCAGCGACTGAAATTACGGGCTGACGAACGAGTGCCAGATTGCCGTCCCGGCACGTGTGGTCGACCGCC
>Ga0075163_10003863_pt1 | contig 20086 bp, 19 predicted proteins | sample JI1023141ADNA_FD_71478 | JGI IMG/M metagenome (GOLD analysis project Ga0075163, IMG submission 71478) | Wastewater effluent complex algal communities from Wisconsin, to seasonally profile nutrient transformation and Carbon sequestration -... | ecosystem: Engineered > WWTP > Effluent > Algae... | reverse complement strand
TCGGCGTTGCATGGAGTCTCCTGCGAACCTGGGGGCCTCGGTCCATTGGGGATGCGGATCGATTCCGGGCGAACCGATGCGGCGCACAAGCCATTGACGGTAATCGAAGAACAGTCCTGGCGGTCGGGCATTTCGGGCGAAATGGCTGGGGTTTTTCCCTATATGTTTACTGAAGTCCTGAAGGCCGCTTGCTCCGGGCAGGTGGTCGCCTGCTTCTTCCATCCATCCATTTGCGACAGATATTGGGAAAAATGGCCATATCCCAGCCCAGAATGGATTTCTCTAGCTATTGAATTCATAGTGATATTCGCTGGACGCGAAGGTGACTGGCCCTTAGCCGGAATGCAGGGACACTGCTGCGTTTTCGTCCCGAATCGCCAAACCCGCCTGGAGCTGATCCCATGAACCGAGTCCTTGCCCACACCGGCGCCCGTTACCCCATCGTGCAGGCCCCGATGGGCTGGATCGCGCGCAGCACGCTCGCCTCGGCGGTCTCTCGCGCGGGCGGGCTTGGCATCATCGAAACCTCTTCGGGCGAGACGGCCAACTGCCAGCGCGAGATCAACGCCATGGTCGCCAGCGGCCTGCCGTTCGGCGTCAACCTGCCTATCCGCTTCCTGAAGGACGACGCCATGCTGCGCTTTGTCTGCGAGTCGGGCATCCGCTTCGTCACGACATCGGCGGGTAGCCCGGCCAAGTTCATCGCGCCGCTCAAGGCCGCCGGCATCGTCGTCTATCACGCGGTGCCGACGCTGGAGACCGCGCTCAAATGCGTCGATGCCGGGGTGGACGGCCTGGTGGTGGAGGGCGGCGAAGGCGGCGGCTTCAAGAACCCCGAGGAGGTCAGCACGCTGGTGCTGCTGCAGGCGATCCGCGAGCGCGTCGAGGTGCCGCTGATCGCCGCCGGCGGCATCGTCGATGGCCGGGGCATGGCGGCGGCGTTTTCGCTCGGCGCCGAGGGCATCCAGATGGGCACGCGCTTCGTGGCCAGCGCCGAGAGCCCGGTGCACGACCACTACAAGCAAGCCATCGTGTCGGCCGAGATCACCGGCACCTGGATGCTCAACACCAAGTCCACACCCTGCATCCGGGCGCTCAAGACGGACTTCACCCGGACCATCCATGACGCCGGGCTGATGCAGCCCGATACCTTCACGGGCATCCAGCAGGTCTATTTCGGTGGCGACATGAACGCCGCGCCCGCGCTGGCCGGCCAGTCCGCGGGGTTGATCCACGCCGTGAAGCCGGTGCAGCAGATCATCGACGAGACGGTCGCCGAGTTCCACGCCATCAGTGCGCGGATGGGGGCGATGGCGGTGACAAAGCAGTTTGGCTGAGGCGCGCTGAGGATGAGCCGCTGATGGGCGGCACACTGGATGAATCGCGAAAATATACTGATTGGTATCAATAAATACCATACGGTATCTGTGGATACTGACAAGTCGGTACATTCCGTTTGCGCCACATTTTTGGCGTGGCAATCCCACACTTTCACCTCCGGAGTACCTCATGAAAAAGACCCTCATCGCGACCGTTCTGGCCCTTGGTGCCGCGTTCTCTGTCCAGGCCAAGGACATCGTTGATACCGCCGTTGCCGCTGGCAACTTCAAGACGCTGGCCGCCGCGCTGACCGCTGCCGGCCTGATCGACACGCTCAAGGGCCCGGGTCCGTTCACGGTGTTCGCGCCCACGGACGCTGCGTTTGCGAAGATCCCCAAGGCGGACCTGGACGCGCTGCTGAAGGACCAGGGCAAGCTCAAGGCCGTGCTGACCTACCACGTGGTCCCCGGCAAGGTGATGGCCAAGGACGTCAAGGCCGGTAATGTCAAGACGGTGCAGGGCAGCGAGATCGCCATCGTGACCATGGGCGGTGTGAAGGTGAACAACGCAAACGTCACCGCCACCGACATCGTGGCCGACAACGGCGTGATCCACGTGCTCGACACGGTGATCATGCCCAAGTAATCGGGCGCGTCACGGCGCGGCTTTGCCATTGGCAGGGCCGTACCAGCAAGGCAGCCGGGGCGACCCGGCTGCCTTTGCCCTTTTGGCGATGCGCGCAGTGGTTTTGAGGGAACTTCAGGTCGCGCCACAATGCGGCCATGTGCACCAACTACACCCCCTCGTCCCGCGACCGCCTGCGCGCCGCGCGGCTGGGCGTGGCGCACCTGCCCGAGGGCGACTGGCCGCCCGAGGTCTACCCCGGCTACGAGGCGCCGATCATCGTGCGCGGCGGCGCGCCGGGGCAACATGACGTGGCGCCCCACTGCGTCCTGGCCCGCTTCGGCCTGATTCCGCGCTGGAGCCGCGATGCGGCCCATGCCAAAGAACTGTCGCGCCACACCACCAATGCGCGCAGCGAAACCGCCGCCGTCAAGCCCAGCTTTCGCAGCCCCTGGCGGGATCGGCACTGGGGGCTGGCTCCCATGGAAAATTTCTTCGAGCCCTGCTGGGGAACCGGCCGGGCCGTGCGCTGGCGCATTGCCCGTGCGGACGGCGACCTGTTCGCCGCGGCCGGCCTGTGGGAGCGCTGGACGGACCCCGCCAGCGGCGAGATCACGGCCAGCTTCACGCTGCTGACGGTGAACGCCGACGCCCACCCGCTGATGGCCCGCATGCACCGCCCCGGCGATGAGAAACGCATGCCGGTGTTGCTGGCGCCGGGCGAATTCGAGGACTGGCTTCACGCCACGGATGAGCAAGCCCACACCATGGTGCGCAAGGCGTGCGCCGTGCCGCTGAGCGGCCAGCCGGCACCCCGCGCGCCGCCACCCGTCAAAGCGCGTCCCGTCACACCTCCATCACCCCCTGCACCCGACGACACTCTGAACCTGTTTTGATCTCATGAAGCCTTGCGGGACAGCCCAAGAGTTACACGAAGTGAACTTTGCTCTGTCCCCAACGATTCAGGAACCATGTCCCTAACCCTTCAGGAACCCATGTCCACCATTGCCCCCATCGCCAACCCCGAGAACAACCCGCGCGTCAAGGCGGTCTTCGACGACATCCGCGCCACGCGCAAGACCGACTTCATCAACAACCTCTGGCAGCGTCTGGCTTTTGATCCGGCGCTGCTGGAGGCCACCTGGGCCGAAGTCAAGCGGATCATGGCCACGCCCAGTGCCATCGACCCCTTGACCAAGGAGATGCTCTACATCACCGCTTCCATCATCAACGGCTGCAGCTATTGCGTGCATTCGCACACCGCGGCCGCAAAGGCCAAGGGTATGACGCCCGAGCAGCACGGCGAACTGCTGGCCATCGTCGCGCTGGCCGCCAAGACCAACCAGATCGTCACCGGCCTGCAGGTGCCGGTGGATGCGGCGTTTGACCAGGGCTGAGGCGTTTTTCTGCCGCGCCGCTACCATGGGTGTCTTTTGAAGCACGCCATGCCCCTGGAAACCATCGAGATTGAAACCGGCGACAACCCGTGCGCCACCGTGCTGCTGCTGCATGGCCTGGGCGCCGACGGGCGCGACTTTGTGCCCATCGCGCAGGAGCTGGATCTGTCTGGCGTCGGCCCGGTGCGCTTTGTGTTCCCGAACGCGCCCGAGATGCCGGTCACGATCAATGGCGGTTACGTCATGCCGGCTTGGTACGACATCCTGGGCGCGGACCTGACGGCGCGGGAGGACGAGCAGGGCCTGCGTGCATCGCAGGCCGCCATCGAGGCGCTGCTGGAGCGTGAGAAGGCGCGTGGCATCCCGGCCAGCCGCATCGTGCTGGCAGGTTTTTCCCAAGGCTGTGCCGTCGCACTCATGACCGGGTTGCGCCATGCCGAGCGCCTGGCCGGCATCGTCGGCCTGTCGGGCTACCTTCCCCTGGCGGCCCTCACGCCCGCCGAGCGGCATGGCGCCAACGCGAGCACGCCGGTCTTCATGGCGCACGGCCGGCAGGACGACGTCGTGCCCATCCAGGGCGCGATGGCGTCGCGCGCCGCCTTGCTGGCGCTTGGCCACGCCGTCGAGTGGCACGACTACCCGATGGGGCACTCGGTCTGCGAAGACGAGATCGGCGATCTCAACCAGTGGTTGCTGCGGGTGCTGGCGCAAGCCTGATCGCACGGCCATCCTCGGTGCCTTGTCCATCCCTGCGATTGGCGCCTCCCTGCCCACCCCCACGGAACCCCATGACTGAATCCACGAACCTGACGACCGACGCATCGGCGAGCGCTGCCCCGCCCACGTTCGAGGTGCGGCCCCGCGACCTGTCACCGTACCGAGAGGGCAATACCGGCGTCGCCTACGTGCACCGCTTCGATTCGGGCCGACCAGGGCCTCATGCGCTCATCAACGCGCTCACCCACGGCAACGAGTTCTGCGGCATGGTCGCGGCCACGCACCTGCTGGATACCGGTGTGCGCCCGCTGATCGGCACCCTGACCGTCAGCTTTGCCAATGTGGCAGCGTACGAAACCTTTGACCCGGCCCAGCCATTCGAGAGCCGCCAGCTCGTGCACAACCTGAATCGCGTCTGGTCGTCGGAGTGGCTGGACGGCCCCGAAGACAGCCCCGAGCTGCGTCGTGCCCGCGAGCTGCGCCCGGTGGTCGCGGCGGCCGACCATCTGCTCGACATCCATTCAACCAGCCAGGACGTCGAGCCGTTCTGGGTCTACCCGGGCTTTGCGCGCAACAGCGTCGCCGCGCTGGCCATCGGCCGCCCGGCGGTGCATCTGGTCATGCCCGGCGGACTGGGCTCGGGCACCCCGGTGATCCAGCACGGCCACTTTGGCGAGGCCTCCGGTCATGGTGCCGGCATGGTGGTGGAATGCGGCCAGCATTTCCTGCAGGCCAGCGCGGATGTTGCGATCGACGTCACACGGCGTTTTCTGGCCCATTTCGGCCTGATGGCGCACGACCCGACGTGGATTACCCCCGAGGCTGCCCGGCGTTTCGAACTGCTGCAGACCGTCGTCATCAAGACGCCGGGGTTCCGGTTTGTCCGCCCGTGCATCGGTTTCGAGGTATTCGCAAAAGGTGAATTGATCGCCACCGACGGCCCGGATGAAATTCGTGCGCCATGTGACGACTGCACGATCCTGATGCCGGCAAGGGCCACCATCGTGGGGCGCGAGGGCGTTTATCTGTCGAGGCCCCTGGCTTGATAGGAGCCGTCTGGCGGCCGGCGTCAATCAGAAAGGAATCCCCGTGCCCCGTTTGAAACCATTGCCACCTGAAACCACGCCCGAGCTGAAGCCCCATTTCGACTTCTTCCTCGGTACGCTGGGCTTCACGCCCAACAGCGTGCTGACCATGCAACGCAAGCCGAAACTGGTGCAGGCGCTGGCGCAACTCAACGGCGCGGTGATGGACCCCGAAGGCGAGGTGGACCTGGGCTTCCGGCGGCTGATCGGCCATGTGGCGAGCAAGGTGTCGGGCTGCCTGTATTGCCAGGCGCACACCCTGCTGGGCGCCCACAATTTCGGCATCAACGATGCCAAGCTGGCCGACGTGTGGACCTACGCCACGAGCCCGCACTACAGTGAGCGCGAGCGCCTGGCGCTGGACTTTGCCCTGGCCGCGGCGAGCCAGCCCAACGCGGTGACCGACGCGCAGTTTGCTGAATTGCAGCAGCACTGGAGCGACGGCGAGATCACCGAGATCCTGGGCGTCGTGGCGATGTTCGCCTTCCTGAACCGCTGGAACGACACGATGGGAACGCCCCTTGAGGCTCCCGCCATGGAAGTGGCGGACAAAGCGATTGGCGCGCGAGGCTGGACAGCCGGCAAGCACGCCGACTGCTGATGGCGTTCACCGTCCAACGCGGTCCGCTGGGCCGCGATCTGGCGGTGATCGCACAGCCGGCTGCCGCGACCTATCCGTCTGCCCCGTCAAGCCAGCGGCGAAGCCGCTGGTTGAAGGCAACAGGCTGCTCCACCATCACCCAGTGACCGGTGTGAAATCCCTGCACCGTGCTGCCGGGCCGGGCCGCCATGCCTTCCAGCCACCGGGGCGAATGGAACATGAAAGGCTTTCGCTCGCCGTAGAGGTAGAGCAGGGGGCAGGCCGGCTCGACCGGCGCAGCGCCGCGAAAGCCGCCGAGCAGGCCGAACCATTGCATGGCGTAAGGGTAGTTCATGGACCAGCCAATGCCGGCCTGAGGCGTTCGGCATCGCATGCCGCGGGCCATCCAGCGGGTCATGCGGTCGCCCAGCGCGCCACTGAGTGTTCGCCCGAGTGCCCACGCCAGGGCAAGCCAGCACTGGTAGGAAAAGATCTGCCACTTGGCCTTGCCGGTGAGAGTGCGCGCGTAAGCGTCCGAGTTGTAGTCGCCGATGTCCACCGCCACGATGCGTTCGACCTGACCGGGATGCCGTGCCGCGAACTCGTAGCCGAAGATGCAGCCCCAGTCGTGCAGCACCAGTGTGACCGGCCGGTCCGGACAGGCGGCATCGACGATCGCACCGAACAGGTTCACCATCTCAGGCAGTGAGGTGGGGCGGTCCGGCTTGTCAGGGTCAAAGCCGGGCAGGGTGAAACGCACGCATCGATAGCGATCCTTCAGCGCCGTTACGGTGCTGTCCCACAGGCGATGCGTGTCGGGCCAGCCGTGGATCATCACCACGGTGCGCGGTCCGGCGCCCTCGATGAAGACATCGATGCCTTGCACGGAAAGTGCGGAATTGGTCATGAACGCGTGGGTGAAGCCACCCGGCAGAAAAGCAGAAGTTCGGGTTGTAGCACGCATCACCCGCCGGTCGGATGAGCCACCGTCACGAGCCTTGGGCTCGCGCTACAAAGCTATAATAAAGATAGCGTGGGATGACCATCCGACGCTGGTATGGTGCCAATTTTGTTCATAATTCTCAGGAACCGATCAGGTTCACGATCCGTCGCGAGCGCAGCACCGCATCACCGAATTCGACGAAGCCCAGGGGATCGTCCGGCGGGCTCGCAAGGCCCAGCACATCGTCCGTTGCGCGACGCGGTGCCCAGACCGTGCGTTCGGCCAGCAGGTACACGCCGTAGGCGGTGGACACGGCGTGGGCATGGCGCCTTTCAACTTCACGCTGAAGCGTGTTGGCGGACAGCGCCGCATTCGAAACGACGGCCACCTCGATCAGGGCCTCGCGGTAGTTGGGGTGGCGCGAGATGTCAGGTCCGAACGCCTCGGCCATCTTCTTGGCCGAGGCCTCGACGATGAACAACAGACGGTCGACCATCGCGCGAATCGCGTGTTTTGACGCAAGCGCAAAGTAGCCGGCTGGATCCAGGAAAACATCGACCGCGGCCGTTACGGCACCGCAGCCGCTGTGGCCCAGAACGGCGATCAGCTTGAGGTTGTCGCCGAGATGGTCGATGGCGTAGTTCAGGCTGCCGCGCACGTCTTCGCCCAGCGTGTTGCCGGCGACACGGACGACGAAGAGATCGTTCGGACCTTCGTTGAAGATCAACTCGACGGGAACGCGCGCATCGGCGCAACCCAGGACAGCGGCAAACGGCCGCTGCTGCGGCGCATTGCCGCTCGGCAACAGGCCCAGGTCGCGCGGATCCACCGGTATGACCTGGCGTGAGACCGGCAAACCTTCATCGTGGCGGGTGAAAAGTTCCGCAAAGGCCCGGTTACCGTCGTTCAGCCGTTGTCTGGCCGCTTCTGCGTCGGCCGGGCGCGTGCGCAGCGAGGCTTCGACGCCGTCGTAGCGGTAGGTGATCTCGATGGTGTTCATGGGGATGCCGCCGCTCTAGGAATGCTCAGAAAGCGGCTTCTGCGGCGCCGCTCCTGGCGCACGCGCCGACTGAAGGACGCCCGTCGCCAGCTCAGGCCGGATGCTGGCGACCGCGTCGAAATGCGACAGATGTACCTTCCCGGTCAATTCCTGCAAGAAATGGGATTGCTTGAGCCGGTCCATCACCGGCCCCTTGACTGCGGCCAGGTGCAGGCTGACGCCGCCATCCGCGAGCCGCTTGTTGACGGCCGACAGGCTTTCGAGCGCCGACAGGTCGATCGTGTTCACGGCAATGCACTCGAGAATGACGTGGCGGATCGCAGGGTTGTCTGCCACCGATTCGTTGACCAGCTCCTCGATGAAGCGGGCATTCGGAAAGTACAGACTGGCATCCACCCGCAGCGACAGGATCTCCGGGTCCGTCACCGCCTCGTGGCGCTCGACGTTGCGGAAGTGTGAAGTCCCCGGTATCTGCCCGATGACCGCCACGTGGGGCCGCGACGTGGCATACAGATGCAGGAAGATCGACAGTCCCACGCCCGCGATGAGGCCGGACTCGACGCCGTCCAGCCAGGTCACGAGGATCGTGGCCACCATCGCCGCGAACTCGGCGCGCGAATAGTCCCAGGTGTGCTTCAGCGCAGCGACGTCCACGAGCGACAGCACCGCGACGATGATGATGGCGGCCAGCGCGGTCTTCGGCATGAAGAACAGCAGGGGCGTGAGGAACAGTGTGGCCAAGGCCACCCCGATTGCCGCGAAGGCGCCCGCGGCCGGCGTCTGGGCACCCGCCTCGAAGTTCACCACCGAGCGTGACAGCGCACCCGTCACGGGGAATCCGCCCGAGACCGCCGAGCCGATATCGGCCACGCCCAGGGCAATGAGTTCCTGGTCGGGGTCGACGCGCTGGCGGCGTTTGGCGGCCAGCGTCAGCGCAACCGAGATCGACTCTACGTAGCCGACGATGCAGATCAGCAGCGACGGCACCAGGATCTTGGTCCACAGCGCGGCGTCGAATGACGGAAGCGCCAGCTTTGGCAGGCCCGCCGGCACCGCGCCGAGGATGCCCACGCCGCGCGCGTCGAGGCCCATCATGCCCACGGCTGCGGTGCAGACCACGATCGCCATCGCCGGGGCGGCCTTCGCGACGATGTCCGCCGGGCGGTCGCCGAGGCCGAAGCGCACCATCAGCGGTTTCAGCCCGCGCTTCGCCCACAGCAGGAAGAGCATCGCCGTGATGCCGATGGCTGCGGTCACGGGCTTCACGCCGCCGAGCTGCGGCAACAGGGACTCGAGGATCTCCAGCAGGCTCTCGCCGTGCGTCTTGACGCCGAGCAGGGGGCCAATCTGCCCGGCCGCGATCTGCACGGCGGCCGCCGTGATGAATCCCGAGACCACCGGGTGGCTCAGGAAGTTGGCCAGGAAGCCCAGCCGCAGCAAGCCCATGGCGATCATCAGGATCCCGGTCAGCAGCGCAATGGCAACGGCAGCCCCGATGTGCTCCGGCGTGCCTGCGGCGGCCACTTGTGCCGCCGCGGCGCCCGTCATCAGGCTCGCCACCGCCACCGGCCCCACCGCCAGCGCGCGCGAGGTGCCGAAGACCGCATAGAGCAGCAGCGGCGCCATGGAGGCGTAGAGCCCCAGCTGCGGCGGCAGTCCGACCAGCAGCGCGTAGGCGAGCGATTGCGGGATCAGCATCATCGAGACGATCGCGGCGGCGACGAGATCGCCGACGAGCGTCTGCCCGGAATACTGCGCACCCCATTCCAGGATCGGCAGCCGGCGGCGCAGCAAGGCTGCAAAGCCTGTTTCGGACGTCATGGCTTCACCCCGATGCTGCTCTCAAGGTCGTGTCGCTTCATGAAGAAGACGTCCTTGAGCCGGTCGCGGCCGGCGACACGTCCCAGTTCCCGGAACGCAAAGAACGGAAACAGCGACACGAACAACATAAGCGTGTTGGCCAGGATTTCATGGCTTCCCTTCCCGGCCATCTCGTGCAGCCCCGCCGCAAGGCCTTCGCCTTTCCACAGGCCGACCACCGTGTGTTCGGCGACCGTGAAGGCGGCGCAGAACAGGCAGAAGACGGCCGTCTTGTACAGGCTGCTGAAGATCAGGGGTTTGTCCTCGAGGCTGCGACCAAGGCGGAAGATGCTGCCGATCATGATGACCTTGCCGAGGATCAGCGCCTCGATCAGCGCGAACCAGTAGTTCGTGTAGGTGATGTCGTACGAAGCGAGGATCAGGCGCCTGTACCAGGTGAAGGCCGCGAACACGATCGCCAGATAGGCGGCGTTGACCGCGTATTCGGTCAGCTCGTGCTTGAGCTTCTGCTTGAAAACTTCGGATTTCATTTCATGTCAGCCTGTGCGAATCAGCCCGGCGAGGGCGTGCGGTTCTCGGCTCCAAGCCCATGCGGGTGGTCCTCCACCCAGCTCATGAAGATCTTGTAGCCCAGCGTCAGCAGCGTTGCGCCCACGAACAAGCCGAGAATGCCGGCGGTCGCCATGCCCCCCAGCGCGCCGAGCAGGATGACGACCATCGGCGCCTTCACGCCGCGCCCGAGCATCAGCGGCTTCAGCACGTTGTCCGCCATGCCCGCGACAAACAGCAGCACGGTGAAGACGGTTGCCGCGCCGTTGCCGTAGCTTCCGGACCACCAGATGTAGCCGATTGCCGGCAGAGTGACGAGCAGCGCGGGCACCTGCGCGATGCCGAGGATCAGCACGACAAGCGCCAGCAAGCCCGGCCAGGGAATGCCGGCAACCAGCAGGCACAGGCCGACGATGATGGCCTGGATGAACGCGACACCGATCACACCCTGGGCAACAGCGCGAATGGTCGCCGTGGAGAGTTTTGCGAATTCGGCGCCGCGTGCCGGGCCGAGGACGCGCTGAAAAATCGCGAGGTTCGCACGATCACCCGCCTCACCGAAGGCCATGATGATGCCGGCGATGATGAAGGCCGCGAGAAACTGCAGCAGGCCGACGCCGATGCCCCCCACGAAGCCGAGCACCGCTTTGGCGATGTCGCCGAGCTGCGGCTGCAGGCTTTGCACCAGCGCAGGCAGATCGGCGTGCGCCTGGGACCAGATGGCATGCAGCTTCGGGCCAACGAAAGGCCAGGTGGCCACGGCGTCACGCGGCGCCGGTATTTCAAGCGCATTCGTCTGAACGTTCCGGATGAACTGATGCACCGAGTCCCCCAGCGAACTCATCAATACGGCAGACGGCGCGACGATCAGCGCGAGACCCAGGATTGCGATCAGCGTGGCCGCCAGACCGTGGCGCCCACCGATCCTGCGGGCCACGGCCTCATTCAGCGGATACAGGGCCACCGCGAGGATCAGCGACCACAGCAGCAAGGTCAGGAACGGCGAGAGTGCCCGGTAACACAGCAGGACCAGGAGCGCCACCAGGCCAAGGCGGATGAAGACATCCATGACCCTTGAAGCAATGCGTTGATCCAGATCGTGGTCGTGTTGTTCAGGCGCTGGCATGTTCGCCTCTCGTACCGGTGCCTCGGTGTTGGTGCGCATGATCTGGGTGCTCCCTGCGTGGTTCAGAGCGGACACGAGCGCGTCAGCGTTCAACCGTCACGTCAAGCAACTGCTTGTGCGCCAGTGAGAGCATGCCGCCCGAGACGGTGCGCGCCTTGAAGCCGTTTTGCAGCAGGATGCGCGTCGCGTAGTAGGCGCGCTGGCCGGAGCGGCACACCACATGGATCTCGCGGTCGCGCGGCAGCTCGCCGAGCCGCTGGCGCAATTCGGGCAGCGGGATGTTGACCGCGCCGGCAACGGCCTCGACGGCCAGCTCCGGAGGCTGCCGCACATCGAGCACGAAGCCGGTGCTGGCGGCGGGCCAGTGGCTCAGCGGCATGTCGCCATGCAGCACGTCGCCGGCCATCATGCCGGCAAAGTTCACCGGGTCCTTGGCGCTGCCGAACTGTGGCGCATAACAAAGCTCGGCCTGGGCGAGGTCATGCACCGTCGCGCCCATCTGCAGATAGGCTGCGAGCACGCTGATGCGCTTGTCCACGCCGTCGAAGCCCACCGCCTGTGCGCCGAGCAGGCGACCGTTCGACTTGCGGAACAACACCTTCATCGCAATCGGCTTGGCTCCGGGGTAGTAGCCGGCATGCGAGTTGGGGAACAGGTCGATCTCCTCGAAATCCGTGTCGCCGCGCCGCTCAAGCGTCTTGCGGCTGGCGCCGACCCATGCCGCCGCCGCGCCGAACAGGCCGATGACCGAGGTGCCTTGGGTGCCACGGTAGCGCGCGTCGCGCCCCGCGATCACGTCGGCGGCAATGCGCCCCTGCCGGTTGGCGGGGCCTGCCAGCGCAATCAGGCTCCAGTCGCCGGTGACGAAGTCCTTCACCTCGACCGCGTCGCCCACCGCGAAGATATCGGGCTCACTGGTGCGCATCTGCTCGTCGACCCGGATGCCGCCGCGCTCGCCGAGCGCCAGCCCGGCCGCCTTGGCCAGCGTGGTGTCCGGACGCACGCCAAGGGCGAGGATCACGACGTCGGCGGGATGGACCTTGCCCGACTTCGTCTCGACGTCGATCGCGCCGCCGGCGGCGGGCTTGAAGCCGGCCACGCCGTCGCCGAGCTCCAGGCGCACGCCGTGGCTCTGCACGAAGCCCTCGACGATGCGCGCCATGTCGACGTCCAGCGGGCCGAGCAGCTGCGTGCCCATTTCGACCAGCGTGACATCGAAGCCGCGGTGCACCAGGTTCTCGGCCGTCTCCAGCCCGATGAAGCCGCCGCCGATTACGACGGCGCGTGTCTTCGGCCGCTGCGTCTGGAAGCCGGAGTACTTGTGCATGCCCGACAGGAACTCGGATCCGCGCTCGATCCACTCGCGGATCGCCCGCGCGTCGGGCACCGTGCGCACCTGGAAGATGCCGGGCAGGTCGATGCCGGGCAGTGGCGGGCGGATCGACGCCGCGCCGGGCGACAGCACCAGCTTGTCGTAGGACTCGGTGCTCAGTTCGCCGGTGGCGACGTCGCGCAGTTGCACGGTCTTCTCGGCCGGCGAGATGGCCACGGCTTCGCAGCCGGTGCGTGCGTCGATGGCGAACAGGCCGCGAAACGTTTGAATATTTGCGACCAGAAGGCTGGCCTCTTCCTCGATCACGCCGCCAACGTGGTACGGCAATCCGCAATTCGCGTACGACACATACGGGCCGCGCTCGACCAATACGATCTCGGCCTTTTCGTCGAGCCGGCGCAGGCGTGCCGCGCACGATGCTCCACCAGCGACGCCACCGACGATGATCACTTTCATGGGGTTTCCTTCTATTAGTGTGTTTCTTGATCTGGCTTCAGTCGGTGCCCAAGCGCGCCTTCACCGCATCCCTTGGGAAGCGCCTTCCTCGATGATGATCTTCTCGGGATCGACGTCGTAGACCCAGGGGGCCGAGTTCTTCCAGCCGTTCTTCATCCGCTTGCCGTGGAAGACACTCTCCGGATCGTTCACCGTGTCGCCCTCGATGCCATCGACGATGTTGTACGCCCGCGTGAACCCGGCCGCGGCAAGCTGGTTGACGGCCATACCGCCGCGCCCGCCTGAGCGGCAGGTGACCAGGAGGACGTCGCCTGGCTGGGCGATCTCCTTGACCTGATCGACGAAAGCCTTGTTCATTTGCGGCGCGTAGGTGAACTTGCCGCCCGAGCGCTGGTAGCTCACAAAGGCGAACGGCACGTTCCAGGCCATCGCCGGGTGCCCGACGAAGGCGAACTCCTCGGGGGTCCGCACGTCGATGATCTTCACGTCATCGGGTGCGGCTCGCCACACTTCGTAGGCCTGCGCGGCGGTCACATAAAGACCCAGGGTCGTCTGCTTCATCTTGGGCAATTTGCTGCCGTCAACTGCTGCCGCGGGGTTCTGCTCTTGCTTCAATGTCACGATTCACCTCTCAACAGTCTTTTCAAAACGGGCGCGTCGGCTCGGAACGCCACACGGTGACCGACACGCCCGGCCTGAGCCGTGTGATGTCGAGTCGAATGCACGGTGGCATGACCGCGCTGAAAGGTCCTCCTGCGTCGATGGACCTTTGAGTCACGGTGTCAGGGCACGTAGTTCGCGCTGGTGTCGGCGCCGTAACCGCAGCCCTGGTAGGTGCAATGCAAGTCGTCGCGAATGATGGCTGCCCAGCCGCCCGCTTTGCTGGTGTCGAGCACGAGATCCTTTTCGAGGATCTTGGTCTCGAAGGTCCAGCCTTGCGGCAGGTTCTTCAGCTTGCCGCCCAGCGTGTGCAGGTTGTCGGGCGTCAGGTCCGGATCGACCGCCTTGGTGTATTCCTGCAAGACCCAGACCGCACCGTTGGGCTCGCGCAGCAGGCACACGGACTTGCCCGCCTTGAAGGTCCAGACCGTGCTGCGCCGGATCAGCGAGGGCACGTAGGCGCTCTGGAACTGGGTGAGCATTTCGGCGCCGGTCATATCCCCGCCCCAGCGCAACTCGACACCGTGGAAGTTCTGCGTTTCACCGACGACGAACTCGATTTCGTCCATCATCCAGAAGCGTCCACTGTTGACCGCGCACATGTCCACTTCGAGTTCCTGGGCCAGCTTCTTGGGATCGATCCGCTTGTAGGCCTCGGGGTCGACGGGAATCGATGCCGCCGTGTAGACGTGCGCCCGCTGTGTCTTCCCGGTGCCGACGAAGGCCCCCATCCCGTGAAAGGGGAGGCCGCGGGTGTTCTTGAAGCTCATTCTGCTCGTGGGATCCACACCCGTTTTCAGTTTCATTTTGTCGACTCCTTTTGGGTGATCAGGGCGCGGAACCACCGCGCCCCGACGTTTGATTGCCTAGTGCGAGTGAGTGCCCTTGTGTTTCTCCACGAACTCCTGGACTCTCTTGCCTTGCGCAGCCAACCCTCCAGCGGTGCTGAACTGGAGGATCTCGGCCCCTTCGGGTGACTTGAAGTTGTGCGGAGCCGGCCAGAAGCAGCATTCCCCAGCGGTGCAAACGTCAACGGACCCGTCCAGGTAAATGACCTCCAACGTGCCCTTCAGGACGTAAGCCCAGTGTTCAACCCCGCACAGGTCGTGCTCGAGTCCCTTGCCCTTGAGGATGTCCGTGAAGTCTGTACCCGGGGCAAAGACATGGTAGGCGCACTGCATACCGCCCCAGTTCTCTTCCCAGATCTTCAGGCCCGGAGTGGCCCGCGTGACGAAGTCGTCCACCGGTTTCATGTCTGTCAATTTCTTGTGCATTTGATTGCTCCAATCTGTGCCTCACCGGACCGGCGGTGAGGGCGATGTATCCAGAGCCAGACCCGGTCGCCTGGCGTTCAGCCCATTGCTGCCGTGCGCTTGCTTGGGTCAGCATGGAAAAGTGCCTTGACGCATCAATCACTTGGTCCACGAAGCGAACTTTATGGGGCTCGGTTCCGGGTCGCTTGACATTTTTCGGCAGCAACTTGACACTTCCGCGCATCGAGCCTCCGGCCGCCGCCTATTTGATCTGGATCAAAAAAATGGATATGCAAACGACACGGAGCCGCCAGATGAATGTGCATGTCGCTGGCAACGGCTCGGTCCGGGTCGGGACCCTGCAGCCACTGGCGGACATCCTGCTGGGCATGGGTGTCGATCCGGCCAAACTGCTGGCCGAGTGCGGTGTCGATCCGAAAGTCTTTGAGAACCCGGAGAACCGCATGCCGCTGACGGTGCACAACCACCTGGTGGCGCTGGCCGTGGTGCGCACCCGCTGTCCACACCTTGGGCTGCTGGTTGGTCAGCGCGACGGCCTGCAATCCATCGGACTTGCGGGACTGCTGGCGCGCTATTCGGAGGACGTGGAATCGGCAGTACGCAGCTTCGTGCGTTACCTGCACACGCATGTGCGCGGCGCAAGATCCTCGCTCGATGTGGACGGCGACGTCGCGACCTTGACCTGGGAGATCTACCAACCGGGTGTCGAGGCTGTCGACCAGGTGGGTGACGGCGCACTGGCTGTCATCTTCAACATGATGCTCGAGATCTGCGGCCCTGGATGGCGACCGATCGAGGTCCGCTTCGCCCACCGAGAGCCGGCCCAGTTGCAGCCCTTTCAGCTTTTCTTCCGCGCCACACTGTGCTTCGACGTCGAGGATTATTCGCTGCGCTTCGCCTCGTCCTGGTTGCCGCGACCTGTGAAGCAGGCCGACCCGATGCTGCGGCGGGTATTGCAGAAAGAGATCGATGCCATCGAGGCCCGCCACGAGGCAGACTTCCCGGAGCAGGTGCGCAGTGTCTTGCGCTCGGCGCTGCTCACCGGACATGCGCGATCGGACAAGTTGGCGGCGCTGTTCTCGATGCACAGTTCCACACTGGCCCGGCGCCTCAAGCCCTACGGCGTGGGTTTCCGCGAGCTGGTCGACGAATGCCAGTACGAAGTCGCGCGAGAGATGCTCGGCTATTCGGCGCTGGACGTGAGCCAGATCGCCGAGATGCTGGACTATGCCGAGGCCAGCGCCTTTACGCGCGCTTTCAAGCGCTGGAGCGGCACGACGCCAGCGCGCTGGCGCGCGCAGCACGAATAACCCTAGAGGCGACGAGGCACGACGTTCAGCGTCGAAACAGGCGCAGCAGTGGGGCGAGCTTCAGGGGCTTGCCGTGCCCAAGGCCCTGCCAGGCCAGCAACACCACCCAGCCGAACGCGGAAGCCAGCCCCAGCAGCGTCGCGATCACGGTCATCGACATCGACCCGGCGGCCTGCGGCGCCAGGATCGCCGCCGCCGTCAGCGTGGCAGATGAAAAAGCCGCGAGCGACAGCTTTCCGCCCAGCGCGTGCAGTCGCGCTGGCAACTCGTCAAGCGCGGGGGTCAGTGCGCGCAGCTGCAGATGCCCGCCTTCGAAGTCGTGCAGCAGCTGTTCGAGATGGCCCGGCACCGTGCGCAACATCGATGCCACGCTGCTGCCTTCGCTGATCATTTCTCCAAGGAGTTGTCTTGGCGACAGACGCTGGCGCACGATCTCTTCGATCATTGGCCGGGCCAGGGCGATCAGGTCGATGTCCGGGTGCAGGGTGCGAACGATGCCTTCCAGGGTGGCTGCTGCTTTGGCCAGCACCGCCATGTCGCTCGGCAGCCGGATGCGGTGCTTGGCGGCCAGCGCCGAGAAGGCCTCGATGAAGCCGGCCGTGTCGGCCGCGGCCAGGCTGGACACGTCGAGGTACTGCGTACGAATCTGGTCGATCTCGGCCTTGAACTCGCCGAGCTTGACCCGTTGCGTCGGCGTCCCCATCGTCAGCAGTACACGCGCCATGGTTCCCGTGTCGCGCGTGAAGTGCGCCATCGCGAGCGTCACCATCGCGTCGCGCTGTTCGGGCGAAACCCGGCCAACCAGGCCAAGGTCAATCATGCACAGCGTGCCATCGTCGCCGATCAGCAGGTTGCCGGCGTGCGGGTCGCCATGAAACACGCCGTCGACCAGCACCTGACGGAAGAAGGCAAGCACCAGTTCCTCCACCGCGGCGCGTGCGGCGGCCGACTTCGGCGCCAGTTTGCGGATCGGTCGTCCCGCGGCAAACTGCATGGTCAGCACGGTGCGCGCCGACAGCTGCGGGTAGGGCTCGGGCACCGTCAGCCTGCGCGCGGGGTCGAGGTGGCGGCGGAACTCGCGCAGGTGCGAGAGTTCCTGGTGAAAATCCAGCTCGCCGAGGAGTCCTCTCTCGAATTCCTCGACGATGGTCACCACGCCCAGCAACCGCATCTCGTCGATGCCCTGTTCCAGCAGCTGGGCCCCGAGGTAGAGCAGGTCCAGATCCGCGCGCATGGTGCGCTCGATGTCGGGTCGCTGTACCTTGACCACCACCTCGTCGCCCTGCAAGGTGCGGGCGCGATGCGTCTGCCCGATCGATGCGGTACCGAGCGGCTCGACCTCGAAGTGTGCAAAGTGCTGTTCCAGCGGACCGCCCAGCGCGGCCTCGACCTGGGCGCGCACGAGCTCGAAGGGCACGCGCGGCGCGTCGTCCTGCAGGGATTCGAGTGCGGTGGTCCAGTCGGGTGGAAGCAAGTCGCGCCGGGTTGACAGGATCTGGCCCAGCTTGATGAAGGTGGGGCCCAGTGCGGCGAGGAACTTCGCGAAGCGCACGGGCGTGCTCAATGTGCTGAGTTCGGTGTCGCCCCCAGGCACTTTCCCGACAAGGCGCTGGCCCATGGGAAAGCGCTGCAGAAATGCGCCTAACCCGTGCTGGGCGGCAACGCTGGCGATGCCACGCAGGCGGTCAAGGTCGCGCAGGGCAATGCCCGCGACCGACGGTGTATCTGAATTTGAGGTCATCGAAAAAGGAGATTTCTGTCGGTGTCACATTTTGGGCGCGTCATTGCATCACAGATGCACAGCTGAATCAAACAGAGGCCTCGGGCGGTGACGATGGCTATGGCTGTGGCGATTGCAGGCTTGCATCCGGAGCCGAATGCGGGTGTCATTCCAGGCAACCGGTTGAATGTCATCCAGAAATCGCTATGAAACCAATAGCGATTGATGCCCATTCGACGCTGGGATGTCGCCATTTTTGTTCTAGAATCGCGACGCGTGTCGCCGGCATACCTTCCGGCGGCTGCCCGTATCCCACAATCACGTCTTCAAACCACGAAAGAGTCCAAGTCATGCGTACCTCCCTGTCGCCCATCGTTCTCGCAATGTCCTTTCTTGCCCTGCCAGCCATGGCCCAGCAGGCTCCCACCGCCGCCACGGTGACCTCCAACCAGCCCGGCAAAGTGTCGGTCTCGGAGACTGTCAAGGCCTCGGCCACCGTGACCGCCATCGACAAGGCCACCCGCAAGGTCACCCTGAAAAGGGCTGACGGAAAGACCTTTGAGGTGGTGGCGAGCGCCGACGTCAAGAATTTCGACCAGGTCAAGGTGGGCGATCAGCTGGTGGTCCAGTATGTCCAGGCCTTGACCATGGAAGTCAAGAAGGGCGGTGGCTTGCGCGAGAGCACGCAGACCTCCGACAAGGCCCAGAGCAAGCCAGGCCAGAAACCGGGCGGCGCCGTTGCGAGTGAGGTGACGGTGACGGCCGATGTGCTGGCCGTCGATCCCAAGGCATCGACGATCACGGTCAAGGGGCCGAACGGCCATGTCGTTGACCTGAAGGTGAAGAACCCCGAACACTTCAAGGTGGTGAAGGTGGGCGACCAGATCCAGGCGGTCTATGTCGAAGCCTTGGCGATTGCGATCGAGCCGGCCAAGGCCGCGGCGAAATAAGCCAGACAGTCCCGGGCTGCGGCGGCTGACCGCAGCACCGGGCTTCAACGACAAAAGGGATGCCTCGTGCATCCCTTTTGTTTGTGCCGGCGGTTTGCCCGATGGCTGCCCGCACTGACCTCGGCGAGGGGTTGATCAGCGCATCAGAACGGCCGGCCCAGGAAGAAGTAGAAGCTCTGGTTGCCGTCCGCAGCACGTCCATAGCCCAGGTAGGCGGGGCCGATCGGGGTGTCCGCGCCGACGAAAATACTGCCCGAGGTCAGAAGACCCGTGGGGGCGTCGGGCAGCAAGGGCACCCCATAGCGGCCCGCTTCAAGCGATACGCCGCCGTAGGCGCCGTCGAGCATGGTGCCGCGCATGATCCGGTGGTAATACATGATTCGGCCGTACGTCATGCTGTTGGCCAGCAGTTGCCCGGTCTTGTAGCCGGACTGCTGCTGGAAGCCACCCCACTGGAACCAGCTGTAGGCCGGCAACGGGTCATTGCCCAGCTTGCCGCCGGCCTTGAAGGCCAGGTTGATGGTGTGGTCGCCCATGGAATAGGCGGCCGTGCCATCCGCGGTCCAACGGTTGTAGCTTTGCTCAGCACCCAGGCCGGTATTCGAACTGTACAGGTCGGCACCAAAGCGCCAGCCGGAGCGCGGGAAGTGCACGCTGTCCAGCCGGTCCAGGCGTAAGGTGGCGTTGATGGCACCCTGGGGAATGCGGGCGTTGTCGGGGGCCAGAACCACCGAACCGGTCTCCAGCTGAGGCTTCAAGGCGCCTCCGACCAGGCCCACGCGCAACTCGCCATAGCGTTTGAAATTGGCGCCGACGGCCAGGCCGAGTTGGGCCGAACTGATGGTGTAGCTCGCGATATTGTTCTGGCCCTGGTAGATGTAGATGGGCCGGGTCAAGTAGCTGATATTGGGTGCGACAAAGTAGGTGTCTTCGACATCCAGTGGTTGGTAGAACTCACTGGCAATGAGGTTGCTGAACCCGAACTGGACCATGTTCCGCCAGGAGGCGCCCAGCGAGTTGATCCAGGTCTTGCGGTAGCTGGCCGCCAGATTGAAGAACGACGACTGGCTGGTGAAGTCGCTCGACAGGCCGAGACCGAAGCGCACGTAGTCCGGCCCCCAGGTTTTTTCCACCGCCTCGACCGCGAGAATGCGCTTGCCGGGCGTGTCGATCAGGGTGTAATTCACATGCTCGAAATCGCCGGTGCCGTAGATGCGCCGC
>Ga0075163_10003861_pt1 | contig 20089 bp, 15 predicted proteins | sample JI1023141ADNA_FD_71478 | JGI IMG/M metagenome (GOLD analysis project Ga0075163, IMG submission 71478) | Wastewater effluent complex algal communities from Wisconsin, to seasonally profile nutrient transformation and Carbon sequestration -... | ecosystem: Engineered > WWTP > Effluent > Algae... | reverse complement strand
CAGAGCCCAGCCGATGCCGAGGAGCAGCGAGGCGGTGAGCGCGCCGTAGCGCAACTGGAGCCGAGGCAGCGCGTATCCTCTCCATCCGATCTCCTCGACGATCGGGAACATGAACATCGCAATGACGTACTCGGGCTTGTTCGGGGGGTAGAGCCAGGGAAGGTCGGTCGACACCAACAGCCCGTATGTGCCGCGCCCGACGATGTACACGCCCGCGAGACCAAAGAGCGCCACCGGATACCAGTACGGGGCGACCTGCCACGCAAGGAGTGAACGAATGACGGCACGCGCGCCGCCTCGCTGGCTGCGCGAGAGGAGCAGTCCGACGATCATCGGACCGAGCGCCCCGAGCGCCAGGAGACCCATGAAGTCGTTGACCTCACCGTGCAGCACCCCGTAGCGGACGAGGACGGCCGGCGATTGCACGATGAGCGTGAACCCCAGGGTCAGGACGAAAAAGGGCCACGTGCGGGTCTTCATGGCGTCGATGGCGGCTTTCGTTTCGGTCATATCATCCCCCGGGAGTCATCGGACAATAGCGCAGCAACGTCGAGACGGATGGCCAGAGGACACCAAAATGCTTCGTTTCCCGTCGACGCGCAGCGCAGATAGTCCACGGCCCACGCTTCGCCGAGTTTGCTCAGGTCGAGCCTGGCGACAATAGGCAACTCTGGAGACACGCATAGTCGTCACCGATCTCACCACGGCTGGCAATATGGATTTTCGTGATTGAGTCGTTTCGCTCACAATACCAGCGGTCAAGCAGAATGAAACGGGTGGGAAATGACCTGCCGAGCGATTCGTGGAGCGACACACCAACGGGTACACCGAAACAATCCGCGATTCGTTACCCATGTTGAATCAGGAGAACGAAACGCCGATTGAAGTCCATAACAGCGGCTTCGTCGCCACTCTGCCAACAAGCAAAATCCGGACCAATGTCCTAGCTAATTGAAAACACTGGCAAAATTCAGTTTAGCCAATGAGCTAATCTTCTCATGATTGACCACTCGGGGTCGGGAATGAAGTGCCGACTAGCGTCCGGTCCGAGGTCAGCAATAAGGTGCCAGATGATCTTCTGGATTCAGGGGCGGATCGAAACGAAGATCGATAATGGAACCGAAGCGAACGTGCAACTAAAGAGACGCCAACATGACGACACCGAGCGAACATCCACAGTCGACCGAGCTAGACGGCGTGCGTCTGCGCCCGCTGCGAAGGACCGACGCACCGGCACTGTATGACTACTTGAGCAATCCGCTCGTGACAGAGCGAACCAGCTTTCCGGTCATCACGATGCCGATGGTGGAAGGAATGATCGTGCGCGTGCAAAAGCGCTGGGAAGAGGGGGAGCTTTCCAAGTGGGGAATCGCGCGGGCGGAGGATGACCTGCTGGTTGGGACGTGCGGCTTTAATGAGTGGTCCAGACCCCATCGCTGGGCCGAAATCGCGTTCGATCTGGCGCAGGAGCAGTGGGGAAAAGGAGTGATGCACAAGGCCGTCACCGCGCTGCTTGACTGGACCTTTGGGCACGACCAAGTCGATCGCGTTCACGCGTATGTACGCGTCGACAACCAGCGCTCTGCACACCTTTTGGAACGGCACGGATTTTTGCGCGAGGGTTGTCTGCGTAGCTTCCGAATTTGTCGCGGTGAGCCACACGACTTTTCCATCTACAGCCTGCTGCGCGTCGATTGGCAAGCGCGGCAGGCGTAGTGTGTGCTGGCGATGAGGAGACGACTGCTACACCGTTTCTGCCCTATCACGTCGCAGTGGACTCGACGATGCCGGACTCGGAGCGCCTGCACTTCGGTTTAGGAACGGCTCACTGCCAAGCGCGCGACGCCGAAACATCGCCTTCCTGCAAGCCACCACCAGCAACGGTCGGCGCTGGTAAGTAGCATCACCGAGGCAAACGATTCCGTTACAGCGGGCGCTACTCCACATCCGACAAAAAAGCCCCCCTTCCACTATCAATCGTCCGTCGCACCGTGCTAGGTTCCGCGGCATCACTCCGCCATGAAGACCACAATCGACCATCTTCCCGACGACCAGCAGCAGAAACTTCAGGCCATTACGGCTGTGTTCACAAGCACTGATGTGGCGATTCCTGTGGACATGCTCATCCTGTTTGGTTCGCGTGCGCGCGGCGATTGGGTGGACGATCAGGAAACGGGCTATAGGAGTGACTATGATTTACTGGTTGTCGTCGAGCACGAGCGACAAGTGAACGAGCTCACGGTATGGGGGGAGCTCGAACGGAAGGTGCGCGCGATCATTGGAGACACGCCGCTCACCTTCATCGTTCACGACATCAAGTTCGTGAACAAAGAGATCAGGATTGGTCAGTATTTCTTCTCGGACATAGCGAATGAGGGGGTCCTCCTCTACGACAGCCGACGGTACATGCTCGCGAAGCCGAAGGCGCTGAATGCTCAAGAGCGGCTCGCTCTGGCGGAACGGAATTTCGCCGCGTGGTTTGATAGTGCGAGTACGTTTTGGCGAACCAGCGTCTACCTACGGACGCAGCAGAGGCTAAAGGAATCGGCCTTCCTGCTGCACCAGGCGACGGAGCGTTACTATCATGCGGCCATTCTGGTTTTCACAGGATACAAACAGAGAACCCATGACATCGAGCTATTGGGAGTCCAAGCGGGAGAGCAGCACGCGCTGATGGTAGATCTCCTTCCCAAGACACAGCCCGACGACAAACACCTATTTGATCTGTTGAAAAAAGCCTACATAGACGCTCGCTACTCGATGTCCTACCGCATCACTGCGGAGGAACTGGCAGAGCTGCAAAAGCGCGTCCTTGTCCTTGCAGAACGTGTCCGCTTGGCGTGTCTGGAAAAGATCGCGACGTTCTGCGGGGCGGACGCGATGCGAAAGGACTTGCCGATTCCACCGACGCTGAGCGAGCCGATGCTTCAGAGTCTCCCACCCCCGCCCTCAGATCCACAGGAGTTTGGGAAGTGGGCGCAGAGCTTGTCCGAACTAGCGGAACAGAGAGCGGAGCTACGGTGGCAAGAGGGCAAGAACGAAGGAATCCAAGAGGGTGAGGCACGAGGGGAAGCGAAAGCTCTCTTGGTCGTCCTTCGCTCGCGCGGTTTCGACATTCCCAAGGAAGTCGAGCAGCGGATTACGGAATGTACCGACCCGATGCTACTCGTCTCGTGGCTCAGCCGCGCAGCGACGATCTCGGACGTATCAGAACTGCTCACTGGGTGAGCCTCTCGCGATGTGACTACACAGTCCGCTGCTTCGATTGTTGCGCCTGACAGCAGCGAAGTGCATCGCAGGTTGTGTCCTCCGTTCTGTGCGCCGACACACCTACACGCTTCCCGCGTTACTGTGACGCGATGGAAAATCTGTGTCCGGTCTGTGGCAAGACCCCTCTGAAGGGGAAACAGCAGGCTTGTAGCTCGGCGTGTCGGACGGCAAAGCACCGCGCAAAACTGGCTTCTGAAACGGGTCACACCGCAACACCGCGCACGCTGCCAAAGCCGCGAAATATGAAACAGAAGCGCGGCCCTCGTCCCGCAATCGTGGAGCGCAAAAGTGCTGTGGACATCGCGCCGGATCAATCTGTTCCGTCCTCTGTTGCCGAGCGTCTGCTTTTGGCCATTGCGGAACTGCGCACAGCCATTGGCAGAGCTTCAACAGAACCGCGTAGCGACATGCGAACGCAGATCACCTCTCAAGCTCCTGCTGCTGCCCTTGGGTATCGCCTCGTGATTCCTCATCATGAGCCGGGTGTTCCGCCGTCCTTTTCTCCACGACGACGGGATGGAGCACCTCGCGCGATCTATTCCCTCAGTCCGTTTCAATATCCCGATGATCTACGACTCTGCGATGGTCGCTGGTATCGAATCGTCTGGATCGATTCCCAAGGGAAACAGATTCGGACTCCCGCTAGCTGTCCTATTCCTGGACTCCGTTATGTCGTCGGACCCGCTGATGCCGTTGCCACTGCGACCGCAACGATGAGTGCTCCACCAATCGAAACAGAATGCGCTGCCGCTACTCAAACAGAGCTCACGTCTGTTTCCAAAACAGCACCCGTCACAGCGCCAGAAGCTGCCCTTGAAACGTCACGAGATACACCAGAACAGGCTCCACCGATTCATGTACCAGACACGTTCTCTGCGACGAAAGCCACTGCCGTTACAGAGAAGCCCGCAGAAGCATCGCTTTTGTCACAGAAATCTGCTTCCGGCACGGTAACACCTGCACCACGCGAAGCACCTGAACCCTCCGCTGTTGCGCGTCCAGCAGCATCCGTAGTTCCGTCAGCAACTCAGGCATTGCAGATGGAATGTGCATCGAGTCGCGCGCAGAATCTTGGAAACGAAAACAGACGGACCGGAGAGCTGTTGACGACGCTCAGCGCAGCTGAACTTTCATCTAGGACGGACGGCACCGCTGGTCAAGACGGTTCCCCCCCAGTCGACCAACCCGTCAACACTGACAGAAAGTCGGCGCAGCCAACTTCTGCATCCTGGTCAAAACCGCTCGACTCATTTCCTCCGATTACCAGAAGGGATGAGGTCATGACCCCGCTTTTCTGCACCAAATTCTGGCTTCTTGCACAGTTCAAACGAGAATTGCAGCGAGAAGCGTCGGCTGTCCAACCGGGGTCAAGTGTTCCTCTGCGTTCATATCCCATCGATGCAGAGACTTGGAAAATGGCTCAAGGGCAAATTCGAGAATACCCAGTGTCCGTGGATTTTGCTCCTCGATGCTTGGCCCTTCTACGCTATATCCGCGAGCATGGTGCATCCGCATTGGCCGATTTTCCTTGTCTCGACTCACCCGTTCTTGCGGATAGACTGAAGACGGTCGAGTGCGCACTGAGAAATCCTATCGAGCGCACGTACATGAAGTACCTCAGCGCACGCTTTGATGCACTTCTCGACGAAAAGCCGGAGCCAGAGGAACCCAAAGTGTCGCTTACTCACGATGAGCAGAGACTGCTCACCGTCGCGCTTTCGGACATCCGCACCATGATGTACTTTCGCCAGCGGATGCAGTCGAGGCCGGTCAAATCAGACGCCAGCGCGTAATCTGTGACTCCCCCTTCCGCAGCCGCGCAGTATCGCCTGTAACAGTGTGACCACCCGTAGCAGTAGCGGTTGTATCGCAGCCATCCGGTCCTGAAGGTCCGGCGGACACAGCGACTATTCCCGCTGCTTTGTTACCATCTGTCGCAGCGTCCTGACAGGCTCCTGTTTCACGCAACAGTCAGCACTGTTACAAGGGAGCCAATCGAACGCGGCCTGACCGACCGACCACACCGCGCTGCCGTCATTGATGCGCCCAATGCAGTGCCGACGCCAGCGTCCCGCCGCCGATCTTAGTGTCAGTCGGCGATCTCACATTGTCGACGCAGCAGCCCCGGCGATCGAGCTGAACGAGCCCGTCTGGGCCGTGGGCATTCGCTCGATGTCGGCCAGCGCCACCTTGGCAGCTTTTGCACTGGGGTACTTGCGCCAAGAAACCGCATGCTCGGTCAGCGAGATCGTGACGATCGAAAAGCGCTCACTCTTCTTGCCAATGATCCAGCGCACCGCGACCAACAGCGCCGCAGCATCCCGACGGATACCCAGCGGACGCCAGAACGCATCATTCCCCGTCGATGCGCGACGTAGATAATCTTCCGCCCACGCTTCACCCGGTTTCGACAGGTCGAGCTTGGCCGCAATGACTGGCGGACGCATCTGGTAAAACGCACGACGACGGAAAGACACACTTGTAGCAGGGACGTGGCAAGGCATATAGACTGCTCCTGTTCGCGTCGGGCTGGGCTTTCTGAGGGCTTGTCAGTCCGGCGCGTGCTGATGAGGGGCCGCCGATTCCCGTCGGCGGTCCTTCGACGGATTGATCGCCCACACCTTGTGGGCTTGGTTGGTAAAAAAGCATATCTCCTTACCTTATGCAAAGCCAAACCAGGAATAATCGTCAATCAACTGGTCAACTTCTCCTCTCCGACTGAGCGTGCTACTCGGTCACGATGGTTCGCGGCTCGCCCAATCCCAAACATTTTGGTCTGCCTGCTCGTCTGAGACTTGCACGAAGACAGGCCGGGATAACCAGGATGGCAGTCGCTCAGCATGCAGGCGGCGACAAGAACGCTTCACGCGACATCGAGTCTGGCCAGCGCATCCCCAGTGTCGGCACCATTGCGAAGCTCGCCGCTGCGCTAGGTGTTTCTGCGTCGTGGCTCGCCTATGGAATCGGGGACGCAACAGCGGCCCCAGGAGCAAGCTGCGGCGGGATGGGCCAGCGATTGCAAGCCGTGCGCACGGAGAGGGGACTTACCAAAGCGGCGCTGGCACGTATGGTCGAGCTGAAAGCTCCCAGCCTTTCCCAAATCGAAAACGGCGGTCAGTCTGGCGTCGATACCATCGAGCGTATCGCCAAAGCGCTCGGTGTGTCCCCCGGCTGGCTCGCCTATGGCGTCGGGCCGATGGTGCTCCCATCCCGCAGGCGGACACGCTCTGAACCTGCTGCGGCACGGCCCTAGCTGCGGACTCCGATTCCGTTCATCTGCCCCAGAGGTTTCCCATCCCAAGTCCTCGACGATGGGGAAAACATCTGCCCTGTTTCCCGACTCAGCTTTAATCCAGCGCACCCAGCTTTTGGTCGTTTCGACTTAACCCCAACGGCCAGACAGGCCACCAACGACACACAAGAGATGTCCCAGTCGGAAGCTCGTCGAAGTCAGGAATCGGAACTGACCGGAACCAGCAAGAGCGCTCGTCGGAATACCGTCGGAGCACGACCGTTCGCGGACCCTCGGCCTGTTTGGCAAGAAAGTGAGGGTCGGTTCCCTACTTGTGATCCCCCGCGATCTGGCTCCGATTACACCTGGGCAGACCGATTCCTTCCGCAACTCCTCCGCACGATCAACAGACCCGTTTGGGAGTCCGATTCCCAAGAGTAGACCGCACACCCAGCCGATCCCACAGATGGTGATTTATGATACACTAAAATTACGGTCATGTACCCGATCTGACAGGGCGCAATTACGGACTCATCCGTCGCTGTAAAAAAATCTCTGGACACGGACGAATCAAGCATTTTTTTCGTGCCGTCGAGCACTCTTAATCCAGTGGGTCGTAAAATGGCCATTTTTTAGGTATGGGGGCCTACCGGATTGGCAGAGCTGGCGGTCGCTTGGGTAGTGGTCCGGTCACTTGCCGGTTTTCTTGATGCTGGCCCGTCGGGCGGTGACTACCCTGGCGGTCGTTGCCTACCTTCGCTGGGCCGGCTCGTCCTTGAAGCTTGTCGCTATGTAGATAACCACGCCTTGCCGCTGTGCGGATTGAAGCGCATCGGTGGTGGTGTTTTGTTGATATCCGATGGCGATGGAAGAAGGACCACGGAACACGAAGGACGGCGAGCGCGCCGGAAAAGCAGGTCGGACTAATGGGGGCGGGCGGTGTTGGCGGGCAATCCGATCGTGTCCGCTTCATCGGCTTCGAGGCGGGCGAGCTTCTCGCGGACGGCCTGAACGATGAAGGCGGTGCGGCTCTGCCGCTCGCCTGTTTTGAGGGTGAGCTTGGCGATGGCGCGATCGATCTCGACGGCGATCTCCGGTTTCACGTCGAGCGGGATGCGGGGGGAGGCCGACTCGGAGCCCGAGCCAAGTGGACGCTGATTCTCTGGAACGCCGATGAAGTGAGCATTCAGTCTCGACCCGCAGCCAGTCGCAAGTCGGTCCTCGCTGCGTTTCTTTCGATGCAGTGAACGTCACGGAACCGTGCAGGTGAAGTGATCGCAGACACATGGCGCCTAGTCTTGCGTCGCACAATTCCCAATCGTAGTGCCATCACAGCCGCGCAACTGTCGCGTCACGGCCCGGCAACTGTGATGGCAACTGTGCTGTTTCCTGTGTCAAACCAGCGCAAACAAAGCGTCACATGCGGTGACGCTTTGTCGACGTGGATCTTGCGCGGGAAGCCGGTTATCATCCTATCAAATCGGGCTTCGGTTTTGGGGGGATGATCGATGGCCGTTGGACGCTGCGCTGGCTGTAGAGAGCGACTCCCGCGTTCGGGAAGAAGTCACATGAGGCACTGCAACGGCACTTGCCGGATGCAGGCATGGCGAATGAATGCGTATGAGGACGAAGAGGAACCGCCGCAAGGGGCTCGACGGAGGCGACGGTCTCGGCGAAGTCCTTCGCTCCTTCGCTTGGCTGCGCGACACCAGCAGCGAGCAGAGCGGGCCGAGCAGACGAACCAGGAATTGCAACGTCAGCAGCTTGTGCAAGCGCAAGAGATTGCGACCCTGCACGACGCCAACTCGGAGCTACGGAGACAGATTGAGGCTCTTCGGCAGCGTCGGCGGAGGACTCCGATCCGCAGAGAACCGCGCATCAGGACGCCGCGAACACGACGACCTCGTCTACCTCGCGATCCGGACAGGGATGGCTCGGGTCCGATTCAAGATTTGGAGACGCGACTCCGTCACTGCCAGACACGGTATCGCGAGCTATCGGCAGTGACAGAGAACCTGCGTGCGATGCACGAGGCCGAGGTGAGACGGGCAAGAGAGCGCGAACAGCTCCTTGCGGAAGCGCTCTCCCTTGCGATTGAGGGAGAGCCGCCGCTCTCTGGAGAGTGGTCCGCCCAGAGCGTTGCAGAGCTTGTGCGGAGAGCGACCATCCTCCAGACAGAGAACGAGCAACTCCGGCGAGAAGTGGCGCAGGTGACAGCAGAACGGGAACAGCTGGGAACGCGGATTCTGTCCATTCTGTTACCCGACCAAGCGGGGGCGCATGCGTCGAGTATGAACTACGATGTTGGGAGCGATCCCCTCATCCCACAGATGCGGCACGAGCTGGTGCGACTCCACGCCTACGCATTGTGGCAGATGCAGCAAGGGTGCCGAGTCACCGGGCGGACGCTCGATCCAAGCAAGACTCTCGACGAGCAAGCGCTAGAGGCGGCCCTCGCGGCACGGTGGCGACTCATTGCGCGACCAAGGCTCAGAGTGCGCAACAGGCCGCAGCCGCCGCGCTGGGTCTCGATCGGATTCTGTCTTGATACAGAGAGCGAGAGCACCCTGATCGGATATTCCCGGGATCGGATAGCCGACATCGAAGAAACGATGCGACGCGGAGGAGGAACGCTTTCGGCCTAGACCTCTTCTGCTGCCTCTTTGGACAGTAGCTCCGCAATCGGTCGCACATCCGCAACGATTTTTACGAGCCGCTTGCGAACCGCAGGTGGGAGCGTGCTTGGTGGCTCTTTCGGCAGAGGATCTCCGACGAGCAGTGCATCTCTGCGTGCATACAGATAATCCAAATAGACACGCATGTCTGGACTCGCAAGAACCTCATCCATCAGTCGCTTGTCCTTTTCATCGAGCGGAGTAGGAACGATGGGCAGCGACGAAAACGCACCGATTCCTTTGCGCTTGGCTTGCGCAAGACGCGGAATTAAACAGCGTCCAAGCGCCTTCCAGAATGGATGGTCTGCATCGCGCTTGATCTTGTTTCTTTCCTCGCGGGAGAGCTGCGTAAGGGGTTCCTCGGGTAACGGCAGACCCGCCTCCTGCGCCGCAGACAAGCGCTGCGCGTAGAGCACCTGCGCCAGACTCTCAAGCTGCTTGGCGAACTTCCCCGGACCATCCCAAAACGGATCAGGCTGCGACTTCGGAAGCGGCTTTGGCCTTACCGATGGCGGCAAGGTTCCATCTGTGTTCATCACAAGACTTCCGGGCCACAGCGACGGCGCAAACGGATTTCCCGTGAGGTTCACAGATGGTGTTTGCGCTGTCACAGAGGCCGATTCAATCGAAACGGATGCGACTGCATCACTCGATGCTGAGATAGCAGGAGGTGCAGTCGCATCAGGAGGACCAACTGTGTCGCTTGGGAGTGGCGTGACGGACGGGCATTCTGTCGGTGCTGGTTTCGCTGTGACTGGCTCTGCTGTGACTGGTTCCGTGATTTCTATACTGGACGTTTCAGCAAGGGCCGCAGGCTCGGAATACCGCACCTCTGCGACACTTGGGAGTTGCATCACAGATGGACTTTCCACTAGGGTCGGCACCTCCGTGCTTGGCTCCTTTGGAAGAGTAGCCGCAACAGCGCTCTCTGTTTCGGATTGCACGGTCGATAGATTCTGAGTCTGACCACCTGGACTGAGGACAACGCACAGACCGGGGATTGGTGCGCCACGTTCTGCGCGGATTCTGTTTCCTTGGGAGTCGATCCACACGATGCGATACCAGCATCCATCATAGAGTCTCAGATCGTCGGGATACTCAAACGGAGTGAGTGAATACGCGGCGTGAGGACAGGAACGAGTCCGGCGCGGGATGAGCTTGGGCGGCAGGGTTCCATCGCGATTCGGCAGCACGAGCCTGTAGCCGACCGCCCCCTTTGGCGCTTGTGCCACAAGCTGTTCCCTCATGTCGATGCGCAGAGGAGCCGCAGACCGATTTAGGAGCCCTCGTAGCTCGGCGACTGTGGCTCGCAGCATTTCATCTCCCGAAGGCATCTGCTTTTGCAAACCCTGCGATTCCGTTCGTAGCGGTTTTCGGCGCTTCACGATCGCAGCTCGCTTGCGCACAGGCTTGGCCGGAGCGTTCTGTTGCGGCTCCGGCTGCTGTGATGTGATGCGCTCTGCACGCTGTTTCTGCGCCTCCCGATACTTCGCCGAACGACACGCCGAGCTACACAAGCGCTGCTTCCCCGTCAGTGGATTCTTCTTGCAGACCGGACACAGTTTCTCCATTTCGTCACAGTAGCGCGACGAACGTGTAGGTGTGTTGGCACCATGCTCCGATCGACAGAGATGCGGCGACTGTCACACCGTGCAGACTTGGGCGAGCCACCGTCGCGCAGGATGGTGTTCGAGCGAAGGTTCGTCACATCCGGCTCGATTGAAACGTAATTGGCGTGGTAGATGTGGGTTATGTCGCACATGCTTCGACAGCAGCTTTCGGACAAGCTTCGTACTGACCAGGATTTTGATGCGTTCTGTTTGGATCACTTCCGCAGCGTCTTCGAGCGCTTCACCGGAGGGATGGATCGCGTCGGAAAGATGAATCTGCTTCTGACGCTTGCTGATGAAGCGGAGGTGGTTCGCTGTCTGGAACCGCTCGCGAGGAAGGGCGGCAGCTCGCAGCCGAATGCACCTGCTTCGTCACAAGCGACGACGACACATGTGATTCCGGCGGGTCTTCCGTCTTCCCGGCCCCCATCCGCCAGCGGCGTCGAGCTGACCATCGAGCATGTCAAAGCGGCCTGTGCCCGACTGACAACCGCTGATTCCCAAGGCACCGGCTACTTGATTCGGCCCGACCTCGTGGTCACTTGCGCTCATGTCGTTCGCTCCGTTGGTGTGGGAGGAAGCGTTCAGGCTCGCTTTGATGGACAGCCGGAGTCCATCCTTGCCACCATCGAGCGCATTCATGACGACGAGGACTTTGCGCTGCTCCGCTTGCCAACACCGCTTATCGATGTTCCGATCTTGTGGCGAATCGCGCAGGCCCAACCTGAAGCCCGTTGGGTGGCGTTCGGCTATCCGTCGCTGGCGGGTGACCATGGGATTGCGCTCGGTGGAACAGTCCGTGATTCGAGTGCGAAGGACGGGCGCGGTAATCCTGTCGTTCAGCTATTTTGTGACGAGGCGGCGTCAGCAAAGGGGGCGCTCCTTGGTGGAGCTTCGGGGGCCCCGGTGTTCAGTGGCGGGCAGCTTATTGGACACCTGCGGCCTGTACCGCCCAATGAAACAGACCGTGCCCAGCTTGGGCTTGTGTTTGCGTGTCCTGGCGTCGCGTATGAGACAGTCTTGCCAAGCCACAGTGCGACCACGACCTTTCGCGCCCGCAGTCCGCAGGCAGACTACGATCCTCTCTGGTACATTCCTCGGCGCGATGCGGAACTGCTGGCGATGAACAAGCTACGCGACGCGGGGATTCCTGTGACGCTGCAAGCACCAGAGGGCTTTGGTAAGAGCTGGATGGTACGCCACCTTCTCTCGCGAATGACCCAGCAGGACTTGGCGGCAGATCAAACAACAGAGGTGGTGCGCTTCAATCTGCGCAAAACCACCTCGAGCACGCCATCATCGCTGGACGAGCTTCTGACTTCGCTGCTGCGCGCGGTGCTGGAGCAGCTTCAGGTCGACAAAGTGGATACGATACTGGCGCGTGCCAGCAAAGTTCCAGGTGATGCCAAACGCAAGTTCCGTCGCGCGATTGAACAGTACGTCCTGTCTCGCGATGCAGATCGCGTCCTTCTGATCCTCGAAGAAGCAGACCACTTGCACGGCTCTGCTGATGAGACCGACTTTTTTGCGGTGCTGCGCGCCATGGCCGAAGACACGACAGCGCCTTATCAGCGACTGCGACTACTCGTCACCATTGCGGCGGAGGCCGGGTTTCTAGAGACAACCAATCACTCTGCGTTCTTCGGTTTGTCTCTTCCGATCGTGCTGGATGGGTTCACTCTGGCGCAGCTTCGCGCTGAGGCGTCACTCTACGGTCTGCATCCGGATGATTCCGGTCTGCGCGAGCTACACCATCTGACGGGTGGTCATCCCTTCTTTGCGCGACTGGCGATGCACGAAGCCGTCTGCGGCGAAAAGTCGCTCGCTGCGGTCTTGTCCTCAACCGATGCGCGTGGAGGACTCTTTGCGAGCAGCGTGCAGCGCTTGCGAATGTACGTCGAACGGGAAGGATTGAAGTCTGCGCTATGTGAGATCCTGGCGTCTCCGCGCTGCAACCTTCCTTCGATTCAGTACCTGAAGCTGTATCGGAAAGGACTCGTTGTCGAGTCAAACCCTGGTGAATATCGGCTACGCTGTCCTCTGTTTGAAGACTACTTTCGGGCCCTGTGCCGCTAGGAAAAGGAGCTTGTGATGCGCACTCCTTCCCTTACGTTCAAAGCGGGCGGCACACTTAAGGAAGCCCACTTCTACATCGAGCGCACTGCCGACGATGAGCTACCAGCAGCGCTGCTGCGCGGTGAGTTTTGCTATGTACTCGCGCCGCGTCAGATGGGCAAGTCGAGCCTTCGCTATCGCGTGTCTAGACGGCTTCACGATCAGCATGGCGTCTCCTGTGCAACCGTTGATCTGACGGGACTGGGAACAGGCACGACGACGGCGGAAGACTGGTACTTCGGCGTCGTCGATGACATCGCCCGGCAGTTTGGGGATGAGTCGCTGCGCGCGGCCACAGAGGAGTTTTGGACTGCGAACGTCAGGCATCCGATTGTGCAGCGCTTCACCGGCTTTCTGCGCGAGATTCTCCTGACCCAGACGCAAGGTCCGCTGGTGGTGTTCGTCGATGAGATCGACGCAGTGCGCGCGCTTCCGTTTGGCAGTGACGACTTTTTTGCTGCAATACGCGCAGTCTACAACGCCCGACCCGATGACCCGGAATACGAGCGGCTGAGCATCTGTCTACTCGGCGTCGCGCAGCCCGGTGACTTGATTCGCAATGAACAGATCACTCCGTTCAATATCGGGACACGCATCGACCTGACCGACTTTGAAAGACCGCAGCTTGCCTCGCTGGAAAGCGGTCTGGCGACAACCGGAGCAACCCCGGAGCGACTGCTCGACGCAGTGTTTGACTGGACGTGCGGACATCCATACATGGTGCAGAGCCTGTGTGCTGCGCTCGTACCAGCGCCGGATCGCCCCCTGCGGATTGAACCAGGAACCGAGTCCGCCCACGTTGAACGGCTGGTCGATCGCTTGTTTCTTCAGCGCAGCAGTGGTCGCAATCCCAACCTGGACTATGCCGAAAAGTGCTTCCAACGCAGCGATGCCGATCCGCGCGTTGCCAGAATGCTCGCTCTCTATGGTCGGATCATTCGCGGAGATTCCATCGCCGCCGACGGTCGGGATGCTATCCAAGGGGCGCTTCAGCTCACCGGAATGGTTGCACCACGGAATGCTGGGACAAAGCGCACGCTGCAAGTCCGGAATCGTGTCTTTGCGACGGTGTTCGACGCCTCTTGGGTTAAAGCCAAGCAGGCCGAGCGCATGCTCTCCGAGCCGATTCATCGCTGGATCGAGTCGGGTCGCCATGACGACTTTGTCCTGCGCGGCGAGGCCCTGCGCGAAGCCGAGCAATGGACCGATCAGCGAGCAGACATCACTAGCGATGAACAGGACTTCCTGCGTGCCTGCTGGCGAGTCCACTCTGCGGAAGCAAGCGTGCGGGCAGAAGGAGCAGTCCAGTCGGCGCGCGTAGCCCGAGCGGAAGCTGAGGCTGCACAGGCCAAGGCAGATGCGATCATGACAGAGCGCGAGCGAGTATTTGCAACAACTCAGTCCCGACAGCGTTCCCGAACGAACCGAGTGCTGGGCCTGCTCATTCTTATCCTCGCCGTGGCGCTGGCTGGGGTCTACTCTCAATACCGAAGGGCCTTACAGCTAGAACAGGCCAAAACAGAGGCGCTTACCCGCGAGAAGACAGAGCGCGCCAGAGCCGAAGAGTACGCAGGAAAGGAGCGTGATGGACGAAGAAATGCGCAGCACCTCGCCGAACGCGAGAAAAGCGCCCGCTCGCGAGCCGAAGCACTTGCCAAGGAAAAAGAGGCGGAAAGGATCCGAGCAGAGCAGTTAGCAGAAAAAATCAGAAATGCTCTCTCGACAGCGGAAGGACTCGCCGAGCTAGAAAGGGTCCAACGGGCCAGGGCGGAAAGTCTAGCTTCCCAAGCAGAATTTGCGCGTACTGTCGCCGAAACATCCCAACAAGATGCAGAGAGCGAACGCGTTAGAGCGGAGCAGTTTGCACGGTCGGAGCAGGGCGCGCGTGCCAAATTGCTCACTCAGCGTTCCGGAGACGTAGCAGCATTGCAAGTCGGGCTTGCTGCCGTCGGCTCCTCTACGATCGAGCAGAAAGCCCCTCCCGCACAAGCTGTAGACGGCCTCACTTCCGCCGCCATGGCACCGGGTTTACCATTGTGCCCGCCATGGAAACATACACTCAGCGTCACTAGCGCGACCTTCTCCGAGGACGGTCGATACGTGGTAACCGCGAGTGAAGATGGGAACGCGAAACTTTGGGATGTCATGAGTGGTTCGGAGCGGTTCACATTGGCCGGGCACACGAAGGGAGTGAATTCAGTCAGTTTCTCTCCTGATGGTCGCCGCGTTATCACAGGTAGCGATGACCGAACGGCCCGGATCTGGGACGTGAAGACAGGAGTACCGGTAGGTACACTCACAGGGCACACCAATGCGGTGCGCTCCACGAGCGTTTCCCCAGATGGGCGCCGCGTTGCAACCGCAAGCGACGATGGCACCGCCAGAATCTGGAACGCACAGACTGGCCAGTCGCTTTCGACCTTAACCGGACACACCAACTCCGTGCGTTCTGTTAGCTTCGCTCCAGATGGAAAGTCGATTCTGACAGCGAGCTACGATGGTACAGCACGAGTCTGGGATGTACAGACTGGAATGGAGAGGTTTAGCCTAACAAGGCATACACGGCGAGTTCTCTCTGCGAGCTTTTCCCACGCGGGTAGCCGAGTGCTCACGGTCAGCAGCGATGGAACCGCACGGTTGTGGGATGCCAAGACTGGATCTGCGCTGCAGTCTTTCAAGGGCCACAATGGCTGGGTATTTGCTGCGAGCTTTTCTCCTGATGACAATCGTGTTGCGACGGCCAGCGAGGATGGGATTGCTCGTGTTTGGGAGGCCAACACAGGGGCTTTGCTTTTTTCACTGGGCGGCCACACCAAAGCCGTTCGCGCGGTCCGATTCTCTCCAGACGGCGGCATTCTTGTGACGACCAGCGAAGATGGCTCGGCTCGAGTTTGGGATGCCCGGACTGGAGCATTTCTGTTCGTGCTGACCGGGCACACGGACTGGGTACTTTCTGCGAGTTTCTCTCCAGATGCAAACCAGGTGGTAACTGCCAGCAGCGATGGTACAGCCAGACTGTGGGATACGAGTGTCCGGCATGCGCAGATTCCACTTGTTGGTCATACCGGAGGAATTCGAATGGTAAGTTATTCTCCGAACGGAACGCGGATCGTCACAGCAAGCGATGACGGAACTGCTCGGATCTGGGATGCAGCAACGGGCGCTAATCAGGTGATACTGACTGGTCACTTGAGTGGGATTTACTCTGCGAGCTTTTCTCCGGATGAGCGTCATGTTGTGACAGCCGGTGCTGATGGACTTGTGCGCATCTGGGATGCCAACACTGGCCATCAAGTGCTCGCATTGAAGGGGCAGATGAAGGGGCTTCTCGCCGCGCGATTCTCGCCCGATGGTCAGCAAATAATGACTGCGCTTGACAATGGTTCCATGCGTCTCTGGGACGCCAACACAGGAGCGTTCCTTCTGCGCTTCTCGGCGTACTCCTCAACCCTGCGCTCTGCGATGCTTGTTCCCTTCGGAGGACATATAGTCACAGCCAGCGAAGATGGGTCTGTACGGCTGTGGGACTCCAAAGCGGGCGCGCATCTGCTGACTATGAAGGGGAACATGAAAGGGCTGCTGTCAGCCAGCATTTCTCACGATGGGCATCGTCTGGTAACGGCAGGGGGTGATGGGTCGGTACTTCTCTGGGATGTACAAACAGGGGGGTTCCTATACAACTTCTCAGGGCATATGAAAGCAGTGCGGATGGTCAACTTTTCTGCCAGCGCCAAGCAGCTCGTGACAGCAAGCGACGATGGAACCGTTCGGATTTGGGATACGGGGACAGGGCTCTTGCTCATGACATTCGCAAGCCATCAGTCAGGGATGAACGCGGCCTCGTTCTCACCTGCCGGGGAACAGATGGTCGCAGTTGGAGAGGCTGGAGTTGGCTACATCTATTCCGTGAAGCTCGATTTCTACGTAAAGCGCGCCTGCGAGCTACTGCGCAGACACCGCCAGCCGTTCCAAGATGTCGCTGACGTTTGCAAGCGGGTCGGTGTTCTGCCGGTCGACCCCCTGCCAACCGGAGTCCCGATGAGTCAAGCCGAGCGAATCGGCGGCGCAGGCTAAACTGTCTGGCTTGGTTCCATCGCGGACAGTGCGAGCCGTGCCGCACGAGCCGATGGGGCATCACGCCACGACAGCCCAAACCCATCGGGCCGCCAGCGCAAGACGGCAAAGTGCGGCGATGGCCGTCGCAGCCACTCCACCGCTTCATGGATGACTCCGTCGACTTGACGCATTCCCAAGCAACGCAGAAGCGGCCACCGTCCACTGTGCATACGCCAGATCAAATCGTGCAAGCGCCGCTGCGCCTCATCGTGCAAATCGAGCCTCGCCAGCGGCGAAAGCCCACCAGCGGATACGCAACGGTCGGTGCCAAAACTTGGGTTCGCAATACGGTTCATCGTGGCCTCCTTTGCTACATTTGCCTTCAAAAAATATTTGAAGGCAAATAGTATTTCGACGCAATTCATTTGTGCCGTCGGAGAAGGTTTTGACCGCACGATGGCGCTGTGCTTTGTTGCCGCCATGCCTTCTAAGCAGCACAAAGACGAAGCGGCCTCGACAGATGACGTCCACAAGACGACCATCAATCTGCCCGTCCGCCTCTACGAAGACCTGAAGATGCTCGCGGCCATCGAGCCCGGTGTCTCGTTCAACACCATCTTGGTCCGCGCCGCCAGCGAGCTGGTCGACCGCGAAAAAGAGACCCTAGACCAGCTACGAAAAATCGCCGCCAAGCGGGCAGGCGTCAAAGCAAAGCACTGACTGGAACGCTCACGACTCCATCTGCGGCCCCGCCTCTTCCTCCTGAATTCCAGACCGAATCAACACACAGACCAGCGATGGATACCAAGCGCCACCGCCGTCGCGTTGAAATCCCTCCATCGCCAATCGCACCCCGATCTCCTTGAGCGTCATTCCCTGCTCACGAAGCTCACACGCCCGACGAGCAGCGGACTTCCGATCCGCAGGCGATTCCAGCAGCTTCGCCACCTGCGCCGGATGCCACTTTCCGCCACGCTGCGGTGTCAGCTTCGCCTTCCGCAGCCGCACCCCTATCTGACTCAGACTGAGTCCTTCCTCCCGAAGATTGGTTGCCAGCGCCGTCGCTGCTTCAGGATCGAAACGAGACGGAATGTGCTGTCTGTTCTTCCGCATCGTGTGCATTCCTTCGCGATGAAGGATGATGCAGATCCGATTCACTCTCCACGTTCCGTTCCGTCGCGCCGGTGTCTGTACTGCATTCAGTCTCTGCGCAATCTTGGCGAAGGAAAGTCCCTCTGCCCGCAGACGCTTGATCTTCTGGATGACCTCCTGTTCATCAGGAATCGGCACCAAGAGCCTTCGTCCGTTCGCGTCCACTTCATCGCTGAGAGAGTATCCGTAAGGGGCCGGACCGAGCCGCACTCCCTGCGCTTTCATGTGCCGCAGTGCATCCCTCGTTCGTTCCGAAATCATCTCCCGTTCAAACTGCGCGTAGTTCGCGAGGTTCATCAGCACCATGCGGCCTGCTGCCGAGTGCGTGTTCGCCATTCCGCACAGCGACAGGAGGTGATAGCGCTCGTTCCCGAAGTAATCCTCCACGAGCGTGCAGACATCGCGCAGCGATCGGGACAGTCTGTCCAGCTTCACCACGATCAACGTGTTCGCAGTCCCTCGCCGCAACATCGCGAGGGCTGCTTGCAGTCCGGGCCGTTCCAGAGTCCCCCCAGAGAGCCCCTCATCTGCTTTTATGCCGATGAGTTTTATGCCGTTGAACTTGCAGTATGCCCGCAGCTTATCGCGTTGTGCGTCGAGGCTCACTCCCTCGGTGACTTGTTCCTGAGTGCTGACACGGACGTATCCGATGGCGGTTTTGTTGCTGTTTGTGGTACGGTGTGTGTTCATACTCCGCGTAATAACTTTTGTTCACGGATTTGAACGGAGACAGCAAGCTCGACGCGGTGATTGTGGGGGCAACGACCAACAACCTTGGCGTCCTCATTGGGCTTGGGGCGGCAAAGTTTGCGGCACCTACCACGTTCAACATGCCGGGTGGCCCGAATCGCCTGGCACTGGGAGACTTCAACAATGACAAAAAGTTGGACGTCGTGACTGCCAACGTCGGTGCGGGAACGGTAAGCGTTCGCCTCGGGGATGGGAACGGCGGATTTGGTGGTGCGGCCCCGAGTAGTTCGGTTGCCGCAGGTACCACACCGACGGCTGTGTCGGTTGGAGACTTTGATAGCGATGGCAACGTCGATTTGGTGGTCTCGAACAGCGGCAGCAACACTTTTAGCGCGCTGATCGGCAAAGGAGATGGAACCTTTGGTGCCGCAAAAAGCTTCCCGACCAACGCCAGCCCGGGCAGCATCGTTTCGGCTGATTACAGCGGTGATGGACTGCTCGATGTGGTGACGACCAGTAGTACGACCAACCTGGCGCTCAGCCTGAATCAGTGTCAATAGTCGATTCTGATCGAGCGATGGAGAGTAGTGGAACAGCGTGCTCCGTGCGCTGTTTCCGGTTCGATATCGACCGGGATCGTCCGGTATCTCTCATCCTCTCATTCCCTGGTTCTTAGGAGTCCGCTCACAAGCTCTGGGCGGTGTACAAGGGAATGACAGGTTCCAGACGTGCCGTCCTTCCCATACGCGTTCTGACCCTGTTGTAGGTCGGGAATCGAACCGACAATCACTACGCGATGAGCACCTGTGCTTGAGGTGTTTGGGGGTCACAGAACCCCCTTGACTCAAGGCGCGGCAGTCGAGATCCTTGCAAATGGTTCCAAAGGAAAGGGGGGCATCGACCATGGCAGGTAAGTTCGAGATCAATCAGTCGAAGAACGGTCAGTATTACTTCAATCTCAAAGCGGGCAACGGTGAGATCATCCTGAGCAGCGAGCAGTACGAGAGCAAGGCGGCTGCACAGAACGGAATCGAATCGGTGAAGAAGAACGCGGCGCTCGATGAGCGCTTTGAGCGGAGAACCTCGGTCAAGGACGAACCGTACTTTGTGTTGAAGGCGGGCAATGGTCAGGAGATCGGGCGCAGTGAGATGTACTCCTCTCCCGCTGCCATGGAAAACGGGATTGCGTCGGTGAAGAAGAATGCATCTGGCGCTGAGCTGCGCGATCTGACAGCACGATAACTGGACTCGCGCACCCGCTTGCCGAGATCCCTACAGCGCGCCCTGTG
>Ga0075163_10003860_pt1 | contig 20091 bp, 32 predicted proteins | sample JI1023141ADNA_FD_71478 | JGI IMG/M metagenome (GOLD analysis project Ga0075163, IMG submission 71478) | Wastewater effluent complex algal communities from Wisconsin, to seasonally profile nutrient transformation and Carbon sequestration -... | ecosystem: Engineered > WWTP > Effluent > Algae... | reverse complement strand
TCTCGTATAGAATCTCTTTTTATCTCACGAGTTCTTAATTTAGTTCCTACTTCTACTAGGTCTAATTGCATTTGTGAAAGGTTTTTAAGTTCTTTATGATTGAACTCTTCATCCATTTGCAACGTAGTATTTTTTAATTCTAAAATTCTAAAAAGAAACGTTCTAAGAGTTTCAATATTCGGTTGAATAAACTTAGAAATTGCAACAAATTCTTTATTACAGCTATTAAAAAATTCTTTGTATTTATCTATATTCACCTTTAGAGTAGCTATGCTGTTAGTTACTTTAGTCTTATCTACGTTAGGGCCAACCATCGATGAGATTTTCTTTGTAATTTTATTTATTTCTAAATTTACATTACTTAATTCAATATTCTTAGTTTCTTTTAGATGATTTAAATCTTTTATCTCATCCAAATACTTTTGAATTTGCGCTGTAACTTCAGTTTCATATTTTTCTAATTCTTTTAAAGATTTACCATTAAACGAATTCGGATACTTGTTGAATAAAGTATTTTCTTCAACAAATAATTCATTTAATTTAAGTTCTAAAGCTTCAAATGCTTTAATCTGAGCGATATAATCTTTTTCGTTCTTTGTAACTTTATCGAAATTTTGTTCTAACTGTTTGTACTTAACTTTCAATTCAATTAATAAATTATCTACATTCGTAATACGATTATTGATACTCGAAGCTGTAGCAGTTAATTCTTCCAGATTACCTAGTTTATTTAATTCATCGGTGATAAACTTGATATCTTTATTTTGAGAAAGAATCTTTTTATTTATAATTGCGTATGCTTTTAAATATTCTTCAATATTCGGCATAAAATTACCGATGAATTGTTTTCTAGCAGAGGAATTTAAATCTACAAAGTTATTTGTAGTAGCTCCAAGCTTAATTAATTTGAAAAAGTCTTTAGTAATACCTAACTCTTTCTCTACAATATCTTCAAAGGTACGTATACCGCCATTTATATTTAATTCAACATCGTTTTTCATTATAAAAGATTTATTACTACGTTTACTATAGTGATGTACAATCTTATAAATATTATCGGAATTATCCGCGATATGAATTTCTTTATAACCTTCTTTACCTTTAATAATAAAATTTTTCTTGTTATTAAAAGCTTCAGCATACGGATGTAAGCAAGAAATAATGGTAGATTTACCACTACCATTTTTCCCTAGAAGTAAAATAACCTTTTTCTTTGTTTTAGAAAAGTCTATTTCAATTTCATATAAACCTAATCCACTCTTAATACCAATTACATTTTTAAGTTTTAAGAAAAGTATTTTCAATACAAACCTCAGTACGTTTTAAAGTTATTGAAACGGGTGGTGTAATCTGCAACGTTTACTTTAACGTGTACAAATTTTCTGTAAGGAAGATATGAGCTATTAATAATAATTACTTCAATTAAATTCGATTCATTTCTGAATAACTTTACACTTTCATCTATTCTAGCTTTATCGAATGCTTCTAAGAATAAACCTAGATATGATTCTGAAAAATAGCTTGCTACATAGCTATTATCTACTAGTAGTTTATATTTTATTTTATCCAAACTCATTATAGATCTCCTTAAGATCATATAAATAATATATATTTATTTCTTATTCCAAAAAAAATTACCTAATAATTTAGTTAATATCCATAAAACAATAGGAGTATTTTCTTCCATTGATTCATTTAACATAGATTTGAAAATATTATCTATATACGATTTATCTACTTCTAGACGATTTGAATATTTATAACATAAAGCATGAAAAGCAAACGCTTCAAAAACTTCTTTATTCATTATTCCATATTTATTAACATAAAATAATTTATACAAGTAACTATAACGTCTAGGCAATTCATACCCAATTTCCATAGTAACATTTGAAAGATTTATTACAAGATATTTACTAAAGAAAATGATTTTTAATTGCGGTACATACTTTTTTATACGATAATTTATACGAAAGATTTCCACGATAACCTCTATAAAAAAAAAATTGACCATGAATATTCATGGTCAATTTATTGTTGTTACATTACATCGTTGTAGTCAGCGTAATGGCCGACTTCAAGTTCTTGTTCCGTCACCGTCGCTTTAACGCTGTAACGAACAATATTGTCGTTAAGCGCTACTTGTAAGTGTAACATCTTTTCGTTACCGTTACCAGTGCCATACATAACGAATGCTGCTAAATTTCCGTCAGATACTACCGGAAGATTATTTGGATTGTCATCCACACCACTGTCTTTACCTAAATCAACATACATTTTGTTCGCCATTGTACGGCGAACGGCAGCTGATAGAAATACTTGTAAAGGTGATTTACCATCATCAGTTTTTAAAAATTCATATGACATGGGAGTGATCAATGAAGTCATTTAAGAATTACCTCGAAGTTAGAGTGAGAAATAGCATTAAAATTATATATACTTATATTTTATTCAATAAAACATGTAAATAGTTTAATTCTTATTCTGGACAATTAAAATGCAAAAAGAAACTATTGTCGGTTACGTATTTCATGAATCCGTAATGACCGAAGCAGAAATGCGTAGTGTTCGTCAAAATCCTAATGGTACAGTTCGTATCGAAGCAGTTCTACAGGAGGCTTCATTACCGAATCGTAATGGCCGTGAATACCCTAAACAAGTACTTTCACAGGCATTAGCTACTCCTTATATTTTAGAAAAGCTTAATACTAATTCTTGGGCCGGTGAAGCAAACCATCCTGTTACTAAAGATGTTAACCGTCAGATGATGGTTGATATGAATAATGTATCACACATTATCAAGAAAACATGGTGGGATCCTAAAGATAGTAATCTTTTAGTAGGTATTGTAGAAACTGCAGGTACTATTACTGGTAAAAATATGGCCGGTATGATTACTGAGAATAATATGCAATGCTCGTTTTCTATGCGTGGTTTAGGCGATGTTGTTAAAACACCTAGAGGCGTTCAAGTTAAATCACCATTGAAATTAGTTTGCTACGATTTAGTTAGTTTCCCGTCTCATACTAAAGCTTATCAACGTAAAATTATTCATGAAGCTTCACCGATTACTATTCAAGAAATTGCTGCGTATGCTGCTAGTAATAGTGATGATTTTAAACAATTGAATGAAAGTTATTTCAATCTTACTAATGATGCTTTATCCTTAGATTTAAATGAAAATAATGAATTAGTTGTAATGGACAAAAAAGATAATAATAAGGTTCAAGGAATTATATTATTATCTAAGAAAATTAATGAAGAAGTTAACGATTTCTTCTCTAAGTTTCAGTTCTAAAAAAAAAATATCCCTTAATACAATTGTATTAAGGGATATTTATTACTTAAATTCTAATAAGTCACTATTGGCAATTTCTTTTAATCGATTTATTACTACCGGACTAGAAAATCCCCAATTTTGTAATATTTCAGGACGCATTCCACGTTCTTTAAGCATTAAAGAAGAATTATGAATACTTACATTGATACTTTTCTTTATTGATACTTCACCAATTGTATCATATTCGGTAAGATTGCTTTCATGAAAGCAAACCATAGTCCAACCAATTTGCTTGGCAAATACTGCTAAAAAATTATTACTGGTATTTTTAAACAAAATATAACCAGTATAATATTTATTGTCCATACAGATACTAATTTCTTTCATTGCTTCGGATTCCTGTCATAAATAAAAAGATAGTAGAGTTCATCATCGTTGTGTTTAAATTTAACGAGTGAAATATTATTATATGTATTATGTATATACATACCGGGTGAGTTAATTATTTGAGATTCAATAACCGCTATCAATAAAGTAAAATAACTCTTACCAAATACTGCAGGGTTTAAAATATCGTAATTGACCTTTATTACTGGTTTAAATGCTTTTATGTTTAACTCCTTGCTTACGTTTATATCTGAATTTAGAAGAATCCCCGAATTGCTTATTATCAATATTCATTCGATATGTATGAATACTGTATTTAAAGAAAACTACATCATTGGAACGTAAGTATACGAATTGTAAATGGTGACTAGAGAAAGCTACTACTAAATGTGTAAAATACGATTTGCGATTTTTATTATCCGCCCATGTGTTTATACTCATTAAGGTATTTTTAAAAGCTAGCATATTTTTTCCTATAGAATAAAGTTACTGGCGTCTTGCAATAATATGTATCACTTAAGATGCTTATATGATTTCATTGAAATAAGTTTCCTTAAATACAATTTTTCTACGAATGTCAGCTATAGACATGTACCCAATAATAGTTTCATTATAGAATTGCCTATATTCTACATTGTAATAACGAATTTCATTAATTTTAAAATATAGACATTTACCAGTTGGTACTTTTCGTACTAACCACTCAAAGTATGAAAACTTATAATGTTTGGAATAGAATATATCTCTTTCAGTATCTTTATAAATAAGTTTCTTGTTTTTACGCATTAAATTTCTCACTATAGAATAAATCAACTTGTCTATTGACATTATTAGCTGTAAAGAAAAATTGATTATTTGTTTTCATATATAAAAATGGGCTAGATGATCTAGAGAACGCCACTACATCTAAAAAATAGCTTTTATTTTCAAAATTTTCATATCTATCTAAATATATTCTAAGATATTTATTAAATTTTTTCATAATACATTGTAGTTCCAAAATAAATTGAATTATGTATTTTATGAGCGTATGTATAATTACGGTTATCAACAAAACGTAAAGCATAACCAGAAACACACATTTCTACCATTTCTAAAAAATAACTATTACCTATAAAAGTATTTTCAGTATTAGTTAAAACTATTACGAATTTATACTTTTTCATTTTGAATATAGTTAATAAAAAATGTGAATTCTGCAAAATCCATGTTAAATCCATCTACTTGTATCCCACTTTCATCTGGAGAAATATAATTAATAATTTGCAAGTTACTCATAAATTGTATATGATGTATAATTTCTAAAAAATAAGTATTAAGAAATTCACTACTTACTATAGTGCCGTATAAATCGGTATTTATTTTTTTATTCATAAAAAATAACCTCCGGCTAGTGGACTTCTTTGTGGTAATTCGAGACATAATTTATTTTCAGTCAATATTAATTTTACAGGTTCAGTGTGGAAATAATCCAGCATAGCTATCATTACGACTAATAAAGATTCATCTTTATATAAAGTCAAATTTTTTTTATTTTTAAATCCATACATTTTAGTTACTCACTTACGTCTAGTATTGTTAAAATAAGCATATATTGAATAACCGTTTAGAACTTTTACATGAATTACATTAAATGTGTAAATAACTATTTTATTATGGCGTATTTCTAATTTTTTCATATGCATTCCTTGCGTAAGAGTAAATGCAGTCATCATAACTTTGAAATAGGTACCGATTCCTAACGGTTGTAAATACATATTTCGTAGAATGCAACTATACATTAAATTTGTATGTATTGTCATACCAGCTACTCCTTTAAAAAATATCCTATTATAGTAAAATTTTTTTGTAAATACTGAAAATATAATACGTTATCCTCTAATACTAATATTTGCGGAGCTTTGTTATACCATACTAATGTTTCTATAATTACATTGAAAAAAGATTCTTCTGTAATTAATGCAACAGTATGTAAGTTTCTATATACATACATTTTTATCACTCAGCTAAAGTACAATGTAATAATATATACATATTTTAGTTATTAAACAACCTTTATATAGTTACCTTTATTGGATCACACAAAATGATTAATGATTTAGTCAAACATGTAAAAGCAAGATTAGGAGCTTATCATCGTAAGCTTGAATTAGATGATGAAGCAATTATACAATGCCTAGAACAAGAAACATTAAAAACATTAAGTGTTTATTTTCCTTACTACTTAGAGTGGGTTTTAAACACTAAAGAAAGTAAAGTACCTGAATTAAATAACCATTACTTCCTACCTAATGATATTCAGGGCTATATATTAATGGGCGTAGAGCGTGTTTTACCTAAGTTTGGACAAACTCAAAGTACTGGTTTAGGCTCTGTATACGGCGGTATACTTCCTTCAATTAATAATTTTATCAATATGCAACTTGATCAAGTAATGATGTCGGCTATGATGGTTCCGAATACCTTTACTTTTATTAGCCCTAATATATTAAAATTAAATGGCGAAGTAAATTTCTCAAACTATCAAAATATGTCTGTCTTATTGAAAGTTACCCACCAAAAAGACTTCAGTACATTTCCTTTCGGTTTAAGAGAAACAATTAAAAAACTAGCCTTATACGATGTATGTCTTGACGTATTCGGAATAAGAAATTATTTCGGTTCATTAAATACTACATTCGGTGAAATTGATTTAAAGCTTGATATATTTCAAGTCGAAGATAAGCGAGATGATTTAATCGAGAAACTACGATTAAATCAGATTAAAAATGCACGCGTGAAAAAAATATACGTAGTATAAAAAAATTCCTAAAGCTAATATATTAGCTTTAGGAATAAAAAAAAGAACCATAAAGATTCTTTTATATATTTTCACCGTACCCGGCAGAAGCTTTTATTTATAGTGAGAGCTTCAACTCACTTAAAACTTTAATTGTATGCAGGATCTAGCTCAACAGCTGAGTGTAGATCACCGCAAAACTCAAACCATGAATGATTTGAGTCATCAATTAAGCGCTGTACCACTGCAAAACCTTGATCTAAGGAATTAATCTTTGGATCTTGTAATACATTGAAAGAGACTTTATATTGCGTAGAAGCGCATACCGCTTCACGAATAAGATTTATAGTCTTACTAAGATCAATTTGTTCAAGTCCTACAAATTTTACTAAATTCTCAATACATACGGTTTCCCGTACGAATTGTAATTTAGTAAAATAATAGTTTTCCTGCATCTTTTTAACGACTACTTGTACAAATCCATAGTCTCCTCCCTCGGCATCCGGTTGGATGCTTAATTCTACCTGGAAAAAGGTAGATACACGTGAAGGAATAGTTTTGAATGTCTTTGGAGTTGCCATGATGATATCCTTTGTTAATCCATACTATATGGATCATAGAAATTAACAGGAAAGATAATAGGATTATTATCTCGGTTCATATTAATTATATCTACTTATTATTATCATAATTACGGTTTAACGTATTAATAGAATATTCGGGAGTTTCACATGTCCTTGTTAAATGAACTATTAGATGTAAATACTAAGAAAACGGCTGTTATAATAACAGGCAACGCTCAAATAATTAATTCTGCTAAATATAAAAATATTGCAACTAAATTTTATAAGGATATTAAAGAATATTTAGAATCAAAAGGATACTCTGTTACATTTGATCCAGGTTTAGAATACACTAGACCGAATAAAGCTGATTTATGGATAGGTCATAGTAGAGGAGCTAGTCGTCTTAAATACGCCTATACAGGTACTAAGACATTAGCATTTGGAGATGAAAACGGTATAAATCATCCTAAAGATACTGCTTTAAAGAAAGGTAATTTGATGAATGATTATCATTTTATTTTCTGTAAAGAAATGAAAGAGGCAATAGACACCATTTAACTTATTATTAGGTATAATTTAGAGTTTACATCATGACATTAACAGATGAATTATTAACCGTTAATCTTAATGAAAGTCATTTAGACAATGGTTATGTACGTAGAGTGGTTGCTGGTAAAGGTGATCAATATCTAATGGATTTAGAAGAAGATATTGCATCGGCTAAATCACGTAGAGATATTAGTAGAGTAATTAGAGATATTGAAGACCAGATAGATGATTGTGGTTATGGTGAAGAATTAAGAGATGACGAAGCATTTGCAGGTGCATTACACGGCGGTGCGTTAGTAGGTGGATTAATTGGAAGTACTTCTAGAGATAAACATGGTCACAGTAATGCCGACGATGTTCTAGGAGGTGCTTTAATCGGTATGGCCGCAGGTGCGTTACTTCATCATTATTCTTCTAAGCAAGAATCGATTATCGTACAGCATTATAATAAATTAAAAGAGCTTTATATTTCGGCAAGACGTAAAGAACGTACATTAAAATAAGATAAATTTCCCATTACACATTAAATTGTGTAATGGGAAATAATTTTTAAAGATATATAATATAACTGAAAGAGGAATTAAATCTATGATTATAAACAAACAAGATTTTTCAAACTATACATTGATATTAGGGAAACATGATTTTTCCAAACCTTTAGTTACATTACAATATAGAAAAAAAATTCTAAAAGAATACTTAACCACATTGAAAAGCTTTACAGATTCATTAACAATTAAACCAACTATACGAGAGATTCTAGAATTTATTTTTTGCGAAGATGTATTTATTAAAATAGATACAATTATAGATTTTAGTGATTTTCGTTACTCTACAGGTAAGAGCGTAAATTTAGAAGTAGACTCTTATAAAGGATTTCATTTTACATATAGTGAAGGTTTATATAGTAAATTAGAAGATCTTAAAGACTTCTTACCACATTTTTTATCTACCTTTAATTCAGTATTCAATAAGCAGTATTCAGAAAATACGTTAATGCAATTTATATGTAGTAATGACCAAATTATTACTTTAAGTAAATTATTTCTAATATTTAACAGCATGTATATCGATGTTACTTTAGAAAAAATGATGCAGTTAGATAACTACTTTAAAAAATTTAAAAGTGAATTTATTTCATATTTTTTTACATATAAGTTATTCGCTAAGTATAAAAATTATGCAATGGCTAATAATATGCGATTCCCAGATAAAACTAAAGTTAATTTTAACTTTACTTATAACTTTATTAGATTTAATGAAAATTTAGAAATAGATTTATTACCTGAGTATGTATTATCCGATAATGAATTTATTACGACTACTATACATGATAAAAAAATTATTGTAAATACTAATGAAACGGATAGTTTAAAATTACTCTTACTTTGTAATAAAGATTCAATTCCAAGTATGAATATTATAAATATTATACGTTCTATCTACGTACAGGATTTTTTAAAACATGATGAAAAGTTTTTATTAAATCTAAAAGAACTCTTTGAGCATGAAAAGAAATTTTACAATAATATACTACTAACATTCGAAAAAAATATTCATGCACGTATTAGATTTATTGAAGAATTCCATAAAATAGAATTCTACTTAAATTTTTGTCTATACAACACTGATTACCGAAACAATTTCTTTGAGCTTTATAGGAATAAATACAATGTCAAATGATTTAGAAAATCTATATACACTTACTTATGCCGATCCGTTTCCTTCTTTTGTTAGTAAAGTTATTTTAAAGAAGGAAATGGAGCAGATAGTTAAAAGTATAGCATTATTGGAAACTTTTAAAATTGAAGATCTTATTGAAATATATAAGAAAGAAGTATATCTTCAAGTAGCACAGAGCTTTCAAGCGGTATCACTTAAAGTTAAAAATATATTTCGAAATATTGAAATGATAAACAAGCAATTTAATTTAGAAAAATCTGTTATTACAAAATTATTTATCATAGAGTTCTATGATAAAGTCTGTTTAAAATGCGGTGAAGCTACTTTCCCAGATTCTGAATTGATACCGTTTACTTCATTACTTTCCAGAACTGTAGATTATTCGTTATTAAACGCTCATAATATCCCATCGATAAACAGTAATACGCATTTTACTTTTCTTCTATTATTGCGATCGGAAAATTTTAATCCAAGCGATAATAATATTATCAAAAAAGCTTTCAATGCTATTATGCAATATTCTCTAATGATTAATCAGATTTTTATTTTATCGAGTACTCTTATTGACCGCTATTACTTAAGTAAAATCGAACCATCTTCTTTCATAGATGATTATAATATAGGCTATTTAGATAGCCATATACTACGATTAAAAAAAAAATGGAACGAGTTCCTAGAGATACTGTTGATATATTTTTAGAAAATATTATACATGAAACACGCAATAAACCTATTGTACGCAGACTAACGGTAACTCGCATGATAACTGCTTTAAATGTAATCTTGGATGATGTGTATGAGTAACGAACTTAACAATAAAGACTTCAATAACTTTTTAGAAATTTCAGGTATAGATTTAAAAAAGCTAAAAGAGTTAAAGCATTACAAAATATCTTTAAAACAATATGTTTCGTATTTAAAATTATTTATTGATACTAATAATATACAGTGTGAATCAAATGAAATTTTAAATTTTCTATTAATAGATAGCACGATTACTAACTTATCAGTCTTAGAACAGCTTCGTTATACTACCATATCGTTCAGATTTTCTAAAGTAACTAATGATTTCGAATTAGCTAACTGTCCAACAATAAAAGGTCTTACTGAGAAAACAGATTATATTGTAAAATTAATTAATAGCTTATTTGCAAAATCTTATAATACAAGAAAAGTTGTTACTTTTCTTATCAGAAATTCAAAAGCGGAAACAATAGTTGCATTGCGAAAATATTTAATCACTAATATAACTATAGACCGCTGGAAGGGAGCTAATTACAATCCTGAATTATTAATGGAATTGTTTGATAGAAATATGTTTCTAAGTGCCTTATATGGAATAAAAGATTTAAATAGCTTACCGGCTGAGTTAACAGAGAAAAATCCGAGAAATGGAAAACCACCTATAGCTAACATGTTATTTTTAAATTTCCGTTGCTATAAAGGTTACTCTATCAATGATTCAATTTTACAAAACGGCGAGTATGATCGGCTTGTAAAAATAGATAAGTATTTTGTTTTCTCTAGTAATCTAATACTAGAACTAATAAAATCAGATGGTACATTTGTAGAAAAAGTTTTCTTAGAAGATTTCGATATTCCAAAAAATACACATGTATTTACTTCTGATTTTAAAGAAACTTATATAAATATACTAAAGCAATTCATAGCTAGAATCTATTCTTTTAAAGATAATATCGGTAAAGCTATACCATATCCTAGAGATGGTAAGGTAACTTTAATTCATATAATTACTATGGGTCAATGGAAATTAGCATTGCATAAAATCAGTTTTTTAATAAACTATTATACAGATACAGATTTAATAAATTTCTATGAATCAAAATTTATAGCTGAAAGCGAGCCTGAAGCTGAGGAAAATTCCGATGAAGCAGTTTGATACTATCTGCACTGATTTTGAAAAGTACTGTGATTTTATAGAAGATACAAATAAAAGTAAAAGCAACTTTTTTGGAAATTTCCTATATCAGAATAAAAATTATATAGTAATCACAAAATTATTTTTGAATACTCTGGAAAATTTCCTAACTAATAATAATTTAAAACTTACAAAAACTGAATTACTCACATTATTATTTTTCAAATTACCATTTTCAAGAATAGATCATATAAGTGCAGCACGGGAAACGGATATATCCGTGGAATATCTTATAGATGAGCATAAATATGCATTAAAATTGACTAGCAATAACATCAAAGATTTAAATGAGCGACTTGAGTTCATTATAGAAAATATTAATCGCATTTTTAATTTGAAAGTTACTTACACTTATTTGATAGATTTCCTATTTAAAACTAATGGCGACAATGTATGTATTAGAAATTTAAGTATGGACACGTTAAATAATTTACATATGGATTTTTTTACATCTTTATCATTAAACCGTTTATTTAAGTTAATTGATAAAAATTTACTATTATCTAAAATTCTTTTAATTAAATGGGATTTTGAAAACGAGCAAAACCTTGCCGTAAATATTAGAAAATTTAGTTTTTTTCCACATTATTTTCCGTGCCTATTAAGTGTAAACTATAGAATTTATAAAAATATAAATAGAGTTGATCATTTCATCCATATACAGAAACCAGTAATAGAGTTTGATCCTTTAAATGTCCATAGTAATATTCATATTTCATCTCAATTATTTAAAATAGATGGTTATATACATAAATATTATAATGAACTCTCAGTATTAATAGACAGACAATTATATCCAGGTTCTTCTCTAAGCCATAGTAATAGAATTTTTGAAACCACTACTTATTACATATTGCCAAAAATAGTACTTTCAGAGTCTAAAGGCTATATCATTCATACTTTAGAATTATGTATTGAATTTTATGACCTTATGTACCGATTAGAAGAATATCCTGAAGGTAGTTGTTTTAAACCAGTTAAATGTTTTTTAACAATAAATCATTTACAAAACATAGTCGCAACTTTAAAATCTGAAGAATTTAAAAGGATAGTATATGAGCAAGAGTACGGTAAGTAATGGAAGAAGACATTCAGGAATGAAGTTTTATAAACGATCGGCGTGTGATTATTGGATAAAAGATTGTAACGAAAATAGTGCCGGGTTTCTAGAAATAGTACGGGATTTCAAAAAAGCATTATTACTGACTTTTGATCTAGAATGTATTGATTTTCTAAGTACGGATTTTAATGTATTACGCACTATACGTACTACATTGGGATTGTTACCGGATAATCATCAGAAAAAAATTATTAGGATTATACTTTTAAATCAACCTGATGTAGATTTTAAAATCTGTATGCGGTACTTATCAGTATTTCCTAAAAAACATCCCGTACACATTCAAATATTAGATTTTTTAAAAAAACATACAGTTCCTTTAGTATTAAATTCTAATGACCCTATTACATTGCAAGATATTTTTAGATTAGAGGGCTTTGTCAATCTAGGTAAAATTAAATCTGAGTTCGAGTTTAGAAGATATTTAAGATGTGATGATTATCTCCCTCATATATATTTTCTGTCTAGAATTACCAGACATAAAGAAGATGTAAAATTAACTATACGTAGATTGGTTATTGCCGGCCTTAATTTTGAAGAAAAAAATCAATTATTAATATTATTACTAAATATTTATACTGATAATATTCAGGCTCAAGATTTTGAAGTAAATGTATTTAAAGATACTGTAGAAGAAATTCATACAAAGCTACTTAGTAAAATAACACCATTTAAATTAGCTCAATTACAGAAATACAAACATTTATTATATACAATAGACAATTTTAATTTCAATATATTTAAAGGAGTATCGCCGGAAGTTGCGAAATTAGAACCATTGATAAGAGATTTAGTTTTAAAGATTCATGCTTAATAGAAAGAACCCGTCATGGGTTCTTTTTTTATTAATAATGTTTAAAGTATATATAATAGCCATGCTTACCCGATAAGCTTTCTCCAGAGGAATCTATGACAAAAGTAAAATCCGATGTTTATGATGGTAGTTCTATTAAGCAATTACCATTTCCAGAAAATGTTCGTTTACGTCATCAAATGTATATTGGCGTTGCAAACGCTAAAGGCGTAGCTACCTGTTTAAGAGAAATTGTAAATAATTCCGTTGATGAATATTTAGCAGGATTTGCAACTCAAATAACTATAGTTTTACATACAGCTGATTATAAAAGTTTTAGTGTTATTGATAATGGTCGTGGTGTACCCTTCGATCAACATGATAGCGGTAAAAATTCTTTAGAAGTAATCTTCGGTGAATTACATGCCGGTCGTAACTTTGAAGCTAAAACTGTATACTCTACCGGCCTTAACGGTGTAGGTTCTAGTTGTGTAAATGCTCTATCTAGTTCGTTTAATGTAACCAGTCGCCGTAATAAAGAATATGCTGTAATTTCGTTTACCAAAGGTATTCTAAGTAGTAAAGTAAAATTAGCTACCATTACAAATCCTTCCGAAATTAATATTAAAACTAAAACTGGTACTTGTGTTTTCTTTAAGATTGATGATAGTATTTTTAATAATGAAAATCTAGCATACGACGATATCTATAAATATGCTCAAGAAGTAGCATTCTTATGTCCTGGTTTAAAAATCACGTTAATCGATAATAATAAGCTTAAAACCGGTGATGCAACCGTTGAATTTTTATGTGATCCAAACGAAGGTTTAAAAGATTACTACCAAAATTATTTAAAATTATCTTCAATAACTCCATTACAAGAAACTCCAATAGTATTCTCCGGATTAATTGAAGATACAAAAGTTGATATAGTATTTGGCTATAGTAATTCTAAGAACGAAAATATCGTTTCATTCTGTAATACTATCCGTACTAGCGGTGGTGGTAGTCACGTAACTGGTTTTAAACGTGCGCTTACACAGAATTTCGGTAAGTATATTAAAGAAAATAATCTTTCTAAAATTGAATTAGATGCTGAAGATTATCGTAATGGTTTAGTCGCTCTTATTTCAGTATACAGTTTTAATCCGGAATATACCAGTCAGACTAAACAAGAACTGGATATGAATAAGCTTCAAGGCCATGTAATTAAAATCTGTAATGAACACCTTAAAGAGTGGCTCAGTGCTAATCCTAAGCAAATGAAAAAGCTTGTAGAATTATTTATTCTCAATGCTAAAGGAAGACTAGCGCAGAAGCGTGCTTTAGAAAACGTTCAACGTGAATCAGCTACATTATTTGCATCTATTTCAGATGTACGTAAATTTTCTGATTGTACTTATCATGGTGAAGATAGTGAATTAATTATCTGCGAAGGCGCTAGTGCTAAAGGGCCATGTGATGAAGGTCGAGATAAAGACTATCAAGCAGTATATGCTCTTAAAGGCAAGCCTTTAAATACTGAAACATCTGAAATGCATACTATTTTAAAGAATAAAGAAATTGAAGACTTAATCGGTATTTTAAAATGCGGTTATGGTGACAATTTCAATTCCGAAAAATTACGTTTCGGTAAGATAATTATATTAAGCGACAGCGATAGTGATGGGTACCATATAAAAACATTAGCCATGACGCTTACTAATACGCTCTTTAGACCTCTATTAGAGCAAGGTCGTTTCTATTTAGCTTTACCTCCATTGTATCGTGTATTACGCTCAAATAAACCTCCTGTATATTTAAAAGACGATCAAGCGTTAGATGAATTCTACTCTAATGAATTGAAGAGTCAATTTAAATTCATCGATACTAAATCTACTAAAGAGCTTAAAGATTCTTTAAAGATTAAAATAATTAAAAATCTAAGACAGTTTAAAGAAGATTTAGAAATGGTTGCTGATAAGTATTCAATCAGTCCTCACCTATTCGAATTAGCTCTATTAGAGACTTTAAATTTAGATAGCAATGATGTAAGTGGCTTATGGCAATTGGACTATAAGAAAATTAAATTAGATGAATTGCCTGATAATAAAATTTCTTTAAATGGTTTCTATCAATTAAAAGATGGTAAAGTTATTTTAGAAGAGCATTTTTTATCATTAAATCACATCGATTTAAATACGCTGTTAGACGATATAGAACCAATCGCTAACTTGTATAATACAATTATTCAATTAATTTCCAATGTAGATATTATTTATAAAAATAATCCATTTACATTTAATTCAGTCTACAATACTATTTTCAACATTCTTGAAAAAGTAAATAATGTACAGATAACTTACCTTAAGGGCTTGGGTGAAACTGATACAGCTGAGTTACGTCCTACCATTCATAAAGATACTCGTACATTAATACGTATTATGGCAACTGAATTCGATAGTGAGCATTTAGCTAAATACATGGGTAAGAAGTCAGAAAATAAAAAAGAATTAGTCGATGCTGGCTTTTTGAATTTAGATAATTTTAAAAAAATGGATATATAATTTGTATGAGCCTAAAGAGAGTGGTTATCTCTCTTTAGGTCGTTATATGAGGTTAAAAATGCGCGATTCGCTGTATACAGATAGATTCACCAATATTGAATACGAACTAATTAATGTACTCAATGAAACACAAGGTTTATTTCAGCGTAAAATATCACCTATAAACCTTTTAAATGTGGATAGCCACAATAATCATCCTGTAGTAATTAAATTTGATGATTTAATTATTACTGAAAATTCTAAACAAGTGCGTTCTAGCTAGGAGTTTACTTTGCCAGAAATTATTATCGAACAGAATCTACCAGAAGCCCATATAGAAAACTTTACTCCGTATGCAATGCAGGTAGTAATATCTAGAGCTTTACCATCTATTGAAGATGGCTTGAAAACGGTAGCGCGACGAATTTGTTACATGAGTGGTACCGAATCAAATATCCGCTTTCGTAAAGGCGCACATTACACCGGTAATATTCTTTCAGCTTGGCATCCTCACGGTGGCTTAGCTTTATATGAATCTATCGTTCTTTTGTCACAAGATTTCTTTCATTTAAATCCTTTAATTCTTGGTCGCGGAAACAAAGGCTCTATATTAAATCCTTTCGGCTATGCCGCTGAACGCTATTTAGAGCTTCGAATTAGCCCATTAGCACTAGACGTTTATTTTAAAGAATTTAACGTTAAAACAAATCCAATGATGGACAATTACGATAAAACGTTATTAGAACCTAAATCGTTACCAGCTAGATTTCCAATGGTGCTAGTAAATAGTAATACTGGTATTGCAGTTGGTTATGCAGTAACTTTACCTAGTCATAATATCGGTGAAATTGCAGCCGCGACTATTCATAAAATTAAAAATCCAAATGCGACTACTAAAGAATTAATGCAGTTCATGCCCGGCCCTGATTATGCTACGGGTGGTTATATTTTAAACCAAGCTGATTTACCTGATATTTATGAAAAGGGTAGTGGTAGTATTATCATTCGTGGTAAAATAGAAACTACTAAATTCAATGGTAAAGATATTTTACTAATTAGTGAAATTCCCAATACTACTGATTTGGGCGCTATTCTAACACAGTTAGCTAATCTCTGTAAACCAGATCCTAAAAATAATAATCCTGGTTTATTACAAGAAATGATTTACGATATTAAAGATCGTACCGATGAAAATAAATTAGAAGTTCATATTCTACCTAAGAAAAATGTAGATTTAGAAGTTCTTAAAAATTTAATCTTTCAAAATACGTCAATGCAAGACAGTCAAACATATAATTCAAATCTTCTCTTAAATTATAAGCTTCAGAAAAATGCAAGCTTAGAATTTATAATTCGTAGCTGGTTGGAATTTAGAGTAAACACAATTCGTAAAGCGTTTACGTTTGAATTAAATGTATTAAACGAAAAAATCGCTATTAATAATGCTTTAATTAAAGCACAAAAAAGTATCGATGATGTAATTAAAGTTTTACGTAATGCCAAAGGCGGTAAAGAAGAAGCTAAACAAGCCTTAATTACTAAGTATAATTTTGCGGAAACTGAAGCTGATTATATCGTAAAGCAGGAATTATATAAAATTTCTTCGCTACAAATTAATGTACTCTTAGATGAAAATAAACGTTTAAGTGAAAAGCATAAAGAAATTAGTTTAATTCTTCCTAATATAAATGCCATCAACGATATTATCATTCAAGATCTTCAAGATATCAGTAAGAAGTATAGTACTAAACGCCGTACTCAATTATTGAATCTATCATCTAAAATTGATATGCGTGAATTGGTTGAAGAAAAAGAATTATTCGTCGCTATTACTACTGATAATTTCATTTATAGTAAAGATTTATCTGAACTGAAGGGCGGTAGTAAACGTAACAAAGGTCAGAACTTCACAGATATGAAGAAAGGTAAAGTTCTAGATAAAACCTTCGTAGTTAATAACCGTACTAAACTATTCTGCCTTACTAAGAAAGGCATTCTGTTTATTATCGATGGCTATAAATTAAACGTTAATAATGTACATATCAATAACCTAATTGAAAACTTAGGTAGTGATACAGTTATAAGCTTCTTACCGATTGATAGTGAAATTGATGGTTACTTATTAACAGTTAATAATAAATCATTCTTTAAAAAGACATCTATTAAAGATTATTTCCTATCTAATCGTACTGGCGGTATTATTGCCGTTAAGTTAGAAGATGATGAAGAATTAATTGATGCAGCTTATGTACCTAACGAAAACCAAATTGTTTTAATTGGTACTAGTGGCGGCTATGTATCGAAATTTAATTTAACTAATGTAGTCACAGCAAGTAGAACTGCTCGTGGTCGTCCTCTAATTCGTTTAAAAGAAAAAGAAACTATCGTGTCTTTAACTTTTATTCCTAAAGAAGATGAAACTAAAGCTTCATTACTTTTAATTACCAGTTCAGGTATCGGTAAATTAACTCCGATTATTCATCTCTTAGAGAAGAAAACTGAGAAAGGTATTAGTGCTGCACATAAAGCTATTAGTTTAAAACCCAATACAACTTTGTTGAAAAATAAAATTGTAATGAGTAATGAAGAAATTATTATCAATACTAATTTAGGTAAAACCATCCGTATTAAAGCAGTCGATATTACATCGTATTCTCGTACTGCTATGGGTGATAAATTAATCACACTTAATGAAAATGATAAAGTAAACTCTATCAATACACTAATTTTAGATGAATAATTCATAATCTCATAATAAGCACTGAAGTTTCAGTGCTTTAACAAATAATTAATAAAGATAAGTGGTATAAGAGGGTAACTAAATTAAACTTTCGGAGTTAGTTATGTTACTATTCATTACAACAGTGATTTGGTTTGCAGCCTTCTTTTTATGTATAGCTGTATTTTGCAGTGTTTACTTAGTAGGCTTCGGATTCGGTATTTATCGTACATTTGTTCGTATTAAGAACAGAATGTCTTTAAATTACCCTGTTCACCAATAAAGTAAGTTTTGGCTATATGAGATTATTCTCATATAGCCATTTTATTTTTTAGGAAATTTTCAATGCTTTCATTAAAAACAAGTGTCGTATCTACTACCCAAATAAATTATGATGAATACGTTAATTACGAAAATCATCCTACACTATTTTTATTTTTTGTACGTTTTCTTAAAGGAAATTTTCAAAATATTTGTAAAATAAACCGTGTAAATCATATTTCATTTAAAATGACAAATTCATTCAATCATACTATTTTTAATGGAGAAGTATATCTAGTTAGTACACGTGTTTACAAATCATTATGAAAAATTTAAAAAATAGAGTAGCTTTAAGTACTATCATTGACGGTCAAAATAATTTTTTATTCGAAAACAGACCATCCTTATTTAGATTTTTTATATTCTTTTTAACTAAGTATGGAACGTATAATGATAATAAAGTTAAACTATATCGTAATAATTATATACTAAGTACGGAACGTTTTAGTCCTATAGGAACTATAGTGTATGTCTCTAAGAAATTTTAATAAGTTACTAAATCTTACACTCTGTACAAACTCTTTCATATAGGAAACTCAATGAATAAGTTTAAAAAGATATTGCTAGTACGCGATCAAGTATTGGTAACGGTTAAAGAAAAGCATCCAACTTATTTTTCAAAGTTGATGGAACTAATTTTATTACAAGAAACTATTTACCCCCTTAAAACAGTGAAAATTATAAGTACTGAAACTATATTGCGAAATAATACACAAATTACACGAGTTAGATATTGTCATAAGCAGCAATTACATTATAATTTCGTAGTAAATTAATATGCGTGATAGATTTTCGATTCATTCTGTAATTTTAGAAAGAAAGTTAGAAGGCTATTTTTTAATACCGGGTAAAGACAATCAAATTCATGTACAAAACTTAATTAGTCTTTTAAAGAAAATAAGATTCTTTAAGAAAACCGATTATATCGATGTGACATACAATTCCATTACAAAGCAATTAGTCTTTTCTTTGATAGTAAATGAAACAGAATGGAATATTCAGGAACACACAAATTCATTCGCTGAATGTATTAAATACGTTGAAAGATTAGATTATAGTTATGAAACAAATGTAATTGAAGAGGAAGATGTTTAATAAAAAAAAAAGAACCCTCACAGGTTCTTTTTTTTTTGGTATTAAGTTATTTAAACTTAATACCAAAATTGAAACAACAGTACGATTGAAAATGGACTACGTCGTCCATTTTGTCGAGCTTCTCTAATAGCAACATTTTAATGCTGCTTTCCAATTTTGAGGCTAAGACTACATTCGCAGTTTTGCGACGTTCAGTAAGACTTAAAATCTTTAAATTAGCCTTTTTCAAAGCCAAAGTTAATTCTGCATTGGTTAAAGTAGCCATAATCAAATCCTTCTACAATCCCTAGAACTATTAGGATCATATAAAATACATTAAAGATAGGGATACTATC
>Ga0075163_10003859_pt1 | contig 20095 bp, 18 predicted proteins | sample JI1023141ADNA_FD_71478 | JGI IMG/M metagenome (GOLD analysis project Ga0075163, IMG submission 71478) | Wastewater effluent complex algal communities from Wisconsin, to seasonally profile nutrient transformation and Carbon sequestration -... | ecosystem: Engineered > WWTP > Effluent > Algae... | reverse complement strand
TTTCGCCCTTGCAATCAAATATTGACAAGCTGCTTGTTCCTTCGATTCCGCCCGTCGAATGAGCGCTGGCGGGAATACTAAGGTCGGGGGTCTATCAATAGGCATGCAACATTCCAAAAGAGAGTGGGGATTCTGTCACAGTTCAGATTACCGCGAATACTTAGCCAATAGGAATTCAACTGACGACTTCCAACCTAAAAGATTTAAATCCCACGGATTTTCCTTATGCCAATTAGAGACGTCCCGATCAGCCATAAGCGAATTATATGAAGCATCTGTTGGTTTTAATCCGTTGGGTCCGACCAAATTAGCCATGTTTCGAAGCTGAATCTTGCGCTGATTCCAAACACGTTCATCGGAAAATTCCGCAAAATAACTCGGGGTCTCCGGCAACGAGGTGTAAGATTTCATCTCACCTATCGCTGAGCGAATATTCAGTCCTAACATTTTAGTATCGATAGAGGGAGTTCCTGTTCGATCCTTCGATCTTCTCCAAGTATTGTCATACGAAAGCTTTTCTCCTTTTGCAGACACATCAGTAATTACTATATAGTGAGGCCCACCCCTATCCTGAAAGAAGGGTGCATACGCCGTATTGACAGCAGCCATCGGAGGCCATTGCTTAGCGTCCCTTATTTGAAAAAGTATCTTTGCTAAATCATTTTCCGAATACAAGTTGTTTCTGGGGAAACGTAAGTTTCCGAAGTCAGCCAATTCCTTAGTTAATGACCTGGTAGCCTCTAAGTCAGTAAGGTCTCCGCATTCAATGACAAACCCAGGCTCAAATTTCCCAACGACAAGTTTGTTAATAACCAACACACTCTGAGCAGTTGGTTTTAAGCCCATGTCGCTAGCTTTCTGCCAAGTCAGAAACACTCCGCCGGGTGAGATGAAACCGCCCTGGGCACTAACCCTATTGTCCTTGTCAGCAGCCCACACCTCCTCATCCGTAGGCAATCGATAAAGATATCCTTTGCCATGCAAGGCAAGATGAATATTCATCGCCGTCACATCATACAGTTGTGAGGCGAAACTTCGTGGGTCATAGCGCACGCCGTCAAAATACTTAGACGGCTTCTCATCCATCCAGTCTTGAAGCCTATAGTTGCGAGCCATGCCGTCTGGAACCAAGTTAACTGGCACTTTTGAAAAATCGATCGTCTTATTGTCAGCACTCGTCACAAATTTACCAGTCAAAGCGACGTCGGTGACCAATCTCGCGACAGATGCGGGAGCACGATAATACTCCCTGATTTGTAAAGCAGATGTCGTGCAAACAGCAAACACGCCCTGAGATACGGACGATGGGTCTGCCGCATGGTGCATAATCTGCTCCGCTATTTGCACCCGCCATGGTGTATCCCCAGGCTTTTGTGCGCTCTCCTTTGTGTGGGGTATCGCATCATTAGTCGCAGTCAACAGCCTATCAACTTGCTTATAAGTCTCTGCAATCTCTAAGAGAGCTTTAGCCCGGTCAAGAGGCGTGCGCTCAACATAACCTTTCTCAAAATCGCGCATATCAGCCAAAAACTGGTCGCACTCGGTCTTATTAGTTATAACCGCACGCGCGTTTACCTCTAGCGTGCGCTTTGATAGGTTCAGCGCATCCTCGGCGTCCTGCTTCTCTTTTTGCCTGGCAAGCAATAATTGCATTTCACTAGTCTGTTTCTCTGCTTTACTGAGCTCTGGTGCCGGAAGAAACTTCGATACCGGAGAGGCTTTCTCAATCGAGGGTGTAAGTACTGGCGGTCTGAAGGTAGGGTTAGCTGGTGGAATAAAACTAGCCGGTTTTGGCGCTGACTCCGATTCCTTATGCTGACTATCCGGAGCCCGAGTGGGAACAGGAGCAGGCGGAGGAGCCACATCAGTCCTTACGTCCCCTGGCTTTATCTGCTGAGCGAGCATAAGACCATAACCCACGGGATCTTTGACAAAGCCATTTTTATCATGAGTCTCAGGACTATATCCAGCAATAGGCTGGTCCTTAGGCGATAGCGGCAAGTCCCTGGCGCCCTCAACAACACCAGAGTCAGCACCTCTCGGTACAACCGCCTGCAAAGCCGCCGACTCCACGCTGGCAGCCTCATGCGCGTGCGATTGATGCAGCAGTGGTGACGGCACAGTCCTATCAACATAAACAGGTCCATTTGGACGCGGCAGCGGTGGCTCCAGACTCGCCTTTGCCGCGGTCTCCGGATGAGGAGGATGCAATATCGGCGATGGTCCATCCTTGGGCAATATTGGTATCGGCAAAGGCTTTAGCTCTGGGCGAAACGGCAGCGGCTGTGGCTGGGGGAATTTAGACACATCAGCGTGGTCAGCCTGAGACTGCATCACGGGAAAGGCTTTTACATCCGCAACTTGCGCCAATGGAATAAGCGCACCCAGGGTCTCTTGTTTGAGCTGCTCGCTGGACGGCTTTGTAGTCTCGGCAGGTTGCCCGGTCTCCCCAGGTCCCTTATTTCTTCTCGACTCTCTATGACCATTGCCAAAGTCAATCTCAATGCTCATCTCCTGAGACTCGTCAAAGCTACCGCTGCTCTTGTTTGTACGTGTGCTCTCGATGCCGCGCATGGCTGTGCCGCCAGCATTGACTAGCTCTTTGGTCTCGGGATTATCAAGCTTGTGAGCGCCATCACCGGGTTGCGCCGACTTGTCGCCAATTTTGTGTTTGGTGTCGTCTGTCATGGGCTACTCGCGGGTGCGGATCTAGAGTGTTATACCCACAGAGCATAGGAATGACGCCTGTGGACTAGTGAGCACAGTAAACCTCAGAATACCGCGCAATGCTAGTATGACCATATGAAGCTCATAATCTATATCGTTGTCCTGTTAAGTGCTGTCATCATTGGCGGCTATAGAATCGAGCGACAAAACAATGACCTCAAAAAGATTGAACAGCGAGTAAAAGATCTAGACAATGGTTACGCGCTTGGCACAGCCGTTTACGCTACGCGCGCTATCAAAGAGGGCGAGTTAGTTGAGGCCAATGCATTGGAAACGAGACCACTCCCAATCAACAAAATGCCAGACCACATAATTTGCCATGCCGCTGACGTCATCGGTCGCAGACCCCATTATGGTTTCGAGAAAGGACAACTACTTAGTATGTTTGACTTTCAAACCGCGAGTGAAGTTTATGGCGACATTTCAAAGAGCAGAGCAAACCAACAATAGGACTTTCTAGATAAACAAAAGAATAACGCTTCCAATTGTGACACTGCCGACTACCGGCTCCTGATTGAACATTGGCTAACCGGAGCGCACAAATCGACATCTTTGCAAAGGCTCAACTTTCAGCGAGCAGGTCACTAGCAAAAGACTATGATAGCTGACTCTTAATGACTGGCTCAACAAATGGGGCAAGGTCACAACCAAATAGTGGACATCAAAACAACTCAATCAAGTGAATTGACAACAGCTCAACATTAAATAGTGCAAGAAGTGGAAAAGTAATCGAGTATTGCATATGACACTGTATATAATTCTGACCAGGAATCCCGCCCCTTCACTAAGTGTTAGCGTAAGGCTTTGTGTTTAACACCTTACGCTGACAGATAGTCTGTTTCGAGTGCCTCCAAGACATAGAGGCGCTCAAATTGAACACGCCATTCAATGAAGCAAAACTTAAAAGGACATTCTCAATGCCGGAAAAACTAGTTCTTATCCACGGCTGGAGCGACTGTAGCTCCTCATTCAAAAAGCTAAAAGACTCTCTGACGAACCTTTTTCCAGCAAACGACATCTACTTTGTTGACTATGAGTCAAGAGAAGATCACATGAGTTTTGACGATCTCGTAGACGGTTTGCGCGACAGTTTAATAACTAAGGGACTGATCAAAAAAGACAACTCAGTTGAAAAAGGCAATGAGCTAAATGTAATCGTGCACTCTACAGGCGGACTTGTAATTAGAGATTTTGTCAGCAGATATTACAGTGGATCCAATTTAGAAAAATGTCCAATAAAGAGGATTGTCATGTTGGCTCCAGCCAACTTTGGCTCACCACTAGCGCATATGGGCAAGAGCACCATCGGTAGCTTTGCCGCTGGGCGCAAAGAAATAGGCAACTTCCTTGAAACAGGCAGAACAATATTGACCGGACTAGAACTGGCTAGTCCATACCAATGGGCTTTGGCTGAGCGTGACGTCATACATGAGACGCAATTTTATTCACCTAAAACCATTCAGACAACAGTGCTTGTGGGAATTGGAAAATACGATGGTATCAAGCAAGCTGTAAACAAACCTGGTACAGATGGTACGGTGGTGGTTTCCGGAACGAACCTAAATACGATGAAATTTGTATTTAATTTCAGCAAAGGTGAACTTGATTTTGACAGAAAGCAGACTGTCTCGAATACTGCGTTTGGTAACTTTGCAGGAGTCAACCATTCCACAATCGTGGATCACGCTGCGGATACGAAAAGCCAAGTACACAATGCGATCTGTGATGCACTAAAAGTCACCTCAGAAGTTGAATTTGAAAAACACAAGCTATCTCTCACAGAAATTTCGAACGCAGCATATGCACAAAGTTCTGAGCCACGCTTTCAACAGTTTGTCATAAGAGTTACTGATGACTTCGGCAATCCTGTGACTGACTATCGCCTAGAATTCTTCATTTCGAGCAAAACAAAGGTAATAGGCAAGTCAAAAGCACTATTCGGACTATTTAACATTGACTCTTTGACAAATCCCCAAGTAAAACTTAGCGACGAAATCTCTAGCTTGATCTGCGGCGAATTCTATCAACACTCGGAAGACAAATCATATCGAAGATTTTTAGTTGACACTGAAAAGATACAGCGTGCCATTAAACAGGCTTCTCATGACTTGAAAGATGACATGGTCCTTTCAGTCAAACTCCATCTGCCGGCTATTGATCGCGGCATTCGCTATGACTCACATCAAATGGATAATATTGTTATCTACGATCCGGCACACCAAAGTGAAGAGGAACCGGACATTTTTTATCCAAATACGACCACGCTGCTCGAATTCAAAGTTAACCGCTTCAATACATATGTTTTTGTCGATACGCAGCCGAGCACTCAGATGCAACGAGAGCAACGGTATCTAAGCGCATTGACTGGCAACTAGATCAAGAAAGATTCTTACCTTTAGAGCGGCAAAGGAAAACAATGACTTATCAAAAGGCATGGCTAGAGATCATTAAAGGCTATGAGAAACTTGGACCAAACGTAAGCAATGGCAAAGCGTATCCTTACCAGGGAGCAGCGGACAAACCGGCGGATCCGCACAAGCGATGGCCTTTCACATGCGGTTACGGACACTTAATGTCAGCACATGAGGAAGAAGTTGGCATTCGAGTCAACAACCAGCAAATAAATGTAATGGTGGAAGGACTAAGTCTGAGCTTATGTGATGACTTGCTTGCACAAGACCTAGCACCAAGAATAGTGACGGTTGGAAATAAACTTAAAAACCTCTCCGCCAATGAATTCGGAGCATTTTTAGACATCCTCTACAACTGTGGTCCTGGAGCACTCACAAATACGCCAGGAACTAATCACAAACTTGGCAAGAAATTAGAGGCAGCTGAATCTATGCTGCTTTACAGAAAAGCGAATGGTATAGCACTGCTTGGGCTCTGGCGGAGAAGATTGACAGATGCAATCTTCTATTTGAGTGGTGAATTACTTTTGGCAGATGATGACCAAAGCACCCAAGCTGCCATTAACAAACTCAGTACACTTCTAAACAAAACAATAAAGATGCCTAATGGTCTTCACTAACCTAATGATTAAAGCCACGCCCACCGGAGAATTATGTCAAAAGAACTAGCAGCTCAGCAAAAGTTACAACAGATTGGTCTACTTGATCCCCCGGCAGATGGGATCTGGGGGCTTGAGAGCCAATGCGCCATAAGATCATTTGCAAAATTAATTGACAAACCAGACGACTCCGGAACACTGACCAATGAACTTTTCGACAAACTCGCGGAGTATCAAGTCACACCAGTTTCTTTGCAAAACGACCTAGCTGGCAAGATCACCAAACTGATGAAATCAAAGCTTTTCTGGATGTGCAGAGGAGCTAAGCGCTACAACATAATCTATATCGAAGGTATGAACGCAGACGGTGCGCTCAATAACAATGAACCGAACAAATGGAATGACCTGAGATTGCTTTTGGAAATCGAAGACAACATACCCAAAATTGCAAAATGCTGGACTGCCACTACGGAGCCAGGGAAAGAATATACCCAAACTCCTCTGGACGCTAGCGGAGCATTTAGAATAGCTTTTGGTCAATATAAGGCCTGGCAGATTGGCGATCATCGTGGGCATCCAGCGCTTGTACAGGTCTCTCCTATCACAGGCTATAGAGATAAAAACGAAGACTTTAAACGAGATGGCGACACAGTAGTCATCGGCAATTTTGGCATTAATCAACATCGCGGAAATAATGCAAATGTAGTCAGCCTATCTTCGGCTGGGTGCCTAGTCGGTCAAACGCACGCAGGTCACACTCAATTTATGCAGATGGTCCAAGAAGATCCAAGATATGTCTTAAATCACGGATACAGATTTATGTCTACTGTAATTAGCGGACACGAGCTAAATCAAGTCACCATCAGTTGACATCAAATACATGAAGAGGTTTGAAAGTGAATAAGAACACAATAATTGCCCCCATACTTTGCCTATCCGCGCTTTCACTAACAGGTTGCGATGATTTGGCGGCTTTGAATCGCCGCATCGCCGATTTTGACACTGCTGTCATCAAATCATCAGACGCAATTCAAAGTTATTATGAACAATTAAATGATCTCGAACGCGATTTCTACTTTGACAACATTCGATTTATGCCTGGCAATCAGATGGCACTGACTTCACCAAGCAAACTTTACACGGTGGTTGATGGAAAGAAAGTCTTCAAAGAATATCAAAGTGGATTACTTGTCCGATTTAACCAGAATGACATTGAAGTTAGGATTGCAGCGATAAAAGCACTAGGCAAATTTGGAGAAGGTTTGGCATTGCTAGCAGGGTCAAACGCTCCAGACAGAGCGGCAAAATCTATTGGAGACATCGGTACGGAAATTCAAGCTATCGATGCCAATATCAAATCACTCTCCGGAGCGAAGGGTGAAGACTTCACAAAATTTGCGGGTCCAATATCTACAATTGGTGGCGTCGTAGCAAAACACTGGATGAAGAACGTTCAGAAGAAAGCCGTGATTGACTCAATCGTAGAAAGCAAGGAAGACGTACTTGCGCTCCTGCAACTACTGGAAGATGAGCTAACCATGCTCGACGCTAACGTGTTGCAGGGACAGAGCCAAAAGGATTTAAATGCTCGGATCAATTATTACAATCTTAGATATAAAATGCACAAAGCATCTATTGCTCAGAAATCAGACTACATAGAAGACTCGAAGCGCAAGGCCTATTTGGAAGAGACAAAGAAATTTGCAGCTCACGTTTTGGTACTACAGGCAATGAAACCACAACAGCCTGTTGCTGCCATGAAAGATTCTTACGAAAAACTGCTTACAATGGCAGCAGATCCAAAAAGCCCCTTGCAAATGCTATTGTCGTCGTCTGAGGACAAAAAAGAAACTCAAGAAGCTTTCAATGACCTCTCAAAATCCATTGCTGCTTTTTTGGCAGATGCCGATAGAGTCGCAAAAGCAGTGGCAAAACTCAAACAATAATCGACAACTTACAAACAATAATCGCAACCACAAAGGAGTTTGTTGAAATGGCATTTCTTGTACAAGAGAATGGAAAGCAAATAAATATGGCAACTTATTTGGGACTTAAGGCTAAAGACTATTACACGAAATCTAATAGCGGAACAATTTCCACTGAGGAGAAAACACAATTCAATAAATTGGCTGATCTAGTCCAGAAGTATAGTGACTCGTTAACAGTAGAAGCTTTAGAAGCAAATACCGCTAAGTTTGATAAGGTAAGAGCAGACCTAAATAACCGAAATACCGAAATAAAAAATCGATTGGACTCATTAGAGCATACAGCTGACGTACTGCAGAATATTGCCACAGTGCTCACAATCGTGGACCAAGCTTTGGCAATCGCCGCTGGAGTTATGGCATAAAATATGCAAGACTCCTATCTGGTGCGCCATGGACTCTGAACAAAGTGATAGAAGCGATAGAGAAGTCGAGTTTAAGAGACTATCGCTTGAGCAACAGCAATTAAAACTAGAAGAGAAAAAGCATTTGATAATGCCAATATGTTTGGCCTTAGTCACCGCACTCTTAGGCATTTTGACCACTGCAGTGAACAACTATCAAACGGCCTTAACCGCCAATCAAAACGCACAAACATCACTTCTTTTAAAACTTAGCGAATTAAAAGACGAGAAGCTTGTGGCAAAATCAATGCTCTTTTACGGACGATTAGGCTTGTTGAAGTTTCCTGACAATTACACGGACTTTCTTGAACAGACAGCCAACATTAAGGCGTCCGAATCAGTATTACCAGCACCGATTGTTTCACAAACAGAGATTAACGTCCCTAAAATTGAACAACTCCTGGGCTTTGAAGAATTGGTAAAAGGTAATCTCGCCGACGCGAGAAAGCACTTTTTGAATGCCACACAAGAGAATCCGAACTTCGGCTGCTCATGGGACCTTGCAGAAGCAATAAGAAAACAAGGAGCAGCTATTGAAAGTACTGCTGCGAAAGTTGACTTGCGCAATCAAGCTCTTGAAAAATTCTATGGATATCTAACACCAGATCTAAAATCACGTTTAAAAGCAGCCAACAATCGATAGCGGTCAGGCAAGCAGCTGCGCATGCGGCATGTATGGCACTATGTCAATGACGAGCGCAAACGCCTGCCTATAGAGAAGATCAGTGACTAGTTACCTGTCACCTTCGGGATTCGTAATTCTATTCCAAGAAATAGATCGCGAGGATCATCAAGCCTGTCCCTATTGGCATCGAAAATTTTGCCGAATTCTGTCTTGTCGCCGTAATATTTTCCAGCCAAACCATATAAGGTATCTCCCTGGACAACCTTATGAGACGCGATTATTTCCATGGCAGCGGACACTACAGGCGCCTCATAGAGATCGAGTTCGGCAGCAAGTTTATGTAGTGACGCAGGCCGATAAGGAGTTTTTTCTGGTAGCAAACTCTTTTCAGCTTTCCACCTGCGAAGTACAGAAGTTGACAATTGCGAAAAATTATCCGGTCCCACTCTCTCATTTTTTAACTGATACAAAGTCAGCGATAACAGATCAGGCTTTGAAGTTTTGATATTGCAGAGAGGAGCCAAGGGATCCGGGACAATGCCCTGAATCCGAGTACCCTCATTACTATCCAACTCAAGACCAGCTGCCTTTGCACCTTTTAAAACCCAAGCCAGTGCTCCATCGGATAGTCCACGGATATCACCGCCTCCACCAATGGACCCATGATCTCCTGGAAAAAATCGCTCCTGATATGGAGCGTCAGTAGCTCCAACCTTAAAACCCTTACTCTTATTTAGTTCAGTCAAATCACCAAACATAACGGGCGGAAAAAGACTACGGCGCTCATCAATAGCAACTGCATGGCGAGCGCTCATGATAAAGCTAGTCACACTAGTGTCATGAAACCGATAGCCAACGTTGACACGGGAACTACCGGGCAAAACTTCCGGAGCGCCTAATGCAGCCACAGTATCCCAAACTCCTAGATACTTGATATTGATTATTGGTGCTTTGCCCCTTACGTACTTAGGGTCATTTTGAACGCGCCAATCTTCATCTTTTTCATTGATGCAAACATCGCTGTAAGTGGCCCTAAATCGCTGCAATTTTTCACTATTGAAATCGGTTTCCTCCACTCGCTTATGATAAAGCTTAAGCGCCTCATCTATGTGAGAAGCGTGAAGGCGACGAAGGGGTCCCACAAATCGAATGAGTCCAATAAATGAACGAGCACTGAACGCCCCTCGAGAAAAGCCAAAGACAAAAATCTCGTCACCAGGATCATAGTTGAAAATCAGAAAACGATAAGCCTCTCTGACATTTTCTATAAGACCCCACCCAAACGCCCCACCTACAATTTTGTCGTACCATGCTGTGCCAACGCCCTCATCATAATAAATAATCTGGGCAGTCCCATCTTTTGCCGTGCGATTGATACTGGCGGCAGTCAGAACCACATTGGTTGGAGTGCCCGCGCTTAAAGCACACGCCGTGCCATCAAAGCAAAAAATGATTTTTTTCAATTGACCTCCTAAGGCTCATTCGGACGGATAAAGACACCAATTTAGGATCCATAAAGAAGTGCTTTCGTCGGACATTCTCATTTTCTAACAGCTTCAGCTTCTTGACGTCGGCCCCTTGCATGACGACGGCTATCTCTTTCTACTGTAAGATGCTCAGAGGTCCAGGGTTATGTTTTCGAGAGACCTCAAGGACGGATCATTCTCTCGCAACCACTCTGAGGATCACGATGATCTGCTCGTCTGTGTGCTTGCTCATACGCATTTACTTCCCTGTCTAGCTATATCTTAGACGCATTAGCCACCTTTGCAATGGCTCAACTTTTAAAGAGCAGATCAGTGGCTGATCCAAGAAGCATGAACTTTTGGATCATTTTTAGATACCTGAAAAAGAATGGACGCATCGTCCGAATTGGTAAAATTGAGCTTCGCTTGTCCTCGAATAATGCCAGGAATTCCCAATGATTCAACCTGTAGAAATCACTTTTGATACCAACTGCTCTCAGCGTATTGCACTGCCGTCCAGAAGAGCCGGGCACCCACAAGAGCTGTATCTTGAAAAACTAGACGCAGGTATAAGAGCCGGCCTCATACATCCATTTTTTGCAGACATATCGTTGCTTGAGTCAATTCCGCGCAAGGAACGAAAACGTTGGTTTACGTCAGCCATGCGTCCGAAAGTGATACTTCAAACATTTGAACCCACAGAATTCAAAGCTTCTGGTGTGCAGCTAGCGAACTCTACGTACTCATTTGACACAACACCGATTGTGATTTCTACGGAGTTACAAGATGAGATTCTTGCTGCGTTAAATATGGGATTTCGATTCATCAGGGTTCAGCGCATTATGTTTTCAGCCGACTCAGGTACATTCGGCGTGACTTTTCCAATCAGCAAACAGCTCTCGAAAAATGATATAGATGTAGTTCAACATAGAATCGAAGAAGCACTAGCTGAAATTGAGAGTCGTGAGGTGGGATCAGGTTACGTAAGACGGCTGTCCAAAGAGAATAAACTCGCAGATACGTCCCTTCGGGACATCAGTGATTTACTTGCATTTGCAGATAGTGACAATCCAAAGGTTGTTAAGGCAGTTGGTGAATGGGCGGATGGTGATCTCGTTGCGGCTCACTATGGTTACGGGCACAAATTTCTGTGTACTCTCGATGATGGTTCAGGACTGGGTAAACATGCTATTTTCAACCAAGTCAATCGGTCCTGGCTTAATAGCATGGGAATCGAGATCGTTGATCCAGAGGAGTTGGTCAAGTTATTAGAACTGTAACAAATTCAATGGGGGGAATGCCCCGAAGAGAGCCATTATGGACAAGAACCTGCTGACACTTTATGAAACTCTAGGCGAACATCACCACGACAGTGATACCTACAGTTGGGACATCGGAAATTGGAAGCTGAATTCTAAGATACAGCGAATCGTTGATAGCGTGAAGTTAGATTCTGATGGAATACACCAGGCGTCGTCACCCTGGGAAGCGGCTATTTTTCTCGCCAACTTGCAAGCGCGCGAGGGATTTGTCATCCTAGAAGATAGACTTAACATCGGTCAAACAATCCAAACACCGAAATTCAAGAAAATCTTTCGCGGACAGAAAGCTCACTATAAAGACTTCGAGCCATCTGCATGGCGAAATGACGCCTGGATTAGAGCAGGAGTTCCACCAGAAGCGGGAGCAAATTGGCTAGCAGCATTTGCTCTACTGATGAAACTTACCACTGAACACGAAACAAACGTAAGCCTCCAAGCATGGCTCTATCAGGGTGCCGCACAACATTATCAGATCCCTACAGAACTTCTGGACTGGACGGTGGACCCTTTTATTGCTGTCTGGTTTGCTCACTGGGGAACTATAAAGAAAGGAGATCGTGGGAGGGTTTTCTGCGTGGAGCTCGAGAATGAAGATCGAGCAAAGATCATACTGCCGCCTCCATTCGTGACCAGGTTAATTAGACAGCGTGGGCTATTTCACTACACCAGCAAGGCAAACAAAGCAGCAAATCACGAGTTGTACAAACGAGCACTGACGATTGAATTTCCACTGGCTGCTTCTTGGCGTATACCACAATCGCTACCATACAGCCGCGAAAATGAACTATATCGCCCTGACAATTTTATTCTAGACACGAGAGACGCAGCGAAGAAAATTGCACAACGAATCCCCCATGACTATTTTCAATTCTTAGAAAGCGATGATGAGCAGCTGATTATTACGGGCATTGAAACTGCTCGCGTTACGGTCTTGGATGATGCTCTTAACTTTCTAATTGGGACTTACGGTAAACGTTTCTCTTTATTTAATTGGGAAAAAATGTTAGGACAATGGATCGTGGAGACCAATAACTATATCAACTGGCTCTGTACGCTCAGCTCCTCTACTGGTCAATCACTTATCGTGCAACAAAGTGTGGAGAAAATGGAAACACTAAACAGAGATGCGCTTTACCTTTATGCTCGCTGGCTGCGTGAGCAGGCGCCCGCTGCTGTTCGAGCAGAACGAGGACAATTTGCGCAAGATCTTCTCGAAAGATTGCGTACTCGTTATCCTGATATGATGACAGGACAGAATGGAGGAGGACCTTTGCATTAGAGTAGGGTTCAGTTCATTTACCTACTACAGTCTCGATTGTTCAGTACGCCCATCATCTATCAATAGATCCAAAGATTCGCCCACCAACAGACCCGATAAATAACCTCATTCGACCTTCTTGCTCCTCAGCTTCGTTTTTCGACGATCCAACTTTTTCTGAAGCCTCCAACACGATTGCCGTACAACTAGATTGTCATCATTCTGACTTTGAGGACTCAATTCTCTTAAAAGCCTAAGATGATATGCCACCAACTTGTCTATAATTCCCGCCCACTCATCTTGCTTGAAATCCTCAAAGCAACGTTCAACTTTTGGGGAGCAGTCAAATTTATCCAAGTATCACTCCTTCATTTTGAATTCTTAGTTCTGCTTGTTGTCTAAATTGTCTGGTGTCAGATTGCCAAACGAGCTGTGTGCGGTGTTCGTCATAGTCAACAGGCAGAAGTATGGCGCTCAGTAGATCAGGGATCTCCAGGAAAAGCGCCAAAGGAATCTATCTCCAGAACACCAAAACAAGACCTAGACAGCTATCAACTGCAATTAACACCGGCTTATCGAGGGGAGCTGATTAAATACATAGAAAACTTTTACAGCAGAAAGAAACCACGCAACACTTTAGGGTATAAAACCCATGAAGAGGTTGGGAGTTTATATCGTCAGCTTAGTAATAGCTGTAATGTCTCGCAAATCCGGGACAGATCAAAAACAATTGAATTCCTCAATTTTTCTGTTGAAATGGAATCACAAAAGTCAGAACCATAGACAGGAAAACACAACCGATTAGTACATCAAACAAAACTGAATTTTATCGGCGAACTCGTTAGATTCGTGGTTAGCGTATCTAACTCTAAAGTGAGGACTATATTTTGACGCGAACATTTACAGACCGTCAGGGACAACAATGGGCCTACATTCGGAGATCCGACAAACCAAATACCAAATTGGCAATCTTTGTTCATGGCTTCCGAGGAAACTACTTAACAACTTGGGGAAAACTACCTTGGCTTTTCAAGGAAGAAGCAGATTCTAGTGAAATTCTTTCTGACTGGGATTTTGTGTTTCTTGGTTACAGTACAATGCATATCACAACCTATTTAGACATAGCCGAACTCATTGATGCAGAGTGGGAGAAAGCGTGCAGTGGGCACGCACCATATGGAGGGAAATACACCGAACTCGCGCTGTTTGGACATTCCTTGGGGACGCTTGGAATAAGGCAGTTCTTATGCACAACTCATCAGTCTAAAACATTCTTGAGCCGTGTAGTGCTATTCGGTAGTCCCCTTTATGGTTCCCCGCTTGCCATAATTCCAAAATTTTATAGAGTTGCAGCAGCCCTAGAAACTGGAAACGCTCAAATCCGAATGCTACGCAAGTGGACTAATAAAGCATTTGAGCATGATCCCTGGACGTCTGTAAATCTCTTTGTAGGGAGCAAAGATATGGTAGTAGTAGGAAATGATTTTGTTGACTGGGTCGGTGACACTAAGGCCCAGGTGACTAATCATTCACATCTCGATATGCTGAATATAAAGGACTTCAACTGTGCCGCAATTGATCTAATGCTTACAGCCTTAAAGTAGAGGAGTTTGACCGTGCAAAAAACTGGCACCGATAATGAGCAAAGAGAACGTCTTTCGTCAATAAAGGATGGTCCTTGGATTTGCGAAGGGAGGTTCGCACTGGATCAGTTGAATCCAAAAACAGATCTCGCCCCTGTTTCTTCATCTTCTCAAGTCTGTAAACTAGAAGATCTTATCTTGGTTGAGCGCGACAGGTTATTAGATGAAAAACTCCGAATATCGCTCAGAGACCATAGAATCTCGCCAATTACCTTGAACAGTGAATTAAAGCTTCGGGATTCCCTTGATTGGGCTCTCACATATTTTCAGTTACTAGAACTGGCCCTTGCGAGCGGATACATTGAACTAAGTGATGAACATCGCACGGAAATTCGTTCAAGTTTACTGAGTGTGCTTTGGTCTAAAAGCGTGAGAGAGTTTGTCTCTACTTATGGCTATTTCTCAGTTCTTAGCCTATGCGAAAGGGTTGGGATAAAGATAGAAGGACAATTTATTCCCATCCAAAAATCAAAAGATGAAATAGGTTTTGCAACCTTCCTGTGCGCCTATAGAGAATGGATATCAGACAAATCGATTGAAGAATGGCTAGGTTTTCTGGACGATTATAGATTTCGAGGATTCGGGACCAAAGCATTGCTGAGCTTTCTGAACTCCGGTGAGTTACCAACCGGCGGTAACAAAATCATCGAGGAACATGCAAATAAAATCGCTTTCGGTGCATATCACTCCGTCACACTTCTTGCAAATCTATTTTCAAGTATCAATGATGATGACGCCAAGTTTGCATATGGGCTGTTTTTTCTTTACTGGTTAGGAAAACTCTTTGGACAGAACGTACCAGGCGTTGTTGAGAGTGCCCATGATTGGTCCCAAGATTTGGCACAGAAATTTGGAACCTCAGAAATAGATGAGGATGGTTTCGAAACGAACCTATTTCTAATTGACTTGCAGCGTGTACGAGATACTTTCAAATACACCGTAAAGAGACTGGAAATAGTTCGTACGAAATACAACCAAAGTTGTTAGCCAAAACGCTCAAAAACTGGAACCGTCGACAGTCAGACTGCATATTCGCATCGTATTGTGCCGGGTAACTGGCTGCTTTGAAATGCGATTCACCGGCAGGATTCATGCGAATACGCAGCGAATCTAGATTGTGATACCCGGCGACCAAAGCTTTTGGCATCAATGAATTGGGAGAACCTAACAGTGAGTGCGATAATAGGATGGACTGATGAGGTCACCACGCAAAAGTCTATCGTTAGTCAGCTCACCAATATACAATGACAACCAGAAGTGGTCGTCATTCCGAATGCCTCAGTTAATTACCTTTAGAATCAGTTGATTGATAAGAAAGCCAAGGTGGTATGGCCTTATTGCCATCAAAAACTAAAGGACTATATAAGAAACATGGGAATATCACGCCGACCGAGCTCAAAAACGAGAACGACTGTTTCCATTTCCAAGAAACAAGCTGTCACATCTAAAAAAGTCCTAACAAAACCAGTAAAGCCATCAAAACCATCCACAAAAGCCGCATCGAAAAAGGCTTCAGCCTCCGGTGGAGCTCTCAAACCTGCTGGTCTTGAAGGTCCAGTGAGGAGTGCTGCAGAGACATGGGTTTGTCAGAAACAAAGATGCAAATACCAACGCGTAGTGACACAGTTCGATCCAGAAGATCCCCCTTGTTGCGAAATACATCCGTTAGAAACACTTATTCGAAAAAGTACAATTGAAGCAAAGCTGCTGAAAGCAGCGAAACCCATCAACAAAACTATTAACCAAAAGAAAAAGAAGGTAACTCCAAATCAATTAAAGGCCACGGTGACAAAAGTCTTAGCCCGTAAGAAGTCTTAGGGAGCAACGAACGTGCTAGCATCGAAAGAACTGGGTAAATTGGCTTCTGATTATCTCAAGCCACCACCTCTAATACCGAGTCTAATTCCATCGATACTATTCTGGTCCATTCAGTGCACGTGGTTCATTTTCTCTCGTCCAGGATGCTATCCTCTCACTGAATGGAAGTCTTTAACTACGGAAGTACAGATAATCCTAATTGTCGCAGGATTAGGATCAATTTGGATTACATCGATCATTTTCAATACCCTCGAACCCAATATTCTCCGTTTTTTTGAGGGTTACCATGGCCCGGAATGGATTTGGAAACTGATTGGGCAGGGACGAACTAAGCAAGAGGCAAGTTTCGACGCTCTAAAAAAGGAAGTTTCGAATCTTGAACCTAAGATTGTTGAGCCCGCAGGACCACTTTCCGCAGAAGGTCTGAAAGTGCTGAAAGAAAATAGGCTAAAAGAGGTGCAATTTACTCATAAATTATTTTCGTTGTATCCACCAAATAGAGCCGAGCTGTTACCGACCGAGATGGGAAATATTATTCGTGCAGGAGAAGCATATAGCTATCAACGATATGGCATTGATGCAGTCTTGATGTGGTCTCTCCTTTGCGAGGTTCTTCCTGAAAGTTCTCGCAAATCATTGAACGTAGCGCGGCAAAATTTGTCATTTATCCTTTTTCTGTGCACTAGCACCATCGCGCTAATGATACAAAGTTTGCTTGTCCTTTTGCTTGTCCTCTTTCAAAATACTTTGCTTCCAAGTCAATTCACATTTCCAAATACTTTCTTAATTCCGACGTTGTTTTTGTTATTCGGGTCCTATGCCGCCCTTCTGATATTTGCACGCTGCCTGAATTCGCCTGCTCTTATCTATGCGGATGGTATTCGTAGGTCTTTTGATCTTCATCGAAAAAAACTGCTCAAGGCGCTCGGTGTAAGCGAAAGTCCTAAGCCGTGTTCAAAAGATGAACGTAAAATTTGGAAAGAGCTCAACAACTTTGTACTACGTGGATATTTTATGTCGTGATGCAGCTGATCTGCTCCCCAAAAGTTGAGACGTTACAAAGGTGACAACTGCATTTAAAATATCCCTAGATAGGGGAAAAGTAAATGCGCAAGAGTAAACACACAGAAGAGCAGATAGTGGCTATTCTCAAGGAAATTGAGAGTGGTAGCAGCGTTCTAGAGGTGTCTAGGAAACACAACGTACAGGCTCAAACCATCTACCGGTGGAGAGAGAAGTATGGCGGCATGCAGGGCTCCAATGTCTAAAGACTGAATAGTCTGGAAGATGAAAATGCTCGCCTGTGATTGGCGTCAATTAAAATTGGTCTCAACGACAATTAGAATTGCAGGTTGGCAACCTCGCAAATGGTCACCAGTTCAGGATGACGTACTTTTAGTACGTCAGGGTACTTGGCTGGGGATTGTCAAATGACTTGTACGAAAGAACAGATCCGCAAACTCATGAGATATCGCAAGACGTGCTCACTTGAAGTTGCGGCTTCCAAGGCAGGTATGTCGGAAAACACAGCCAGGCAATATTTCAAACGAGGAGGCGAACTGTTGGTCAACAAGGAGCGTGACTACCGCACTAGGCGAGATCCATTTGTGGCTGTCTGGGATCAGCTTCAAGAGATGCTCTCGCGTGACGAGGGGCTTGAGGCGAAGACGCTGATGCAATGGCTTATGGAAAACTACCCTGGTCAATTTCGACAAACTCAACTAAGAACCTTGCAGCGCAGAGTTTGCCAGTGGCGAGTAATGCACGGCTCCGGAAAAGAGATTTTCTTCCCTCAGACAATTCAACCAGGAATCCAGAGCCAAAGCGACTATACGTGGTGCAATGAATTGAACATCACAATTGCTGGTGAACCATTTGAACACATGCTGTTTCATTTTATGCTGCCATATTCACGTTGGGAAACAGCATCAATTGCATTTACAGAAAGCTTTCAGTCTTTGACAGAAGGTTATGCTGCGGCAGTCAAAGAGTTAGGTGGTGTTGCACCTGAACATCGCACTGACAATCTGGCAGCAGCAGTACCAGTTGGTCAGCACAAGTCATTTCAGAAGCGCTGGAAAGACTTCTTAGGGCACTTTAGTGTTAAGCCTACATCAAACAATCCCTATCAGAGCAATGAAAATGGCTCGGTTGAGAAGTCGAATGATCTACTAAAGAGAGCTTTGGATCAACGCCTCCGTTTGAGAGGAAGTCGTGACTTCGCGAGTAGAACAGCTTACGAAGAGTTCATTCAGTCTGTCGTCTATCGGCGCAACAAAGAGCGAAAGCTTCGATTAGCAGAAGAGCTACGTCTGCTCAAAGAGCTACCACGTAGGGACTGGAGCGCACCACAAGAGATATTTGTGAGTGTTCGTCCGTGGAGTACCGTATCGATTTTAAGAAGTCTCTACTCAGTACCTAGCAGGCTTGTGGGGGCCAAGCTTCGAGCCCTGGTCTACGCGGACAAAGTTGAATTGTATTTTGGCAAGAACCTGGTGCAGGAGATGAAACGAGTGAAACCAGGAGAGTTGGCGATCAATTATCGACACCTAATCGGGCACTTACTGCGCAAACCAGGAGCCTTCAAAAACTATCAATATCGAGACGAATTATTTCCAACAGCAGTCTTCAGAAAAGCCTTTGATCAGTTAGAAGCGGCTGGTCACGGTGACAAAGAGTACTTGAAAATCCTCCACACTGCAGCTATGGAGGGAGAGCAGCTAGTAGAGACGGCTCTCACGCTCCTGTTTGAACTTAACTACCTGCCAACAGAAGAAAGGGTAAAAGAGCTTTTGGTGACAAAACAGACCGTACCGGATGTTGCAGTGAACATGCCAGCGCTGTCAATCTATGACGGACTTCTTGGCTGTTCCTTGGAGGGGGCGTCGCGATGACTGACAAAGCAAACCGGCAGGAGCAGCTAGAAAGTATGCTATTGGGCTTTCATCTTCAAGCGTTCAAGAAGCACTATCTATCTTACGCGCGCAAGTCTGAACTAGAAAAACTTGACCACGTGGCATACCTCTACGAACTCAGCAAGACAGAACAGGAGGATCGTTACAACCGCAGAACAGAACGCTTACTACGAGAAGCGAAACTGCCGACAGGAAAGCGGTTGGAGAATTTTGATATGAGTCATGTGCCTGGGCTCTCACCAAGTCGAATCAGCGAACTTGCGACCGGCAACTGTCTTGACCAGTGCGAGAACGTTCTTATTTTCGGCAATCCAGGCACAGGAAAGTCGCACCTAGCAGCTTCACTTGCTCGCGAATGGTGCTTGAGAGGGCGAACTAATTATTTCACCACTGCGGCTTCGCTCGTTCAAGAACTATTAAAGGCAAAACGCGATTTAAAGCTAAACGCTGTTCTAAAGAAGCTAGATCGATTTGAAGCACTGATCATTGATGACCTATCTTATATTCCGCAAGAACGAGAAGAGACCGATGTTCTGTTCGTATTACTGGCCGAGCGCTACGAACGCAGGAGTGTAGTAATTACCAGCAACTTGCCTTTCTCAAAATGGGACACAATCTTCAAAGACCCAATTACAGCGATGGCTGCAATTGATCGCCTTGTCCACCATGCAACTATTCTTGAGTTAAACGGTGAAAGCTTCAGAGCCTCAGCTGCCTCAAGAAAAAAGGCTGCTTCCAAGAAAGAGGAAAAACAGATCTAAAAAAACGCAATTCTAATTGTCGTTGACACGCAATTTAATTTGACGCCAATCACTAGAAAGGTTCATCAAATGGAGGCAAAAGTGAGTCTTACTGCGCGCAAGGAGCTTTTAGAGCGGATTCGGTCCAAGTATCAGAGTGCTACATGGAGCGAAAAGAGTCA
>Ga0075163_10003858_pt1 | contig 20098 bp, 11 predicted proteins | sample JI1023141ADNA_FD_71478 | JGI IMG/M metagenome (GOLD analysis project Ga0075163, IMG submission 71478) | Wastewater effluent complex algal communities from Wisconsin, to seasonally profile nutrient transformation and Carbon sequestration -... | ecosystem: Engineered > WWTP > Effluent > Algae... | reverse complement strand
GCATGGCGCTATCCAAATCCCCACTCGGGTGATCAGGTGCTCGATGTGCTAGCCAGCGAGGTGGACCTCACCTACGACTACTCGCTCGACTCTCGCGATCTCAATGGCCTCGCGCCGAATCAGACCTCGCAATATCGCACGACCATGAGCTTTTGGTTTTGTCCCACCGACTCGGACGACGGCTTCGCGGACAATGTCTTCAGCTTGAGCCTTCGGGATGAGACGGGTCAATCACTACTCGAGTTTGGCTATACAGGTGACAACACACTTCAATATCGGGTGGGCAACAGCTCCCTCTGGCAGACCACAGCCGTGAATGTGGGCACCCATGGTTGGTCGCAGGCGACGATGACAGTCGATGCGTTCGCGAACACAGCCAGCTTCTCCGCCATTGCCTGGGACGATGGAAATGGAAGCCTCACCGCTCATGACTTCATCACCGATGTCGCCCTCGGCGTGGATGCGGCCTCCCTTGAAACACTGCGCTGGAATACGGAAGGCGGCATCCTGGACGCTGGTGTCGGAGCGGTGGCATACAAGAACACCTTTGACGATTTCCAGTTCAACGCCGTGCTCGTCCCAGAGCCGGGCAGCGCGTGGTTGGTCGGCTTGGCTGGGCTTCTGGCCCTGCGCCGCCGCCGAAAACAATCGCGGTGAAGCAAGTGTGGCTTACTCCAGCTTCCAGAGCTTTCCGTCGCTGCGAACGTACACTGCGCCGTTCGAGATAGCGGGGGTGCAAAGGATTGTCTCCTTCAATTCCACCGTGCTCACGATTGAACCTTCCTTCGTCGTCGTGTCCACCACCTGGAAGTCTCCGCGCTCACCGGCGATGTAGATGTATTGGCCTGCCGCGACGGGCGAGCCACTGAAGGGCCCCTTCAAGCGGAGCTTCCACACTTCATCGCCATTCTTCGCGCTGGCACGGATGAGAACACCAGCACCGTTAACTGCGTAGATAGCGCCTCCGATCACCAGCGGGCTTGCCGTGCCGGGATTCAGCTTCTCATTGCGCCAGAGCTGGCTAATCGAATTGCCGTCAGGCTGCAGAGCCGTGATTCCGTGGCTCACCGCGTAGATCACACCGTCGTTGAATGTGCTTGATGGGATCGTGCTCGCGCCGTCCGCGTAGTTCCAAACTTCCTTGCCCGTGTTTGGGTCGATGCCGAGGATGCCTTTGCTCGATTGCAGCGTGACGAGTTGCTTCCCGCCCGCCTTGACGTGTAGCGCCGTGGTCCAGTTAGCGGCCTTTGGCCGGTCGATCTTCCATTTGTTCACGCCCGTCGCCGTGTCGATGCCGGCGGCAAAGGACTCGCTGTCATTCTCACTCTGCACCACCAGTGTGCCGTCAATCACCGACAAGCTCTGCGCCATGCCGAGGCTGTTGCTCGCATTCGAGTAATCGTAAGTCAGTCCGCGTAGCCACTGAAGATTGCCATCGAGATCGAAGGCAAAGAGATCGTTCGATGAATAATGGGCGAAGACCAGCTTTCCATCGCTGCAAGGCGTCGGCGCGGCCACACAGGTCTTTGACTGCGTCATCGTGCGGCCCGTCGCGCGCAGCACGCGCTCCCAGACCGTCTTGCCCGTTTTCGCATCGAAGCAAAACACATGCAGGCTCTGCTGCTCGGGACCGCTTGCGCAGGTGACGAACACCTTGTCGCCCACCACGATCGGACTCGACAGCCCGCGACCCGGCAAATCAGCCGTCCACGCCACTTTTACCTGCGGTCCCGGTGCTTTCGAATCGGCGGAAATGCCTGCGCCGTTTGGGCCGCGAAATTGAAGCCAATCGGCGGCCAATGCCGAACTAAAAATGCCGAGCGCCGAAATGCCAGCGACGAGCAGCGTGAGAGGGCGAAATAGGGAAGGGGTCATGTGTTTTGAGTCTTGCGATTTCAATTCGTCATTCTGTATTCCTCATTTCGCCTCCGCGATCGCCGTCCCTGTGGCGTCGCAGATTCGCATCTGGAACTGCCACTCCACCGTCCAGTTCTCGGTCTGCTCGTTCTGGCAGCATTTCACGAGAATCTTGTTCGCGCCCTTCTTCAGCCGGACCGGCAGCTTGTATTGGTCCAGCTTCATGCCGCGATGGTATTCATCGCGGGCAAAGACCAGCTCGCCATTCAGCCACACCTTCCAGCCGTTCTTGCAGCCGATGCGGATCTCCGCGTCGAGCGCTTCGGTGGAGTTGAACTCGGTGTAGGCGTAACCCGTCACCTCCTTGAGCATCGTGAAGGGCTTGTTGAAGTCGATCATCCCGTAGTCGTCCTTGCTCTCAAAGGGTGCCCACTTCGCGTCGCTGCCTTTGCCCGGATAGCTCGCCTTCAGATTGATCTCCTTCTCGGGCGGGAACACTTCATCGAAGCCCTTGCGTTCCACATTTGTGAAGGGCGCGATGACCTGCCAATTCATCAGGAAACCGAAGTGCTTCGGCAGATCCACCGTGCGACCCAGCTCGCGCAGCTTCTTCGCGATGCTCTTGATCTGATCTTCGTCACGCGCAGCGACGAGCGCTTTTTGATACGTGTCACCTGCAACGTCTTTCTTCCCCGCCGACAGCGCCGCCTCGCCTTCCTCCAGCAGCTTCGTCACCGGATAGCGCCGCAGCTCCGAGCTAGGGTCCGCCAGCAGATTCATCACGAGATTCTCCGACATCTCGGGCTTGCTCTGCCGGATCAAATCAAACGCCAGCACACGAGGCGCCGCTGCATTCTTCGTGTCCTGCAAAAAGGCCACGAGGCTGTCGATCGAGATCCCATTGCCCATCACCGCTTTCTCCGCCACCACGCCAGCAGCCGTGCGCAGCCAGTTTTCGGCTAGCGGATTCGCGCCATTCATCCCCGCGAGTATCTGCGTCAGCGTCGCCGCATCACTCTTGGCTATTTCCTTCCACGCCTCCGTCGCCTCCGCGTTCCCTTTCCCTTCCCGATCCACCGCACGCAGTTTCTCGATTGATGAGGACAAGTCAGCTCGCAGCACAGAAGCGGAGCCAAGAAGAATGAGCGGGAGCAGGAAGCGGAGTTTCATGATGAGTGGCGACGATGATTTCACAGCTAACACGTTTCGCCAATCATCCTTTTTGCCACGGACTCAGGAAAGACGGACATCGCGCCGCAAGAGCGCGAGCCTTCACTCGATGGGAATGCAGATCTCCATCTCTGACTGCTCGGATTCGGGATCAAACTTCTCACCATAGATCTCGATCTCAGGTCCATTGCGGTAGCGCTGGCCCGACTGCGGAAACCAGGAGCCGTAGATGTAGTTCATCGTCTCGCCGATGCGGCCGATCACTCCCTTGTGGACAAACACCGCGTAGCGACCCTCCAGGATCTCGTAGCCCGTCATGCCCTCCGGCACATCGGCCAGCGATGGCACCTCCGAGCACGCGAGATAGCGGCACATTCCAGTCTCCCCATCATCGCAGAAAACACAGCCGAGATTCGCATCGCCCTTCGCGTCTTTGATCTCGCACATTCGCCCACAGAAGTCCTGCCAGAGTTGAGGAATGACGATGTGATTGTTCCGCTGCGGAGACAGAACGGAGATGAACGGACGCTCGAGTCCGACGACGAATCTTGATGGCAGGGTTTGGATCGTGGGTGTCATGGTGATGCCTTGGTAGAGGTGCTTGATGTATTCAGCAGTGATGTCGGGGATGGCCTGAAGCATGAGGACACGCGCGCCATCCTTCCGGCAGACGCCCGGCGTCACGCCAAACATCGCTTTGAAGGCCCGCGTGAATGCCTCTTGCGATTCAAAGCCGCTGTCGAGAGCGATGTCGAGGATCTCGCGCTTCGAATTCCTCAGCGCATCCACCGCCACGGACAGCCTGCGCCGCCTCACGTAATCCATCAGCGGCTGCCGCAGCGTCGCGCTGAAGATGCGCTGGAAATGCCACGGAGATATCCCCGCATCCCGCGCGATTACACCGGGATTCAGATCATCCGACAGGTGATCCTCGATGAATCGCAGCGCCTTTCAAATCTGTCTGATGTGCCCGGTCATGAAAACGACGGCCCATCGTGGAACAGCGCTCGCGTGCTGTCTTGATCGTTTGTGCGGAAAAGTTCATCAGGGCGTCTTCGATCACACAGTCTCTGTCGAAAGTTTTCGCTCTTGAATGTCTGCCACGAAGCCAGATCAGCGCACATTCACTCCAGCAGCCTGTGCCCACTGCGCGGCGGAGGTGGGATCGCTGAGCTTCCACTGATCGTAGAGTTTGGCAGCTACCACGGTTTTGTCTGTGGGGGTGCGGAACGGCAGGCTGTCGATCCATCGCGCTCCGTCAGCGGGAAGGGCACCTTGCTTGCTCACCCAGCCCGCAGCGTTTTGGTTCACGGCCTGCCAGAGCAGATCCTGATTGGCTGACCGACCTGGGCCGATGTCACGATACTGCGGGAGCGCTGTGAGCCTGTTGATGATGTCGATGGTGACGGGCGTGCTCTGTGGGTAGTTCGGCATGGCGCTCTTGATGAGGGCGGCCGCGAGATCGGGGTCGAGCTGCTTCATGATGGAGGAGATGGCGCGCTGGTAGTTTTCACGGGTGAGCTGCGGCAAGGTGGATGGCAACGCGGCATCGAAGTCCGCAGGTGACTCGATGGTGTTGAGCCATTGCGTGAGCGTCTCCTGATCGATGCGCACCCAGTCTTTTGCGAGATTCGTGATGGCGTAGGTGCGCTCCTCTCCGTCGAGCTTGCTGATGAGCGGCAGCAATGCCCCGGGCCGCTGGTGAGTGCCCACGATGCCGCTGAGGGATTCCGCCACGCATCGCGCGAGCAGTTCTTCGTCGTTGATCCGTGACATGAAGGTGATCGTCTCGTCTGGCGCTGCCTTGCTGAACTGCTCCACCAGCTCGGGCACGAAGGCATTGAGCTCCTGCCCTTGGAGGTGCGACATCGCCCAGTTGAGTCCTTCGGTGGCTCTGCCTATCGGCCAGAGATTGGCGAGCTGCCAAAGGCCGTTCTGTCTGGCTTTGGCATCGGCCGTCATCGTCAATACGCGAGAGACTTCAGTGAGCGGATCACTCTGGGCGCGCAGCACGCTCAACACCTGCTCGCGATTGACGCCTTCAGGCAGTGTGGAGGCAATGCTCTGCGCGGTGATCTCCGGATTCTTCTCGAAGATCTGACGATAGATCGACATCGCCATGAGGTTCGTCGAACCTTCAAACATGCTGAGCCAGGCGAGCGCCTCCTCAGGATGCTGCGCTGCGAGCTCCGTCACGATGGCGACCTCCAGCACATTGGGATGTATGAGGCGACCGGCGACGACCTGGGGCGAGACTTCGATGCCCATGTGCTCTCGCAATTCAGCCACGATCCGTGTCGGGTCCTTGGAAGCGAACAATCGAAGCACGAAGGCCTTGAAGTCTTCCCTCCTCTTCAAAGCCGACAGTTTGCCGAGCAATTCGGGAGACGGTCCCTTGATGCTGCGCGGCGAGGCAGAGGCAGCCGACGATTTCGCGGTGTCACTTGGCTGACCGACCGAAGGCCGAGTTACACTGACGAGAGCTGCGGAGGTTGACTTGCCGGCCGAGGGCACGCTTTCCACACTTTGAGAGGGCAGCACGTCGGACGCGCGAGTGGTTGAGGGACTCGGAAGAGAACCACGCGAGGCGAGATGATTGCCGAGAGCGCCGACCACGACCACGAGCACGGCGGCAGCGGAGATGAGGTTGCCAGTGGGTGTCATAATAGCGGTGATGAGGGTTTGAGTTAGACCGACTTTGAAAGTGGCTGCGCCCACGCCCGTGAGCGCGAGCTTGCCCAGATTGCTGACGAGAGTCGCAGGCGCGGCCTGCACTCCATGCGCCGACATGAGCGCCGCGAGTCCGGTGCCACAGATCACGCCGTGGCTTCTCAGTCTTTGGCGGAGTGCAGCGATGCCTTGATCGAGCACCCTCGAGACCTTCGACTGGCTCAGGTCCATCGCGTTGGCGATCTCCTGCTGCGTCTGGCCTCTGAAGTATCGCGCGATGAGCACGGCTCTCACCTCCGATGGCAGCTCGTCCATGGCTTTGTCGAGCAGCGGCTCCAGCTCGCTCCACGTGGCTTCATCACCTGCCTGCTGCATGTGCTCCGCAGCCGCGCCTTCGTAGCGTCTGCGACGGGATTCCCCACGGACTCGATCACGGGCCTTCTGCCATGCCACATGGTGCAGCCACGCACCGACAGACTGAATGGCCGCCCCACTGCTGCGAGCCAACGCGAGGAAGGTCTCCTGCGCGATGTCCTGAGCCAGCACCGAATCCCGAGAGACGCGCACGGCCGTGGCGTGAACCATTCCCGCGTAGGCGCGCACCAACGACTGAAAAGCCTCGGCATCGCCTTGGCCATGGTAGCGGGATAGCAATTGAAGATCGGTTTCCATTGGAGTGCGTCATCAGATTCCACACCTGTGACCACTCTCATGCCGCCGACCGCTGCGCTTTTATGCAAAAAATCTTTCTCACTCTCGCGAAACCCTCATCGGTTTCCGCTTCGGTTTCCTCCCGCAAACGACAGCGGCCGTTTATCCAAACCTGTCAAGCCACTCAATCATCGGCAGACGCAGATACGTTGTTTGACGTTCCGCATTCCCGGTGCGTAACTCTCGCCGCAGCCGAAGTCATCACTCCTTCCTGAGCGGTGGCGCGGGGGACCCAACATCCCGGGTCGCAAGATCCGGGACGGGGCGCACGAGGGCGGGTAACCGTCCGAGGGGCCACTTCCAAGGCCTAGCCCGACAGCTAACCTCGCAGGCGACATTGGGAGGGCGATCCTCTGCCCGTCGCGAGTGCGGCGGGGGCACGGTCTCCCCGGACAAACACACCATCGGGGCAGGGAAACCAGCTCCGGCGGTCAAGAGAGAGACCACATCCATGAACTGCAAAGAATGCGAAAGCTCCATGAAGGAGGGCTTTGTGAATCAATCCGTCTGGTATTCGCCGATGCCCAAAGAGCCGCCGGTGAAACGGTGGGCCACCGTGCTGAAGTTCTTCAGCTTTGGCGCGCGCGACATCCGCTTCGTCCACGCTTGGCGCTGCCCGAAATGCAAACGGCTGGAGCTGACCGCTGACTCATCGATCCGACCGACTGCGGTGACTCCAGTCACAGGTGTCTTAACCACCTTTGGCATTCCGCACTCCTCCATAACTTCACCTCTCCTTCCATGAACACTCCTCTTCCTCAAACCTTCTCCGCCCCGTGGGGCAAGATGCTGAAAGGCACCTCCCTTTTCATCGCGCTTGTCTTTGCAGCGATGCTTCTCGCCGACTGGCATTTTCTGCGCGGCCCCAAGATGCCGCCACTCATGTGGCCAGTCTCGGCCTTTGGAATCCTCGCCGTGATGCTGGGCGCGCTGCCATTCGTGGTGCGCAGCTACACGGTCACCGCAGAAGGGATTCTCATCCGCCGACTCTGGTGGAACACCGCACTTCCGCTCGCTGACATCCTCTCCGCCGAGGTCATGCCGAGTGTGATGAGCAAAAGCGAACGCACATTCGGCAATGGCGGCATGTTCTCCTTCACCGGCTTCTACTGGAACAAAAGGCTCGGCAACTACAAGGCCTACGTGAACGACCTCAATCGCACCGTCGTCGTGCGCACGAAGAAGCGCACCGCCGTGCTCTCACCTGACGACCCGCAGGCATTTGTCGATGCCGTGAACGCGCTCGTCACTCCGCCGTAGGAGCGTTTGGTGGGGTGCTTGCTCCTGCAAGCGCCGCCGAAGTCTCCGAGGCTTCAATGTTATCTCACGCACTCTCACCTCATCCACCACACACGGCGGACTGAGGACAGTCCGCCCTACCATCGCGCCTCGTCGCGCAAATCCAAAATTCCAAACTTTCACCTTTTCCCCCATTCCATGAAAACCATCATCCAACTCTCTCTTCAATATTGGTACATCACCCTTCCCATTCTCGCGTTCTGCGCGCTCTACTTTATCTCCTGCGTTTACATTCCCGAGAACAAGATCGGCATCGTCATCAAGCGGTTCGCCATGAAAAACCTCCCGCCGGGCGAGATCATCGCTCTTAATGGCGAGGCAGGCTACCAGGCCGAGACGTTGCCTCCGGGTCTGCACTTTGGTTTGTGGATCTGGCAGTTCGCCGTTGAGCGCGTGCCACTGGTGCGCGTGCCGCAGGGCGAGCTGGCGCTCGTGGTCACACACGCGGGCGCTTCCATTCCGCCGAGCCGGATTCTCGGTCGCATTGTCGAGTGCGAGCACTTCCAGGACGCCGGCGCGTTCTTGAAGAACGGCGGTGAAAAAGGCCGCCAGCTTGGCGTGCTGACCGCTGGGTCGTATCGCATCAATCCAGCGCTCTTCACCGTCATCACGTCGGAGAATTCGCAGGAGCACGGCATCGACCCGGCGCACATGCAAATCCTCGCCGTTGAATCGGATCGCGTCGGCATCGTCGTCACGCTGGATGGTGTGCCCATCGAGCAAGGTGAGATCGCCGGCCCTGTTGTCGCCAACCACAACAACTTCCAGGACGCGCAGGCGTTTCTCGACGCTGGTGGTCGCCGTGGCTTGCAGGAGCAAATTCTGCTGAGCGGCCAGTGGAACGTGAACCCGTGGTTCGCGCATGTCGAGCAGGTGCCGATGGTCGAGATTCCCATCGGTCATGTCGGCGTGGTCATCTCGTATGTCGGCCAGGCGCACATCGACGTCAGCGGCGTTGATTTCAAACACGGCGACCTTGTCGATCTTGGTCACAAAGGCGTGTGGGTCACGCCGCTGCTGCCGGGCAAGCATCCGATCAACACGCGCATCATGCGTGTCGAACTCGTACCCACGACCAACATCGTGCTCAACTGGGCCAACCGCACGGAGTCGCACCACTTCGATGAGAAGCTCAGTTCCATTACCGTGCGCTCGCGGGATGGTTTCGCATTCAACCTCGATGTCTCCCAGATCATCCACATCGGCGCAAACATGGCACCCAAGGTCATCAGCCGCGCGGGATCGTTGCAAAATCTCATCGATCATGTGTTGCAGCCCATCGTCGGCAATTACTTCCGCAACTCCGCGCAGGACTACACCGTGCTTGATTTCCTCAGCGCACGCAGCCAGCGCCAGAGCGAGGCCGCCGAGCACATCCGCGTCGCCTTGCGCGAGTATGACGTCGAAGGCATCGACACGCTCATCGGCGACATCACGCCGCCCGAGACGCTCATGAAGACGCAGACCGACCGCAAGCTCGCCGAGGAGCAGCGAGCGACCTACGAGATGCAGGAGGCCGCCGAAAAGCAGCGCCAGCAGCTCGTGCGCCAGACCTCGCTCGCCGACATCCAGAACGACGTCGTCAAGGCTGAGCAAGGCGTGAACATCGCCGAACTCCACGCCTCATCTGCCGTGAAGAAATCCGAAGGTGAAGCCGCCTCCACGCGACTGCGTGCCGCCGGTGAAGCCGATGCCATCCGCGCCACTGGTCAGGCGCGCGCCGAAGCCTACCGCGTCGGCGTCGAGTCCATCGGCTCTGACAGCTACGCGCTCATCCAGCTCTTCCAGATCATTGCCGACAAGAACCTCCGCGTCGTCCCCGACGTGCTCGTCAGCGGTGCAAACGGCAGCGCCAGCATGATGGACGCCCTCATGGCGATGATGGCCCGCCAGCAGGCGACGAAGGCGATTGGCGCGTGAGCACGCAGCCGCTGAAACGTAGGCCGGGTGTGGCGTAAGCCCGCCCGGCCTCATTTGTGTCGTATGTTGCAAACGCTGGTCGAGCATAGCCCGCCACATGAAGCGCTAGTGTGTCGCAGACCACTCACCTGATTTTTCTTCGGCGCACGTTAAGCACCAAAGTGGCGAGTAGTCTTCGACATACTCGCGCTCCACGACTGCAACGTTCCAGTCAAATCACACCGCTGGCATCGGATCGAGTTCCTCTTTGGCGGGCTCCGCCACTGCTGGCACGGCGGGACCGGCCATCTGCCTCAGTCGCATGGCGACGGTCTCGACGAGATCGGTCTGACCACGCGGAAAACGCAGCACGACTATTTTCCCTGTCGATTCGATGATCAGGTTCTCGCTGAGAAAACGTGAATCGACCTCAATGCTGGAGTCAGCGAGCGGCACCTCGAACATCTTGTCACGCAGCCCACCCTTCACGGCGAGCAGTAGCGTCTTGCTTTGATTCTTCGCCACGAGCACTGCCTGAAAATTGCCCTTCAATCCTCGCCAGCCTTTGCACTTGCCCGTGATGCAGGAGGCCGTCCATGCGACTTCGTGCTCGGAAGTGTCCGCCTGCGTCGCGAGCAGCGCGAGGAGATCGCCATCCACGGCCTTGCTCAGCTCCACGGGCTGGGACAGCGATTCCCGTCGTCCGGGCATTCGCAGCTTGTTCCAGATCAGCCAGAGCGAGGTGCGGATGATGCGGAAGAGGCGTGGGAAAATCATCCAAATGATGACGATGATGCCAGCGAAGACCCCGAGCGCGATCACAGGCTTCATCAGCACGAAGATGGAACCCGCCGCGACGGCGATGTTCTCCGTGAGGCTCATGGCCACGTTCGAGAACGGCTCGGGCGAGTGGTTGATCATCAGTCGCGTACCCGCCTTGGCGCTGTGTGTGGTGAGAGCCGCACTCCCCGCGACGAGGCCCGCCGTCACTTGCATCCAGGTGTCCATCTGCCCGAGCGCTTGCAAGGCGACCAACGTGCCGCCGACGGGCCGGATGATCGTATGCACGCTGTCCCAAAGCGAATCCACCCACGGGATCTTGTCGGCGAAGAACTCCATCACGAAGAGAACGCCCGCGACCGTGAGCACCACCGGATGGCCGAACACTTCAAGATGCTGGTACTTGTCCGCGAGATGCAGCCAGTCAAAGCGCACCAGCACGCCGGTCAGCAGCACGGTGAGATAGAGGTTCACGCCCGCCAATGAGGCAAGACCGAGCGCGACGCCGAGTTGTTCGAGATGGTTCATGGTTGTGTTTTATCACGTTCCCAGACACCGCGCCATGCGAAGTGTTGGGATGAAATGATCACGCGCTGCGCGTGCATCACCGTGCGTGCTTCAGGATGTTACGATGGTAGATCTCGGCCTCCTTCTTGTGCAGCCAGAGGCTAAACCAAAAAGTGGCTGTGGCGGCGATGATGGTAAGAATGAGCAGGGCCCGTCCCTTGCCCGCCATGCCGAGGATGAGCGCGATGCCGCTGATCAGACACATCGCGTAATACGCCCATGCGCCGCTCGTGCGCCGCTTCGTCTGCTCGCGGATCAGCGGCGCATAGGATGGGTCATGCATGGCGATGACGCGTGCTTCCGCTTTCTCGCGCAGTTCCACATACGGCCACACGCTTCCCGATGACACGCAGATGAGCAGCAGCGCCAGCAGCCGCGACTTGCCCTCGCGGAAGACGAGAGATCCGCAAAGGAAGATCAAGCCCGCGCCGATGCCGAAGAGTGGCAGCGACTCCAGCAGCAGATGCGCGTACTCGGGATCACGAACACTCTGCCAGAGATTGATGATTTCCTGCCACATGGCCGTTGCTCAAAACAACTCCTGCTGGCTGCGCACGGGCGGCGGCAGGCCCAGCTTTTTGTAGGCCGCAGCCATTGCCACGCGACCACGCGGCGTGCGCTTCAGGTAGCCCTGCATCACGAGATAGGGCTCGTGGACATCTTCCAGCGTCGAGGCGTCTTCACCCACGGCGACAGCCACGGAGTTCAGACCCACGGGACCGCCGTCAAATTTCGTCACCACGGCTTCGAGGATGCGCTTGTCCATCTCGTCGAGGCCGCTCTCGTCGATGTCGCGCATCGTCAGCGCCTGGCAGGCGACTTCTTCGGAGACGATGTTCTGCGCCTTCACCTGCGCATAGTCGCGCACCCAGCGTAGGAGGTGATTTGCCACGCGCGGCGTGCCACGTGACCGGCGCGCGATCTCCAGCGCGCCAGCGGGCTGCATCTCCACATTCATCAGCCGCGACGAGCGCATGAGGATGTGCTGGATCTCGTCCGTCGTATAGTAGTCCAGCCGGTTCGGAATGCCGAAACGCGACCGCATCGGAGCGGTGAGCATCCCCGCACGAGTCGTCGCGCCCACGAGCGTGAACGGCGGCAGGTCGATGCGGATCGTGCGCGCCTTCGGTCCCTGGTCGATGATGATGTCCAGTCGGAAGTCCTCGATGGCCGGATACAGATACTCCTCGATGCTCGGATGCAGCCGGTGGATCTCGTCGATGAAGAGGATGTCGCGATCCTGCAGGTTCGTCAGGATGCCCGCCAGATCACCCGCGCGCTCGATTTGCGGCCCGCTCGTCGTTTGCAATCGCGACCCGACCGCCGTGGCGATCAGATTGGCCAGCGTCGTCTTCCCCAGCCCCGGCGGACCGCAGAGCAGCACATGGTCCAGCGGCTCCGACCGCTGCTTCGCCGCCTCGATCATCACGAGAAGCTGCTCCTTCACCTTGGTCTGACCGTGAAACTCCGAGAAGTCCGCAGGCCGCAGGGCGAGATCGAAGGGTGAGTCGGGCGTGTTGAGTGTCTCCGTGTTCAAAGCAAGAGCGCCCACCGTACATGCGCCCGCACACATTTCCACCATCGGAAAACGTACATCCTTGCAGCAAGGGTCTGCGACCCGTCCGCAGTCCGAAACGAGCGCCATCGTTCGGTGCAACCAGCAAGAACTCCGTTGCGAGTCACCGACTCGCGTTCCCAGGGACGGCGTGCTTGCTGGGAGCGCGGGCCTGCGACCCGCTCGGATGTGCTTGGAGTCTTGATTTCACCCCGAGCCGCTCCAACCACGGCGTCCTGACTTCCGAAACACAGCAATGAGATACGCGATCTCGTCATCCACATCGTCGGGATTCTCCGCTGTCTGCGCGACTTCTTTGCGGCAGCCTGACCCACATAGCTGATCGCCCCTCACTTCCCAGCCACAGCCTTCCCGGTCCCTGAGGGCAGCGTGATGACACGCTGCGTGGCGCTGAGGCCGAACTTGTCGGGTTGATACATGGCCTCTATGCGTGCGGGTGGCGCGACGGTGTCGCCTTCGGCGATGACTCGTGCGAGATAGTTGAGCGCGAACTTGCCCTTGCCCGGTGCATAGTCCGTGAAGAACAAGGCGCGATCGCCTCGGATCTCGCGATGGTCGCAGAACCAGGGCTCGCCAACTTCCTCGGCACGCTTGCTGTCCTTCCCGCCCTGGGTTTCGAACTCCGGATTCACTGCCTCGAACACGGCAGGCAGCGCGTCATTGATGGCGAGGTAGCGATCACCGCCGCCGATCTCGATCTCTAGGTTCACCAGCACCATGTCGCCGACACGCAGGTCCTCGATCGAGCGCACCGAACCGTCGGGCATCAACTTCGAGTAAGTACGCTTGATGCCATAGCCGGCGTTCTGTCCGTCAAACTGCTTCATCGGCGGCCATGCCTTGGCCTCGATGCGGGCAAAGGCGGTGCGGCCTTCGGGGATCGACATCGTGAGCGGCTTGGCGGCGAGATTGGCGTTGAGCGCAAAGTTCGTCTTGGCAGACGAATTGAGCGTCGGGAGATTCAGCGGCACGTCCTGCGCATCCCAAAGCGCGCGAATGGCGAGAGGCTCGCTGGTCGTCTTCATGCTGCGCTCGTAGGCGGCGAGCGATTGCAGCGTCCAGGCGTTCGTGATCGTATTGCCCCACTCACCACGGCCATTGCGCGATTGGAGGATCGACGTGGCGAGGGCATCGGCGTCCGATTTCAATCCGAGGTGAGTGTAGGCAATGAGGCGCAGGGCCTTGTTCAACTGATTGCCCCACCAATGCGTCCACACCGGTGCTGGCACAGGCCGCGGCACAGGTTTCGCAGCGGGTTTGGAGGCTGCCTTCTTGCCTTTCGCTTTCGCAGACGCAGGTACGGCCTTCTTCACTTCAACCACGGGCTTCGGTTTCCATCCGAGCAGATCCTTCACCTGTTGCTCCGGCGCGTCGTGGATGAGCATCGCAAGGCAAAGATAGAGTTTCGCGACCTCGGGCAGAGTGTCGCGCTTTCCATAAAGCAGGTTCTCATACGCCGGCTCGGCCTTGCCGCCTTTGGCCAGCGTGTAGAGCGCCATCGCGGCATGAGTCAGCGTGTAGGGGTCTTTTTCGGTTTCGAGATTGCGCAGCGACTTCGAGAGGCAGTCGAGCATCGCACTGATGATGTCAGGCGGCACAGCGGCACCGGCATCGCGGGCCTTCAGCAAAACGTAGCCGCCGTAAGCCGTGCCCCATGGGCTCGATTCCTGACCACCGGGCCAGTAGGCTAAGCCACCATCGTCGGTCGTCATTTGTAGCAGCCGGTTTGCACCCGCTTGCACGGCGGCCTTTGATTTCTCGCGCGACAAGTGCTCGGGAAACAAGTCGTTGTAGCCGCCGAGCGCGAGCCAGGGCATCGTCGCCGATGAAGTCTGCTCCACGCAGCCATACGGATACTGCAAAACGTAACCGAGAGCATCGCGCACCTCGGAGAGCCGCGACGTGCTCACGCCGACCTCGACCGACCCTTCGCCTTCGAGAAGCTGCGGGCTTACGTCCTTGAGCAGATTGTCGATCGGCGTTTTTGCATCCAGCCGCACATAGCGCACCTCGCGGAACTCGGGCATCGGGTGATTCACTTCAAACACGGATTCCGTGCCGTCGGACAAAGCGGGCGCGCCATCCGGCCATTTCACCGTGCGCGCGGTCCAGGTCCATTTCGTCGTGCCGAGCTTGTTGAACTTCACCGGAAACATCGTCGATGCAGTCGCGCCGGCCTTGAGGGTGAGCGTGCGCTTCTGCGATCTGCCATCGCCACCCTTCGGCACGCTCAGGGCGACAGGCACAAAAGGACGCACTTCCTCGATGAAGGACGATTTGTCATCGAGCTTCAGTTCGATCTCCACATCGCCGGAGAACTTCGTTGTGTTGTGAACCACGGCCTTCACCAGCACCTCGTCGGCTAGGCGAGCAAAGCGCGGCACGACAGGCTCGATCATGAGCGGCTTGTTAATGATGACCTTTGATTCGGCGCTGCCAAACTTGTCCGTGCCCGCGGCGGCGACGGCCATGATACGGTAGCGCGTGAGATTGCCGGGCGCGGTGAACGATGCCGTCACCTTGCCTTCCGCGTCGCTCGTTGCCGATGCGAGCCAAAGCGGTGTGGTCACAAAGTTCTTCCGCATCTCGATGTTCGGATTCTCCTCTTCGCCGCCACCGCCGACGAGAAAGCCCTTATTGCCACGCTGACGCTCACTCGCGTCTTCGGGCAGGATGCCATCAAGCGAGGTCCAGTTCTTTACTGCAAGCGCAAAGGCCGCATTGAAGAATGATGCCGGATCGGGTGTCTCGTAACCCATGAGGCTCAACACGCCTTCATCGACGGCGTAGAGCGTCACATCACTTCCGGCGACGGGCTTGTCCTTGTCGTCCTTGATGATGCCCGACACGACCACAGGCTCTCCGGGTTTCACCTCGTCGCGATCCGGCTTTACGTCGATGACGAGATCCCGCGCAGTCGAGTTCACCGTCAGCTCGCAGTAGCCCACGCGATACTCCGGCATCTTGTGCTGCTTCGGACTCGCATCAGCACCACGCACCACGATGACGGACACAAATACATTCGGCGACTCGGCATCCTGCACGGGCACCTTGATGACCGGATTGTCGGGCGAAATCTGCGTGGTGAACTGTTTGTGAAAACGGTTCCGCTCCACTGTGACGAGCGCCAAACCGGCGATCGGCGTCTTCACCACGATGGTCGCCTCTTCTCCGGGATTCAGTTCGCTCTTGTCGGGCTGGATTTTCATCACCGAGCCGTCTTCCAGCGCCCACGGGAATTCGCCGCCACCGATGACATAGACCGGCATCCGGCTCAGCAACTTCTTGCCGTGCGAGTCGATTGACTCTGCCGTGACAAAGTAAGCGCCGCCCTTCGCTGGCTTGAAGGTGATCGTCGCGGATGGAGCCTGCCCTGCCGCAGCAGGCTTGAGCTGCGTGGGCTGGTGATACTCCTCCTGCAGAACAACCTGATCCTTCGTCGTCGATCCACCACCGGCCGTGGCAATCTTGATCGTATGGTAGCTCTGCCGCTCGATTTTCACATCGACGTTGGCTTCACCCTGATGCGGTTTCCCTTCGGGCGTGATGGCAATGATCTCGAGCGACACATCGTTGCCAGCGGTACCAAAGTTCTCCGGTCCCTTCAATCCAAGAATGAAGTCAGCGCCCGGAACCTTGAACTCGGTCGATGACGTGATCGTCTGCTGGTTCACGTCCGTCACCTCGGCCTCGACGCGGATGTTCTGCGGCATGGCCGCGCGATCTGGCGGCGGCACGGGCATTTCCATCATTGCGGTTCCGTCTTCATTCAAGACCGCATCGCCATACGCATCCCAGCTTTGCGGCTCGTCCGTGCCGCGGTTTGTTCCGCGGTCTTTTCCGTAGCCGGCCCAGCTCGGCGCATCACCGAAATGGTAATCCAGGAAATCTTCGGGCGGCGAGAAGTCCTCAGTGCGATACGCGCTCCAGTTCACCTTTGCCTGAGAGAGTGCCTTGCCCATGAAGTAGTTCGCCTGGAGCGGCACGCGCATCCGCTCCGGTTGGATGTCCACCTTCGAGGCGTCGATCTTCACCTCAAACGTGTTCGGCTTGTAGTCATCGATGCGGAACGAATAATGGCCGCTGCTCTCGTCGTCATTGTCCGCATTTTCCTTCGCCGTCGGGAAGGTCAGATTCAGAGAGTAATGCCCCATCGGTCCCTCCGGCAGCACGAGGTCGTCATTCCACGAGCCGTTCGCCGCAAAGGTGACCGGCTTGTCCACCACAACGCGATAACGCGGATCGCGCAGCACCATGCGGCCTTTCAGCGTGCCGGCTTCGAGTTGGAGATCATCGCCCAACAGATTGCGCGTGTAGGCTTTCAGATGAGCGGTCTCTCCTGGCCGGTAAACCGGGCGATCCGAGAAGACAAAGGTGCGGCGTTGTCCGTCCCACGGAGATTTCCAAGCGGTCTGGATGCCAAAGTTCCAAAGTGGAATGCTCGCTTCTCCGTTCTGCAAGCGGATGGCCGTGCAGTCGCCATCCTTCTCGGCGATCACAAACTTCGGCTCCTCGCCGCGCACGATGGCGATGCCGTTGGCATCCGTGTCGCCGCTGCCTAGCAATTTTCTTTCGCCATCGACCATCGTGAGACGCACGCCTTGCACTGGCTTGCCGGTCTTGAGCGACACCGCGAAGACCATCGACTCGCGGCCATTGGTCTTTTGCACAAGCCCAAGGTCGGTGAACTCCACGAGCGACTGCGCGATGACGTTCCGTTGTCCCGTGCCGTCCGCCGCCGTGCCTTCGATCTCCAGAAACAGCGGACCCGTCTTTGCCGCGCCAAGAATCTCCAGCCAGTTCAGTTTGATCAGCTCGCTACGGTCCAGCGGCTTGTTGATCGGAAAGGTGCGGTCGAAAACGACCGCGCCCGGGTAACTGTCGAACGGCTCAGGCTTGTAGAGCGCCTTCTTCTCCTGCGAGCTGTTGAACGCGGTTTGATACGGTTGGTATTTTTCGATGGCCTCCAGCAGTTCCGGACCCGTTAGCCGTTTCGCGCGCACACGAGCCTGTTTCACATTCGCGACCGAGCATTCAAACTCGCCTTTGCCGGTCGCGAGCTGGGCGTTCGAAAACGAGGGCACGGCGACGTACGGCGGATTGGGAACAAAGCTCTTCTGCGCAGTGGCCACGGCTTGAAGCGGGAGTCCGTCGGCGGACAAGACCTCCTGGCTCACGGTGATCGTGTAAGGCTGATTCAGTGCAAATTTTCCGTGGATCGCCACGCTGCGCCAGTCGGCATCCGCGCCGGTGATTTCCACCGAAGGCTCGATCTTCACGGCGGCGGCGATTCTTTTCGCCAGCGCCGCGAGTTCCTTTGGATCTTCGTCCCAGCGGCTGCTGGCGATGGACTTGTTGAAAATGATCCGCACAAAGTAATCGCGATCAAAAGGCGTGTGCGCGCCGATGTCCCGCACCTCGAACGGCAGCACATCGCCGAGCGCGATCGAGTCGCCCGCTGCGAGCGCGTCATGCCCCGGCATGTTTTTCAGCGTGGCGGACAGATCGAGCGTCCATCCCTTGCCCACGGGCAGAGGCGACTCCGGCTCGATGACCAACGCGCTGAGCCGCGCGCCATCGGGCGAGATCGACGGCTTGGCACCCGACACCACCTCGGCCCATGTCGCCTGTGCTTCCGCGCTGTGATGTTCAAAGTCCTTTCCCGTCGCGTGCCGGGCCTTGGCCGGGATGCGCGTCCGGTTTTCCGCACAGTTAAAGAAGACTGCCTTGGCCGCCTCGGCGGGGTTCACGTTGTCGTTGAACTCGAAGAGAAACTTCGGCGAGCGGGCCGTGTCGGATTTGTCGAACCACTTCGGATACTGGTCGATGATGCGGAACGGAGCGCTGTTCACCTCGTCGAGCTGCTCGGTGGACAGGCTCTTGCCTTCCGCATCCTTCACTCCGGGCTTGAGCTTGAAGCCATAGGTCGCGTTGAACTTCGGTGGCTGCGTCAGTTTGTAGAGGCCGCTGCGCGTGCTCGTCCACTTGAACTCCCCCGCCAGTTCCGGTTGCACGGCCAGCGGCGACACGGGCTCGACTGTCCCGACACGCTCCTTGCCTACCATTGGCGTCGGAAACCGGACTTCGATTGATGAATCCGGCGCGAGTTCCTGCGGCTGAATGTCGATCTCGGCTTCGAGCGCAACCTCTGCTGGCTCCACGGTTTTGGCAGGGAGCGTGGTTCTCGATGATTTGCTGGGCTTGGCGGGCGCGGCTTCGGTCGGGTAGAAACCGGCGAGTAATAGGACGACCGCGAACGCGGCTGCGGAGAACAGTGGCTTTTTCATGACATGAGAGAGCGGGGTGTGACTCGGACTGAAACTACCGAGAACGTATTCAGACTATCACAATGAACGGGCGTTTGAGAAGTGATTACAGGAGAAAAGAAAACCTCAAGCGACCTCCGTGCCGGAGCCCCGAAAGGGGGAGGAACAATTTGGTGCAGCCCAAGAGCGGTCCGCTTTCGGCGGTGAGATCTCCAAGCCTGTCTCATTGATGGCTCGGCGCAGGAATCGAGCCTTAAAAACTTGTTGGGTGGAGAAAATATATTTTGAATGTTGCAATTGCGGCGTAGAATTGAGAAGATTTCCATATTTGCGAGACACCGTGATAACGGACAATAGCCATCAACAATCCCGTGACATAAAAAGCATCGGGAAACAGGAGGCTCGGAAGTTTAGCGCATCCCGACTATCAGACATAGCCCTGCGAGGGCTTGCAGCTTGCTTCGCGATTCTCGTTTTGTGTCCGATTGGAACCCGAGCGGAAACCCAAAAGCCCACCGCATCCGAGCGTCGGCTGTTTGTGTCCCAGCAGAAGAGAGTCGGTCTTGGTACGCTCGCACCCTTCGATGTCGTCGTCCTTGACCCAGGCTGCGCGCTGGATGGGCCTAGAACCGGCTCCAGCCAGACGCTCTTTGCGAGGATTGAGCTTGGTGGCTCCGTTGAGCCAGCCAGTTTGCTCAGCGGCCCCGTCACGGCAGCCATCAAGAAGGGATTCGACGGCATTGCGATCAGTAGGCTTGAGGGGATCGGGGTTCAGCAAGCCGAGGAGTTGCTTACCTCCTTTTCTAAAAACTTTCCAAGCCATCCCATTATCTTCTGCAATCAACCGTCTGTTCTCGATGGCTTGGCGGAGAGGACTAGCGGGTGCTTGTTTGAAGGCTTGTTCACAAGTGTTAGCGCCGCCGACTCAGACGCAGCACAGGCTCGCATCCGGGCCTTGGTGGCCAGAAAAGTTCCGATCTATGTCGTCGAGTTCTGTTCCTCCGCCACGCCGGACGATGCAGCGAAGCTTGCCGACCGCGTCGCGGCTCTAGGAGCCGTGCCGTTTGTGACGACACGAGAGTTCTCGGGCACATCTTTGGCACCCCTACGCGACCATTCAAGGCGCGTGCTCGTCGTTTTTGGCTGGGATCCGAAGGAAGAGGAGAAGCCAGCCACATGGCCGACTGACACGATGACGGCGGATTTGCTCCAAGCTCCGCTGGAGTGGCTTGGCTACGAGGCGGACTATCTCGACATCGGCAAGACTGATCTCCCCCCCGACTCGACCGGAAGGTACGCAGCC
>Ga0075163_10003857_pt1 | contig 20103 bp, 15 predicted proteins | sample JI1023141ADNA_FD_71478 | JGI IMG/M metagenome (GOLD analysis project Ga0075163, IMG submission 71478) | Wastewater effluent complex algal communities from Wisconsin, to seasonally profile nutrient transformation and Carbon sequestration -... | ecosystem: Engineered > WWTP > Effluent > Algae... | reverse complement strand
GGAACCAGCACACCTACCACGTCACCAACGTGCGCGAAGATGGCACAATCCCGCGCCATGAAGTGCCGTCGTGGCAACGCTTGAACACCTTCCGTACCAATGCGCAAATCAACAGTGCCGGGGTCTGCCAACCTCCGGTTGAGTAGCGCGCTATTCGCGGCGATTGCCAAGGTTGACGCCGGACTTGGCGTCAAGCACCTCAACATATTTGCCATTCGACTCGTGGCCTGAAGCGACCACGACATCGGTCTTACTGCCGTCGGGCTTTTTGAGCGTTGCAACGCGCAGGCTGATGTTGTTGAGGTATTCGCTGTGGGCAACGGGGCCCAACGCGTATAGTACCGTGCGCCAACGAACCGCGCCGGTGTGAATGTTGTACGCGATGACTTCACCGCCCGACGAAAACCGCGGATACCGAGCGACAAAAAGTGTGATGTCGTTGGCCGCGATGGCTGCGCTGTTGTGCTCGTTGTTGGCGAAATCGATCTGCCACATCGTTTTGCCCTTGACCGACGTGCAATCGAGATGTTGGGCAGCTCGCACGGTTTGGTGGCACACCAGGCCAAGCGAGTTCTTCACGCCCATGCCGTCGGTCGTGTCGGGCCACGGCCCGCTGAATTCGAACGCAATACCGTCGGCAACGCCAGGCTGCGGCGGGGGCGTCGCCGCAGTGGCAACCGGTAATTGGCTGGCGGTAAACGTTGGGTGAGCATCAACCCCACCGCGAAAATTCGCGAGACGCGCTCCATTGCTGACTGCGAAATCCTCAATGTAGCGGCCACTGCTTTCCTGGCCAAACACGCGCAAGGTGCCGTGATTCAATTCTGCTTGCACTTCGTTGCGATAGCCAGAGTGCGTGACTGGACCGATGCCCAACACGCGTTGTTGCCAGCGCTCGGTGCCTTTGCGCAGATCGTATGCAGTGACAAACGCGCCAGTCGCAATGCCGCAGTAGCGCACAACATAGAGCGTGTTTTCATCGGCGACGAGCGCTGCATAGTCAACGAAGGTTTCGAGTTGGTCATAACCCCAGTTGCGCTTGCCATTGGCACCGACGCATTGCAGCACAGTGCTGCGCGACTTATCGTTGTAGTTGAATGAGCAGCGGTTGCGCCCCGCTTTGATGCTGACCTTCGCAGGGCTTGCGGCGTTCGCCTTCCAATGCCAGGCCGGCGGCTTCGGCGCAACGCTCGCTGGCGCGACGGGCATCACCTGCAGGGTCGGCGGTGCGGCAGCCATGCTCGCGTCGGTGCCACCCACCACGATAGGCGCTGCGCTGGCGATGCAGAACAACAAACGCTTCAACATCGTAAGAGTATTGCAGCCGCTCGCGGCCTGCGCCACCTCACGTTGTGGTGGCGTTGCGAAACCGAACCGCTGCCATGTCGCTAGCAAAAAGGGTGTACGCTACGCGCATGTTGCGCTTTGTCGTTTCCGTCGCTGTGGTCGTGGCCGTCGATGCTGCATGTTTGGCTTCGTGCCAAGCCGAATCGGCACCAACGAGTCCTCCCAGGGCACCGGCAACTGCATCGACAGCTGGCGCGGTAACGCCTACGGTCGCGACGGTGCCTGGCATCAAGTTTCCGCCTGCACCATTCGCAATTTCTGCGCCGAGCGAGCCAACCTCGCTGGTAGCTGGTGTCGACCTGCGCACGGTATCGATCGAAGACTTGCTGCGCGTGAAACTAACAGGTACCGAACCGCAACGGCTTGCAGCGGGCTACGCGTTGACCTACTGGACCTATCGGCGAGCACCTGAAAGCCAAACCGTCGGCGCCGGTACCGTCGCCGTTTTTGCAGCGCGGTTGCAACTCGTCGACGAGGTGTTCTATTGGTTACAACAAGCTGCACTACATGAAGGCCTAGATCCCGAAAGCGCCAAGGCCACATCGTTTGCGCGCGTGCACCAGGATGCGCGGTGGCCAAACTTTCTGCGATATCTTGAAAACATCAGCGCAGTATGGCGGCGCAGTGGTTATCGGCGGCAGCCGGTGATTGTGCCGGCTGGTTATAAAGTAGGTACACCAATCGCTGCACTCATCTGTTTGCACGGCTACGGATCACGGCCGGAGGATTTCACCACCGACGATAAGTTGCAACGCTTTGCCGACGACACGGGCATGGCCGTTGTTTCACTCAGTGCGACCACGCCGCGTGGCCAACAGTCGTTTATGTGGAGCGAACAATTTGAGACCGATTGGACGCATATTCAAAAAGGCCTCGCGTTGGTCAAAGATCGCGTCACTCTAGCGCCTAGCGGCAACATCGCGGTTGGCTTTTCGCAAGGTGCACAATTGGGAATGGAACTGGCGGTTGCACATCCTGAATTCTTCAATGGTGCGATTGCGATGAGTCCAGGATACCTTGGTACGCCTCGCCTCGCTGCGGCGCTAGCCAAAGGCAACAAAGCCACCGCCCAGCAAACCTACTTTGTAGTTTGGTACGACCAAGAACGGCCCGCCTCGGTTGCGCTGGCAAAGCGCGATGTCGCTGAGTTACGCACGGCTGGCGCGCGGGTCATCGCCCATGAATATCTGGGCGAGTATCACACCTTTGCGCCTGATATCGACGACAACTTTGCGATTTGGAGCCAGCTTTTGCGCGAAAAACGCTGATGCAAATCAGGCAGCGACATGTAGGCACAAAACAATGCTTGGTGCTTCCTGCAGAGCTTGCAGCGGTTAACAAACCGTGAAAACCTTAGCAGATATGAAATATGTTGGTGTTCTGGTGGGATGTGTTGGGGTGGTGTTGGCGGCGGGATGCAGTGAGCCCGCAAAAATTACTCCAACCTGCGATCAGGCACAGGCACTCGTTGGCTGTGATATCGAAGCTTGTGTCGACGGTGAGCTAACCTCGACACCGGCTGAAGCTGGGACCGTTTGTGCCATCGACAACGGCCACGTTTGCGATGGTGCGTCGCATTGTGTGGAATGCCTGCAAGGCGCCGATTGCGCCACGGGGGTTTGCAACGACAATATGTGTGGTGCGCCGCTGTGTGGCGACGGCGTTGTGAGTGCAAATGAGGCCTGCGACGATGGCAACATCGTTAGCGGTGATGGTTGTGAAGCCGATTGCGCCGTTACTGGGTGCGGCAACGGTGTGGTGGCGGGTGCGGAAGCTTGCGACGACGGCAACACCCGCGATGGCGACGGCTGTAGCGCGGCTTGTGAATTTGAAGCGTGTCCGGCGACCGGACCAAGTAGCCAACCCTGTGATGTTGGCAATGGCTTCGTTCGCCGCAACGATGGCTATCAAGCCAAAAACGCTGAGATCCAAATCGATACCAGCGTGGATGTTACGATTCGCATTGGACGCCGAGACCTTGCAACGGCGGCAACCCAACTCGCGTTACATACCGCCATGGTGAGCCGTGGTGGCGTTACCCTTTCCGACACAGCGCCAACGGTGGCCGAGCGTAGTGATCGCTTGGTGTTTCACCGCGGCCAGATCGACGAAGAAATTACTACGGCCGCAGCTGGGATCGAGCAGCGCTGGACGTTCGCGGCTGCACCCGCCGGCCAAGGTGATGTGGTCGTAAGGGTTGCTGTTGATAATGCCGAAGCCGATGTTGTCGTCGATGAGCGTGGCTTTCATTTTGGGCACGATACGGCTGGCGCCACGTATAGCCACGCGACCTGGGTTGACGCCGCAGGCACGCGTACGCCCGTGACGGGCCAGTGGCGAAACGGCGCGATCGAGTTCGCGGTGCCCGATGCATTGCTTGCAAGTTCGACATTTCCTGCCGTGCTCGACCCTGCCATCAACTTTGACTATGTGCTTGCGGTGGACACTACAGTAACCGGCAGTCCAACTGGCGCGGTTTCGCAGTTCGCACAAGTTGCTTGGTCAGGCACCAACTATTTGGTGGTGTGGCGCGACGATCGGTTGAGCCGTAATAGTGACATCTACGCAGCACGGCTCAATGCAGCTGGCACGTTGATCGACACCACATCGATCTTGGTGAGTTCGACGGCAGGCATTCAAAGCGCCCCAGCGGTGGCATTCATCAATGGCAGCTTCGTGGTGGTTTGGGAAGACTACAAACTGCCAGCTGGTGACGCTGACTTGCGCGCTGCGCGGATCTCGACGGCCGGCGCGGTTACCCAGCTAGGCACTGTCGCTATCACGCCAACTGCGGAGACCCATCCGTTGTTGGCGTCGCGTGGCGCCGAAGGCTTGTTGGTTTTTGCACGCGGCCCTTCAGTGTTTGCATCGCGCTACAACGGTACATCCTTTGGGGCGGCGTTTTCGGTTGCTGCGGCTGGCAGTGAATACGGCGTTGCAGCCAATCCTGCTGGCGAGTACTTGGTTAGCTACGCTGCCACCGGGACTACTGGCCTTGATGTCAAAGGCCAACGCATCACGGCCGCCGGCGCTCTTAGCGGCACGGCGTTTGATATCGCAGCGGGCGCTACTGACCAACGCATGACGTCAGCAGCATTTGTTGGTGGCAATTTCGCAGTAACGTTCTCGTCGGGAAGTGATATTTGGGGCACCCGGGTTAGCACCGCTGGTGTCGTGCTTGATACTCACACCGAAGGCGCCGTCACAACCGTCGGTGGTAAAAAGCTCATTTCCGCTGCGAGCTCGCAGGAATACGGAGCGCTTGCGTGCAATGCAACGTGCGTTATCGCGTGGCAAGATCGCCGCGATTTTGCGACTCGCGATTTTGACAGCTATGCGCGAGCCTTCGACGCAACTTTAACCGCCACTGGCACGGAAACGCTGTTGGCAACGACGGGTGCACGGCGCAATCAATCGAGTGCGCACGTGGTCGCAGGCGCGACGAACTTCTTTGCGGTGTGGAATGACTTGCGCGATGCCGTCGTGCCGACGGTGTATGGCTCGCCGTTATCAGCTGTGGGCGCATTGAGCATCGCGGGTGGCTTGATTGTGCCGCGTTCGGTAAATCGCCAGCAAGCACCAGTGTTTATGGCTGCGCCTTCGGGCACTGGCCACATTTGGTCGGTTGCCTGGGGCGATAGCAAAGTTGCTGGCGACAACATTGTCGCGGAGCGTTTTGATACCAACACCGTGCCGATTGGCGGTGTCGCCAATATCTCGACAGCGGCAGCGACGCAACAAACGCCAACCGGCGCGTTTGATGGCACCAATTTTGTAACCGTGTGGTCGGATATTCGAGGCAATGATTTCGACGTCTATCTGGCGCGCACCGTGCCGGCGACGGGCGCTTTGCTCGACGCCACCGGCATTGCAGTTACCACTGCTGCCAAAGATCAATTTGTCACGGGCGCTGCGGGCAACGGCGCAGGGTTGACCTTGATCGTCTGGCAGGATCGTCGCAATGGCAGCTTTGATATCTACGGCGCGATCGTAAATTCGAGTGGCGTGGTTGTGGCGTCGGATATCGTAATTTCGAATGCTGACTTGGATCAGATTTCGGCGCGCGCGGCTTGGGACTCAACGAACAATGTGTTTTTGGTGGTGTGGAGCGATGCACGCGCCGGCACCGTTGGTGGCCGAGACATTTATGGTGCTCGCGTCAATGCGGCCGGCACGGTGCTAGATGCCGCAGGGGTGGTTATCTCCAATGGTGCAAATAGTCAGGTAACGCCCGATGTTGCATTTGCGAACGGGCGCTTTTTGGTGGTCTGGGACGATCGCCGCACCGACGCTGGTGACATCTATGGCACTCGCGTACGGGTGGTTGCTGGCGCCTTGACCGTCGACGATCCAACGGGCCGCGTATATAGCAACGCGGCTGCCGGTCAGTCACGGCCAAGCGTTTCGTCGACACGCCGACCTGCAACCGGCAACAGTGCTTTTGTTTTGGCGTGGACCGATGAGCGCAATTTGGCAACAACCGCCGAAGATATCTATGGCGCAATTGTGAACTCAACCACGGGTGTACGCCTTGGGGCCGACTTCGCGATCGCCAACAATGCAGGCGCTGATACGCGGATTAGCCTTATGGGCGGCCTCTATCTAAACACATCGATTGCAGTGTTTGCGTACAACAAGTTTATTGCAGGCTCATCCACAGTCCGGGTTCGCATGGGTGCGTTGACATTCACCACCGGTGAAATATAGCGCCGTGGCGCCGCCATCGGTCGGAAAGTGAAAAACGTGGCTCGACCAAGATGTTATTAGCGTGTAGCTTCGGCCCATGAAAAATACCGTCATTGTGTCGTTCGTGATGTTCGCTGCGCTTGTTGCTGGTTGTAAAAAAGACGCAGCCAAAGGCGAAGCAGCTCCGGCTGGTAAGGCTGAACCAGCGAAGACCGAGCCAGCGAAGACTGAGCCAGCGAAGACTGAGCCGCCAAAAGCTAGCGAGTTCGCGATTGCACCGCTGGCTGCCACTGGCGTTGCTGAATGCGACGGCATCAACGAAAAGCTCACCAAGTACAATGGCTGCGCCAAGCTGACCGATGAGGTGCGCGTGGTGATGAAGACCAACGTCGAACAATTGCCTGGCGTTGTTAAGGCGCTTGCCGATGCGCCAGCTGATCAAAAAGATATGGCCAAAGGCATGGTCGTGAAATTCTGCAAGGACACGTCGGAGCAACTCGACAAGCAACTCAAAGACAGCGGCTGCTAAACGCCCCGCTAGCGGTGGCGGGTCTGAGTACGTACAAGATACCAGTTGCCATCACGTCCGCGCGCCCATAATTGGGTTGTGCGTGTGATGTGGCGGATGTGCCGACGGCGCGTGATGGCCGGTGGCGTACTTTGTGAATTCGCGCAATGACTTGTAGTTGCGCGCTCATCGCTGGCGTCGTCATCGATAGTGGCGTCGTCGTCGTCGTCGGAGCCGTCCTCGTCGTCGGCATCGTCATCGTCATCGGTATAAGGATCAACAGTTTCATCGTCACGATCGATGGAAACAGGTGGCGTAATTGGCCTTGGCCCGGTGGTCGGGAAAGGCAACGGGGGCGTGGTCCCAGCGGTCGCAGCGCGTGGACCAACCAGGGCCATGAGCTTGCGATATGAATTCTGCGTCGCTTTGCCGCCATCGCATGTACGGGCTTCATATTCGCCGCAAGCAGCGTCAACGTCGGCAAACTTTTTAGGGCCGCAATCGTCGAGGTACGACATTGGGTCCTCGCAGCGGTAGGCGTGGTCGAGCCCTAGCGTATGGCCAACTTCGTGGACGATCGCCTGGCAAACATCATCGGTGCGTTCTCCTGCGCCGGCTGAAAACACAAAACCAACGGCGTTGCGCAGCACCCTGCCATCGGCGGGTGCAATGCCGCCGGTTTCGCTGCTTAGCCCCAATAGGTCGGGCGTGCCACCGACGATAATCATCGAGTACACGCCGCTGCTTGGCCGTTGATCGGAAAAATCGACAGCGAAATCACGATACGCGTTGCGCACACATGTGGTGATAGCTTGCCACGCACGGGCGCCGCCTCGGTAAGCTGGAAACGCTACGCGGTCATTCGCGCTTGCGACGATCCACGACGAGTTGCGTGCCGGATTGTCGTCGCCGCCAACGAGTTCGGTGCCGTACGGATTCAAAAAGACGTGGACAGGGGACGGCGTTTCCGCCGAACTGCCGCCGCTGCGAACCAATGATTTGGTGGGAGCATGGCGACGCACAGCGATGTCGCTGAACGCGTGGGCATGCTTGGTGGCGCTGCGGTGCTGCGGTGCCGCGTGCACGTTGCTAAGCGCCGCTAGCGTGGTTACTGCAAAGACCGAGAAACCGATTGCATGTGCCATGACACCTTTCGCGACGGATAAGGCTACGACGCGTTACGAAAACGTCTTATTCAAAGTTTCGCGTCGGATCCTTGTATGCCCATGTAGGTTTTTCGAGGAAACCCTGCAGCGCATAGTGCTGCGGCGTATGCTTGCAGCAATGCAAAAGCTTTTGACATGTCTGGTTGCTACGGCCAGCGTTGGCGCGTTGGGGCTTGGTTGCGCAAAGCAAACCGAAGTCAAACCGGCCATAACTCCTCCACCCAAGGCGCCTATTTCGATGCCATCCAATGATCCAGCTCCGTCCGATGCCGATGCCAAACGCGTTGCTGCAGCGAACAATGCTTTCGCCGTGGCCTTGTGGAAAATCCAAGCTGCGCGCGGCAACTTGGCGCTGTCACCAGCCAGCATCACCACGGCGTTGGCGATGACTTGGGGCGGCGCCAAAGGCAATACCAGCGATGAAATGCGCGCGGCGCTGCATTTTGAAGGTGATGTGGCTGCGGTGCAGGCGGCCTACAGCAGCTTGGCGGCAACGTTGCAAGACCCTGCGCGCCAGCTCAAGCTGCGCATGGCGAACCGTTTGTTTGGCGAACAGACTTTCAAGTTTGAACAGCCGTTCATCGATCAAACCGCCAAGGCATTTGGTGCACCACTGCAGCCGATGGACTTCGTCGGTAAGCCCGACGAGCAACGCACGGCAATGAACCAGTGGGTGGAACAACAAACTGAGCAGCGCATCAAAAACCTGCTGCCACCACGTTCGATCACCAGCACAACGCGGCTGGTGCTGGTTAACGCGATCTATTTTTTGGCTGATTGGGCAGAACCGTTTAAGGAGATGTTCACTTCGGACGCACCGTTTGCACTGACGGCGAGCAAGTTCAAGAACGTTGCAACCATGCACAATCGAGTGAACGCTCGTTTGTATACGAGCAATGCCGCGTCCGTGCTTGAGCTGCCTTACCAAGGTGATGATGCAGCAATGTGGATCGTACTGCCCACCAAGCTTGACGGCCTTGCCGCCGTCGAGGCCGGCTTGACGCCTGAATCATTGGCGACATGGCAAGCTGGATTTAAGAAGCAGCAAGTCGATGTGGCGTTGCCCAAGTTCGAAATCAATCCGACCGCGCCACTGGCGTTGTCGGAGACGTTGACCAAGCTCGGGATCGTCGATGCCTTCAGCGACAGCAAAGCTGACTTTACTGGCATCGGCGTGCCGCCTAATCCGACCCACCGCTTGTACATCAGCGAGGTGTTTCACAAAGCGTTTGTGAAAGTGAATGAAAAGGGCACCGAAGCCGCAGCCGCTACCGCTGTGGTGATGGCCGAAGGTGGCGGTATGCCGCAACCTGCACCGAAGTTCGTTGCGGATCATCCGTTTCTATTCATGATCGTCGACCAGCGCACTGGCATGATTTTGTTCATGGGCCGCGTCAGCGATCCGCAGTAGCGTAGGATTACAGTCCGTTGCTTGCGGCTTCTGCACTGAGCCGTTGTGCTTCAGCTTGCAGTGGTTCCCAGCCACCGAACGAGGCGGCAGGCGCGACGGTGTACTTGCGCAGTTTCTTGTTACGCCAGAAGTTAAACAAGCGATAACAGTCGCTGTGGTGCGGTTCACTGAGGTTGCCGATTGGCACAAACGCAGCGATTTTTTTGCCGGCAGCGTCGGTGGTTGTGAAGCCGTTGTCGAACAAGACTTTGCAGCTATCGTATTCGGCTTGGTATTGCGCACGATATTCCGGAGGCACCGCACCAACGATTTGTTGCATGAAGCGCAACCAGGCTTGCATCACTTGGTCAGGGCTGATGCCGATGCGTGCAGCGAACTCCATCGCGAGGTCGTCGGCTTCTTCTTCGGTGGTGTACAGGCCGATGCGGTTTTGCTTCACGTGGGCAAGCAACGAAGCCTCTTTAGCGTCGAGCTTGGTGGCGTTGGTGTTCAGCGCATTGAGCACGTCGGCCAAGGTGGCGCGGAACGGCAGGGTAACTTTGCCAAGCTTGCCTTCCATCACGGCCATCAGCACTTGGCCGTACGACAACGAGCTGGCGCCAGGTGTGCCGGTTAAGTCGAGCCGTGGCGCACAGGCTGCAAGCGCTACTTCAAACGCCAGATAGTCTTGGATTTGATCCGACGGGGTGCCGAAGCTGTTGCGCAGCGAATCGCGCCAAGGGCCCAGTGCATCGCGCGCGCCGGCGCAAACGAAACCAGCTTCGGTGCGTTCAGCGAGCAGATCCGAGACTGCGCCGATGATAAACGAGCGCAACCGTGGGCTGTAGCGACCTCCGACGTGCGCTTGAATTGAGGCCGGTCCGTTGACGATGGCATCGTATTGTTTGGCTAAGTCGGCAGCGTTGGCAGCTGGCACCGGGCGCTTTTTGCGGTCGATTTCCGAATCAAACCAGAAATCATATTTGGCAACGCGCGCATCGCTGACGTGCGAGCGGTAGTAGTGGCCAAGTTCGTGCGCGAGCACTACCACAATCGTGGCTTCGTCGGCAGTGGCCAACAAGTCGCTGGTCACGTGAATGTAAGGCGAGGTTGAAATAATCGCGACTTCACCCGGGGGGTTGGGCGAAATTTCGCAACCGGTGCCAGCAATCGTGCCATCGGTGCTCAGCTTGCAGGCAGGCTTGTTGCGATTCCAAAACGTCAACAGCTCAGTGACACCAGGCCAGGTCGGACGCACGCAGGTGAGCTGCTCGGAATAGACTTGGTTGGCGCGCAGCAGACTAACGGTGGTTGGGTCGGTTGCGCCCGGGCGTTGCAAGCCCGTGCATGCGTACGTGCCAGACACCCACGCATTGAACGTCGAGCCCGATGGCAATACTTTGACAACTGGCTTTGGCGTCACCAACGTGATGCCTGCTGTGCGTTTCATTTCTGAGCGCACCATGGTGTCGAGTTTGTCGACCCAACTTTGCAAGCGTTGGGTGAGTGCTTCAGTATCAGCGATCGGCGTGCGGTCGGTTAAGCCGACCGACGATTGGAACGTGGCGTAGTCACTATCGGCCCAGTAGAACGGGCTATTGGATTGGATATAGCCAATGCTGCCGTTGGTGCCCGCGCCGTCGGATTTGCCCCCGCCATCGGCGTCAGCGTCGTCGCCATCAGTGGCGCAGGCAGTGGCAAGCAGCGCAAAAGCTGCAGTGGCAAACAGAAGGCGAAGGTTACGCATGACAAGGATAAGAGCAAGGGCCGTGCCACGCCCCATGGTTGACCGGGCGCGCCATGCTGCGCAAAGCGTGCATGTGCTATCGGAAAATTGCCGAGGTTCGGCGCTGTTGGCGTCGGGATTTATCGGAAATTGCCAGCTTGTGCCGACGACGACATCAAAACGCTGGAGCCGACAGACCTCAACAGTGGCTAGTGCAATCTGTGATCTTGGTAGCAGCAGTGGCAGCTACAGTTGCCGGTGGCCGGGTATCGCAGCTCAATACTGAATTTTAGGCAGAAAGTCTTTCACGCTTGACGCGGTGCATGCGTCCTCCCGAATGAAGTAGACCTCACAGCCGTACGATTGCAGCACGCGCAGCCAGGTAAAGAACGTGATCTTATCTTCGCATACTAAGAAAAGATCGTCGGTGTTCAAAAATACGACGCAATCAACCGGTTCGGCTTCCAATTTCTCCAGCATGGCGTGAAAGCCGGCGCTCGAATAGTCATCGACGTTTGCGGCGCTGGTGACGAAATATTGCACGCTTGCCGGTGCAAATGGTTGCAGAAATTCGGCGCACTCTTGCTGCACAGACGCAAGCGTTCGCTCGGACTCGCGCCACTGCCACGAGACATACACAGCGACATTTTTGCTAAGCAGGTTCTGGGTAGTCGCATTCATCGTGACGCAACCATAGCAACCGATGGTGGTGGCGCGCAAAGTTGTTTTGCGCGCTAGGTTGCCCCGACTGTCGCCGGCGTGTGATCCTGTTAATGCATGACTTTGGTTTGGGTGTTCAACGGCAACGGCTTTGGCGCAGTTGGACTATCAAGCCGGCGTTAGCGCGCAAGCTGTCGGTGAAATTCGCGATGCAAGTGTCGCAGTGGCTGCGGTGTGGATATTCAACGAAGGTCGCACGCCGTTGCCAAGCGCGATTTTTGCCGACGAAGAAATCGCAACGTTATGGATCAAACGGCATGCTCGCTTCGGCGTATTGACTCAATATCCAGTCGATATCGCCGTGTATGAATGGGTGATCGAGCGTGGATACTTTGATCCGACGCGATCAAAATACCGCCAAGATCCTGGGGCGTTTTCGTCGGGGTATCAAAAACACTTACATTTTCACGAAGACGATTGAATGCTGCTACCGCGATAGATCTCATCGACGCGCAGGTGCGCTGCGATGGAGCTGACGCTTACTTCACCACCAGCAAGCGCAACCGTTGTATGCCATTGCTCGTCATCATCGCGGAAATGCACCGTGATGCGCCGCTCGCGATGTGAAACGACAACATAATCGCGCAGCGTAGGGATCGAACGGTAGTGTTCGAATTTGAGCCCCGTGTCGTATTCCTCTGATGAATCACTGGTTACTTCAACCAAGACCAGTGGATTGAGCGCGGTTGCTTTGGGGCTGGCACCATGTTGTTGTAGTGGGCCGCAAATCACTGCACCGTCGGGAAACGTGGCAAGCCCGGCGGCTTCGACGTAAATGCGAAGATCCGAGGTGTGGGTTCGGCACGGGCGGTCGCCGATTGCATTACCGAGTGCACGCAGCACTTCTGCTGCAAGCGCCGAATGCTCCTCCGAGCCGCCAGCCATAGCGTAGATTTGGCCGTCGAAAAATTCGTGTTTGCTTGAACTGGTCTGTTCAACTGCGACGTAGTCCGCGTACGTGTTCCGCTGTAGGCGATGCGCCAATGGCATACGAACAAGGTAGCACGCTTTGGGATGTTCGATCAGCCGAGAATTGGCGACCTACGGCAATACACCTGGCGCAAACAAGTCGGCCAAGTTGGTGGCGTCAGCAACGGTGGGCAGCACTGGCACACCAAGAAATTGTTCAACCGATTTGAGCATCGAGCTGTGGGTGTACAGCACCGAGGACGCAGTGCCAGCTTTGGCGTGGGGGCCGAGTGCAAAGAACGCAAGCTGGTCGGTCGTGATGCCTTCGTCGAAGGGAATCAACACCAAGGCATCGCGGGTTGCTGCGTACGCCAAGATGCGTGGCAGCTCCGCCGCGAGCCATGCGTCGCCAGCTTTGATGTTAGCAGCTACGTCGAGCCCCGACGGACAGCCCGCGGCACCGTGCATATCGTGGCAAAGATCAGGTGTGATGAAAACGTAACCGCTGACAGCGCCGGCATCGAGATCGTCGGCGAGATCGGTGTAGGCCTTGTGGTGCGCGATGCACTCAGGGCTGGTCTCGCTTGGCGTAAATCCAACGATGTCGGTGAAGTACAACGATGGATCGTGGCGTGGCACAAAAAAATCGACCGGCTTGATCGGACATGTTCCCGTCGTGATGCCATCTTGGTAGCTCATCCACGGAATGCCTGCGGCAGAGAGTTGGGAGACGAGATGCTCACGCGAAGCCGTGATGTTGGTAACGTCAGGGTCGCCGCTGCCGTAAAATTCGTGGTCGGCAAATACGTTGGTGCCAGCTTCCATCCAAATGTAGTGCGGCTCGCTTGGCAATAACGGCAACACATCTCGAAAATTGTCGGCACGAGCGGCTTGGTTATACAAGCTGTTGAGATACGGCGCGTCGACAACATTGCCGTAGATCGATGCACCGTCTTGGTTCTCCATCGGAATCACAAATACTGTGCGCGGGTACGGTGGCGGTGCAGCGAAGTTGTCGCCGCAGCCGGCGCTTGCGACCGCCAGGACGCAAGCATTCGCCAACGTCGTTACAAGATACAGCTTTGCAAGCACAACGTATTGTCGCGTTCTCCGACGGTTGCTGTCAATTGTTGTCGAGTGCCGGGGGTGATCAAGGCAACCAGCGAAAGTTGAATACACTGGTTGCAGCAAACAGTTCACCCACTTGGCGACCCTGGTCGAATAACACCGTCGTGCGCGGCGTCAGGATCGCGAATTTGCCGTTTTGGCCGGTGACCAAGGTGGCATTTTCAAACCGCACGGAACGTTGGCAGCCTTCGTAGAAGCTGAGCCGCGCTGGCGCTTGGTAGCGAAATGCTGGATCCAACGAATGGGTCGTCAACGCAAACATCGGCGGTGTGCTCGTAATCCACATCAGATCGTCGACGGTTTCTGGTGCCATGCCTGAGCGCGCTTGAGGTAGCTGCACTGACGCTGTGCCTGCCATCGCACAGTTCACAATCTGTTGCGTCGTGTTGCGCGTCCGGGTTCCGGACGCTGGTGCAAGTGCAACTTTGGGCGACGCCGGCGGCGTGACTTTGCCTGCGCCTTGCAGCGTATACGGTGGCCGATCCGTAATCGCCAACGGGCCGGGCACTAAGCGAGCATAGATCCAACGATCGCAGAAAACTTCCTCTGACTCGCCGCCGCCGCCGTCGATCCAGCGCCCGTTTTGGCAGCCACTTAGCCACAATTCACCCAAGGCCGAAGCAATAAACTCCGGCGGGGCGGTGGCGTTGCCGCGGGCGCGTGATTCCATATCTTCATCAACCAGCGACCAGGCTGGATCGGTTGGTTCATTGATCGGCTGCCACACTGAATCTTTGAGTTCGTACGCTGAGACTTCGTCGGCGCCCATAAACGCAATGACTTGATTGCCGAGCCAAAGTGCGTCGCGCAAGTTGGGAGCAGCAACCTGTTTTTGCACCACGGCGCCTTTGGCAGTCCAACGCATTAGCGCTAGGCCATTGTCGCGCGCAGCGACGAAATCGATACCCGAGGTGTCGACCGGTTCAGCGGGCTTGGTGGTTACCGGCTCTGGTACGCGCCACGAACTTTTGGGCACTACATCGAGCGTTTCAACCGGATTTGCTGCTGGTTTGCTGCAGGCAGCAAACGTTGAAATCAACGCAACGGGCACCGCACACAATACCTTTGGAGCAAGCATAAGCGTCGACCATTGTAGCTCATTTGGCCCCGCGCTAGCACGCTCGGTGCGAAGTCTTCGTATGATGTCAACGGTTGCGACTTAGCGCCACGAGCCCGCAGCCCACGACCACGTGCCGCCGTTGTTGTTCCAGTTGCCAGCGATCCAGGTTTGGTTCGTGCGTTGACGTTCCCAATGGCCAGGCAACCATTCGTAGTCACCGTTGCGCCATTCATAGTTGCCGTTGATCCAAATATACCCGGGGCGATTGATTGGATTTTCGGCGAACGGCTGCGGCGGCGCCGGTTGAATCGACGGTGCGTCGCTGAAGAGCCCAGCCGACCACGACCATTGGCCAGCTGCGTTTTGCCATTTGCCATCCTGCCAGCGCTTGCCGCGTGGGCGTGGCTGCAACGAACCGGCGATCCATTGGTAGTCGTTATCTTCCCACTGCCAGCGACCGGCAACCCAGACCTTACCGCGTGCAAACAGCCGAATTTCTTCGAGCGGTTGCGGCGGTTGTGGTTGCACGTTCGGTGCGTCGATCCAGCCGCCGCCGGTCCACTGCCACTCGCTACCAACGCTGGCCCACACGCCATCGTTCCAGCGTTTGCCAGCCGGGCGTTTTTGTAGGTGTCCATTCCCAGCCGTTGTTGTCCCAGTTCCAGTTGCCTTTGACCCAGGCGTAGCCGCGTCGACGTTGTGGGATTTCTTCGACGAACGCGGGCGGTTGCGTTGGCTTCGTTGAAGCTGCGCTCCACGTACCCACTTGCCATGCCCAGTGGTCGCCGCGATTTTCCCAACGGCCGTCGTTCCATGTTTGGTTCTTGCGTCGGCGCTCGGAATGACCAGCGGTCCATTGCCATTGGTTGTCTTGCCATTTCCATTGCCCGGCAACCCAGATTTGGCCACGCCGCGGCCGCCACGTTTCGCGTGGTGCCGTTGGTGGGGCTGCGGGTGGCCGCGCTACGACGGGCGCGTCGCGGTTGGGTTGACCAATAGGGTCTTTGCGTGGTTTCGCAGTTGCGACGATTGGCGTCGCAATCACGATGGAGAACAACAACAGACTAGATGCTCGTCGAGATGCATGCATGCGCGCGGTGTAGCAGGTTGCTTCGCCGCGACGACTGATTGTGGCGTTGAGAAGCGCTTTAGTTACCGTCGAGGAAATGACAACAACCCAACTGAGCGCTAGCGCTCGGTGTTGGTCGCAAATTAAGCGTGCGTTGAGCGCTTTTGCATCAACGTGTGCGAACGCGCTCACGTTCAAGGCGCCGCGACGGCCGGTGTTGGGTCAGGCGGGCCGCGTCTCGCTGCGCGCTATTTTAAGATCGCTTTAGCAGACGTTTTGCCACAAGCATCGGGGTAGCCCGACGAGCATGCTTGCGCAAGCAACGCTTGGACCCGCGTCGCGTTAGGTGTTTCCAATACGCCTTCTTCGATAAAACGAGCCAACACCACGCAGGCAAAGCCTTGCGCTTCGTTGCAATAGGTTTTGGCTCGTTCGCCGATACTGACGCGATCGTTGGCCGTCGCGTTTGGATCTTCGAGTTCGAAGCGGACCGTCATGCCGCAAGCATATGGATCACGTGCTTTGCACGCTGCTGCCATGATGCGTTTTGCACATGGCATGTCGTCGGGCGTGCCATCGGTCCAGGTGTGCGCTGCATAGTTCGTGCAACCCGACGCGGCACCTGCAGCACATGCCTGGGCATACAACACCGTTGCTTCTGTCCGGGTTGCGGACGATTCAAGCGAGCTGGCACGGATGATACAAGCCGCGGCATCTCCGGTAATGCATAAGTCGCGACACACGCGTGGGTTCGCCGTGCATTGCGGGCTGTCAGGAATGTCGAGCACGAGCGTCGGCAAGCGGTCGGCCAAGCATGCGACTGGCGGCCCCGCTGGGGGGCGGCCACTATTCGCTGCGCTTGCCGTGCCGGCGCCCGTAGTCGGTGGCGTACCCGCCGCGCCCGCCGTCGTCGGTGACGCTGCCTCCGTCGGCGGTGCAGCCGGCAAACCCGACGGTGCGCGGCGCTTGCAGCTTGCGCTCGTAGCTAGCGCGGCGCCCAATGCCACCACTGCCGTCAGGGCAAGCACGCTACGGCGTGCACTACTACGAGCAACCACACTGCTGACCTGAACTGATTTCACGTCGCGACAATGCCAGCAATCGGCGCAAAGGGCAAAGCGCCAACAAACTTGCTAGCGCCAACTTGGTTGGCAGGCGAGCGCGGTTCATGTTTCGACCGGTAGCAGGCTGTCTCAATGCTCTTGCCTAGTTAGCTAGCGTCGAGGTTGGCCGTCGATTTGCAGCATTACCCACGGTGGGTTCATTTCAAAAAGTCCGATTCAACATGAGGCGTGCCGCGACGGTGTTCGCTCTTCTTGCCGCTGTCGGTTGTGCCGAGCAGACCGTGGAAACGCCTGAGCCGCTCAATCGCACGGTAGTCGAACGCCGGATCGTTCCAGTGCGTGCGCCGCGCGCCTACGATATTTTGTTCGTGGTCGATAATTCGCCGACGATGCAAAACATGCAGCCGACCTTGGCTGCTAATGCAGCGAGATTTGGCGACACCTTGCGCGACTTTGGCGGATTCCGACTAGATCTAAACATCGGCGTAGTTTCGACCGATGTCGGCACGGCGGGCGGCGCACCCGCTGCAGGCTGCTCGTCGTGGGGGGATGCCGGAACGTTTTTTACTGGCGGTGTAGACATTTCCGACGGCAGCCCTTTTTTGCGTGACATGCCGGATCCGCTACATCCTGGCCAACGCATTACCAACTATCGCGGCACGCTGACCGAAGCATTCACCAAGATGTTTGCGCTCCCGACGACGACTTGCCGGTATGCTCAGCCATTGCGCGCTATTTCGCGAGCGTTGCTGCAAGCCGAGCCATCAAGTCCTGCTGCGAGCTTCGTGCGTCGGAACGCCACGCTTGCGATTGTTATCATTTCTGCCGATGATGACTGTTCACTTGCACCGCGCATTTTATCGCAGGCGTTGCCCGGAAACGAAGATGCTGCCTATCGCTGCTTTTCGCAGAACGTACAATGTGCCGAATCAACCGCGCTGCTTGGGCCGCATCATGCTTGTACCCCGCTCGACACCGACGGTGAAGTAAACGGCATGGATCTTTATCATTCGCTGTTCCAGCTCAAGAATGGAGATGGCTTAGGCAATTACAAACTGTCGGTGAGCCTGGTTGCGGGACCGAGCGACGTGGCAACGACTATGGCCCACGGGGCGAGCGGCCCCGTGGTGGAACCCTCCTGCGGCTACGAAGAGGCAGGCAACGGCACGATTCTGCTCGGCCGTCCGGCCGTGCGCACCAACGCGTTTGCTCAGTTGTTTCGGCGCGGGATTAGTTCATCCATTTGTCAATCGGATTGGTCCGAACCGCTGTGGCAGTTGGCGAGTGGTTTCGACTATCCCTACAGCGTTCCTTGTTTCAACAGCCAACTCGCACAGCCGCTCGACTGCAGCGTGCGCGAACATCGCTACTTTCAAACACCGCAGCAAAGCACCATTGTAGTGCCTTACTGCGATGCCACCGAAAGCAGCACGCCGTGTTACCGCATGCGCAAAGATCCTGTTAGCTGCGAAGCGCCAACAAGTGGTTGGACTATCGAAGTTGTGCGTGGCCCGAACCAAGTATTGCCCGGCACCTTCGATGAAATTGAATGCGCGGTGGAACCGTAGCAACGACCGGGTTGTGCCATGGTTGCCTTGGCCATGGCACGCAATTCAAAAAAACTCGGTGTTGGTGTTGTCGTCTTCGTCGCGCTAGTAGGGCTCGTTGCTTGGCGCGTTGTTAGTTGCAATCACAAAGCCAAAACGCCGCCAGCCGCACCGGTTGCAGCCGATCCATGGGCAACCAAAACTGGCGACGATAACAGTGCGGTGTTGGAAACCAAGCGGCGCGCTCGCAATGGTGCAACCGCCGACATTTCACCTGCAACGCTCAGCGGCCGGATTACCCGTGATAGCGACGGTGCGGGTGTTGCTGGTGCAGCGGTGTTTGTTGAGCCAGATCAAATCGGTGGTGCCGAGTTCGGCGATATTTCGGGTGTTGACGCCGCAGTCGCGGTGGTCGCCGATGCTTCGGGCGCATGGACTGCAACGGTAGCGCCAGGCAAGTACATTGTTGCCGCAGTGGCCGAAGGCTATTTGCCCAACAAAGCGCCGAGTGTCGCGGTAACTGCAAATCAACAAAAGACCGGCCTCGATATTGTGCTTGCAGCCGGCGCTGCCACCCTCAGTGGCACCGTTTCGGACATGGGTGGCGGTGCAGTCGTTGGCGCACGCATCACCGTAAGTTCCGACGACGATTTGGCTGCACTGTTTGCCAAAGGCAGCGCTGTGACGTTTACTGATCAAGCCGGCAAGTATCGCATGGCATTGCCGGCCGGCGACTGGCGCGTGGCAGTGCGGCATGAAGATTATGTAGATGCATCAAAGTCCACCACGATTGGTGCGACAGCAGTGGTGCTCGATGTCACCATGTCGCCAGGTGCGACGATTCGTGGCCAAGTGGTCGCGCGCGCCGACGGCAATCCAGTGCCCCGTGCGCTGGTGCGTGCGGAAAGCAAACATCTTGGCAAAGGTCGGGCAGCCACTGGCAACAACGCGGTGCTCGCCGACGAACAAGGCAACTTTGTGCTGCATGGCGTTGGCTGGGGCGCCGTTGAGTTGACTGCAACTGCGCGTAATTATCGTTCCATTGCGCCTACCGTGGTTGAACTTGGCATTGGCGAACAGGCCACTGACGTTAAAATTGCGCTGGATCGCGCATTCAATATTTCGGGCTTCGTGGTGCGTCGGAACAGCAAAGGCCAAGGCGTGCCTGGCGTTTTGGTTGGTGGTTTTTCGTTTGGCAACAAAGACGGCATAGTCACGCAAGTGCCAAGCGCCAACGATGGCTACTTTGAATTGCTGGGCGTGCAACCCGGTACGTATTTGCTCGGTGCGTTGGGGGCCGGTGTTATTCCAAGTGTTGGCCAATCGGTAACGGTCCGGGACGCGGACGTTAACGACGTGCTGGTGGAAATGGATGGCGGCGTCACCTTGAGCGGTACGGTGAGTCCAGCTGTCCAAGCCGGAGTGTCATTGACGCTTGCCGACGGCGCCACTGGCATCAGCGACATCATGGCCGCCATCAAAGTTGCGATGGCACAAACCCAAAGCGACGCTACTGGCGCGTTCACGATTCGCAATGTGCCCGACGGCAAATTCAAGTTAGTAGCGCGGACCAGCGATGGCCAACTGGGCAAACTCGACGTGACCGTAAAGGGGGCCGACCAATCCGGCTTGTTAGTGACGATGACGCCACAGGCCGTCGTGCAAGGCGTTGTGGTTGATAGTCATGGCAAACCGATAGTCGGCGTAAGCGTTAATGCGTCGCGTACCAAGGGCGATTTAGACCTGGATTTTCGCAACGGCAGCAAGGATGCCACCACGTTGC
>Ga0075163_10003856_pt1 | contig 20107 bp, 17 predicted proteins | sample JI1023141ADNA_FD_71478 | JGI IMG/M metagenome (GOLD analysis project Ga0075163, IMG submission 71478) | Wastewater effluent complex algal communities from Wisconsin, to seasonally profile nutrient transformation and Carbon sequestration -... | ecosystem: Engineered > WWTP > Effluent > Algae... | reverse complement strand
AGGTAGAGATGGAGTCACTGGGTTGACTGGACCTCAAGGTAGAGACGGCGTTACAGGCCTCACTGGACCTCAAGGTAGAGACGGTGCGACAGGCCTCACTGGTCCTCAAGGCAGAGACGGAGTCACAGGCCTCACTGGACCTCAAGGAAGAGACGGAGTCACAGGCCTCACTGGACCTCAAGGAAGAGACGGCGTAACAGGCCTCACTGGACCCCAAGGTAGAGACGGCGTAACTGGGTTGACTGGACCTCAAGGTAGAAATGGAGTCACAGGTCTGACTGGCCCTCAGGGTAGAGACGGTGTTACAGGTCTCACTGGACCAAGAGGCCTACAGGGTGTCACTGGCTTCACTGGACCTCAAGGAAGAGATGGTGTAACTGGTCTCACAGGACCAAGAGGCCTACAAGGTATCACTGGCCCACAGGGGGTTGATGGAGCTACCGGACTCACAGGTCCACAAGGCCCACAAGGTGATGTTGGCCCTCAAGGACCACAAGGAGCCTTGGGAACGACTGTTGATTTTTGGAGATCTAACATAGGAGGATCATCACTTCCAAATGGAACTGGAGATATGACCAAGTCTATTTGGCATCAAGAAGAAATTGCGGTTGGTGTATCAACAACTTCTTCTTCAAATGCAGTATTAATAGGTAGAGGAGGTGGAGGACGGTCTACTAATACACGTGTTGGAGTAATAGCGCTAAATGCAAATACAACAGGTGCAAACATAACCGCAATTGGTTATAAAGCATTATCAACAGGAACATTGGCTGATAATTGTACTGCTGTTGGATCACTTTCTCAGATTATATCTCAAGGCAATAATAACACGTCTGTGGGTGCTTCATCATTAGGAACAAATACAAGTGGAGTTAACAACACGGCCATCGGAAATTCAGCATTGGCTGCCAATACAACCGGAGGAGATAATGTTTCTGTAGGACATTTTGCACTACAAACAAATTTATCTGGAACGCAAAATGTTGCTGTTGGCGCTCAAGCTTTGAAAAAAAATAGTTCAGGATTTTACAATACAGCGGTTGGATATAATGCAGCTCAAAATTTAATAGTTGGAGACTGGAATGTAGCTGTAGGTTATCATGCATTGAATGGACTTACTGGAGGAACAAGCAATGTTGCAATTGGCAGACTAGCATTAGCTGCCAATCAAACAGATAGCAATATTGCTATGGGAGATAGTGCATTAAAAAGTGTGTTAACAGGAACAGCTAACATTGGTATAGGATGGTTTGCTGGTAGCAATGTAGTATCTGGTTCTAGAAACGTTCTTATAGGATATCAAGTTGCTTTGACTTCTGAAGCTGATGATATAATTGCTATTGGTACATCCGCTCTACAAAATGCAGGCGTAGGTTCAAGTCAGAATATAGCTATCGGAACCAATGCATTATTAAACAATGGTTCGTCTTCTAACAATTTGGGCATTGGAATAAATACCTTACAATTTAATACAGTATCTAATAATTTAGCTATCGGTTCAAATGCACTTGATGCTAATGTCTCGGGAACTCCTAATTTGGCTATCGGAAGAAATGCTTTGGGGGCAAACGTAACAGGAAGCAGCAATTTAGCTATCGGATTAAGCTCTCTATTATTCAACACTGTATCTAACAATTTAGCTATTGGTGCAAATGCTCTCGATGCTAATACGTCAGGAACACCAAATCTAGCCATAGGTACAGACGCATTAGGAGCAAATGTATCAGGAAACAACAATTTAGCCATCGGATTAAACGCCCTTCTTGTCAACACTGCATCTAGCAATTTAGCCATTGGACCGAATTCTCTTGACGCTAATACGTCAGGAACACCAAATCTAGCGATTGGTTCTAATGCTCTTGGCGCAAACATATCTGGTGCCAACAATTTAGCCATTGGAAACAATGCTCTTTTGCTTAATACAGCATCAGATAATTTAGCTATTGGACCAAATGCTCTCGATTCAAATACAACAGGAACACCAAATCTGGCGATTGGTTCTAATGCATTGGCTGCTGGAATAACAGGATCTAATAATTTAGCTATCGGCTTAAACGCTCTCCTAGTCAACACTGTTTCCGATAATTTAGCCATTGGTGCAAATTCCCTTGATGCAAATACAACAGGAACACCAAATCTAGCCATTGGTACAAATGCATTGGGATCTAACGTATCAGGCAATTTTAACTTGGCGATTGGTTCAGGAGCACTTGCTTCAAATACTTCGACCAATAATTTTGCCATCGGATATAATGCATTAGCTGCTAATACTTCTGGTATATTGAATTTGGCATTAGGAACGAATACACTTCCAGCCAACGTTTCAGGAGGTTCTAATACAGCGATTGGCCCAGGAGCAATGCAATCCTTTGTTTCTGGCAATAACAATATAGCAGTTGGCGTTTTAGCTCTCAGCTCAGGTACTACTGGAAATGACAATGTTGCCATAGGAGTAACCTCACTTAGAGTAAATACCACATCAAATAATATTGCAATTGGTTCTAGTGCCTTAGACGCTAATACAACAGGAACGCCGAATATCGCTATTGGAACAGATGCATTAGGAGCAAACATAACCGGAAACAATAATATTGCTATTGGACAAAATGCCCTCTTACTCAATACTGCATCTAACAATTTGGCAATTGGTTTCGGAGCTCTTGATGCCAATACAACGGGTACTAATAATTTGGCTATCGGTTTCAATTCCCTTTCTTTCGGAACTACTGGAAACAACAATTTAGCTATCGGACCAAATGCACTTTCCACAAATAACTCTGATAACAATTTAGCAATCGGCGCAAATGCGTTAGATATAAATACGACTGGAACTGCCAATTTAGCGATTGGTTCAAATGCAATGGGTCAAGGCATCACTGGATCTAATAATTTGGCGATTGGTCTTAATGCTATGGCTGTAAACACAGCCAATGACAATTTAGCTATAGGACCAAACTGTTTCGATGAAAATACTTCAGGAACAGTCAATTTAGCGATTGGTTCAAACGCGTTGGGTGGAAATAATACAGGATCTAATAATTTAGCCATAGGTCTTAATGCTTTACTCCTTAGCAAGGCATCTAACAATTTGGCTATTGGTCCAAACGCAATGGACGCAGGAACAACAGGAACATTTAATTCTGCTGTTGGTATAGATGCACTTGGAGCAAATACCATTGGATCTCGTAATACTGCTGAAGGTTACCAATCACTTTTTGCAAATGTAACCGGAAATGATAATACAGCGTATGGATACCAGACCATCTTTAATGGTACAACCGGATCACGTAATACTGCAATTGGCGCAAATGCTGGTCCATTCAATGGATTTGGTGTCGGAGTTTCAGGTGTAACAGGTCCATCTGGTACTACTGGGCCCAATTTTACAAATTCAACATCTATAGGTTATAACGCAAAAGCACTTGATAATAATTGGATTCAATTGGGTGATGGTAATGTAACGAGGATAGTTACAAACGGCGCTGTATTCTCAAGAGGTGCACAACTGACATCTGATTCACGGTCAAAATCGAATATCAGAAATTTGCCTACCGACATGGGAGACTCTATGTGTCAAATTGTTCCAAGACACTATGTGGATGTCTTTACAGGCATAACGTCTATTGGTATTGTGGCACAAGAAATACCATCAGATATTAAGCCATTTGTTTCCACTACCATTCCAAAAGTTCCAGATTATACGTCATCACAGACAAAGTTTGCAGCCAATTTTACGTCCCTTGGTTATGGCTCTCCGCCTACAGATCTAAATTCGTCGGTTGCATGGGCTGAAAACGCAACAAGAATACTAAGAGTTGTTGCTGATCTAACTGCAAGAAATACTGGAGGTCAATTCACATCACAAATTGCAGCGTTAACAGCCTCTTCCGAGTACACATTGGCTGTGCAAGTCAATAATTTGGATTGGGATTATATTTATTTTACCAACTTTGAAACTGTAGATTATTCTCGTGTTGGTGTAATTTCAGCATTACGCACTGCAACAAAACTTTCAGATCATACTATGAATACATTTGGCCACGGAGTCACAGGTGATATCGTCGGAACTACAGATACTCAAACTTTGTCCAACAAGACGTTGACACATTTTATTGGCGGCATACAGACTATAAATGCGTCCGGTGTAACATCTGTATTAACAAATACTAGCTCTTATATTCAAAATGTTATAGGTACAACAGGCCAGGGAATTTCTCTTCCATCAGGAATCACTGGACAGCAGTTTAACATATTGAATAATGCTGGCTCTGACGTTATTGTAAGATCTGGATCAACTGATTTAGTTACTGTACCCACAGGCCAATATTGTAAAGCTACATTTTTAGGCTCTGGATGGAATGCTGTAACTACGTCTCCATTTGGTGATAATAGGGTATTTGCTTCAAGTAATGCTTTATCAACGTTTACAGGTTCGACTGTGATACAAACAAAACTAACATTGACAACACCTTCTATACCTGCAGGAGTATATAGAATAGGTTGGTCATTTGTATGGGGTTACAATTCCGTATCAACAACCAATAAATTTATTGGAAGAGTAAGTAGAGGTGCAACAATTATTTGGGATATAGCTGGAACAGTCAGTAGTACAACAGAATTTCAATCTCCAGCAGGATTTCTTCATGAAACATTGGCTGCAGGAACATATTCATATACGATTACATACGGAACAAGTATATCAACAGCAACAGCATCTATAAAATATGCTCGTCTTGAATTTTACAGAGTAGGTTGATTTTTGGTTGTGTCTATACGCCAAAAAATCAATATACAACAAAAAAAAGACATAAACAGAAAATAAATATAAATGAATTTTGGGGAAACGAAAATAGGAAATATTATTAGAAAAATAGATTTGGTAAACAACGAGTTGACGATTACACACATTCCTCTAGATGGAAAGGTCGATATTAAACAAATTGAAAAACAAAAACAATTGGACGAAAAGGAATTTGAAAAATTTGTTAAAAATTGGAAAGAAGGGGATCTGAGAAATTATTGTTAAAAATTTTCTTTGTAAAAAGAAAAACTATAATAAATGGCAAATTATAACATGCTCGATGAAACAAATTTTACACCCGAAGACCAATACCAACAATTACTCGTTGATGAATTCTTTACATCCAAATCTAAAAAAAGAATCACAGAAATGGCCATTTACCTCTACAAGAAAAGATACGGTAAAACTCCTTTCGTCGCTGACTGGATGATTAATTGGGCCATGTCCGACACCATAGATAAAGGTCGTTGGAAACAATCTACTGAAATCAAAAATCTCCAGATCTGTTCCGCCGAAAGAATGGTCGAAAGAATGGTCGAAATGGATTACAATGTCAATAGAAATTGGTTTGATGAACAAGAACAACTCCAACAACAAGAAACTCCAGCCGTTTGCGGAAGTCACTTTAAAGATACGATCAAATATCGTTCTCCAAATATTTTGTGATGTTGTTTTTTATATGGATGTGTGAACGTAAATCCCTATAACCTCAGAGACACAAAAATAAACACAAAATTGAACATAAAACAAAAAGATTCTATTTATATAAATGGAAGAATTTGCAAAGGCATGCGAATCTGGAAATGTTGAAAAAGTAAGAGAATTGCTTTCTAACCCAAGTGTCTATCCAAATGTGGATGACAATAGTCCTATTCGTTGGGCATCTTTTGACGGGTTTGTTGAATTGGTGAGATTACTTTTAACCGATCCAAGAGTGAATCCGGCAGACTATAATAATGGAGCAATATACTGGGCAACTTTAAACGGCCACTCCAAAGTCGTTGAACTTTTATTGTCAGACGACAGAGTAAACCCCGCGGATCGTGATAATGCCGCTATTCGTATCTCTTCTGAATGCGGTCACGATCAAGTAGTGGGAATGTTGTTGAAAAAAGTAGACCCAACCTCAATGAATAACTATGCCGTTAAAAAGGCTGCTCAAAACGGCCATGTGCAAATAGTCAAACTCTTACTCCAAGACCCAAGGGTTGATGCATCGGGTGCAAAATCTTCTAATCAAGAGATTCAGGAAATGTTGGCTCAATGGAATTATTTTCCTAGAGGTTAGTTTATGGTATTATTCGTTTAACCTAAAACAATATATAGATGATATACATACCTGCTTCACAAGTTTCGGCGTTTGCTGGGAGACATGAGTTAGAATGTATTTCAGGAGATTATTCAAGCGAAGAGAGATGTTTATATGGGATAACTATGGAACCTAAAGTTGTTAGAGCGGTAGAGAAATTTTATAACAAAAGATTGATTACACAAGTTGGCGTAAGACGATTTTTTGTTGTAGGAGAGAAAAATACGGGATATGAGACATGCCCTCTAAAAGAAAACGTATATTGCATTTCTGGTTTCATGGATGCCATTATTTGGAATAAATGCATCTTTGAAATTAAATCAAGATGCTACAAATTTATGAAACCACAATATGATTTAGATCAATTAATAACTTATATGATCCTCTTTACTTTTCCATTACCGGGAAAACTTGTCCAATACTTTGATGGAACAGTCAAAATTAGTAAAGAAATACCATATGGTGAAGCAGAGGAAATATGGATAAATGAAATAAAACCAAAGTTGGATGAGAGGATTTTAGGTTTGTCTTGATTTCATAAATCAAAATCTCGTAAATCAAAATCTCGTAATTAAAACTCACAAATCAAAATCTCGTAAATCAAAAAGCAAAATTGATTCTCACTTCGCTCGTCTCGATTATGGCTACATTCGCTTTGCTCATGTAGCTCACTAAATTGATTTTTTTTCAGAAAAAAATGGACATAGATAATAAATGAATTTTTATGATAAATTATTTTTTGGCGATTCGGGATGTATTTTAAAGTGGTTGAAAGCTCAGAATCGACATCCACAAAACAAAACATTTGACGATTACGTCGATCTTTGTTTCGAATTAGTCAATGAAAAAGATACAAAAAAGAAAAAATGCTTCAAAGAAAAACTCGGAAAACAACTCGACACAACTTTACCTGTATTGATAAACGGATCATTTAACAAAATCGACTTTAAAAATGTAAGAACAATTACACCTATAATCTTTAGACAAACTATTCTAGATTCGTACTTTAAAACCACTGGAAAAACAAATATATCCGATGATGTCGTCGATTATTTGATACAATTTGGTCTAAAAGCATTCAATGCAGTCATCGATGATGAACTAATTTTTGACAAAGACACACAAATGTATAAATATTCAGAGCAAGCAAGAAAAGCAATGCCAGATTTTCCACCAGTTGACGATAAAGGAACGTGTTCTGTCGTTTCATGGTTGATAGCCGAAATCATCCTAGCGGCTGATTCTGCTCTAACCAAATACGATTTTGAAAACGTAAAAATGACTGAAAAACATATCGCTCTTGGTCTTAATAATGATCAAGAGTTGAAGGATGTTGTAGAGAGAATTGGTTAAAAAAATGAAATTAAACCATAAAAACCTATTCACTTTCATCTAAAATGAATAACGGAATCATGAAACACACTATTCGCCACACGATTATCCCCTACGATGATGCCGAAGCTCTGAAACAATGGTTGCGTCATCTTTCTGGACCTGATCAGTACAGTTTGTTTGATACAATGTTTAAATACGACTCGGTAAATTGTTTCAGACTATTGAAAACGAAATTTTACAACATAGATAAAATTATAAAGTATGCTCCTCCAGAAATTTGTTTGGAGCTTTACGAGGACAGAAAACTTTTTCACTATTTGATGTTGAATCAAATGCATAATAAAGAACTTGGAGAATATTTTTGCAAAGCTTTCTATCAAAAACCATATTTCACAGATTCTCTAAATTTTTATTTGTACGGAAATTACCAACCTGCATTTTTTCTTTTGGATAAGTTGGAAGATGACATTGATACTCGTTATTTTGCGTTATTGTTGGGAGACTTGGATAATCTCAAACCATACAGCACAAAATATCAAACTCTATGGAAATATCTAACCGCAAAACAAAAAATGATTGTCGATCCCCAACGAAAGAAAAAAGAAGATTGGGAAGAATTGGTAAATTTTCCATGGCAAGGCTTTCTAACCATCGATTTTTTCAGTCTGTGGGAAATCTTAAAGATGGCATATCCAACAAACGTTCACCTTCATTCAAGAAAAAAGACTGATGGGCCTGATTGCGTTTCAGATTTTCTCTGTACTTATAGAGATTTTTACGAATTGAAAAAATTTCCATGGGAGTGTTTCACAAAAATTGACGATTACTCTCTGTTTGAAATCATGAAAATGTCACTTCCATCAAATCATTGTCTGTTTTCGAAAACAGGATGTGCAATGGTTGGATTCTTTAAAAATTCCCATAAATAAAAATGTATATAAAATGGTGTATCTTCTTACTCGAATTTCTACTTGCTATTGCATAGATGACACGCACTCCCACATTGCTGCCTATAACGATCTAGATAAACTTTGTCGATATTTATCTCGAGTAATTTCAACGGATAAAACAAATATAGATATCGAATCTATTGTGGATTCCATGTTTGATGGAAACCCTATTGTCGTTAAAACGCCAACTGTCAAGTTTCAGATTACAAAAATAGAGGTTGTTACATGATTCTCGCTTCACTCGTCTCGATTATGACTACATTCGCTTTGCTCATGTAGCTCAAAAAATTGATTTATTTTTAAAGAAAATAAATCATAATATCAAAAATGAGCGTTTTTTTCCCAATTATTAAATATGGAAGCACTGAATCAGTGAAACAACTTTTGGATAACAAAACAATTGATTGCTGGTTGTGCTTCAAACTTGCAGCTGCGAGTGAAAGAAAAGATATAGTTAATTTGATTTTGACTTATCCATCTGTCGATCATAATTTCATTAGATGTGCTATCGATTTTGTGAAATATTATAAGATTAAAGGAATTGTGAAGCTTCTGAAATAGGATTCCAGAGCGTAAAAAACCAAAAATTGAAAAATATTCATAAATTCTAATAAAAATTAGAATGTACAAAATTAATGGAGTTCAAATTTCTATTTGGCCAGCTGCCGACATTGAACGGCAAGCATTTGATCTTACGGAAGGAGGTGTGAGGCCAAGTCTGACACTTTTTTCAGATGTGCGTTTTGGAACTGTTGATTCGCGGTCGATGTGTTTTGATTGTCGTTTGCCTGCACATGAGTGCTCTGGACATTGGGGTATGATTCGGCTTGGTTGTGCAGTTCCGAATCCTTTTTTTGTAAAGGAGATCAAAAAGGTGTTGCAATGTTTTTGTTTGAAATGTTCGACTATTTTGTATACTTGTGACAGATTTGAGTTGAACAACATGCATCAACTTTATGGCGATGAGCGTATTGATACTATTTGCAATATCTTAAAGGAGTCAAAGGGAGCGAGTTTTTGTTCGAAATGCAACACGCCTGTGAATGAGATTGTTATTAAGAATGACAAGGATTTTTATGTTAGATATGACGATTCTCTCAACCGAAAAGGAAAGAAAAAGGAGTTGCAGTTAAACTATGAGGAAATTTATAGTATGTTTAAAAATATCTCTAATGAGGATTTTACAATTTTGGGTTTCAATGAGAATCTAATTTCTGATCCAAAGTATACGGACAAATCAACTTTTACTCACGGAATGATGACGCATCGCCATCAAAATAGACCAGAAGATTTTTTCATTACAATTTTGCCTGTACTTCCTCTTTGCATTAGATCATGTGGCTCTCAAGGAAAGGAAATTCGACACGATGGAGCGACAATCCTATATCAACTTATCCTAAAAGCAACCAAGAGTCTAAAGGAAGCGAAATCTGACAAGGATGCCGAAAACGCTAAAGAAACTATTCAAAAGTGGATTTATGCTCTTTTTAAACAAAAGAATGATGATGGCAATGGAAAAAAGTCTTATAATTCGATGCTTAATCGTTTGTCTGGAAAAAAGGGTCATTTTCGAGCTTCAGTAGAGGCAAAGAGAGCGGATTTTGGTGGTCGTACGGTAGTTGGTAACGCTCCTTATCTACCGTTTGGTACTGTAGAGATTCCTCAAGAAATGGCAAAAATTAGTCAAATCGAGCATGTTTTTTCTGCAAATTTGAACTATTGGAACACTGTCCTTCAAAAGGATAAGAAACTGTATGAAATTGCATCTAAAAACTTTAAAAACATGCAAGGAGGTAGAACTATTTACTTGACTGTCAAACCTTTTATTTCGTATGAGCCAGTTATCCAATATGTTGTTAGAAACGGAAAAAAGACGAGTTTCAAGTTTATTCAAGCTATTCAAATTGGTGATATTATTCATCGAAAACTTCGTACTGGAGACATGTGTATTATTAATCGTCAACCAACGATTCGTAAAGAAAACTTGAATGGACACAAAATTAGTATCTGTCCAAATCCTGATAAAAGAACAATTTGTATTCCGTTGCCAAACTGTCAGGGCTATAATATGGATTAACCTAAAAATTGAATGCCTATATTTATTCTTGATAAAAACCTAAAAAGCATTCAATATCAACCGGTCCATAACAGGCGGCTGCTTCTATGGTTGAATCACATACCATAGAGGGGAAACAGTGTAAGTGATTCTTTAATATAACCGTCTAGTCTCCATTGGAGGCGAAGCGTTTCAATTGCGGGAACCCCCTTAGAGCCAACACTACTTCTTATATTGCGGAAACGTACTATAATATCCGGGGTAATGACCTAGGACATAGTAAAAACGTGTTGGATTGGGCAATCCGCATCTGATTTCTAAAGTTTTTTTTTGAATTTGGTAAATATCAAATTCAAAAACCATGAAGTTAGTTCAACGACTAAAGAGAACGCTGGTGAGATTTTTCTTGCCCAAGGTATAGTCTTTGCCTCTAGGAAACTAGAGGATCTCCCAAGTTTGACGGAGATGAGGGTAACATTCACGTTCCACAAGGTCCATTATGTCAAGCAGAGATGTCTATTCAGATGAATATTGAGGAAAAGATCATGTCAGATCAGACGAGTACGAATATTATTAATCTTATACAGGGTGTTGTTTACGGACTTTATCTTATGACTCATAATTTGTATAAGGTTCCATTTCATTTGTTTTGTGATTATGCGTTTATAGTTTCGGCCGAATCTCGTTGGAAGAATGTATTGGAAAAAGCAAAGAAGGCGTTTCCGGGAATGTCTAAATTTTCTATTCCTGGCAAGGTAATTTTTTCACTTTTGCTTCCAGATTTTTATTCGAGAAATTTGTACGTCAAATGGGAGGACGGAAAACTAAAAGAAGGCGTCATCATCGAAAATGGCATCTTGACAAAAGGACAACTGTCTAAAAAGACGATGAACAAAATCATCGAGGATCTATACATCGAATTTAGTCATAAACACGCAATTGACTATATCAACAATGCAAACTTTTTGTGCAATAAATTTAATATGCTTCATGGTTTCACATTTTCACTGACAGACTGTCTAAACAAAAAGGGAGACGATATCAAAAAGACTATCAGAGACACATATAGTCAGGTCGCCTATATTGAATCTATGCCACTAGCTGTAGCCGAAAAAGAGACTTTGATTCGAGAAGCCTTGGATAAAGCAACACAAATTGGTCAACTTATTTCAAAGGATGGCATGGTTGGCGGAGAATTCAACGCCATGGCAGTCGCTACACGTTCAGAAGCAAAGGGCAGTTTCGTCAACTTGTCATACATTTCATGTTTCCTTGGTCTTCAAACAGTAATGGGAAAACGTTATGCTGCAGAGTTGTGTGATGGAACTAGAATTTTGCCTTGTTTCAAGTTTGGAGATAACTCGCCGAGAGCTAGAGGTTTTGTAGAGAACAATTTTTATGTAGGTCTTGATCCTGTTGAATTATTTTTCCATGCTTGGTCATCGCGCAAGGGTTTGGTGGACACGGCTGTAACGACGAAAACGTCTGGTTATACACACAGAAAATTTGGCAAAAAAATGGAAAATACGAAAATTGATACGTTTGGTTGCATCAAAGACTGTGATGGCTCTATTATCGATTTTTGTTACGGAGAATTTGGTTTTGATCCAGTAGAGGTTTATTGGACAAACGGTCTCGCTTTTTTCACTAATCTAGCTGAACTTGTAGATAGAATCAACGCAGAATTTATTTCAAACGGGAATTCTAAAGAAACTCCAAAACTCGTTTTTACGGATAAGCAATTTGATTTGCTCGAAGAACAGCTCTTGATCCCTGCCATCGTTACTGAACCTGCACAAGCAGTCAAAAAGCGAATTATGCATGTGATCAAAGGGATCATGAAGAAAACGCCTCTGTACTTGGATAAATGGTGTGTTTTGCAATTTTTTGAGAGATGTCGATCATCTTTCAATAGATCAAGATGTCAGCCAGGTAATATGGTAGGTTTCAAGGCAACATGCGCCATCGGTTCAGTTTCGACACAGGATGCCTTGAATGCATTTCACTCTTCAGGCACGTCTTCCAAGGCGACGACTACTGGCCTTCCGCGTTTGGAGGAATTGACGAATCTGACGACGTCTCCAAAGGTAACTGGTGGATCATTTCGTTATGACGATCCAGTTTTGAATAACAAAACGGGTGATCCATTGACTCTCAAAAAATTAAAGATGAAACGTATTGAGGAACTGAGAAATATTTTTGAGTTTCGTACATTTGGTGATTTCATTCAATATGAGATTTTAAAGACGTCTAAAAATTGTGTTACCAATGAGTGGGATGATATTTTGGAGATTCATCAAGTTTTTGAGGAGCCAGAGTGGTTTGACTTGTGGTTTGAAATTATGGGTATTGACAAGCCGGAATTTGATGATGGATTTATTGTAAAATGTATGGTCAATAAGGACATGCAATATTTGTATAAGATGACCTTGCATGACATTGCCGCTAAACTTCCAGAGGGAATGATGGTTATTCCTTCTCCGCCTTCTCTTGGTATCTTGTATATTTTTCCTATGTATGATGGTATTGATTTGCCTAAAACTATCGATGAAAAGGAGGCGAGCTGGAAGTATTATTGGACGCGCGATATATTTATGCCGCAAATTTTGTCTACTCAAATGTGCGGAATTTACAATATCCAGAAAATTTTTTATTCTCATGAAAATGTTATCGATTACCAAGGTCATAATTTCAAAGAGATTATCAGAGTTCCAAATGTGATTTATGAATCAGTTTGTACAGATTATATTTGGGAAGTAGTTGAAAATTTGGGAATCCACGCTTCCTATATTTTTCTCTATGAGGAAATGTCTAAATGCCTTTCTAAACAACTGAATCCATCTCATATTATGTTGTTGGCTCGTACGATGACCAATGAAGGAGAGCTGACAAACGTAACTCGATATGGTATTAACAAAAAAGTTGGTGTTTTGACAAAGGCTTCATTTGAAACGCCAGTCGACAATTTTGTAGAAGCTGCTGTTTGGGGAACGAATGACGGTACCAATTCGTTGGCTAGCAGTTATTTCCTCGGCGTTCATGGAACTTATGGAACATGTCATGATAGTTTTCAATTGATAAAGACGTAGATGGTTATGTATTTCTAAACTATCATGATGTAAAAACAAAAAATATCATGACGTAAAAACAAAAAAATGAATTTCTTTTTAAACAAAAAGAAAAATATCAAAATGGATTTTGCTAATCTTTGTGAATTTCTAACAAACTTGAATCCAGAGGAAATTGAGACTGCTATTGAATGCATTTCAAAACTTGTTCCGCGGTACGAAAGAGAATATCAGGAAATTGTAAATGAATTTGAGAAGAAAAAACACAATTTGAATGAGAGTTTTCAACGGTATACAAATGTTATTAAATCTGTCTATGAGTTTAAAAACAAACGACCATTGGCTGGAACTAATTTCAATGATTTTGTCCAAGCCATGAAAGATAAGAAACGTATTGTTGTTATTACTTATGGTGATACACCTGAAGTTTATATTTTGAATGATCCAAACTTTAAATATGGACCTCCGGATAATTATAGTTCTGGAATGAAAGGATTTAGATTGGAGGAAAACACTATCAAGTGGTGGGAACATAGTCCAGGATATTGTCAAGAAATTTATCGTTTTGCTTATGTTGGTGACACATTTACCGCTCGTTTTTGTCGTAAAGACTTGCCAGCCAGCTGGTATATATCTGATGATACCGATATCGCTAAATATGCTTTTCCTATTATGAAAATCGAATACCCAAGTGGTTGATTATGTCTTGATATTCGACTAGATCTGGTTACGTAAATTGAAATTTCTTTTAAATAAAAAGAAAAAATACCAAAAAATGGACGTATTTTATGACTGGAAATGTTGAAGACATGAAATTCTAGAGTAAATCCAGCAGCCGATGACAATGTGTATCGTTTTTTTATTGATCTCAGTTTCACACGACAACTGTGTGGTGAGTGTCCAAGTGTTGCGAAAAAATACACCCTCAACTGCATCGAAAAAATCAAAGAGGCAATGCTCTTGTCAAAATTCAAAGGGACAGACTTGGAGAAGGAGCTCAATTGGTACACCAACTATTGCAAAAACCTATAGAGAAAAAATAAAAAAAGAAAAAATATAAAATCAAACCTTTTGATTTATCCTTGTCTATATAAAAATGATTTTAAAATGCAAAATACGTATGGTTTTCACCAAATATCGAAACATGAACGCTATCTTTGAACAAATAAAGAAACTCGACACCTACAGTCTGCTACAAATGAACATCATGGTGCAAGAACTTATCCTCTCTCGTCATGAAGCCACTCTCAATATGACGCTTGACGAGTACCAAGAGTTCCCAGAGACGGAAGAGGAACTCGATTTGATTAGTAACCCAAAGTCCATTCTTGATATGACGCTTGAGGAGTACCAAGAGTTGAAAGGGATCCCAGAGATGGAAGAGGAATCCGACTCTGCTCCCTTTACCGGCACGAAACAAGAGCTGGACAATGAACTCGACCAGCTCAGAATTATACGACATGTATTGCAGAAAGAGGCAAAGTATTGTGAGTTACGGTTTCAGAATGCATGTCGAAAAGGAGATCTTAAAACAATAAATAGTCTTCTAGATAATGGAATGAATCCATCTGCAGATGATGGTTGGGCTATTTGTTGGGCCTCTGCTTATGGGCATGTTGATCTCGTCCATAGACTTTTGGCTGACAAACGTGTGGATCCGGCGTGTAGATATAATGGACCTATTAGATTTGCTAGCGCGAGTGGTCAGCATTAAATTGTGAAGATGCTTTTAGATACACAAAAAGTAGACCCTTCCGTTAACGATAATAAAGCGATTAAAGATGCTGCAGATAGAGGTTATATTGAAGTTATGAAACTTCTCTTGGCAGACAAACGAGTTGATCCTGCAATCGACGATAATCTTATTCTCAAATGGGCTGTAGAAGATCGTGAAGTTGAAGTAGTGCGTCTCCTACTCCAGGATCACAGAGTGGATGCGTCTGGTATCGAATCTATGCACCCTGAAATAAAGGAAATGTTGGCTCAATGGAAATATCATCCAAGGGTGTAGTAGAGAAAACAAACAAAAAATTGAATTAAAAATACAAAAACCTTTTGGTTTACACCCAAAAACCAAATGACTGAACAAAAACACTATCAATTCTGGCGTGTCGAGTTTCATAGTCTCAACTCAACCCTCTATTACTGGGGAGAGAGCGAATGCCTTGAAGACGTAATTAACGATATTGAGGGTGATGTCCGCACTGAACACGAGTGTACGACAACACACGACAGCTTTTATCACGTCACATTCAAAAATCAAATGTATGCAAAAATCTTTCCTCTTAAGAAAGGTGAACGATGATTCTTTGATAGTTAAGAAAAAATTTAATATCCCAAACCGCGTCGCTGATACCAAATTGTTACGTGTGGTGCAGTTTCATTATCAGCGCTAGAAGTATAATAATATGTGGCTAGAGAAAATCGGGAACGTTCGGGAGGACAGATTAATTTTTCTGGATGTCCATGTAAAGCATTATCAGTGATTGTGAAAACAACTAACCGATTAAATATCGGCGATATTTTCTTTACACAATCAGACATATCACTCTTCCATAATTCCAAATCTCCATTGAAATACCAATTTTTATTCAAATATAAAAGAGCATTGATACGTCTATAATTTTTCGTAATAGGATGAACGTTGAAATCAGCGTGTATAGATAACTTTCCCTCATTTCTTACTCTATGAAGACCACCTCCATAATTTTGTGGATCAGTAATCAATCCCTTAATTCCTGTAAGATTTTCCAGCATCTGCACTATTTTTGGTGAATTCATTTCAATCATAATTTTTTGCAACGTCGGGGCATATCCTTCCAAATATTCCGGTAAAGATAGACACATTTTTTTACGTTGTACTTCACATTCATTAGAAGACGTATTCAAATTCCCATACCATACATGTTCTGGTAAATTTTCTAGTTCATTTACAGCCTTTGATAATTCCTCTTCGTCCCAGAAATTATCAATGATACAATGTGGGAATGGTTCGGCCTTGAGGTAGTGTTCCATTTACACATTAAGTATTATTTAATATAAAATGAAGGATTGCAATTTAATTGTTGTTTTTAATTATTCTGCATGTTGTATAAATAAACAGTATTTAGAGGAATTATATAGTCCATATTTTAACAAAGTTATTTTTTATTCTGATTTGCCTGCAACAAATGACACAGACATTAATTTTATAGATATAAATCGAGGTTATAATACATTGGCAATTTTTAATCATTATCATGCTACATATAAAGAAAAGAGAGGATTGTTTTATACGATGGATGATAATATTATTAATTTGAATATCTTACATCAATACACCACCGACAAAATCATATATCCGTACCATAAATTATCTGATTTTCATACACACAACGAAGAATGGTGGAACACAATATATGGAAAACAGACAGTTTTAAATCTCATTAATGATCCAGACTGGGAAAAATTCGGCATAACCCAATTTAGCGGAGGAGATGGATACGTAGGTTTTAGTGATTTTTTCTATATTCCTCCAAAATATTTGACTGAAACGTTATTTGAATTATTTGGGATATTTTCAAAGCATAAAGTCTTTTTAGAAATTGCAATGCCCACAATTATCAACAATATAGAAAAAGAACCTAATAATTATCATACATTTAGTTACTATAATGCTTGGCCAAACAGAAATTTTTATTTAGACAAAGCCAACATATACTCGTCTATAAATAAGGACTTTCATTTATTCCTACATCCAATAAAGTTTAATCAAAATCAAATAGCAAAGGAATGGCTAACTGATATTTTATGTAAACAAAAATGTGTCATAATAACAACCATAAATGAGCCAACAGAAGCCGTGTTAAAACACATAAGTAATAAAGATTATGATGTCATTATTGTCGGGGATATTAAAACACCATCAACATATAAAACTCTAGATGGTATCTTTCTTGATATTGATGCTCAACGTAAATTATTTCCCACAATTTGCGAGTTAATACCATATAATCATTATTCTAGAAAGAATTTGGGTTATTTGTTTGCAATCAATAAGGGATACAAGATTATATACGAAACAGATGATGATAACATTCCATTTGACAATTTTGATAATATTTTAAGCTCATCTGGTGTGCAAATGTTAAAAGACTCTAATAAATTTATAAATATCTTTAAATATTTTACGAATGATTGTCATATTTGGCCTAGAGGTTACCCACTAAGTCAGATTAAAACTGAAACGAATTTTATAGAGTCTGTAACAAATGTAAAACCTTCAATAATAACTGGGCTAGTAGAAAACGATCCAGATGTGGATGCAATTTTCCGTTTAACTAATAAAGCTGAAGTAATATGGGATAAAGGTAAAAAGGTCATTGTTTCTAATGAAAATATTTGTCTATTCAATACTCAAAATACATTTTGGGTTGATTCTGAAATATTTAAATATATGTTGATACCTTCAACTGTATCGTTTAGATATTGTGATATATTGAGAGGTATTATATGTAATTTGTTAATGAAAGACAAGTACATCATGTATACTTCTCCAAACGTAGTTCAGAACAGAAATTTTCATAATCTAATTTCGGATTTTAAGAGTGAATATGAAATGTATATTCATAACGAAACAATTTCTGAAACTAGAGGAAATTCATTGAAACAAATTTACATGTTTTTGATAGAAAAAGGTGTTATGAAATACAATGATTTCGTTATACTTGATCAATGGCTTAAAATTTTAAACGAGCATGTCCTATGAATAAAGGATTGTCTACTTGATCTACAAAAAATGATTTTAAAACATAAAATCAAATACAATAAAAATGCAAGAGTGCTCAATTTGTTGTGAAGCATTTTCTTCCAAGAGAACATTGATTTGTTGCATAAACTGCAATGCCGAATTTTGCAGCATCTGCGTCAAGCATTATCTATTAGAGAGCACACAGAGCGCACATTGCATGGCATGCAAGCATGAATGGAACAATAAATTTTTGCACGATAACCTCACCAAAAGTTTTATTGTAACCGATTACCGAAAATCTAGACAAAGAGTTTCATTGGAAAAACAGAAAAGTTTATTGCCTCAGACTCTCCCTTTCGTCGAACCTATAAAGAAGAAATACAAGTTAGAGCTCGAAATCAAAACACTAAAGGAATACGTCAAAGAGATGCAAAAATTGATTAGACAAGCAAAGAATAAAATTATTGGTTTGTATAATGAAATGTACGATACTGAGAATAAACTAGAAGAGGTAAAGGATGTTTACATGTTTCCTTGTCCAGATGGTGATTGTAGAGGTTTCATTAAACAACGGACATGGAAATGCGGTTTGTGTGAAATCAGAATCTGTAAATCGTGTCACGTCAAAAAAGAAGAAGGTCACAAATGCAATAAGGACAACGTTGAAACTGCGAGAATGGTCGTAAAGGATACCAAGCCGTGTCCTACTTGCAAGACGCGTATTTTCAAAATTGAGGGTTGTTTTAGTGGTGACACCAATATTCAAACGATGGCTGGAATAAAAAACATCAAGGACGTGACGACGGATGACATGGTTATAGGTGAGGATAATGAACCAAAGAAAGTGATAAAGGTGTTTGAGGGAGAGGATCGTATGTACCACATTGGTGACATTACTGTATCTCATCATCACACTCTTGTTCTTTGGAATAATGGCATAGTTGAAATTCCTGTTTTCAAATACCTTTCACTAACCAACTATGAAAAGAGCTGTTTTTATCAAGTTTTCGTTAGAGATGGAAAATACAGTTTTACGAAAATGCGTCCCCTTGTGGCATTGGGCAAGCAGCCTTTTTATGGCATAACCATTTCTGGAGAGTCTCATCGCTTTCTGTTGGATACATATCAATTGGTCAAAAACTGCAATCAGATGTTTTGTACACAGTGCCATACGGCATTTGATTGGGTTTCGGGTAAAATCGAAACGGGTATCGTTCATAATCCTCATTATTTCGAACTACAAAAGAAACTTGGAGGTGCAGTCCCAAGAAACAATAGAGACGTACCTTGTGGTGGTCTAAACGGAGCCTGGATGTATTCCATACCTCGAAATTACGTCAATAAACTATTGCCTTATTATCAGCGGGCTGGTGAGATTATTACGAAACGTGGGACTTTAGTCGAGCGAGATTTTCTTGATATTAGATTGGATTTTCTTATTGGAAAAATTGCTTGTGATAGTGACTTTAGACAAGCAATTTTTCGTAGAGAACGCCAAAACGAAAAATTAAAAGAAGAACGTCAAATCTTAGAGACATACATTTCCTTGATTATCGAGCGTTTTCGCGATCTTACTCCTGAAAACGTGAATGAAACACGAAAACAGATGGAAGAGATTAGACAGTTTTGCAACGATGCCTTTACAGAGAACTATACAGTCTTGGGATACAAATCTATCCCACAGATTAGTCTAGACGTTCCTTATATGTAGTCGTTGGATCGTAGATAGAGGCAACAAATAAGCTAAACCAGAAAAAATGATTCTCGCTTTGCTCGTCTCGATTATGTCTACATTCGCTTTGCTCATGTAGATCAAAAAAAATTAATTTTTTATTTGTAAATAAAAATATTTTTACCAA
>Ga0075163_10003855_pt1 | contig 20109 bp, 15 predicted proteins | sample JI1023141ADNA_FD_71478 | JGI IMG/M metagenome (GOLD analysis project Ga0075163, IMG submission 71478) | Wastewater effluent complex algal communities from Wisconsin, to seasonally profile nutrient transformation and Carbon sequestration -... | ecosystem: Engineered > WWTP > Effluent > Algae... | reverse complement strand
GAGACGCGGCGGCCGGTGCCGTGGAGCGCCAGCTTTCGCGAGCAGCTCGCAGCTTTCACGCGCGAAGTGGACGAGTAGCCGGGCGCGACGCGTCCCGCGGCGCGTCAAGGTCGGTCGCCGCGAACAGCGAACATTCGCCGTAACGCGTGGCGATCGATCCGCTGCCCGGATCAGCGCGCAAGATCCGCGAGCGATCAATGTCAGCATTGCGATCAGTAATCCGCGAAATGGGCCGAATTTCGGCCTCTCGCGGGCGTCAGGGGGTCGCTTGACTTGCGGCCGACCCCCCGTACGTTTGCGGCTCCAAGGAGAACACCGCGATGAATTCAGATCAAATGCAGGGCAAGTGGGACACGATCGTCGGCAAGGCCAAGCGCATCTGGGGCGAGCTGACGGACGACGACGTGAAGAAGGCCGAGGGCTCGGCGGACAAGCTGTACGGCTTCATTCAGGAGAAGTTCGGCGACACCAAGGAAGCGATCCAGGACAAGCTCAACCGCATCCACCTGCCGTGAATCCTTCGCGCGCGGCCCCGGGCTCCGGCTCCGGGGCCGCCTCCGCGCCGACATCGTCCGTGATACGCTCGCGGACGATGCCGGTGCGGACCAACCGCGATCTCTATCTGGTATTGACCAGGCTCGGCGTCCAGCGCGACCTGGAGACCTTCCTCCGCGCGCTGCTCCGCGTCGGCCGATCCTTCGGCGCCCGGGAGCCGAGCGCCGACGAGGTCGCGACGATGTTGACGACCGCCGCGACCGGCGAGCCCGAGGAGTTCGACGCGGCGTGGCTGTCGCGGCCGCCCCCGTGGACAGGCCCCGAGCGCCCGGCCCGGGCCCGCTGGGAGGACGCGCTCATCGCCCAGATCGCCGACCTGCGGCGCATGAGAGACAACGGCCAGCTCGCCGACTCCGAGCGCTACTTCGGCCTCAACGCGCCGAGCGGCACGCGCTGGTACAACTTCGACCCGGCCTCGTACCTCGAGTGCGGGACCTCGGGCAGCGTCGGCGGCTGGGACGAGTCCTCGCCCGTCGAGCTCGTGACCCCGCCCGCCGTCGTCGACGACGACGACCTCGAGCGCCGCAGCTTCGGCTGGGAGGGCTTTTGTGATCTGCTCGCCTGCGGCTCCTGCTACGAGTGACTCTCGGCGGGGTGAGAACTGAAGTAACATCGCGCGATGCAGACCCGCGGGTCGACCTCCCTGCGCCTCGGCTTCATCGCCGCGGTCACCTACATCGTCGCGCACCTGCTGGGCTGGGGCCCGCTCGCGCTGCTCAGCAAGCCGCTGCCGGTGCTGTGCCTGCTCGCGTTCCTGCTGCCGGTGCGCAACCGCGACGGGGCGCTGGTCGCCGGCGGCCTGCTGCTCTCGGCGATGGGCGACGCGCTGCTCGAGGCGCAATTGTTCCTGCCCGGGCTCGCGGCGTTCCTGCTCGCGCACGTCGCCTACGTCGCCGCGTACCTCGGGCGCACGCGGGCGCTGCACCTGCAGCGGCTGGTGCCGGTCGCGCTGTTCACCGGCGCCGCGTTCAAGCTGATCGAGCCGCACCTCGGGGCGATGCGCGGGCCGGTGCTGGCGTACGTGGTCGTCATCAGCGTGATGGTCTGGCGCGCCGCGGCCCAGATCGGCGAGGACCGGACCGGCGCGCTGCGCCCGTGGCTGGCGACGATCGGCGCGCTGCTGTTCGCGGTCAGCGACCTGATGGTCGCGTGGAGCCGCTTCGTCGACCCGGAGTCCGGGCTCAAGGTCCCGCTGATGCTGCTCTACTGGGCCGGCCAGACCGCGATCGCGGCGTCGACCCGGCGCGATTGACGGCGCGAAAATAATTCGACCGCGGCGTGTCGGGTCGCGGCGACGGATCGCGGACGGGAGGCTGGAGACCAGCCATGACCAAGACCACCCACGTCCCGGGGCACCTGACCGTCCGCGCCGCGCGCGACCGCTACCTCGCCGACAACGGCTTCAGCACGGCCGGGTACACGGCGTCGACCTTCACGCTCCCGGTGTTCGGTCGCCAGGTCGAGCTGCCGAACCCGCCCGCGCGCCAGGCCGCGATCAGCCGCCACGACCTGCACCACGTGCTCCTCGGCTACGGCACCGACTACGCCGGCGAGGCCGAGATCGGCGCGTGGGAGCTGCGCTGCGGCTGCACCACGCCGTTCCTCTACATGATCAACCTGGCCGCCATGCTCGGCGGGCTGGTCATCGCGCCGCGCCGGGTGCTGCGGGCGTGGCGGCGCGCGAGGGGCATGCGCACGCTCTATCGCGACCCGATCGCGTACGCCGAGGCGCTCGAGCTGCGCGTCGTCGACCTGCGCCGGCGCCTCGGCATCCCCGACGAGGGCGTCGTCGCGCCGGCGTCGGCGCCGGAGCCCGCGCGCGACGAGCTCGCCGCGCGCCCGTGAGCCCGGCGTGACGCGGGCGCGACGAGCCCGCCGCGCGCGCCCGGCTCGAGCTGTCCCCGGGGACAGGCGCCGCGTGCTAGCCTGGCCGCGATGTGTGACACGACGGTCGTCGTCGGGCCCGGTCGGGTGCTGTTCGCCAAGAATTCGGACCGCGACCTCGGCGAGGCGCAGCTGCTCGAGTGGCACCCGCGGCGCACGTACGCGGCCGACGAGCGGGTGGCGTGCACGTGGCTCTCGATCCCGCAGGCGCGCGAGACCCACGCGGTGCTGATCAGCCGGCCGTTCTGGATGTGGGGCGCGGAGATGGGCGCCAACGAGCGCGGGGTGGTGATCGGCAACGAGGCGGTGTTCACCCGCGGGTCGCGGACCGGCGCGACGGGGTTGACCGGGATGGACCTGCTGCGCCTCGCGCTCGAGCGGGCCGACAGCGCCGAGGCGGCGTGCGCCGTCATCGTCGAGCTGCTCGCGCGCCACGGTCAGGGCGGCGGCTGCGGCTACGAGGACCCGGGCTTTCGCTACTCCAGCAGCTTCCTGATCGCCGACGCGGGCGCGGCCTTCGTGCTCGAGACCGCGGGCGCGGCGTGGGCGAGCGAGCGGGTCGACGGGGCGCGATCGATCTCCAACGGGCTGACGATCGACGGCTTCGCGCAGCGGCACGGCGACCCGCTGCGGACCGCCGTCGCCGGCGCGCGGACCCGGCGCGGGTGGACCGAGCGCCACGCCCGCGACGCGGCCGGGCCCGCGGCGCTGATGCGAGCGCTGCGCGAGCACGGCACGCCCGACGGCCTCCCGCGCCACGCCTGGCACCACGGCGGACTGCACGCGCCCTGCGTGCACGCCGGCGGCCTGCTCGCGGGCGCGCAGACGGCCGCCTCGTGGGTCTCGGAGCTGCGGCCCGGGCGGGCCCGGCACTGGGCCACGGCGACCGCGGCGCCGTGCACGAGCCTGTTCAAGCCGGTCGCGGTCGATACGCCGGTCGCGTACGGACCTGTCCCCGGGGCCAGGTGCTCGGGCGCGCTGTGGTGGCGGCACGAGCGGCTGCATCGGGCGGTGCTGCGCGACCCGGCGGCGGTGCTGCCGGCGCTGGCGGCCGGGCGCGACGCGATCGAGGCGCGATGGCTGGCGGACCTGACGGAGCCGCCGGACAGCGCCGGCGCGTTCGCGGAGCACGAGCGCTGGCTCGACGAGTGGCTCGCGCGGGCGCCGGCCGGGCCCGACCGCCGGCCGTGGTTCGCGCGCCGCTACACGGCGCGCCGCGATCGCTCGTCGGGCCTCGGGGGAAGCTGAGCTCAGCGGGTCGGGGCGGCGCTGGGGTCGAGGACGCCGCGGAAGCTGTCGCGATACGAGTAGCCGAGGAAGGCGAGGAGGGCGACGAGCGCGGCCGACATCCCGACCTCGCCGGGGGTCAGGAACACGTGGAAGGCGGCGATGTTGACGACGATCGGCGCGAGCAGCAGCAGCGCGAGCGGGACGAAGCGACCGCTGAGCAGCAGCGCGCCGGCGAGCACCTCGAGGCCCTTGACCAGCGGGAACATGTACCCGGTCGCGAACAGGGCGCCCATGAACGCGGCGGGCGGGCCCGACAGCGCCGGCATCGGCAGGAACTGGAAGAAGAAGTTGAGTCCGAAGACCAGGAACACGAGACCGAGGAGGATGCGGGCGACGGTGGCGGCGATGCGGGTCATGATGCGTCACAGGCTGCATCGTTGCGGCAGCGTACACAAGGATGGTACGCTGGGACTCTATGTTGCACGCAGAGGAACAATCTCAGGGCCCGGAGCTCGAGGAGATCGTCGCGTTCTTGCGCGTCGCGGAGACTGGTTCCTTCACCGTCGCCGGCGAGCGGCTCGCGGTGCCGAAGTCGACGGTCAGCCGCCGCGTCGCCCGGCTCGAGGACAAGCTCGGCGTCCAGCTCCTGCACCGCACGACCCGCAGCCTCGCCCTCACCGAGGCCGGCAACCTGTTCCAGGAGCGGGCCGGTCGCGCGCTCGCCGGGCTCGAGGAGGCGACCCTCGCCGCCCGCGAGGGCCGCGAGACGCCGCGCGGCCACCTGCGCATCACGGCCCCCTACGACATCGGCGCCGGCTCGCTCGCCGCGGTCGTCGCGGCGTTCACCCGCGAACAGCCCGAGGTCACCGTCGAGGTCCTGCTCACCGACCGCACCCTCGACCTCGTCGCCGAGGGCCTCGACCTCGCGCTGCGCGGCGCGGCGGCGCTGCCCGACTCGTCGCTCGTCGCGCGCAAGCTGACGAGCCTCGACTTCTACCTCGTCGCCAGCCCCGACTACCTCAAGCGCCGCGGCACGCCGCGGACCCCGGCCGACCTCCCGGGCCACGACTTCGCCCTGCTGCGCGCCAGCACCGGCCGCGGCAAGCTGCCGGTGCGCGGCCCCGACGGCGCGACCGAGGAGCTGTCGCTGCGCGCGGCCCTCAGCGCCAACGGCTTCCCGTTCCTGCGCTCGGCGGCGATCGAGGGCGGCTACATCGCGATGCTGCCGGACATGTACGCGACCGTCGACATCCGCGCGGGTCGGCTCGTCCGCGTGCTGCCGGAGCACACGGTCGGGACCGGCAACCTGTTCCTCGTCCATCCGGCGGCCAAGGTGCTGCCCGCGAAGGCCCGGGTGTTCCGCGACTTTTTAATTGAGCACCTCGATCTGCTGACCCAGGGCGTCGAGTGCACGGAGGCCCGCAAGGAGGGCCGCACGCGCGGGCGCCGGCGGGCTTGAGCTCCGGCGCGCCCGCTAGCGTTGCATGTCGCGCCAGCCCCACAGGCCGAGCCCGATGAAGCCCAGCGCGTTGACGCTGGCGTGCACGTACAGCATCGTCGAGATCGATATGTCCCACGGGACATGTCCGCGATACCCGTAGAGCCCGGCGTAGGTGGTCGAGAGCAGGACGCAGGCGGCCGACAGCAGCAGCCGCCCGCGCGCCGCCAGCGGGCCGCGGCTGCGCAGGGACGCGTGCGCCGTCAGGGCCGCGAGCCACGGCAAGAGCACGACGTACATGCCGACGCCGACGCGCTCGATGACGCGGCTGCTGGAGATGCCGAGCGCGAGCACCGGGAGCGCCACGAGCAGCCCGCAGGCGAGCGGCGTGTATGGCCATGAAAAGCGAGACGATCGGGCCACGGTGGCGCGGGCCCGGCCGAGCAGGCCGACGTAGAGCAGCGCGCCGAAGCCGGCGAAGTGGAAGTGCGCCGCGGTGAGCATCGCCCACAGGCCGCCGAAGCCGTCGAGCACGAGGTCGGCGTTGGCGACGAGCAGCCACACGCCGGCGACGCCGAGGCTGCCGAGCGCGGCGTCGACGGCGAGCTCGGGGAGGGCGAGGCTGCGGCGCTGGACCAGGCGCAGCAGCCCGTGCAGCGCGGCCGCGGCGGCGAACAGCAGGTACGGGGCGGTGAGGCCGACGCGCAGCGCGGGCGCGGGGTCGACGGCGATCACCGCGGCGAGGCCGAGCGCGCCGAGGGCCAGCGGCGGGAACAGCCAGCGCAGGCGCCGGGCGTCGGGCGCGTCCGGGCTCGCGGGCGTCAGCGACAGGCCGAGCGGGACGGTCACCAGCGGGCCGAAGGTCATCAACAGCTGGGCCAGCGCGTACTCGTCGAGCGCGCCGCGCCCGTGCACGAGGGCGAGCAGCGCGATCCAGACGACCAGGCCGAGGACCGGCCACCACCGAGGCATCGACATTCCCGGAGGATACACGCGCGCGGCCCGGAGGCGCATGGGCGCGGCTCCGGGCCGGGGCGCGGCGGAGCGGGCTCACTCGATCGTCAGGACCAGGACCATCGGCTCGCCCTTGCGCTCGATGTCGAGGCGGAGCTCGGTGGTGACGCGCAGCTTGCTGTAGAGGCCCATCGCCGCGTCCATCGAGGTCAGCGGCGCGCCGTTGACGGCGGTCAGCAGGTCGCCGTTCTTGAAGCCGATCAGCTGCGGCAGCGAGGCGGGGCGGATGCCGTAGAACTTGAAGCCGCGGGTGTGGCCGTCCTTGACCGAGGGCATGACGCGGGCCTGCCGGGCCAGGGTCGACGGGTTGCTGATGAAGGCCTCGAGGAACGCGCGGGACAGCGTGCAGCGGCCCGCCTCGACGCACTTGATCGGGATGTCGCTGGCGACCTGCACCGGCGCGGCGAGGGTCGCGGGCGGCGGGAGGTCCATGACGTTGACGGTCGTGGTCCGCGCGCCGAGCTCGCGGGCGGCCTGCTGCAGGCTGTCGGCGGCGTCGCGCAGCGCGGCGGTCGTCGCCTTCAGCTCGACGCTGGCGTCGTGCACCGCGCTGATCGCGACCCCGAGCCCCGACGTGTCCGGGGCGTCTTGTCGGCGGTCGACGACGGTCATGAACGCGATCGCCGAGCCGACGACGGCGAGGGCGATCAGGACCCCGAGCGCGATGCTGGACTGCGACTCGGGACGGGCGGACTGCTGCGGTTGCCAGGTGGTCATGGGATGCTCCGACCGGTCCTTGAGCAAGATGGAGGCCGCGTGGAATATCGCGGGCTTGGGACCTCCGGCCGCCCGCGCTTTGCCATCCTGGCACGGCGATCGCGGCGGGCGCTGGCACTGTGACAGCGAGCCTCAGCTCGCCGGGTGCTCGGCGAGCCAGCGCTCGAGGGCCCCGGCGATCGGCGCGCGCGCCGGGCTCGGGCCGGCGGCCGCGAGCTCGACGCGGGCCAGCTGCGCGAGGTTGCGGGCGCGGGCGCGGTCGCCGTCGCCGTCCCACAGCGCGCGGGCCAGCGCGAGGCGCAGCTCGGCGAGCTCGGCGGGGTCCGTGGCGCCGCCGAGGGCGATGGCGCGCTCGAGCGGGGCGATGGCGGCGGTCGGCCGCTCGCGGGCGAGCGCGAGGAGGCCCTGGCCGGTCAGCGGCTTGGCGAGCTCGGGGTAGCCGGCGCCGTGGGTGCGCTCGAGCAGGGTGACGGCGCGGGCGTAGTGCTCGGCGGCGGGGTCGAACTGGCCCTGGAGGGTCAGGGCGCGGGCGAGGTTGCTGTGCACGTCGGCGAGGCCGTCGTGCTCGGGGCCGAGGGACGCGGCGAGGATCTGCAGCGCGCGCTCGCTGGCCCGCTGCGACTCGGCGAGCGCGCCCTGGCGCAGCAGCACCTCGCCGAGGTTACCGGTGACGGCGCCGACGTCGGGGTGCTCGGCGCCGTAGCTGCGCTCGAACAGGTCGCGCACGCGCTCGAAGTGGGCCGCGGCCGCCTGCATGTCGCCGCGGCGGTACGCGAGGGTGCCGAGGCCGTTGAGCGGCGGGGCGAGCAGCGGGTGGTCGGGGCCGAACGCGTCCTCCCAGATGGCGATCGATCGCATGAAGCAGCGCTCGGCCTCGGCGCTGTGGCCCTGGACGCGGTGGGCCTCGCCGAGGTTGCTGACCGAGCGCGCGACCTCGGGGTGCTCGCGGCCGAGCGCGGCCTCGCCGATCGTGACGGCGAGCGTGTACGCCGACTCGGCGTCGCGGTAGCGGCCGCGGCGGTAGTGCACGTTGCCGAGGTCGCGGTGGTAGACGGTGAGCAGCGGGTGGCCGGGGCGCTGCTCGAGCGCGATCGCGCGGTGCAGCGCGGCGAGGGCGGCGTCGTAGCGGCCGTAGCGGTTGTGCACGACGCCGAGGTTGGCGCGCAGGGTCGCCTCGAGCGCGGGCGGGTCGCCGAGGCGGTGGATCACCGCCTCGGCCTGGCGGCCCCACTGCATCGCGTCGTGGTCGCGGCCGCGCGGCTCGCCGACCAGCCGCAGCAGCCGCAGCGCGGCCTCGGCCCGCGTGTTGTCCTCGCCCAGCTCCTCGGCCAGCCAGTACGCGTCCTCGAGGCTGCGCTCGGCCGCGGCGAAGTCGGCGGCGCTGTCCTCCATGCGCCCGCGGTGCAGCAGCGCGGTCGCCCGCGTCGGGCCGTGGCCGGTGCGCTCCGCGGCGACCACGGCGTCGCGCGCGAGCTCGAGGCCGCGCGCGAACCGACCGGCGGTGTCCTCGGCGCGCACCTGCGAGAGCATCTCGCGGACCGCCTGGACCGCCGCGGCGGCCGCGGGCGCGAGCGGGGCCCGGCCGGCGGCGAGCGCCTCCGGGTCGGCGCAGCGGGCCAGCGGGCGCAGGCCGGTCGCGACCTGGACGGCCCGCTCGGCGACCTTGACGTCGGCGCCGGCGAGCACGTCGACGGCGGCGCGCAGCTCGGCGCGGCTCTCGAACAGGCAGGCCATGCGCAGGTCCATCAGCGCGGCGGACTGGCTGCGGCGCAGGTTGGTCGCCTCGCAGACCTCGACGTGCATCGCCTGCCAGGTGCGGGCGTGGAGGTCGAGCTGCTCTTTCACGCGCGGCCAGGCGTCGCGGGCGAAGGCGCGGCCGGTGGCCGCGAGCGCGGCCTCGACGGCGGCGGATCGCTCGTCGTCCCACACACCCGCGAGCAGGCGCTCGGCGCCGCGGCAGACCTCGGCCTCGGCGCTGCGGCGCTGCGCGACGACGAGGCCGGTCGCGAGCGCGAGGCCGACGAGGCCCGCGCCGGTCAGCCAGCGGCGGCGGGTCTGCGCCGGGTCGGCCGCGAGCGCGGCGAGCAGCGCCTCCATGCCCGGGTAACGCTCGTGCGGCAGCACCCGCAGGCCGCGCAGCAGCACCTTGCGCAGCCACGCCGGGACCTTGCGCCCGGGCGGCGCGTCGCGGACGCGACCGGTCATCACGGCGCCGCGCAGCTCGCCGCCGCTGTGGCCAGCGAACGGGCGCTCGCCGTACACGCCCTCGTAGAGCGAGACGCAGAAGCTGAACTGGTCGGAGCGCGCGTCGGTCGCGACGCGCAGGTGCTGCTCCGGGGACATGTACGCCGGCGTGCCGAGCACCGTGCCCGCCGCGGTCAGCTGCAGGTCGATCGACCGGCGGCTGCGGCTGCGCCCCGACTCGAGCTCGGGCTCGCGGTCGGGCGCCCGCCGGCCGCCGTCGTCGCGGACGCTGCGCTCGGCGGAGCGGCGCACGACCTCCGCGTCGTCGCGGACGCTGCCCTCGGCGCTGCCCTCGTCGCTCTCGGCGGTCCGCGTCGCGTCGCTGCGCGGGCTCGCGTCGCTGCGCGCGAGGCCGAAGTCGAGGACGCGGGCGCGGCCGTCGCTGCCGACGAGCACGTTGTCGGGCTTGAAGTCGCGGTGGACGAGCCCGGCCGCGTGCGCGGCGGCGAGGCCCTGGCCGGCTTGCAGGTACATCGCCAGGACCTCGCGCCACGGCCGCGGGAGCCTGCGCGGCTCGTCGGGCCCGCCGAAGATCCACTCGCGCAGCGTCTGGCCCTGCACGAACTCCATCGCCAGGAACACCTGACCCGACAGCTCGCCGGTGTCGTAGACCTGGACGACGTTGGGGTGCGAGAGCCGGGCCATCGCCTGGGCCTCGCGCAGCATCCGCGACGCCGCGCTCGGGTCGGCGCCGGCCCGCACGCGCAGCAGCTTGATCGCCACGCGCCGGTCGAGCTCCTCGTCGTAGGCCGAGTACACCACGCCCATCCCGCCCTCGCCGAGCTTGCGCAGCAGCGAGTAGCGCCCGAGCAGGGCGCCGCGCGCCGGCGCCGGCAGCACCTCGGCCGCGCCGACGTCGTCGACGCCCGTGTCGACGCGGGTCCGCTCCGTGGCGTCGCCGTCCGGCTCGCGCGCCGCGGCGCCCGCGATCTCGTCCCCAGGCGCCGTCACGACGGGACAGCGTCGCAGATGCCCGCGCACGCGACAAGCGCGGCGCGCGGGCGCGGGCGCGCCTGCGCCGGATAAACATGTCTCTTCGGACAGGTCATCCCCGCGCGGTCGTGGCGGCCACGGCGGGCGCGACGCGTGACCTGTCCCTTCGGACATCCCGCGCGCGGGCGCGTGACATGTCCGAAGGGTCAGGTGGGCGCGAGATCCCTTGGACATCGCGGGGCGGGTCCCGCACACTGGCGGCGCGTATCATGGGCTCCGACGACAGCGACGAGTTCACGACCCTGCGTCGGCCCGCGCCGCGGTCGCCCGCGCTGCCCCTGACCGCGTCGGCCCCGGACATCGCGACGCTGCGCTCGGAGTCCGGCCCGGTCGCGCTCGGCAGCGGCCTGGTGCCCGGCGCGGCGCTCGGTCACTACCAGGTGATCCGCCGCGTCGGCGCGGGCGGCATGGGCGTCGTCTACGAGGCCGTCGACACCCGCCGGGGCGACCGCGTCGCGCTCAAGCTGCTGTACGAGACCGACGCGCGCGGGCTGGTCCGCCTGAGCCGCGAGTTTCGCCGCATGGCCGACATCAGCCACCCGAACCTCGTCGCGCTGTACGAGCTCGGCGGCGAGCGCCAGCACCGGTTCCTGGCGATGGAGTTCGTGCGCGGCGAGCACTTCATCGCCGGCGTGCGCCCGGGCGGGCGGGCCGCGCCGGAGCGGCTGCGGGCGGCGGCGCGGCAGCTGACGCTCGGCGTCCAGGCGCTGCACGAGCGCGGCCGGGTCCACCGCGACCTCAAGCCGTCGAACGTGATGATCGCCGACGACGGCCGGGTCGTGATCCTCGACTTCGGGCTCGTCGACGAGATCGGGCGCAAGACGGTGCTGACCAGCTCGATGGGGCAGGTCCAGGGCACGCCGGCGTACATGGCCCCGGAGCAGGCCGCGGGCCAGCTGGCGACCCCGGCGAGCGACTGGTACGCGGTCGGCGTGATGCTGCACGAGGCCGTGACCGGCGCGCTGCCCTTCACCGGCGCGCTGATGCAGATCCTCCTCGACAAGCAGTTCCGCGACCCGCCCCCGCCGTCGCTGTTCGCCCCCGACACGCCGCCCGAGCTCGACCGACTGATCGCCGCGCTGCTCGCCCGCGACCCCGCGCAGCGACCGACGGCGCCAGACATCATCGCCTGGTGCGACGGCAAGCTGCTGGCCCCCGAGCGCGCCCGCGCCCGCCCGCCCGCGCCGCCCCGCCCCGCGCTCGTCGGCCTCGAGCGCCAGCAGGCCGCGCTCGCCGGCGCGTTCGAACAGGTCGTCCGCGGCCGCCGGGCGGTCGTCGTCGACCTCTCCGGGCCCTCGGGCACCGGCAAGACCGCGCTGCTCGAGGCGCTCGCCGCCGAGCTGCGCGCGCGCGACAACACGGTCGTGCTCGCCGGGCGCTGCTACGAGCAGGAGTCGGTCGACTACAAGGCCTTCGACGGCCTGATGGGCGCGCTCGCCCGCCACCTGCGCCGCCTGCCCGCGGCGGAGCTGGCGGCGCTGCTCGACGACTCGTTCGCGGCGCTGGCCCAGATCTTCCCGGTGCTCGGCTCGGTGCGCGAGCCGGGCGCGGGCGAAGGACCGCACCGCGACCTGTCCCTTGGGACAGCCGAGTTCGACCGGCAAGCCACCCGCGCGCGCGCGTTCCACGGGCTCAAGCTGCTGCTGTACCGGCTGGCGCTGCGCGTGCACCTCGTCGTGATGATCGACGACCTGCAGTGGGGCGACCGCGACAGCGCGCAGCTGCTCGCCGAGCTGATGAGCCAGCCCGCCTCGCCGCCGCTGCTGTACGTCGGCGCGTGGCGCAGCGAGGACGCCGAGCGCTCGTCGCTGCTGCGGCGGGTCGCGTCGCTGCGCAAGCTGACGACGCCGTCGTACGCGATCGTGACGGTCGAGACGCGGGCGCTGACGCTCGACGACGCGGCCCGCCTGGCCCAAATGCGGCTCGGTCGGGCCGACCCCGCGGCGCAGACGCTGGCCCGCGCGATCGCCCGCGAGTCGGCCGGCAACCCGATGCTGCTCGAGGCGCTCGTCCACCACGCCGACCCGCTGCTCGCCAGCCCGGCCCGCCCGGGCGGCCAGCCGCCGACGCTCGAGCTGCTGGTCCAGCGCACCCTCGCCGGCCTCGACCCGCTCGCCCGCGAGGTCCTCGAGCTCGTCGCCGTCGCCGGTCAACCCGTCACCCAGGAGCTGCTGACCCGCGCCCTCCCCGGCGACCTGCGCCCCGTCCTCGGCCAGCTGCGATCCGAGCGCATGATCCGGACGACCACCGCCGACGAGCCGACCCTCGAGTGCTATCACGACCGCATCCGCGTCGCCGTCGAGCGCGGCCTCGACCGCTCCGCCCTCGCCCGCCGCCACCGCGCCCTCGCCCGGGCCCTGCGCGCGCTCGGCTGCGACGAGCCCGAGCGACTCGCACGCCACCTGTTCGCCGCCGGTGACCTCGAGCAGGCCGCCGACCACGCCGCCCACGCCGCCCACGCCGCCGAGCAGACGATGGCGTTCGCGCGGGCCGCCGCGCTGTACCGCCTGGCGAGCGTGTGTCGCCCGCGCGACTGGGAGCTGCGGCGCAAGGCCGGCGACGCGCTGGTGCTCGCCGGCCGCAACGCCGAGGCGGCGCCGCATTACCTGGCCGCGGCCGAGCTGGCGCCCGCGGACGCGTCGCCGCGGATCCGGCGGATCGCCGCGGAGAACCTGCTGGTCAGCGGCCACGTCGAGCCGGGCCTGACCGTGCTGCGCCCGCTGCTCGCCGAGATCGGGCTGCCGTACCCGGAGCACGAGGGCCAGGCCGGCACGATGCTGGCCGCGCAGCTCAGCGCGCTCGCCTCGCGCGGCGTCGCGTTCAGCGAGCGCGGCGAGGCGGAGCTGCCCGCCCGCGAGCTCGCGACCATCGACCTGTGCTGGGCCGCCGGCAAGGGGCTGCTGCTGCCCGACCCGATCCGCGGCGGCTACTTCGTGGTCCAGAGCGCGCTGCAGGCCCTCGCCGCCGGCGAGCCGCGCCGCGTCGTCCGCGGCCTCGCCGTGTCCGCGATGATCGCCGCCAACCGCAACGCCCACGACGCGCGCGCCTGGCTCGCCGCCGCCCAGCAGACCGCGACGAAGCTCGCCGACCCCTACGCGCTCGGCGTCGTCGCCGTCAACGCCGGCATCATCCTGCGCAGCCGCGGCGCCTGGCACGACGCCTTCGAGGCGCTCGAGGACGGCCTGCAGCAGCTGCGCGAGCGCTGTCAGGGCGTCACCTGGGAGTGCAGCCTCGCGACCGCGAGCCTGCTCGTCACGCTCGAGGCGCTCGGCGAGCTGCGCCGCCTCGCCGCCGAGACCGGGCGCCTGACCCAGCAGGCCCAGGACGCCGGCGACCTGCACACCAGCGTCATCGCGGCGATCTACGGCGCGCTGGTCCTGCTCGCCCGCGACGAGGTCGAGCCCGCCCGCGTCCGCCTGCACAACGCGCTCGCGGCGTGGTCGGGCCGCGCGTTCCACATCCATCACCTGCACGCGCTCAAGCTGCAGGTCGACTGCGACCTCTACGTCGGCGACGCGCGGCAGGCGTGGCAGCGCGTCGTCGAGGCCTGGCCGAGCATCGAGCAGGCCAGCTTCCTGCGCCTGGCGACGCGCCGCATCGAGGCGCTGCAGCTGCGCATCCGCGCGGCGCTGGCGGTCATGGGCCAGGACCTGCCGGAGCACGGTCACCTGCAGCACGTGGTCGAGGCCGACCTCGACCAGCTCGCGCGCGAGCCGATCGCCCACGCGCCGGCGCTCGCGGCCCTGCTGCGCGCCGGGCTCGCGGGCGTCCGCGGCGACGCGCCCGCGGTGCTGCAGGCGCTCGCGCCCGCGATCTACGGCCTCGAGACCGCGGGCATGTCGATCCACGCGACCATCGCCCGCCGCGGCAAGGGCGAGTGGACCGGCGGACCGCAGGGCCTCGCGCTCGTCGAGCAGGCCGAGGTGTTCATGCGCATGCAGGACATCGCCCGCCCGACCCGCTGGGCCGCGATGATCGCCCCCGGCCTCGCGCGCGACCCCGGCGTGTGAGCCCGCGAAAGCCGGGTAGACTCCGCCGCATGCGCCGGCTGCTGAGCCTCCTCCTGTGCGCCGCGTGCGGGTGGCCGGACGGCCTGCCCACCACCGCCGCGCCGGGCTCGATGCCCGGCGGCATGGCGTGGCCCGACCCGCTGCGGCCCGCGCCCGCGCCCGCGCAGACCACCGAGGACGCCGCCGTGATCGTCGCGATCGAGGACTACGCGCGGCTCGCCGACCGCCCCGGCGCGCGGGCGATGGGCGCGGCGTGGTACCGCTACTTCCGCGGCGAGCGCGGCCTCGAGCCGTGGCGCATCACGCTGCTGCGCGACGCCGAGGCGAGCCCGCGCGCGATCGCCCGCGCCGTCGAGTCCGCGCGCCGACGCGGCCGCAACGGCGCGGTGTGGGTCGTGTTCATCGGTCACGTCGCCAGCTCCTCGCCGGGCGCGTACGGCGAGCTGTGGCTGGCCGGCGGCGACGGCACGGACGCGACGATCGACGCCCACGCCTACCCGATCGAGCGGCTGCTCGGGCGCGTCGGCTACGGCCGGCACGCGCGGGCCGTCGTCGTGCTCGACGGCTGCCTGCCGGGCGCGCCGGCGCCGGCGATCTCCGGGACCTGGACCCCGGAGACGCCGCGCTTCCTCGCCACCGGCCGCCCCGATCGCCCCCGCAGCTCGCGCTGGTCGAGCCCGTCGCGCGTCCATCGCGAGCCGGCCGACGTCGCGATCTACAGCGCGGGGCTCGGGCCCGGCTGCGTCGAGCGCCTGCCGGGCGCCGACTTCCCGGCGCTCTCGTACCTCGCGCTCGGCGGCCTGCGCGGCTGGGCCGACCGCGACGGCAACGGCAACGTCGGCGCGGTCGAGCTGCTCACGCAGGTGACGTTGATGCTGCGCGCCGCGATCCCCGGGCCGGCGCGCCCGCGCCCGAGCCTGTACGGCGTCGACGTCCCGCTCGCGCGGCGGGTGCACGTACCCGCGCCCGCGATCGCGCACTTGCACGCGCCCGGCGGCGAGCCGCCGCGCGAGCGGGACCTGCTCGCCGAGCCGGTCGCGTGGACCCCGGAGACGATGGTCCGCTTCGACCGCAGCAGCTTCGTCATGGGCTGCCCGCGCCGCGGCGACCGCGAGTGCGAGCGCGACGAGAAGCCGACGTATCGCGTCCGCCTGTCGCGCTTCGCGGTCGACCGCTTCGAGGTCACGCAGGCCGAGTACGCCGCGTGCGTGGCCGCGGGCGCGTGCACACCGATCGACCCGGCCCGCTGCTTCGTGTGGACCGGCGAGTCCTTCGACCGCGGCGCCGCCGTCCCCGAGCCGCTGACGCGCCCCGACCACCCCGCCGTGTGCATCAACTACGTGCAGGCGCGCGCCTACTGCGACGCGCTCGGCAAGCAGCTCCCGACCGAGGCCGAGTGGGAGCGCGCCGCGGCCGGCACCACGCGCCGGCGGTTCCCGTGGGGCGACGCCGAGCCGACCTGCGCGCGGGCCCAGTTCGACGGCTGCGGCGGGTTCACGCGCCCGGTCGGCCGCGGCCCGCTGGGCGCCACGCCGGAGGGGGTGCACGACCTCGCCGGCAACGTCTCGGAGTGGGTGCGCGACTGGTACGCCCGCGACACCTACGTGCGCCCGCTCCGCTCCGACCCGCTCGGCCCCGAGTACGGCCTGGTCCGGGTCGTCCGCGGCGGCAGCTATTACGACGGCGCCTCGGTGCTGCGGTCCGCGTACCGCTACGGCCTGAACCCGACCTCGAGCTTCAGCACCGTGGGCTTTCGCTGCGCGCGGTGAATCTCCTCGACCCGCGAGATCCGGGGAGTATGCTGCGCGCATGCGAAGCAGCCTGACCGCGCTGTCGTTGTTGCTGCCCATGGCGTGCGGGCCGAGCCCGAACCCGCCGGTCCCGCCGCCGACCTCGGCGCAGCTCGCCGGCGGCGGCGTGTGGGTCGCATACAACCTCGGCTGCAGCGCCGGCTGCGACCAGATCCGCCGCGGCGACCGCATCGTCGCCGTCGACGGCCGCCCGGTGAACACCGGCGCCGAGCTCGACGCCGCCGACCTGACCCGCGGCAACCCGGTCGCGCTGACGGTGGCCCGCCACGCCGGCGGCGCGCCGGTCGACGTCCGCATCGTCGCCACGCCGCACACCGACATGCCGCCGCTCGCGGCCGTGCCCCCGCTGCTGACCGTCGGCGCCGCCGCGCTCGACCGGGCGCCCGAGTGGGCGCGCCTGCGCCTGTTCGGCCACGCGATCCCGGCGATGCGGCTGTACCGCGGCGAGGAGCCGCGCGGCTACATCAGCGGCCGCGAGCTGTACGGCCGCGGCGCGATCATCCTCGTGTGGGAGATGCCGTGGCTGCTCGCCCAGACCCGCGCGATGTGGGCCGAGCTGCCCGGCTTCTACGCCCAGCTCCAGCGCCACCACGCCGCGCTGCAAGCCGCCGGCGTCGACACCTACTTCGTGTTCCCCTCGGTCGAGGAGTCGCGCGCGTGGCGACCCGAGGCCGACCCCGGCGTCATCCAGGACCCGCTGGGCGGCGAAAACCTGCGCTACGTGATCAACAAGGAGACCCGCGACCACATCCGCAGCGAGGTGCCCCCGGACACGGCCGACCCCATCCCGCTGTTCCTGCTCGACTCGTCCGAGAACGACCCGAACAACCTCGGCCTCGAGCACCCCGCATCCGACATCCGCGAGTGGCTGTTCGACCGCATCTACGCCCCCGTCATCCTCGTCATCGACCACCGCGGCATCGTCCGCTTCCACGCCCGCGACTTCCCGCTCGGGCCCGAGGAGACGATCGAGTACGCGGCCCAATTCGCCCTGCGCCAGCTCCCGGACGCCCCCGCGCCCGCCCTGGCCGCCCCGACCGCGGCCCCGACCGCGGCGCCCGCGGCCGCACCGGCTCCGGCGCCATGACCGGGTGACATGTCCCCGGGGACATGTCAGCGTCAGCCCCCTACCCGCGGATATGCCCGCGGATGAACGCCCCGACGCGATCCAGCGCGCGCCGGGCCTCCGGCAAGAACCGGAAGAACTGCCACACGTGGACCATATGCGGCCAGACCTCGAGCTCCGCGCGCCCGCCCGCGGCGCGCACGCGATCGACGAGCCGCACCGAATCGTCGAGCAGCACCTCGAGCGCGCCGACCTGCACGAGCAGCGGCGGCAATTTTGAGAGCACCGCGTGGATCGGCGAGGCCATCGGGTGCCGCAGATCTCCGGCCTCCCCGACGTAGTGCCGCGCCATCACCTCGATGCCGCGCGGCATCAACATCGGGTCGAGGTGCGCGTGGCTGCGGATGCTCGCGCCTGCCCCCTCGAGGTCGACCCACGGCGACAGACACACCCCACACGACGGCGCCGGCAGCCCGCGCTCGCGCAGCGCGAGCAGCAGCGAGATCGTCAGCCCACCGCCCGCGGAGTCGCCCGCGACCGCGATCTTGCCCGGCGCGAACCCCTGTCCCAGGAGCCAGGTGTACGCGATGACCGCGTCGTCGACCGCGGCCGGGAACGGGTGCTCGGGCGCGAGCCGATAGTCGATCGCCAGCACCCGCGCCTGCGCCGCGCGGCTGACCTCCCCGGTCAAGCTGCGGTGCCCGCGGGCCGAACCGCCGACGAAGCCACCGCCGTGCAAATACAACACGACCCGCTCCGACCACGCGCCCGGCGTCTGCACCCACTCGCCCGGCACTCCTTCAATGTCGACCGCGGCCCAGCGCACGTCCGCCGCCGGCCGCAGGCGCTCACCGGCCCGCTCGAGCGTCCGCCGCACCCCGCGGTAGCTCATCACCCCGTCGCGCCGCCGCAGCGCGTACAGCCGCAGCACCCCGAGCAGCGCCCGGCTCTGCCAGCTGGCTCGCGGGTCAACCATGCGAACCTGTCCCATCGGCCAGGCTGTGCGCGAGCACCCCGGCGTCGACCGGCGGCGCCACGAAGCGCGGGCCGACGCCCCACGCCAGCGGCGAGCGGATGAACGGCGACGAGCACAGGATGTTCGGCACCTCGCCGCCCGGGTCGCCGCGGTCGACGAGCGTCTTCTCGAGCACCATCGACGTGTACTGCGACATCGCGCTCTCGAGCGCGTTGCCGTTGAGGACCACCTCGGCGTCGTACTTGCGCGCGTGGTCGCGCAGCGCCCGCAGCCCCGACGCGCGCGGCAGATAGCACTCGGGCGCGACGCCGTTCTCGGACACCGCGAACACCCCGCGGCCCGGGGCGTTGAACACGATCGAATGGTTGCCGAGCGTGTGCCCCGGGGTCCACACCAGCGCGAGCCCCTCGCCGAGCCACGCCGAGCCCTCGAGCGCGACGATCTTCTCGTCCGGCACGCCCGCGAGCGCGTCGCAGATCCACCACGGCCGCTGCAGCGGATGCACGCACTGCAGCGTCTCGAGCTCGCGGCGATTGACCAGCAGCCGCGCGTTCGGATAGAGCGGCGGCCGCCCGCCCTCGCCGATCAGCGCGCGCCGCAGATCCTGGACGTGCAGATGATCGAAGGTCACGAAGTCGACGCGCGCCGGGTCGACCCCGAGCCGCTTGCGCAGCAGCGCCGCCGGCCCGTCCGCGTACCGCAGCAGCGAGATCGGCGCGAACGGCAGCAGCTCGCGCCGCACCTGCTCGAAGTAACCTGCCCGCGCGGACAGGTCGGCCTCGGTCGGGTTCACCAGCAGCGTGCGCGCCCGCCCGTCGAAGTCGATGAACTCGATCAGGTTGAAGCGGTTGCGCATCAGCAGGTACTTCGCCCGCGTCGGCGCGGCCTGCCAGAACGCGAACGCGACCGGGTACGGGAACGGCAGCAGGTCGACCGTCCGCACGCCACGCACAACCCCGCGCCGCAGCTCGCGCGCGAACGCCTCGCCCCGCGCGCGCAGGTCGGCCAGCCGCGGCCCCGGTCGCGGGTCCCGCCAGCCCCCGTCCAGCTCCGGCACCCCGCGAAAGCCCAGCGCCCGCAGCCCCGCCTCGTCGTCTCGCCTCGCCGTGTCCATGTCGTCCCCCTCAGCGCGGCGCCGCGGCCAGGTTGCCGCCGTCGACCGGGACCACCGCGCCCGTCGTGCTCGCGGCCAGCGCCAGGCTCAGGAACGCCTCGGCGACGTCGCCCGCCGTCACCTCGCGCCCGAGCAGGTTGGCCGTGAAGTACTCGTCGACCGCGACGCCCCGCGCGGCCGCCCGCGCCGCCACGACCTCCGGCGGGAACAGCCCGGTGCGCACGCGGTCGGCGTTGACCGCGTTGGCCCGCACGCCCCACCGCGCGCCCTCGAGCGCGTATTGCTTCATCAGCGCGACCAGCCCGGCCTTGGCGACCGCGTACGGCCCGAAGCCCTCGCCCGGGTTGAACGCGGCCTTCGACGCGTTGAACAGCAAGAACCCGCCGGTCCCCTGGCGCGCGAGCACCCGCATCGCCGCGGCCGCGACCCACTGATGCGCGAGCAGGTTGACCTCGAGGCTCGCGCGAAGCTGGTCTTCGGGGCAGGTCGCCATCATCGCCTGATGCGCCGCGCCGGCGTTCGAGACCACCCCGTCGACCCCGCCGAAGCGCAGCACCGCCCGGTCGACGCTCGCCTCGACCGCGGCGCGCGAGGTGACATCGACGACCTCGAAGGCGGCGCGCAGCGGCCCCGCCACGCCGGCCAACTTCTCGGCGTCACGGTCGACGAGATACAGCAGCGCGCCGGCCTCGGCGAAGCGCCGCGCCGTCGCCAGCCCGATCCCCGAGGCCGCCCCGGTCACATATACGACCCGCCCCGCCAGCGGCCTTTTGACAGTTTTCCCGAGCTTGGCCTGCTCGAGCGACCAGTACTCCATATCGAAGATGTCGCCGTCGGGCAGCGCCTGATAGCGACCGATCGCCTCGGCGTCGCGGATCACCGCGATCGTGTGCTCGTACAGGTCCGCCGCGATCTTCGCCGCCGCCTCGTCGGCGCCCGCGGTCACCAGCCCGAGCCCCGGCATCAGCAGCACCCGCGGGTCCGGGTCGAGCATCACCCGCGTCACGCCCCTCGCCTCGCACTGCCCGCCGAAGTAAGCCCGATACGCCGCCCGATA
>Ga0075163_10003854_pt1 | contig 20111 bp, 13 predicted proteins | sample JI1023141ADNA_FD_71478 | JGI IMG/M metagenome (GOLD analysis project Ga0075163, IMG submission 71478) | Wastewater effluent complex algal communities from Wisconsin, to seasonally profile nutrient transformation and Carbon sequestration -... | ecosystem: Engineered > WWTP > Effluent > Algae... | reverse complement strand
GGCCGCCAGCGCCGCGCTGCCAGGCTCGGGCACGGCAGCGGGCTCGACGCCGAAGCTGATGCGGTAGACATCGCTGCCCGCCGTCAAGGCGCTGTTGAAGATGTAGCCAGCCCCTGTGCTCAGGCCATTGAAGCCCGCGAGCTCGGAGAAGTTGAAGGCCACCACACCGCCTTGGTCACGGCGCAGGTCGTTGTTGCCGACGAACGCCGCGGCGGCCGGGTCGAAGAGCTCGGAACCGGCGTCCCAGATCTCGCTGGCAGTGATGTCGATGGCAGCGATGTTCAGGCGGCCCGCGGCGTCGAAGAGCCGGTACTCGGTGGGGCTGTCGTTGCCAATGAAGAAGTCATTGCTCGGCACGGCCATCGCGGCGAAGGTGAAGAACGGGTTCAGATCCGTGTCGACGCTGAAGACCGCGCTGTTGGAGGCGCCCGGCACCAGCAGGCCGCCGATGGTGCCCCGCGTGGCGCCCGGGTCTGCAGCGGCAAACGCGGCTTGCCAGGCGCCGCCCGCGCCCCCTTCGGCCACCGAGACGATGGGCGCGGTGGCCGCGCTGCCCTGGTTGAAGGCGTCAAAACTGCCATTGTTGAAGCCGACGTGAAGCGGCGCGAAGCTGATGCTGTTGGCGGGTGCCAGGTTCTGCACCGTGACCGTCACGGTGACGACGGCGGCCTGGGCCGACGCGCACAGCGCAAACAAGGTGGCAAGGGCTGCGCCGGTGCGCAAGCAAGGGAACGGGCGTTGGGTCATGGAAGACTCCTGGCAAGGCTGTGGTGGGAACGGAGTTCGCAATGCCGAACCCGCACGAGCGATGCTAGGAAGCCGGGGTCATGGACGCCTCACCGAAAGTTCACCGCGGCGGGAACATTGGCTAGGGTCTGCCATCGGGCAACCCGCTCTCCTTCAGCTCCGAAAACTTCGCCGCCATGGTCGGGTTGCCGCGGGTCAGCTTCTTGATCGTCACGTCCTGCGCCTTGTCGTTGGCCAGGCGCAGGTTGCGGTCGGTGCCCAGCAGCGCTTCCTTGGTCTTCTGCAGGTGGTCTATGGACTTGTCGATCTCGTCAATGGCGGTCTGGAAGCGCCTGGACGCCAGGTCGTAGTTCTTCGCGAATGCGGACTTGAAGGTTTCCAGTTCGGTCTCGAAGTTGGTGATGTCCACGTTCTGTGCCCGTACCAGCGCCAATTCGGTCTTGTACTTGAGGGAGTTCATGGCCGCGTTGCGCAGCAGCGTGATGATGGGCATGAAGAACTGCGGCCGCACCACGTACATCTTCGGGTAGCGGTGGAACACGTCCACGATGCCCGTGTTGTAGAGCTCGCTGTCAGGCTCCAGAAGCGACACCAGCACGGCGTATTCGCAGCCCTTCTCGGTGCGGTCCTTGTCCAGCTCCTTCAGGAAATCCTCGTTCCGGTTCTTGGTGGCGGTGCGGTCGCTCTCGTTCTTCATCTCGAACATGATCGAGACGATCTCGGTGCCTGACTCGTCCACATCGCGGAAGATGTAGTCGCCCTTGCTGCCCGAGCGGGCGTCGTTGTCCTTCTCGAAGTAGGCCTTGGGGAAGGCCGTTGCGCGGATGCGGTTGAACTCCGTCTCGCAGTGCTGCTCCAGGGTTTCGCCCACCATCTTGGTGGACAGCCGCGCCTTCATGTCGCGCAGCCGCTCGATGGCGTCGTCACGGTCGCGCAGCTGCGTTTCGTACTTGTCCTTCAGCGAGGTCTCCGCCAGCTGCTTTTCCAGCTGGGCGCGATCCAGCCCGCTCTTCAGCTCGTCGCGTTCGCGGGCAATGGGGATGATGGCCTCGGAGACGGCCAGCTTCTGTGCCAGCGCCACGGCATCCAGCTGCGCGTGCAGCCTCTGGATCTCGGCGTCCTTGGCAGCGGCTGCCTGCTGAAGTTCGTAGGCCAGCCGGGCGGTGGCCAGCTCGACGGCATTGCGCTTGTCTTGCTCGGCCAGTTCCAAGCGTTCGTGCAGTTGCTGCTCGAACGCGCCATCTCGTACCTGCTTCAGGATGTCGGCGTAGCCCGCCTCGTCAATCTTGAACGCCTTCCCGCAATGCGGGCACTGGATCTCGTGCATGTCCTGGCTCCTCCGGCCCGCATCATCCCCTGCCGAACGGCCCACGCAGGCGCTCCCGCAGCAGGGAGCCGGTAAATTACTTCTGCCCATGGGTGTCAAGACCAGGCCGGCGCTGTCGATTCCCGCCAGGTCCATTCGTCGTCACTCGACCAGCCCACCTGAAAGGAGCCGCGCATCTTGAAGCCCATCGCCAACCTGAATGAAGTCGCATTCACCGACATCGAGGACAACGGCTACTGCACGTCGCGCCGGACGCAGTTCAGCGACAGCATCGGTGCGCGAAAGCTGGGCTACAACCTGACCGTGCTGCCGCCCGGCAAGGCGCAGTGCCCTTTCCACCACCACCACGGCGAGGAAGAGATGTTCCGGGCTGAGAGCCACGTGACTTGCTACGACGGCGAAAGCACCGAGCCGCCGACCACACCAGGAGGAACTGCATGACCCCCAAGAACACCATCTGCATCTGGTACGACGGCGCGGCACTGGAAGCCGCGCAGTTCTACGCAGCCACGTTCCCCGACAGCGCGGTTCGCGCCGTGCACCGGGCGCCGGGCAACTACCCGTCGGGCAAGGAGGGCGACGTGCTGACGGTGGAGTTCACCGTGGCCGGCATCCCTTGCCTGGGCCTGAACGGCGGGCCCATGTTCAAGCACACCGAAGCCTTCTCGTTCCAGATCGCGACTGACGATCAGGCCGAGACCGACCGCCTGTGGAACGCCATCATCCACAACGGCGGCCAGCCCAGCGCCTGCGGCTGGTGCAAGGACCGGTGGGGCCTGTCGTGGCAGATCACGCCACGGGCCTTGACCGACGCCATCACCGACCCCGACCCAGCCGCCGCCAAGCGCGCCTTCGAAGCCATGATGGAGATGGGCAAGATCGACATCGCCACCATCGAGGCGGCCCGCCGCGGCTGAGCCATGGCCCGGCTGGCAGGCGCCACGCCGCCCCGTTTTTTCACCCCAGGACTCTGCACATGAAACGCGTCACCGGCATTGGCGGCATCTTCTTCAAGGCCAAGGACCCGAAGGCCCTGGGCGAGTGGTACCGCCAGCACCTGGGGCTGGACGTCGGCGAATGGGGCGGCGTGGCCTTCAAGTGGGCCACACCCGACAACCCCGGCGGCACGGGCACCACCATTTGGAGCCCGTTCAAGGAAGACACTGGCTACTTCCAGCCCAGCACCGCCCGCTTCATGGTGAACTTCCGTGTGCACGACCTGCACGCCTTGCTGGCCGCGCTGCGCGCCGAGGGTTGCGACGTCGACGCCAAGGTCGAAGAGTCCGAGTACGGCAAGTTCGGCTGGGTGATGGACCCCGAAGGCAACCGCCTGGAACTGTGGCAGCCGCCTGAGGGGCAGTGAGCGCCGTGCGTCAGTGCGCTACCAGATCAACGCCGCGCACCAGGCTTCGGGCGCCGCACCCGCGGGCTGCCGTCAACCCGCAGCCGGGCCCAGCAAGTCGCGCAAGCCGCTGACGCGCCGCGTCTGGCGTGCCGTGGCCAGGGCCAGCGCCGGGTTCAGCGGCCCGGCCCAGGTGAGGGCACGGCTGGCGCGCGTGATGCCCGTGTACAGCCATTCGCGCGTCAGCACGGGCGTGTCCTCTTCGGGAACGGCCAGCAGCACATGGCCAAACTCCGAGCCCTGGCTCTTGTGCACGGTCATGGCGAAGGCCGTCTCCACATCCGCCAGGCGGCCCACGGCCACCGAGCGCAGGTCTTCACCTTCCAGGAAGTAGCAGCGCAAGGCGGCGTCGGCACCCGGTCTGCCGGCAGCGGCGGCAGCAGCGGGCGGGCGCAGCACGATGCCCACATCGCCATTGAAGACGCCCAGGGCTGCGTCATTGCGCGTCACCATGACCGGGCGGCCTTCGTACCACTCGCCCCGGCGCGCCAGCAGGCCGGCGTCGGCCAGCGCACGTTCGATGGCCTGGTTCAGGCCGGTCACGCCCCAGGGCCCGTCGCGCAAGGCCGTCAGCACGCGAAAGCCGTCAAAGGCCTGCAGCACGCCGCGCGCCCAACGGTCAAATGCCGGGGCATCTTCGGGGCGCTGGGACAGCAGCTGCAGGTACACGCCGTAGCCGCCTTCCGCACCGGGCCGGCCACGCAAGGCCACGGGCCACACGGCGGCCGCTGCGGGGCTGGGCAACGCGGCCACGGGGCCTTGGGGGTCGGCGCGCAGCAGCCCGGCCGCCGTGGCCGCGTCGCCCCGGTTCACGGCCAGCGCCAGCTGGCCTATGGGGCCGTCAAAGCGGTGGCTCTTCTGCAGCACGACCGTCTGCGCTTTCAGGGCCGTGCTCTGGCACAGGTCGCCCAGCACCGCGCCGGCTTCCACCGAGGCCAGCTGGTCCTGGTCGCCCAGCAGCACCACGCGTGCCGTGGTGGGCACGGCTTCCAGCAGCTGCGCCATCATCTCCAGGTGGACCATGGACGCTTCGTCCACGATGAGCACGTCCACCTCCAGCGGGTTGGCGGCGTCATGGCGGAAGTGCCGCGTGCCAGGCTGCGTGCCCAACAGCGCGTGCAGGGTGCGCGCCGGGTCCAGTTGCTGGGCCCAGTCCAACAAGCCTGGTGCCAGCTGCTGCTGCAGGCCGTGAAGCGCTTTCTGGATGGACTGGCGCAGCCGCGCGGCCGCCTTGCCCGTGGGCGCAGCCAGGGCCACACGCAAGGGCTGCGGGCCCGGCCGCAGGGCCTGCAGCAGCACCAGCAGGCGCGCGGCGGTGTAGGTCTTGCCGGTGCCTGGGCCGCCCGTGATGATGCTCAGGCGCGCCTGCAAGGCCACGCTGCAGGCTTGGCGCTGCCAGTCGGTATCGGTGGTATCGGCACCGGGCGGTGCGGGACCGAAGAGCTGGTCCAGCAGAGCGTCGGCCTCGGTACCCGGCTGTGGGCGCGTGCGCTCCTGCGCCGCTGCACGTGAGCCTTCCTGCGCCGCTGCGCGCGCGTGCTCATGCGCCGCTGCGCGCGCGTGCACCTGCGTGGCCACACGCGACTCGCAGCGCCAGTAGCGGCGCAGGTAGAGCAGGCCACCGCGCAGCACCAGGGGCGTGGCGCCGCTGTCGTCTGCGGGGTTGGCCTGCACCACCGGGCGTGCGCTCCACTCGGCCTGCAGTGCTGCGGAACCTGGCTGCCAACCAACCAGGGCTTGCCGCAAGGCCTGCAGGCCTTCGGGCGGCCAGGCCAGCAGGGCTTCGGCGTCGCTGGCCAGCTGCGCACAAGGCAGCCCGCTGTGGCCACGGCCTTCCAGATGCGCCACCAAGGCGGCGGCCAGCAACAGGCTGGCCGGGGCGTCGCCGTCCCGTTCGGCGATGAAGCGCGCGAAGGCCAGGTCCAGGCTGCGCAGCCAACCGGCTGCACGCCAGGCTTCCAGCAGCCGCAGCATGTCGGCGGCCGTCATGCCAGCGCCCCCGCGGTTGCAGGCGGCAGCAGCGCATCCAGCGCGTCCAGCAACGCCAGCGGCGGCGCCACGTGGCAGCAGCCGGCACCGGGGCTGCGCACGCCGCGCAGGAACAGGTAGACCGCCCCGCCCAGCTGGCGCGCCGGGTCGTAGGCCGCGCCCAGGCGGGCTTTCAGCAGGCGGTGCAAGGCCAGCAGGTACAGCACGGCCTGCACGTCGTAGCGGTGTTCCAGCAAGGCGTCTTCCATGGCCGCGGCGGTGTAGTCGGCATCACGCGCACCCAGCGCGTTGGACTTGTAGTCCAGCACCCAGTAGCGGCCCTGGTGTTCAAAGACCAGGTCGGCAAAGCCCATCAGCAGGCCCTTGAGCGTGCGCTCGGGCAGGCCCGGCCGCGGCCGGCCCGGCAGCAGGTGGCTGCAGCAGAGGCTGTCGACGCGGCTGGCCAGCAGGCCGTCGCTGGGGAACCAGAACTCCATCTCGGGCCGCAGGCTGCCCAGCGCAGACAACGGCACACCCGGCACACCCGGCGCGCCCAAGGCCGGCAGCGGCGTGCTGCACACCACGCGCAACCAGGCCAGCACATCGTCGCCACGGTGGCCCCAGCCTTGGCGCTCGCAACGGCGCAGCAGCTGCTGTTGCAGGCTGCTGGAAGCGTCCAGCGCAAAGCCCTCGCCTGCCAGCCATTCCAGCTGCTCGTGCAGGAAGTTGCCGGCAAAGGCGCCACGCGGGAAGCGGTGCCAGGGCTGGTCGGCGGGACGGCGCGCGGGTGGCTCGGTGGCCGCTTCGTCTGCGGGCTCGTCTTCGCGCAGCACACGCGCGGGCACCTGACCGGCGGCGGCCAGACCCCAGGCGGCATCACGCACCAGGGCCGAGTAGCTGCTGATGGCCCACTGGCGGTCGAACGACGCGTGGTAAGCCGGCGCGGGGTTCAGCGGCGGCAGGTCCTGGCGCGGCTGCACCGGTGTCAGCGCCACGGACGGCTTGGCGCCTTCGGCGACCAGGGGCAGCACCTGCAGCGCCACCTGCGGGCAGGCCGCCGCCCAGGCCTGCACATCCAGCACCCGTTGCTCGGGTGCCTGCTCCTGCGCACCCGACAGCAGGTAGCCGATGGCGCTGCGGTGCCAGGTGTAGTGCTTGCCCGGCCCCACCTGCAGGCCGGACAGGCCCAGCCACACCGCATGCCGCGCGCGCGTCAGCGCCACGTACAGCAGGCGCAGCTGCTCGCGCTGGCGCTCCTGCTCTGCCACCGCACACTGCGCCGCCGTGGGCGACAGCACCAGCTGCGGCGCACCATCGGCACCCCCGGCACCGCCGGGCAACAGCAGCACGGCGTCTTCGCCGCTGTCCACGTCGCGGAAATGCGCCGCAAAGGGCAGGAACACCAGCGGGTACTCCAGGCCCTTGGACTTGTGCACGGTGACCACCTGCACCAGGTCGGCGTCGCTCTCCAGGCGCAGCACCCGCTCGTCACCCGCGCCCGGGGATGCGTCGCCGTCCGCCATCTGCTGGCCCAGCCAGCGGATCAGCGCCTGTTCGCCTTCCACCTGCGCGCTGGCGGCCTGCAGCAGTTCGGCCAGATGCAGCACGTTGGTCAGGCTGCGCTCGCCCATGCCTGTGCTGGACGCCAGCAGGCGCGCGGGCAGGTCAAAGGCGTGCAGGGCGCGGCGCAGCATGGCCAGCACGCCCTGCCCCTTCCAGGCCTGGTGCAGCTGCTGCAGCAGCTCGCAGCGCTGGTCGAAGGCTTCGTCCACCGAGGCCAGCTGCAGCAGTTCGTCCAGCGACAGGCCCAGCAGCGGGGTGGCCAGCGCGGCGCGCACCAGGCGCACATCGCGCGGCGTGGCCACGGCCTGCAGCAGGCGCAGCAGGTCGCCGGCTTCGGCGGTCTGGAACACGGTGTCCTTGTCGGACAGGTAGACCGACGCCAGCCCGCGCAGGCGCAGCGCCCCGCGCACGGCGCCGGCCTCGGTGCCGGAGCGCACCAGCACCGCCATGTCGGCGGGCCGCAGGCGGCGCAGCGGCTGGCCGCTTTCCGCAAAGCCGGCCTGCGCGTCGTTCAGCAGCGCCACGATGCGCTCGGCGCACAGCGCCGCCAGGCGCTCGCGGCTGTCGGCGGTGTTGCGCAGTTCGGCGTCCAGCACGGCGGTGAGGGCGGGCTCAGCGCCTGCCGACGTGAACAGGCTTTCGGCGCGGCCTTGCGGCGCCACCGCGACAAAGGGCAGCGGCGATGCATCCGCCGCGGCGCCCGGTGCGCGGAACTGGAAAGCGCCGGCCCCCGCCCGCGCCTCGGCACGGCCGAACACCGAGTTGACGGCGTCCACCAAGGCCACCGTGGACCGGTGGTTGGTGCCCAGCACGTGGTGGCGCCCGCGCGTGGCTTCACGGGCGCGCAGGTAGCTGTAGATGTCGGCGCCGCGGAAACCGTAGATGGCCTGCTTGGGGTCGCCGATGAGCAGCAGCACACGCGCCGGGTCGTTGTCGGCGATGCGGTACAGGCGGTCGAAAATGCGCAGCTGCACCGGCGACGTGTCCTGGAACTCGTCGATCAGCGCCGCCGGGTACTGGGCCAGGATGCGCTGGCGCAGCTGCGGTGCGGCAGGCTGTGCCGGGTCCAGCGCCGTGTCCAGCCGGTCCAGCATGTCGGCAAAGCCGAAGCGGCCGGCCTGGCGCTTCATCTGCTGCATGCGGGCCGCCACACCTGCCGCGGCGTGCAGGCGCAAGGCCGGGCCGGTGGTGGGCAGGTCGGACAGTGCGGCCATCAGGTTGTCGAAGTCAGCAAACTCAGGCGGTAGGTTCACGCCCGTGGCGTCCCCCAGCCTGGCGCGCAGGCCTGCAACGCTGAGGCGTTCCTTGGATGCCTTGGTCTGGTTCGGGTCGTCGGCGTCGGCATCCAGCGCCCAGCCCTTCAGTTCAGCCAGCCAGCCCGTGGCGTCCTGCTGCCGCGGCACAGCCTTGGCCGCCGGGTGCTTCTTGTCGGACCACACCGCCTGCAGCCAGGCCAGCATGCGGTCGGCTCGTTCCGCCCAGCCCGCCTTGAGCGCGGACAGCGCCTGCTGCCGCTGCTGCAGGCCGCGTGCCAAGGCGTCGGCCAGCGTGCCCTGCCCAGCGTCCGGCGGCAGCGGCTTGCCCAGCAGCGCTTGCAGGTCCCGCGCCAGCGCGTCGGGCTGTGCCCACAGCGCCAGAACCGCGTCCAGGGCAGCCCGCTCCAGAGGGTAGACCTGCTGCCGCCAGTAGTCGCGCGCGGCCTGGTCCCGCAGCGCGGCTTCGCTGGCCTGCAGCTCTTCGTCAAACAGGCAGCCGCTGTCGAAGGCGTGCTCGCGCAGCATGCGCTGGCACCAGGCGTCTATGGTGTGCACGGCCGCGTCGTCCATGGCTTCGGCGGCCATGGCCAGGCGCCAGGCGGCCTGCTCGCGCAGCGGGCCGGCGGGGTAGGCCTGCAGCAAGCCGGCCAGGAAGGCGTCCGGCGGGTGCGCCACGGGGTCACGGAAGCAGGCGGCCGCGGCCACCAGGCGGCGGCGGATGCGGTCGCTCAGTTCGCGTGTGGCGGCCTTGGTGAAGGTCATCACCAGAATCTCGCCCGGCAGCAGCGGGCGGCCCATGCCTGGGTCGCCATGGCCCAGCGCCAGGCGCACATAGAGCGCGGCGATGGTCCAGGTCTTGCCCGTGCCGGCGCTGGCCTCGATGAGCTGGCTGCCCTGCAAGGGCAGGGTCAGGGGGTTGAGCTGCTCAAGCATGGGGTGGCCCCTGGTCGGCAGGCCCCTCACTTGCGGCGTCAGCTTCCAGCAGATCCACCTGCACGTGCGTGGCCAGCCACTGCGCAAAGGGCTCGTACAGCTGTTGGGTGCAGGCCTCGAAGGCGGGCTGTGTGCTGAGCGTGGCGAAGTCCGGGTACAGGCGGGCCAGGCAGGGCTCCTGCCCTTCGCCGCGCGCGCCAAAGTCGCTGCCGTTGTAGGTGGCCGCGGCCCGGTCGGGTGACTTCAGATAGGCCAGCCCCGTGCGCACCGCGGTGGGCGGCGGCTGGCTGCCCAGCAGGCCTTGCTGGCAGGCGCGCATCAACCCCGCCAGCTGCTTTGCGGCCTGCTCGGCCGGCGGTGGCGTGACGTGCACCAGCGCCCCCGGCCCGATGACGACGCCGCGGGCCGGCTGCCCGCAGGCGGCCGACGCCAGGCAGCGCACCCAGGCAGACACCAGCTTGTCTTCGCGCAGGCTGGGCGCCTTGGGCTTGCCGCGTTGCTTGCCGCCGCCGCTGGCGAGCTTGCTGGCCTGCAGCTCCACCCACACCGCCTCACACGTCGCGTCGCCTGCCGCGTCGCCCACCGCGTCACCCGCCGCAGGCGTTGCACGCAGGCCCACCAGCCAGTCGTCGAACAGCAGGGCGGCGTCCTGCGGGTGGGCGAAGTGCAGCGGCCGCTTGTCCAGCCGCAGCGGGTGCGCCTGGCGCTCCGCCTGCCAGCGCGCCACCATGGGCTGCAGGGTCTGGTTCAGTTCGTCCAGCAGGCGCAGGCCAGGGCCGCCCACCGGCAGGCGCCCAGCCCGCTGCAGCCGCGCCAGCTGGGCCTGCACCACGGCGGCCACGGGCTGCTCCGCAGCAGGCCCCCAGCCGTCCAGGCGGCGGCGCGCGGCATGCAGCACCTCGTCCAGCAGGCCCCAGTGGTCCAGGCCACCGCTGCCGAAGGACTCGTCATCCAAAGAGCCTTCGTCGTGTTCTTCAAACACCACCTGCAGCCGTTCCCTGAAAAACGCCTTCACGGGGTTGCGCAGGAAGCCCGCCAGGCGGGCCACGCTGAGGCGCAACGCAGGCTGGTTCGCTTCAGCCACCGCCGGGGCCGGCGGAGCGGGCGCCGGCGTGGCTTCATGCGCCGCGCGCCATTCGCCTGCGTAGGTGAACAGGCGTTGCTCCGCGGGCCTGTGGGCCTGCGGTTCGAAGTAGCGGCGGCTGAACGGCTGCAGCGGGTGGGCCGTGGTGCGGTCGGCCACCACCGCATCGCCCCAGGCCGCGGCCAGGTAGTCGCGCAGCTGCGCCACCAGCACCGAAGGCGGCTGCACCTGGTTGTCGCGCGGGCTGCGCCCGGCCCAGCTGAGGTACAGCACACGCCGCGCCGACAGCAGCGCGTCCAGCATGAGCTGGCGGTCGTCGTCGCGCCGTGAACGGTCGCCCGGCCGCGCCTGGCCCGGCAGGGCCATCAGGTCGAAATCGCTGCGGCTGGCGCGCCGCGGGTAGTCGCCATCGTTCATGCCCAGCAGGCACACCACCTCGAACGGTATGGCGCGCATGGGCAGCAGCGTGCAGAAGGTGACACCACCGGCCTTGAAGCGCTGGGCGCCGCCGGGTTCGTCCAGCGCGCCCAGCCAGGCTTCGCGCACCACGGCCAGGTCCACCGTGTCGGCATAACCCGCCAGTTCGCAGGCCTGCAGCCAGGCGCTGAGCGCGTCGTCCAGCGCGGCCATCACGGCGCGGTCGGTGTCGTCGGTGGCTTCCAGCAACTGGGCCAGCAAGCCGCGCAGGCGCTCGGCCCACTGCAGCGGCGTGCGCGGCGTGCGGCAGTCCTGCCACCACTGGCTGAGCGTCTGCAGCAGCTCGGCCAGCGCACCGGCCAGCCCCGCGGACAAGCCCGCCACCTCGGCATGCGGCTCGATGCCGGCAAAGCCTTCGCCCTGCTCCAGCGCGCCGGTGGCGTAGCCCAGCAGCAGGCGGCGCAGGCCAAAGGCCCAGCTGTTCTGGTCGCCCACGGCCGCCAGGCCCAGGCTGCCACGCTGCGCTTCATGCAGCCCCCAGCGGATGCCGGCGCCTTCGGCCCAGGCCACCAGGATGGGCACGTCGTCGGCCTGCACGTGGTGGCGGCGCGCCAGCGCGGGCAGGTCCAGCAGGTCGCGCAGCTCGCTGGCGGCAAAGCGCTGCTGCGGGGCCTTGAGCAGCCACTCCAGCGCCACCAGCAGCGGCTGGTGGCCGCGTTCGCCCTGGTCGGCAATGCCCCAGGGAATGTGCCGCGCGTGGCCGCGTGCATGCTGGCCGAACACCGCGCGTATGGCCGGCGCGAAGGTGGTGACGTCGGGCACCATGACCACCACATCCCGGGGGTGCAGAGGCCCCCCGCCAGGCGGCTGCGCGAAGAGCTGCAGCAGCTGGTCGTGCAGGACCTCCACTTCGCGGTGCGCGCTGTGCGCCTGGTGGAAGACGATGGAGCGGTCTTCTGCGGCCACCGGCTTGCGCGGGTGCTCGTGCAGCGGCAGCAGCTCGCGTATGGCGGCCTGCACCTGTTGCAGCAGCGTGGTGGCCGGGGTCTCGTCGAAACAGTCCACACGCGGCACGCTGAAGCGCGCGCGGGCGGCCTGCACGTCGTCAAAAGCGTCCAGCTGGCGCACGAAATCGCGGCCCTGCCGGCCCCAGGCGGCCAGGAGCGGGTGGCCGTGGGCATGCATGTCCTGCAGCGGCAGCTGGGCCAGGTCCGGGCCCGGGCGGGACGGCAGGCGGCGGCGCGTGGCGCGCAGCAGCTCGCGGCCGCTGATGATGTCGGCCCAGTGGAAGCGGCAGGGGTTGGGCACGGCCATCAGCACCTGGCAGTGCGCGGACAGGGCCGCGATGGCCTCCAGCGTCTGTTGCGGGATGTGGGTGGTGCCGAACAGCACCACACGCCGCGGCAGGCCGGGGATGCGGCGGCCGGCAGGCGCTTCTTGCAGGGCCTGCAGGAAGCGCCCGTGCAGCGCCGGCCGGGCGGCGCCCTGCTGGTCTGCGGACAAGGCCTGCAGCACCGCGCGCCACAGGGCCGGCTGCCAGCCCTGCCCTTCAGGCACCGGTGCAGTGGCCAGGCCGGGCGCGGCGCGCAGCTGGTCGCGGCCCTGGGCCCAGTCCTGCAGCCAGTCGCCGCGGTAGACCTGGTACTGGTCCAGCAGGTCGGCCAGGCGCTGTGCCAGCTGCAGGCGGCGGCCGGGGTCGGACGCACCGGCCGCCAGAAAGCCAGCCACCGGCTCGAAGCCGGGCTGTGCGGCCAGCTGCGGCAGCAGCTGCATCAAACGCCAGGTCAGCGGCAGCTTGTCCAGGGCCGACACGGCCGGCACCGCGCTGCGCCCCAGCAGCGCGCGGTAGGCGCGCCAGATGAACCGCGCCGGCAGCTCCACGCGCGTGGCCGCGCACACGCCCAGGCCGGTGGCCAGTTCCATCTTCAGCCACTCGGCCATGCCGTTGCTCTGCACCAGGAAGACCTCTTCTTCCAGCGCGTCCAGCGGGTGGCGGGCCAGCCAGGCCAGCACGGCTTGGGCCAGCAGTTCCAGGCGGTTGCCATGCAGGACCAGCAGGCCGGTGGTGGGGGTGGGGTTCATGGGCGGCAGCTCTGGCCGCGATGATGCGGCATGGCCGGGCCCGGCCCCGCCTCGGAGTCAGTCCTGCCCGTCAGTCCTGCCCCTCAGTCCTGCCCGTGCAACAAGGCCGGGAAGGCGGCCATCAGCGCCTGCATGAACGCTGCGGAGCCCGTCAAGGTCAACGCCACGCGGTGCCAGCCGCCGGGTTCAAGGGTGAGCTGCAGGTCGTGGTGCCAGTCATGGCCCTCGTCCAGCGGGCCGTGGCTGTGGCCGAAATGCTGCCGGGCCCAGCCCAGCAGGTGCTGCGCTTCGGCCAGCGCGGCCGGGTGCACGTCGGCACGCGTGGACGCCATGGCCTCCAGCGTGGTGGTGCCGTCGGCGCTGTCGCTGAAGTCGATGCTCAGGTAGCGCGGGATGTCAACCACGAACCGGCCGCGTGACCATCAGCGCCGACTGCAGGTACAGCGCATTCCACACCCGGTGCACGGCCTGGCGGCTCAAGCCACTGGCGCTGACCAAATCGTCCGCGGAAACCGGCGCGAACTTCATGCGGTCTATCAGCCGCTTGCGGCTGCCGTCCAGCGGCAGGCCGTTGAGCGGGGTGCCCAGGGCCACCCGGCAGCGGACAGGTCCGGCGATCTCCGCCAGCAACTCTGCCGCCGGCCCGCGCAGGGCCAGGTGCCACAGCATGGGCCGCAGCGAACCGGCACGGAGGTCGGCCTGCCGAGCCGCGTCCAGCTCGCCTGGCCGAACCTGCAGCAAGCGCAGGTCACCCAGCACCTGGTCTGGCAGCGCACAGAGGTCGACCGCGCAGCGGTAGGTGCTGCGACCAGGCTCCAGGGCCAGTTCGTAGCGCACGCCGTCGAGCTGGACTTCCAGCACCACCGGCTTCATGTGGCGAACGCTGGCGGCACACACGCCCAGCAGGTCCGCCGACTCGGGGTCGATGGACACCCGCTGAAGATCCAGCAGCAAAGAGGAACTGATGGTGCTTGCGGCTGCACCCGCCGCGCCGGGTGCCCCGGGCGCGGCGTCAAAGGCCAGCGTCGACTGAACGGCCGTTCGGGCGAAAGGCAGCACGCGGCGACCGGGTGCTGGTCTGTGGTCGTTCATCGAAAAGCCCTCCTGCGGCCCTGCTCGGGTGGTGCATGTGCCGTACCAAGGGACTCACCAAGGACTCAAGGGCCAGACCACGCATGCGCCCTGACAGGTTTGCCAGGGCTATGCCACTGCAAAAGCCGCAGCGCGCGAGATGATGACGCCGACACGGGCCACGAGGCAAGAGCGCACACACAACGTTGCCACCCTTTGGCCATTCTTAAGGCGCAGGGACAGCGCGGCCCGGTGCACCTGTCGGCGCACCAGGCCCGCCGCACAGGAGGCGGGATCAGTCGTCCTTGCCGTGACGCGAACGGTCCGCCGCGCCGATGACACCACCGTCGTTCTTGGTGATGACCACCACGCCCGAACGCGGCCGGCCGGCCGGCAGCGCGGTGCGGCCGTCGGAGGCCGTCGCCCACTGGCCCTGGGGCCAGTTGGAGAACGCGGTGGGGTTGGCGGCCGTGGCGTCTTCGCCCGGGTGCTGCACGCCCACGAACATGGAGCGGCCGTCCGGCGTCATGGTCACGCCGGTCACTTCGCAGCGGTTGGGGCCGGTCAGGAAGCGGCGGGCCTCGCCGGTGTTGGGGTCGGCGCAGACCATGCAGTTGGCACCGATGTTGACCCAGTCGCCCGAGCCGTCGCCCGCCTGGTCGGTCTGCACCCACAGGCGGCCGAACGGGTCGAACCACAGGCCGTCCGGCGCACCGAAGTCGGCGCTGCCGTTGGGCGTGTCGACGATGTTGCCCTTGTAGTTGTTGGTCGGCCGCGGTGCCTTGGCCGTGGCGGTGTCACCGGCCTGCAGGAACAGGTTCCAGGCAAAGCCCGTCGCCGCCACGCTGCGGCCGGCTTCGCGCCAGCGGATGATGTGACCGTAGACGTTGTCCTCACGCGGGTTGGCCGCATCCACAGCCGGACGTGCCGAGCCGGCGGCGGTGGAGCCATCGGCAGCGTTGCGGCTCGCGGTGGCGGCGCTGCCGCGGCGGTTGTTGTTGGTGAGGGTGCAGTAGATCTCGACTTCTTCGAAGCCGCGGATGCGCGGCCGTGCACCGGTCCACTCGGGGCGGTCCATCATGGTGGCGCCCACGGCGTCGGCCGCCATGCGCGTCTTGATGAGGATCTTGGCCAGCACCTCGTCGTCGTTGGCGCCGCTGAAGTTGGGGTTGTCGCGCAGCGCCACGCCGTCCACGCCCACGGTGCCGGGCACCAGGGCCAGCCAGCGGCCGCTCAGGTCGGCGTCGAAACGCGCCACGTACAGCGTGCCCTTGTCCAGCAGCTGGCGGTTGGCCCGCAGGTTGTGGTGGTTGAACTTGCCGTCGCTGACGAACTTGTAGATGTACTCGTTGCGCTCGTCGTCGCCCATGTACAGGGCCAGGCGGTCGTCCTTGTCGACCACGTACTGCGCGCTTTCGTGCTTGAAACGGCCCAGGGCGGTGCGCTTGACGGGCATCGAGTCCGGGTCATAGGGGTCGATCTCCACCACCCAGCCAAAGAGGTGCGGCTCGTTGGGGTTGGTGCTGACGTCCCAGCGCGGGTCGGTGGTGTGCCAGCGGTAGCCGAAGCCCGTGGCCGTGACGCCGTAGCGGCGGTTGAGCTTGCCGATCTCGGTGCTGGTGCCGGTGTCCACGGCGCCGGTGCCACCGAAGTTGCCGTTCCAGTTTTCTTCACAGGTCAGGTAGGTGCCCCAGGGCGTGATGCCGTGGGCGCAGTTGTTGACCGTGCCGTGGCACACGCGGCCATCGGTGGTGTTGCCCGTCCAGGTGCTGGCGGTGTCGGTGATGAGGAACTCGCGGGTCTTCATCAGCGCGTGGCCCGCGGCCGGGCCGGAGATGCGCATCGGCGTGTTCGACGTGATGCGGCGGCCATAGCGCGAGGTCTTCACCACCTGCCAACGGCCGTGCTGGCGGTGCGCCTCGACGATGGACACGCCGTGCGCTGCCTGCGACTTGCGCGTCTTGGCCAGCGTGTAGCCGGCGCCGACCTGGCCGTCACTGAACAGCAGCTCTTCGTGCGTGTATTCGTTGTTCACGCACAGCAGGCCGCGCTCGCTGCGCTGGCCGCCGTCACGGTGCTGTTCGCGGTGGTGGTCGCCCTCGCCATGGCCGTCACGGCCGCGGCCCAGGGGAAAGAAGTGCATGCCGTCGCAGTGCATGCCGAACTGGCGTTGCTGGTCCGAAGCCGTCTCGTTGGCCAGGCCGGTGAAAGGCAGGCCACCGGGCATGATGGCGTCGCCCCAGGCGACAAAGAGTTCGGCGCTGTAGCCCGCCGGCACGGTGAGGCGGTCCAGCACGGCCGAAGCGGTGCCGGGGTCGATGTCGCGGCTGGCGGGGATGCTGTCGAAGCCGATGCCGGGGAAGCCCAGACCCGACGCCACCGGCGCCGCGTGCACCGTCTGCACCAGGCCTGCCAGGCTCAAGCCGCCGGCAGACGTCAGCGCGGCGGGCGCGGTGGGCTTGGCTCACGCCGGTTGCAGCGCGGGCGACGCGGGTATAGCGGGCACAGCGGGCTCGGCCAGCGCCACGCGCTCGGGCGTGGACCAGTCCAGGATCTGCAGTTGGCCGTCGGCCTGCTCCACCAAGGCGGTGAGGCTTTCCACCCAGTCGCCGTCGTTGCAGTACAGGGTGCCGTCGATCATGCGCATCTCGGCATGGTGGATATGGCCGCAGACCACGCCCTGCAGCCCACGGGCGCGCGCCTCGCGGGCCACGGCGCCTTCAAAGTCGTTGACGTAGCTGACCGCGCGCTTGACCTTGAGCTTCAGGTAGCGCGACAGGCTCCAGTACGGCAGCCCCATGCGCGCGCGCAGCGAATTGAAGTGGTGGTTGACCTTGAGCACGAACTCGTAGGCCGAGTCGCCCAGGTAGGCCAGCCACTTGGCGCACTGGATGACGCCGTCGAAGTGGTCGCCGTGGGTCACCCACAGCTTGCGGCCGTCGGCCAGTTCGTGGATGGCCTCGGCCGCCACGTCCACGCCGCCGAAGGTGTGGCCCAGGTACTTGCGGGCGAACTCGTCGTGGTTGCCCGGCACGAAGATGACCCGCGTGCCCTTGCGCGCCTTGCGCAGCAGCTTCTGCACCACGTCGTTGTGGGCCTGCGGCCAGTACCAGCTGCGCTTCAGTTGCCAGCCGTCGATGATGTCGCCCACCAGGTACAGCGTGTCGCACTCCACCGTACGCAGGAAGTCCAGCAAGGGGCCGGCCTGGCAGCCCGGCGTGCCCAGGTGGATGTCGGAGATCCACACCGTGCGCACGCGCAGCTGCCGCTCGGGTGCGGGCTCGGGCTCGGGCTCGGGGCCTGTGTCGTTGGGCTCCAGGTCCTTCAGGTCCACGGGCGGCAGGGGGAGGTCGTCGCGGCGCATGAGCAGGGATGTTCCCGTTGCCATGCGACGCTGCCGTGACAGCCGGCGGTCAGGCCTGTGACGGCTGCGGCGGCACCGCGCGCTGCAGCAGGGCCTGGCCCATGCGGATGGGCGCACCGGTGGCGATGCCCGGCGCCAGTGCAAAACCCGGCGGCACGAAGACGATGATGGTGGAGCCGTGCTCGAACCAGCCCAGCTCCTGGCCTTTGCTGACGGTGGTGTTGCAGGGCATCTCGGCCGGCCCGCCGTAGCGGATGTGCAGCAGCACGTTCAGGAAGTGCAGCCGGATGCTGGCCACCAGGATGGCAGCCACGGGCACCAGCGCTATCGGTGTGCCTTGGGGTGTGCCGTCGTTCAGGCGCAAACGGATCACCGCGCGTTCATTGCGGCAGAACAAGCGCTCCACACGCTTCAAGGCGATGGGGTTGACGTTCCAGGTGTCGCCGCTGATGTAGCTGACGTGCTCCACCGTGCCGTCGTGCGGCGCATGGAAGCGGTGGTACATGCTGCTGGTCAGCCGCAGCGTGATGTAGCTGCCGCCCTGGAAAGGCCGGCAACGGTCGGCGCGGCCAAAGAGTTCAGTCATGCGGTACGGGAAGCCCTTGGCCTGCAGCACCATGCCCTGGTCCACCGTGCCGCAGGCGCCCACGATGGCGTCGCAGGGGCTGGCCAGCACGCCCGGCGCCATGTCCACCACGCGGGCGCCTGGCACCAGCTCGCGGGTGAAGCAGGCGTGCAGGCTGGTGAAGTGCTGCTGCTTCGCATCGGACAGGTCCAGCGTGGTGAACAGGCGCCAGACGCGGATGCTCAAGCGCGTGAGCAGCGGGCTCTGGATGCGGCTGAACCAGCCCATGAAGCGGGTCAGCGCATGCCGGGGCACGCGGTTGGTGAGCAGGAAGTTCAGGTCCTCCTGCAGCAGCAGGCGGTCACGCAGCGCCGACAAACCCATCAGGCCGCCTGCGCCATCAGCGGAATGGGCACGTGCGTGGCCTGCGGCGCGGACTCCGCGCGGCCCACACCCACGTGTTCCATGCCCAGCGCGCGCATCTCCGCCGGGTCATACAGGTTGCGGCCGTCCAGCACCAGCGGGCGCAACATGCGCGACTTCAGTTCGGCAAAGTCAGGGCTGCGGAATTCGCGCCATTCGGTGACCACCAGCAACGCGGACGCGCCTTGCGCGGCGGCCATGGGGTGGTCCACCAGCTCCAGGCCCTGGCGTGCACCCAGGCGCGCGGCCACGCCGGGCATGGCCACGGGGTCGAAGGCTTTCACATGCGCGCCGCGGGCCAACAGTTCTTCAATGAGCACCAGGCTGGGCGCTTCACGCAGGTCATCGGTGCCGGGCTTGAAGGCCAGGCCCCACAGGCCCACCGTCACGCCGTGCAGGTTTTCGCCCAGGCGCGACACCACGCGCTCGGCCAGCAGTTGGCGCTGGCGGTCGTTGATCTGCTGCACGGCTTTCAGCATGGGCAACTCCACGCCCACGTCCTGCGCCATGCGGTGCAGGGCCTGCACATCCTTGGGCAGGCAGGAGCCGCCCCAGCCCAGGCCGGCGTAGAGGAAGTGGCTGCCGATGCGCGGGTCGCTGCCGATGCCCATGCGCACCTTTTCGATGTCAGCGCCCAACTGCTCGGCCAGCGCGGCCATCTCGTTCATGAAGCTGATGCGCGTGGCCAGCATGGCATTGGCCACGTACTTGGTCATCTCCGCGCTCTTCACGTCCATCACCAGCAGGCGGTCACGGTTGCGCAGGAAGGGCGCGTACAGCGCACGCATCAGCAGGGTGGACTGTTCGTCGTCAGCGCCCAGCACGATGCGGTCGGGCCGCATGAAGTCCTCGATGGCGTCGCCTTCCTTCAGGAATTCGGGGTTGGAAACCACCGCAAAGGGCAGCAGCGCGGCGCGTTCGCGCAGCACCCGCGCCACCGTGGCCTGCACCTGGGCTGCGGTGCCCACGGGCACCGTGCTCTTGTCGACGATGACCTTGTAGTCCGTCATGTGCAGGCCCACCGTGGCGGCCGCAGACAGCACGTGGCCCAGGTCGGCCGAGCCGTCTTCGGCCGGCGGCGTGCCCACGGCGATGAAGACGATGGTGCCGTGGCCCACGGCGCGCGCGGCGTCGGTGGTGAAGAACAGGCGGCCGGCGTTGGCGTTGCGCTGCACCAGCGCGTCCAGCCCCGGTTCGTGGATGGGCATGCGGCCTTCCTGCAGGCCTTGCACGCGCGCCGCGTCAATGTCCAGGCAGGCCACGCTGTTGCCCATGTCGGCCAGGCAGGCCGCCGTCACCAGGCCCACATAGCCTGCACCCATCACGCACACCTTCATCCGACGCTCCCGCAGTGGGCTTCCAACCGAAGCCGGTGCGATGCTGGGCGGCCACCGTGACCCTGGCGTGACCTGTTGGCGACAAAGGCGTGACGGCCGCACCGGTCATCAGGCTGTCAAGACGACGGCCTACAACCGGCCGTCCCCACTGCGCATGACGACATGAACGACACCCTGGCTCTTTCGGCCTTGGCCATGGCGGCCCTGGCCGCGGTGGCGGTGCTGCAACCCCTGCGCCGCCGGCTGCAGCTGTCGCTGGCCAAGCACCCTTCGCTCACCGGCCATTCGCGCACGGCCAAGCGCGTGGCGTCGCTGGTGCCCGGCTATGCCTACGACGAGGCCCGCTTCTTCGGTGCCGACGGCGCACCGGCTGAAGTGCTGGCCCGCCGCCGCAGCGGCTTCATGCGCCTGGCCGGCACGCTGAACGAGCGCCATGCCCAGTCCATCGCCATGACAAAGCAGGCCCGCGAAGGCATCTCGGACCTGCAGTTCACCGGCAGCTACCGCGTGCCCTTCCAGTTCAGCCCCTACCTGCGCCAGCACCTGGCCGTGGGCTCCTTCGTGAAGTCCAG
>Ga0075163_10003853_pt1 | contig 20112 bp, 10 predicted proteins | sample JI1023141ADNA_FD_71478 | JGI IMG/M metagenome (GOLD analysis project Ga0075163, IMG submission 71478) | Wastewater effluent complex algal communities from Wisconsin, to seasonally profile nutrient transformation and Carbon sequestration -... | ecosystem: Engineered > WWTP > Effluent > Algae... | reverse complement strand
CACCCGTGGGAGGTCGAGTACTCGCACTTCCACTTCGAGGAGACCGAGGCCGCGCTGTACTTCGAGCTGTTCGATCGCTACGAGGCGATCTGCAAGCGGCTGCTCGAGCGCGGGCTGACCTTGCCGGCCTACGAGCACTGCATGAAGTCGTCGCACGCGTTCAACATGCTCGACGCCCGCGGCGCGATCAGCGTCACCGAGCGGGCGCGCTTCATCGGCCGGGTCCGCGCGATGGCGCGGGCCTGCGCCGAGGCCTACGTGCGCTCGCGCGCGCGGCTGGGCTTCCCGCTGCTCACCGGCGACGATCGCGCCAAGGCCGCGGCGGCCTTCGCGGCCGCCGAGGAGGGCGGCGTCAACGCCGCGGCGCTGGCCGCGGCGCGCGCGGTGTCGCCGCTCGCGATGGAGGTGGCCCGTGGCCAGTGATCTGCTGTTCGAGCTGGGGACCGAAGAGATCCCGTCGCGGATGCTGGCGCGCGCGCTGGTGGACCTGCCGGCGCTGGCCAAGGCCCGCCTCGACGCCGCCCGGCTGTCGTACGGCGAGGTGACCGCGCTGGGCACGCCGCGCCGGCTGGCGCTGGTGGTGCGCGGGCTCGCCGATCGCCAGCCCGATCTCGACGAGCGCGTCGTCGGTCCGCCGGTCGGCGCCGCGTTCGCCGCCGACGGCACCGTCACCAAGGCCGGCCTCGGCTTCGCCGCCAAGAACGGCGTCGATCCCGCGACCCTCGCGAAGGCCGAGGTGCCGGGCAAGAAGGGCCTGTACGCGGTGGCGACCCGCCACGTCGCCGGCCAGCCGACGACCGCCGTGCTGCCGGCGCTCTTGACCGAGCTGATCGCCGCGATCCCGTGGCCCAAGTCGATGCGCTGGGGCTGGCGCGAGGTCGGGTTCGTGCGGCCGCTGCACTGGCTGGTGGCGCTGTACGGCGGCGAGGTGGTGCCGGTGCGCTACGCCGGCGTCACCGCCGGCCGCGCCACCTACGGCCACCGCTTCCTCGCGCCCGGCGCGATCGACCTGGCCGGCGCCGGCGACTACGTCGACGCGCTGCGCCCGGCGTTCGTGATCGTCGACCCGGCGGCGCGCCGGCAGATGATCGAGGCCGAGCTGGGCCGGCTGGCCGCCGAGACCGGCTGCGCGGTGCGCAAGGACGACGACCTGCTCGACGAGGTCACCGGCCTGTGCGAGTACCCGGTCGGGATCGCCGGCAGCTTCGATCGCGGGTTCCTCGAGGTCCCCGAGGAGGCCCTGGTGCTGACGATGCGCACCCACCAGCGCTACTTCGCGCTCGAGGAGGGTGGCCGCCTGGCGCCGCGCTTCGCGACGATCGCGGCGACGGTCACCAAGGACGCCGCGGTGGTGCGCGCCGGCAACGAGCGCGTGCTCGCGGCGCGGTTGTCCGACGCGCGGTTCTTCTTCGCCGAGGACTGCAAGAAGGACCTCGACCAGCTGCGGGCCAAGCTCGACGGCGTGGTGTTCCAGGCCAAGCTGGGCGAGGCCAAGTCGACCGGCGACAAGGTGCGGCGGATCGTCGGCATCGTCGACGCGCTCGCCGATCACGTCGGCTTCGATCGCCGGGTGGCGCGCCGCGCCGCCGAGCTGTGCAAGAGCGATCTGCTGACCGGCGTCGTCGGCGAGCTGCCCGAGCTGCAGGGCGTGATGGGCAAGCACTACGCGACCCGGCAGCTGGCCGCCGATCCGGCGTGGCAGGGCGACGCCGCCCGCGTCGGCGACGCGATCGCCGAGCACTACATGCCGCGCGGCGCCGGCGCGGCGCTGCCGGCCAGCCTCGAGGGCGCGGTCGTCGGCATCGCCGATCGCGTCGACACGCTGGTCGGCTGCTTCGGCACCGGCCTCGAGCCGACCGGCTCGGCCGACCCCTACGGGCTGCGCCGCGCCGCCAACGCGATCCTCACGATCAACCTCGACCTCGGCAAGGGCGGCGAGCGCCACGCGAGCCTCGGGGCCGGGCGCGGCTTCCCGATCCGGCTCGACACGCTGATCGAGATCGCCGCGCACCAGTTCGCCGGCAAGGTCGAGATCACCGACACCGACTGCGGCGAGCTGCACGAGTTCTTCCGCGGCCGGCTGCGCACGCTGTTGATCGACGGCGGGCTGGCCGCGGCCGACGTCGACGCCGCGCTCGGCGCCGGCTTCGACGACGTGTGCGACGCCCGGCTGCGCGCCCAGGCCCTGGCGGTGGTGCCGGCGGTGGCCCGCGAGGTGTTCAAGCGCATCGCCAACATCCTCGACGACGCCCACGCCAAGGGCATCGCCATCTCCGGCGAGGTCAAGCCGGCGCTGTTCGTCGCCGACGACAACACCGAGCACCGGCTGTGGCGCGCGTTCGGCGCCGTCGGCGAGCGCCTCGCCGCGGCCCAGGCCGGCCAGGCCTACCGCGACATGCTGGCGATCCTGGTCGAGCTGCAGCCGACCGTCGCCGCGTTCTTCGACAAGGGCGGCGTGATGGTCATGGACCCCGACGCCGCGCTGCGCGAGAACCGGCTGTCGCTCCTCCACTGCATCCTCGCGCCGTTCGCTGCCATCGCCGACTTCCGGCTGGCCTCGCAAGGGAGCGCGTCATGAACCGCTGGCTCTTCACCTTCGGCTGCGCGCCGGACACCGCGGCCCCGGCCGCCCGCGTCCCCGATCACAAGGCCGCCGCGGCGCTGCTCGGCGGCAAGGGCGCCGGCCTCGTCGAGATGGCCCGGCTCGGCATCCCGGTGCCCCCGGGCTTCACGCTCACCACCGAGGTGTGCCGCTACCGGCTCGAGCACCGCGCCGATCCGGCCGAGCTGGCCGGCGAGCTGCGCGCCGCGGTCGCCGCGGTCGGCGCGGCCACCGGCACGACGTTCGGCGACGCCGCCCGGCCGCTCCTGGTCAGCGTGCGCTCGGGCGCGCCGGTGTCGATGCCGGGCATGATGGACACCGTCCTCAACCTCGGCCTCAACCCGACCACCGTCGCCGGGCTGGCCGCGCGCACCGGCGATCCGCGCTTCGCGTGGGACTGCTACCGGCGGTTCCTGACGATGTACGCCGAGGTCGTGCTGGGCGTCGGCGCCGACGACGACGATCACGACGAGGGCGTGTTCGAGCGCCTGCTGACCGATCGCAAGTACGCGGCGCGGGCGCAGAAGGACTCGGACCTCGACGCCGCGCAGCTCGAGGCGCTGTGCGCCGACTACCACCAGGCGATCCAGGCCGCCACCGGCGCGCCGTTCCCCGACGACGTCTGGGCCCAGCTCGACGGCGCGATCGCCGCGGTGTTCCGGTCGTGGGACAACCCGCGGGCCGACGCCTACCGGCGGATGCACGGCATCTCCGCGGCGATGGGCACCGGCGTCACCGTCCAGGCGATGGTGTTCGGCAACCTCGGCGAGACCTCGGCCACCGGCGTCGCGTTCACCCGCGATCCGGCCAGCGGCGACAACGCGCTGTACGGCGAGTTCCTGGTCAACGCCCAGGGCGAGGACGTCGTCGCCGGCGTGCGCACGCCGCTGCCGATCGCCGCGATGGCCAAGGACTTCCCCGCGGCCTACGCCGGCCTGCTCGACGTGTGCGCGCGGCTCGAGGCCCACCACAAGGACATGCAGGACCTGGAGTTCACCGTCCAGGACAAGCAGCTGTGGATGCTGCAGAGCCGCGCCGGCAAGCGCACCGGCAAGGCGATGGTCAAGATCGCCGTCGATCAGGTCAAGGAGGGCCTGATCGATCGCGCCACCGCGATCCGGCGCATCGAGCCGGGCAAGCTCGACGAGCTGCTCCACCCGCAGCTCGATCCGGCGCACCGCCCGGTCGCGCTGACCAAGGGCCTGCCGGCGTCGCCGGGCGCGGCGATCGGCACGCTGGTGTTCTCGGCGCCCGAGGCCGACGCCGCCGCCGCCAAGGGCGAGCACGTGCTCTTGTGCCGCACCGAAACCTCGCCCGAGGACATCGTCGGCATGAAGGCCGCGGTCGGCATCCTCACGGCCCGCGGCGGCATGACCTCGCACGCCGCGGTCGTCGCGCGCGGCATGGGCAAGCCGTGCATCACCGGCGCCACCGGCCTGCGGGTCGAGGCGGCGCGCGGCCAGCTGACCGTGCTGGGCAAGGGCGGGGCGCCCGATCAGGTCTTCAAGCGCGGCGACGTGCTGACCATCGACGGCTCGACCGGCGAGGTGTTCGCCGGGCGCGCGCCGCTGGCGCCGGCGGCGCTGTCGCCGGAGCTCGAGGAGCTGATGGCCTGGGTCGACGCGACCCGGACGCTGAAGATCCGCACCAACGCCGACACCGCCACCGACGCCCGCACCGCGCGCAAGTTCGGCGCCGAGGGCATCGGGCTGTGCCGCACCGAGCACATGTTCTTCGCCGCCGACCGCATCCTCGCGGTGCGCGAGATGATCGTCGCGAACGACGTCGCCGGTCGCAAGGCGGCGCTCGCGAAGATCCTGCCGATGCAGCAGGCCGACTTCACCGAGATCTTCGCCGCGATGGACGGCCTGCCGGTGACGATCCGCCTGCTCGATCCGCCGCTGCACGAGTTCCTGCCGCACACCGCCGCCGAGATCGCCGCGGTGGCCGCCGACCTCGGCACCACCCCCGAGGCGATCGCGGCGAAGGTCGGCGCGCTGACCGAGTCGAACCCGATGCTCGGCCACCGCGGCTGTCGCCTGGCGATCACCTTCCCCGAGATCTACGAGACCCAGGCGATCGCCATCGCCCGGGCGGCGATCGCCGCGCAGCGGGCCGGCGCCCGCGTGCTGCCCGAGATCATGATCCCGCTGGTGATGGTGCCGGGCGAGCTGGCCCGGCTGCGCGCCGAGGTTGCGGCGGTGGTCGATCGCGAGCTGGCCGCGGCCGGCGCGACGATCCCGTACACGATCGGCACGATGATCGAGCTGCCGCGCGCCTGCCTGGTCGCCGATCAGATCGCCGGCCACGCCGACTTCTTCTCGTTCGGCACCAACGACCTGACCCAGACCACGCTCGGGCTGTCGCGCGACGACGTCGCCAGCTTCTTGCCGACCTACCTCGAGACCGACCTGGTGCCGGCCGACCCGTTCGCGTCGCTCGACGTCACCGGGGTCGGGCAGCTGGTGGCGATGGGCGTCGAGCGCGGCCGCCGCACCAAGCCCGGCCTCAAGATCGGCGTGTGCGGCGAGCACGGCGGCGATCCGGCGTCGATCCTGGCCTTCCACCGCTACGGCCTGGACTACGTGTCGTGCTCGCCGTTCCGCGTCCCGATCGCCCGGGTCGCCGCTGCCCGGGCCGCGCTGGCCGGAGACCCGTCATGACTGTGCGCCCCGTCACCCAGGCAACCCCCACCGGCAGCCGCCGGTCCAAGCTGGCTGCCATGGATCTCGTCCGTTCGTCGCGCCTGGCGTTGCTCGCCGCCGGTCTGGTGGCCTGCACCGCCTCGGAGTCGGATGTCCGGCCCGATCCCGACAGCATCTTCTTCCCGACCGCGGTGACGGTGGCGCCCGACGACTCGGTGGCCTTCGTGGTGTCCGCCAACTCGGACCTCACCTACGACTCCGGCACGGTGCAGGTGCTCGACCTCGCCGTGGTGGAGCAGGTGATCGCGGCGTGGAAGAGCAACCGCACGATCCCCGCCGGCTGCAGCGCGGTCACCGACGCGACCGAGACGCTGGCCTGCCCCGAGGGCGACTTCCTGATCGACGACGCCGGCGCCCGCATCGGCAACTTCGCCAGCGCGGTGACCACGCAGGATCTCGGCGGCGGCAAGCTGCGCCTGCTGGTGCCGGTGCGCGGCGATCCGTCGATCACCTGGATGGACTGGGACCCCGCGACCCGGGCGCTGGCGTGCAGCACCGCCCAGGGCTTCCCGCTGTGCGACGACGCCCACCGCCTGGTCGAGCTGACCGGCTTCGAGGACGCGCCCGGCCTGGCCGGCGAGCCCTACGGCATCTTCGCCGACGCGGTCGGCCAGTTCGCCGTGGTGTCGCACTTCGCCAGCGGCGCGGTGTCGCTGATCGACTCGCCGGCGACCGGCGTCCCGACCCTGGTCGACGCGTTGTCGGTCGGCACCCGCGTGGGCATGTCGGGCATCGCCGGCCGCGCCCCCGGCGCCGACGACCTGCTCTACGCCCAGAGCGTCGCCGACGATCGCGTGTTCCTCTTGACCGTCGGCCGCCAGGCCGGGCGCCCGCCGTTCCTGATCAACGGCGGGTTCTTCTTCCAGAACGGCATCGGTAGCGGCAGCAACACCGGCGGCATCGGCGCCGACTCCCGCGGCATCGTCTTCCGCGACGGCGGTGACCGGGCGTTCCTGGTCAACCGCTCGCCGCCGGCGCTGCAGGAGTACGACACCAGCATCGGGCCGACCGGCGTGCCGGTCAACCGCGTGACCGCGACCACCGACATCTGCCGCGACGCGACCTCGGTGTCGGCCGTCGCCACCGGCGCCGGCGAGCGCGCCTACGTGACCTGCTACGCCGACGGCGAGGTCTACGTGGTCGACCCGCGGGCCGGCGGCTCGGTCGAGGCCACCGCGCTCACCGGCCGCGGCCCGATCGCCAGCGCCGCGGTGCCGAGCCGGTTGCTGCTGCTGGTGGCCAACTTCCTCGACGACTCGCTCGCGATCGTCGATCTCGACCCGACCTCGCCGTTCGCGAATCGGGTGGTGCTCCGCCTGGGAGGCAAGTCGTGAAGTTCCGTTTCCTGGCGCCCGCCGTGCTTGCGGTCGCCGCGTGTGGAGAGACCGGCACCGCGACCATCGGGCCGCGGTCGTTCGATCGTCCGGTCGACGTCGCGTTCGGCTGCTACGGCCGCCTGAAGCTCACCGCCACCGGCGAGGAGACCGTGGCGCCGCAGCCGCTGCGGTCGTGCGCCGTGCGCGCGCTCGGCAACGGCGATCCGACCGACCGGGCGCCGGTGGTGCCCGGCCAGGAGAGCGTCAAGAACGAGGCGATGTACTGGTTCGCGCTGGCGGTGCAGCCGACCAGCGGCACGGTCACGGTCGCGTCGACGACGCTCAAGGGCATCGCCGACAGCGACGAGGCCAAGGATCCGATGATCGATCCGCCGTTCGTCGCGCCGCCGTACAACGTCGGCGACTTCACGATCGACGACGCCGACCGCTACATCCCGGGTCACAACGCCCTGGCCGTCGGCGCGTCGCCGATCGCGATCGCCACCGACACCGCCGGCTGCCACCTGCTCACCGCCAACGCCGGCAGCTGCGACGTGTCGGTGATCGATCTGCAGCGGGTGACCAACACCGACGGCGCGCCGATCGTCTCGGCGCTGGGGCTGACCACCGCGAGCGGCGCGCCGCTCCTGGCCCGGCCCGCGGCGCTGGCCGCGACCGACCTGGCCTCGCCGGTGGGCGTGGCCTGCCCGGCGACGCCGGTGGGCATCCACTACGTCGCGTACCCCGACTGCCACGCGGTGGCGGCCATCGACGCCGCCACCGGCCGCGCGGTGGCCTCGATCCGCTTCGCCGCCGACGGCACCGCGACGATCGGCGACGGCGAGCTGAGCTGCCCCCGCGAGTGCGGCGCCCGCGACCCGATCGTCGACGGCGCGCGCCCGACCTCGCTCGACATCGTCAAGGACGATCGCGCCGGCTTCCAGCGGCTGGCGATCGGCGTGGCCAACCGGCCGGTGGTGACCGTCGCGACGCTCGGCGGCGACGGCCTGCCGACGGTCGTGACCCAGATCGACCTCGAGGGCGACGTCGGCGTCACCGACGTCGCGATCTCCAAGCAGATCACGATGGGCGGCAAGACCGGCCTCGACGACGGCGTCGGCGATGGCGCCGAGGCCGAGTTCGTCTACGCGATCGCCACCGACAACACCATCCGGGTGGCCGAGGTGCTGGTCGAGAACCGCGAGTGCGACACCCAGGTCGACCCCAACTACCTGCTCGGCGAGCAGAACAGCGACCGGCTGATCTGCCTGCCGGTCGGCGACCCGGCCACCCCGCCGCGCCGGGCGATCGCGCGCAGCCCGGGCATCGAGTTCACCTCGGCGGCGCGGCCGGTCGCGGTGACGATCGGCGACGTCGACAACAAGCGCCCCGACGGCGCGGCGGTGAAGCCCGCGATGCTGGCTGGCCACTTCGCGTACGTCGCGCTGTCGACCGGCGTGACCGTCATCATCAACATCGACGACGACAACAGCGAGGACACCCGGGTGGCCAGCGCCCCGCTCGCCACCCAGCTGCCGCTGGTGCTGCCGCACCAGATCCGCGACGACGGCGCCCAACGCGACGCCGACAACCTGCGGACCGAGAACGACCTGCAGGTGCGCAACTGCGCCGCGCTCAACCCCGACCCGATCGAGGGCGTGACCGTGGTCGGCGGGCCCCACGCCGACGCCAACCCGCTGCGCATCTTCTCGGCCACGCAGCTCGCGAGCGAGAAGAGCTTCGCGCTGCCCCAGGTGCACCAGTCGCTGTGCGCCGGCACCGACGCCACCATCCCGGTGCCCGACACCAGCTTCTCGGCGCCGCTCGACACCCGCCTGGCGACCTTCCCCGACTGGCACGCGATCCCGGTCGAGGAGGACTGGCGGTTCGTCTGGGAGGGCCTGCTCTCGAACGATCGCGTCGACGGCAGCCAGGCCCTCGACGGGCCGCAGGTGCGCACCGGCACGATGGACATCGGCGGCGGCGGCCTCAGCCTCGTCGACGCCAGCGCGCCGTTCTGCGCGGCCGGCGTCGAGCCGCGCGACATCGTGACCCTGCGCGGCTGCGACCCGGCGCGCGGCGACGATCAGTGCGCGCTCGGCGAGACCTGCTTCGTCCATCCGGACGCGACGGTCGCCACCGGCGCGTGCCTGCCGAAGGATCAGATCGACGTGCTGCCGGGCCTGTGCCGCGACTACCTGGTGTCGTTGCGCCGCTACGCGGTGATGGACGCCTCGGCCGGCCGGCTGACGCTGCGCGAGCGCAAGCGCGAGCTGCGCACGACGCCGATCACCGGCTGCACCTCGAACCAGCAGTGCCAGGACCTGGCCCGCTACGACGCGCAGCTCGCGTCGCCCGATCACCCGGTCGACGACGACACCACGGCGCCCGACCGCACCTACGCGTGCGAGCTCGACACGTTCCGCGCGCCGGCCCAGAACCGCTGCGTCATGACCTGCACGTCCGACGCGCAGTGCGACGACGGTACGCTGTGCCGCGCCGGCCACTGCATCGAGGGCATCGTGCCGTCGCCGGAGTGCGCCGCCGGCATGCAGCGCTACGACCTGCGCGCGTCGGACGCGTTCGTCGCGATCGGGTCGCGCACCGGCTACCTGCACCCGTTCATCGCCGACGCCAGCGGGCGCTGCGTCAAGGACCCGGCGGCGAGCCCGCTCCTGGTCGGGCGCGTCCCGCTGACCGCGCCGCCGTGCGTCGGCGACGGCCCCACCGACTACACGCCCAACCCGTGCAGCCAGACCATCGATCAGGTCGAGAAGGAGCCGGAGTACGTCCCCGGCACCTGCACCCTGACCGACGCCAAGACCAAGCTGGTGACCCGGACCACCCGCGGCATCCGCTTCCAGAACCCGGTGATGCGGCTCAGCTTCGTCGACCCGACCTACCCGGGCGACGCGATGTGCCTCGGCGATCGCGCCGGCGGCCTGGTCGACGTGCCCACGGTGCACCAGGGCGCGTCGATCCAGTTCCACCTGGCCGACGGGTTCTTCCCGCGGCTGATGGGCGACCTGTCGGTGCAGCCGGCCAACGTGGTGCGCGCGCCCGACGGCGCGATCTGGGTGGTCGACTCGGGCGACATCGACGATCTCGACGGCAACACGCCCAACCTGCGCGGCCAGCTGGTGCGCGTCTCGCCGCGGACCCCGACCGGCGCGATCCACCTGCAATAGGCCGGCGGGGCCGGCGGCGGCGACGGAAAACTTGCTCCGCGCGTGCGCCTGCGCAAGCGTCGGGGTAGGAGCTGCCCATGGCTGGAACCGATAGCGAGCTGTACAAGGACAAGATCGAGGTCAGCCTCGACGGGCGCCAGATCTTCTACCTGTTCTTCGGTGGCGCCGTCGTGGCCTGCCTGGTGTTCGTGCTCGGCGTGATGGTCGGGCGCCGGCTCGAGGCCCGCGGTCACGTCGACAAGGTCGCCGCGACCTCCGCGCAGCGCGATCCGCTGGCGGCGCTCGATCGGCTGGGCAACGGCGACGGCGCGATGACGTTCCCGGCGGCGCTCGGCGGCACCGGCGGGCCGGCGGCGGCGGTCGATCGCGAGATCGCGGCGCTCGGCGCGCGCAAGGCGGCGGCCCCGGCCAAGGGCGCCGAGGCGGCGGCCAAGGCCGAGGAGCCGGCCGCGCCCAAGGCGGCGGAGCCGAAGGCGGCGGAGCCCAAGGCCGTCGAGCCGAAGGCGGAGCCCAAGGCGGCCGAGCCGAAGGCGGCGGAGCCCAAGGCGGCCGAGCCCAAGCCGGCGGCGCCCAAGCCGGCCGACGGCCCGGCGAAGTTCACGCTGCAGCTGTCGGCGTTCCAGGATCAGGCCGAGGCCGACGCGTTCCTGGCGACGGTGAAGGCCGCGGGCTACGGCGCCTACGTGACGTCGGCGGACGTCGACGGCAAGAAGTTCTTCCGGGTGCGCCTGGGCAAGTACGCGACCTACGAGGACGCGGTCGCGGCGAAGGGCGAGTTCGAGAAGAAGGTGCCGAAGATCGCCTACGTCATCCGCTTGTAGGCCGCGGCGGCGCCCGGCGTCATAGCGATCGGCTACAAGACGCCGATCGTGGTGCGCCCCAGCCCCGCCAGCTCGCCCGCCGCGACGCCGCTCATGCGGCAGTTCCTGGACGTGAAGGATCGCCACCCCGACGCGATCGTCTTCTTCCGGCTCGGCGACTTCTACGAGATGTTCTTCGAGGACGCGGTGGTGGCGGCGGGGCTACTCGACCTGACGCTCACCACCCGCGACAAGGGCAAGGTCGACGCGGTGCCGATGTGCGGCGTGCCGCACCACGCCGCGCGCGGCTACGTCGCGAAGCTGACCGACCTCGGCCACAAGGTGGTCATCTGCGAGCAGGTCGAGGATCCCAAGGTGGCCAAGGGGCTGGTGCGGCGCGACGTCGTCCGCATCGTCACGCCGGGGGTGGTCGTCGACGAGGACGCCCTCGACCCCAAGGCCGGGCGCTACGTCGCCGCGGTGGTGCGGGCGGCGCCGCCGATCGCGCCGCCACCGCCGGCCGCCCGCGGCGCGCGCAAGGCCCCGGTCGAGCCGGCCCCCGAGCCGCGCTTCGGCCTGGCCTACCTCGACGTCACCACCGGCGAGTTCCGCGCCACCGAGCTGCCGACCGCGGCGGCCACGGTCGACGAGCTGGCCCGGGTCGGCCCGCGCGAGGTGATCGTCGCCGCCGACGAGCTGGCGCCCGGCGGGATGGCCGCGCCGGGCGCGCCGCTGCGCCGCTACGCCGCGGTGTGGGGCGCCGCGCCGGTGCCCGACCTCGCCGAGGCCACCGCGGCGCTGGCGGCGGCGCTGGCCGATGCGCCGGCCGAGCGGGCAGGGCAGCCGGCGCTGGTCCAGGCGGCGGCGACCGTGCTCGCCTACGCCCGCGCCACCCAGCCCGGCGGCACGCTGCCGATCGCGCGGCTGGCCTGCTACCAGCCGGGCGCGACGATGGTGCTCGACGAGGCCGCGATCGCCAACCTCGAGCTGTGCCAGACCCTGGTCGGCGCGCGCCGCCAGGGCTCGCTGCTCGACGTGCTCGACGACACCACCACCGCGTCGGGCGCGCGGCTGCTGCGGCGCTGGCTTCTATATCCACTTACCGATCGCGCGGCGATCGCGCAGCGCGCCGACGCCGTCGCCGACTACCTGGCCGCGGCCGAGGTGCGCCGCGAGCTGCGCCGCGAGCTCAAGGCCACCAGCGACCTCGAGCGGCTCGCCGGCAAGGCCACGCTCGGCGTCGCCGGCCCGCGCGACCTGGGCCGGCTGCGCGACACGCTCCTGGCGTTGCCGGCGCTGGCGGCGCTGGCGGTGCCGTCGCCGCGGCTCGACGGCGCGCCGACCCTGACCGACCTGCGGCCGGTCGCGACCCCGGCGCTGGCGACCCTGGCGGCGCACCTCGACGCCGCGCTGGTCGAGCAACCGGGCGCGCAGGTCAAGGACGGCGGCTTCGTCCGCCCCGGCTTCGACGCGGTGGTCGACGAGTGCCGCGGCCTGGCGGACGGCGGCAAGGACGCGATCGCCGCGATCGAGGCGCGCGAGCGCGAGCGCACCGGCATCGGCAGCCTCAAGGTCCGCTACAACCGGGTCTTCGGTTACTACATCGAGATCACCAAGAGCCAGCTCGGGCGGGTGCCCGACGACTACCTGCGCAAGCAGACCGTCGCCGGCGCCGAGCGCTACGTGACCCGCGAGCTGGCCGAGCTCGAGGCCAAGGTGCTGGCGGCCCAGGACACGCTGGCCGCCCGCGAGGCCGAGCTCCACCGCGCGCTCACCGCCGAGGTCGCGGCGCTGTACCCGCCGCTGCTGACCGCTGGCGCGGCGATCGCGACGATCGACGTGTGCCTGACGTTGGCCGAGGTCGCCGAGCGCCGCGGCTGGACCCGGCCGATCGTCGACGACTCGGCGATCGTCGCGATCAAGGACGGCCGCCACCCGGTGATCGAGGCGCTGGTGCCGGCCGGTACGTTCGTGCCCAACGACGCGCGGCTCGACGCCGATCGCGAGCAGGTCGTGCTGGTGACCGGCCCCAACATGGCCGGCAAGTCGACCTTCATGCGCCAGGTCGCGCACATCGTGATCCTGGCGCAGCTCGGCAGCTTCGTGCCGGCGTCGGCGGCGACGATCGGCGTGTGCGATCGCGTGTTCACCCGGGTCGGCGCGACCGACAACCTGGCGCGCGGCGACTCGACGTTCATGGTCGAGATGCGCGAGACCGCGGCGATCCTGGCTCACGCCACCCGGCGATCGCTGGTGATCCTCGACGAGGTCGGCCGCGGCACCTCGACCTTCGACGGCGTGTCGATCGCGTGGGCGGTGGCCGAGTACCTGCACGACGCGATCGGCGCGCGGACGCTGTTCGCGACGCACTACCACGAGCTGACCGCGATGGCCGACGATCGGCCGCGGGTGCACAACGTCTCGGCGCTGGTGCGCGAGCAGGACGGCGAGGTGGCGTTCCTGCGGCGGATCGTCCCCGGCGCGGCGTCGAAGAGCTACGGCATCGACGTCGCCCGGCTGGCGGGCCTGCCGCGCTCGGTGATCGCCCGGGCGCGGGCGATCCTGGCGCGGCTCGAGGGCGACGGCGCGGCGCTGCCGAGCGGCCGGCGGCTGGCGCAGGCGCCGCCGGGCCAGCTGTCGCTGTTGCCGGCGCTGGCGGCCGCCGTCGACGCGCCGACCGCCGAGGTGGCGCAGCGCTTGCGTGCGCTCGACCCCGACCGCATGACCCCGATCGCCGCGCTGGCCGCGCTGGCCGAGCTGCGCGCGCTGTTATCATGATCGCGACGTGGCCGACGCGAACGACAAGTCGACGCAGCCGTCGCCGATGCGCATCGGCAAGGGCGACGTCGATCCCGAGCTGTCGACCGCGCTGCCGGGCGGGCTGACCACCGCCGACGCCGCGGGCAGCGAGCTCGATCCGCTGCTGGCCGCGGTCGCCGCCACCGGCGCGCCGGCCGAGGTCGAGCTGACGCCGGGCACGGTCATCGGCGACATCTACCAGGTCGAGCGGCGGCTCGGCGCCGGCGGCATGGGCGTGGTCTACCTGGCGCAGGATCGCTCGCTCGAGCGCGCGGTCGCGGTCAAGCTGCACCGCGCGCTGCGCGGCAGCGATCGCCTGCAGCGCGAGGCGACCGCGATGGCGCGGCTGTCGCATCCGCACGTCGTCACCGTCCACGCCGTCGGACGCCACGGCGACGACGTCTTCGTCGCGATGGAGTACGTCGCCGGCGGCACGCTGCGCAGCTGGTTGCGCGGCGCGCCGCGGCCGTGGCGCGAGGCGCTGGCCGCCTGCCGCGCCGCCGGGCTGGGCCTGGCCGCGGCCCACGCCGCTGGGCTGGTCCACCGCGATCTCAAGCCCGAGAACGTGCTGTTGACCGAGGCCGGCGTGCCCAAGGTCGCCGACTTCGGGCTGGCGCGGGCGACCGACGACGATCGCCCCGACAACCTCGACGGCGCGGCCACGCTCGACGGCAGCGGCAGCGGCGGCAGCAACCCCAACCTGCGCACGCCGACCGGCGGCAAGAAGGACGTGCTGTCGGATCGCCTGACCGTGACCGGGGCGATGGTCGGCACGCCGGCGTACATGGCGCCCGAGCAGTTCCACGGCAAGGCCGACGCGCGCGCCGATCAGTTCGCGCTCGCGGTGATGACCTGGGAGGCGCTCTACGGCGAGCGCCCGTTCGCCGGCAAGGACGCGCGCGCGCTCGAGAGCGCGGTGCGCCGGGGGCCGCCGGTCGCGCCGCGCAAGACCGCGGTGCCGCCGGCGGTGGCGGCGGTGCTGCGCCGCGCGCTCGCGGTCGATCCGGCCGCGCGCTTCCCGACGGTGCCGGCGTTCCTGGCCGCGCTCGATCACGCGGTGGGCGCGCGGCGGCGGCGGGGCGCGGCGGTGGCGATCGGCGCGGTCGTCGCGATCGGCGGCGCCACCGCGGCGTGGACGCTGGGGCGGTCGACGCCGGATCCGTGCCGCGACGCGACCGCGGTCGTCGACCGGGTGCTGTCGCCGGAGCTGGTGGCCCGCGTCGACGGGGCGCTGGCCGGCGGCGTGGGCGGCGGCGCCAGCTACGCCGGGGTCCGGGTCCACGGCCTGCGTGAGCACTACCGGGCGGTGGCGGCCCAGGCGTGCAAGGCCGGCAAGGTCGAGGCCGGGCTGTCGCGCGAGCTGTACCAGCGCAGCGTCGGGTGCCTGGCGTACCGGGCGCAGGTCGCGGCGGCGATCGTCGATGACGCCGCGCTGATCGCCCGCGATCCGGCCGCCTACGCCCGCAAGGTGCGGGCGGCGCCCGACGCGCTGGCCTGCCTCGACCCGGTCGCGCTGGCGGCCACGCCGATCGCGCCGCCGCCGTCGGCGGTGGCGACCCGCGCCGAGCTCGACGTCGCGATCGTCGACGTCGACGTCGATCAGCTCGACGACGCCGCGGCGCGGATCGCCCGGGCCAGCGCCGCCGGCGCCGCCGATCGCGGCACCCAGGCCATGCTCCTGCGCGCGCGCGGCGCGCTGGCCGCGGCCCGCGCCGACTACCCGGCCGCGGTGAAGCTGCTCACCGACGCGTACTACGCCGCGCAGGCGGTCGACGACGTCGACGTCTACCTCGGCGCGCTGGCCAGCCTGATCGTGATCCACGGCGACGTCGAGGCCGATCCGGTCGCGGTCGAGCCGTGGGTCCGGCTCGGCGAGGCCGCGGTCGAGCGCGATCGGCGGCGCGCGCCGGTCGCGGTGTCGACGGTGCTGCTGGCGCTGGCCGCGGTCGCCGATCGCAGCGGCGACTCCACCGCGGCGGTCGCCCACGCCACCGCCGCCCGCGCCCTGATCGGCGAGGGCCGCGATCCGCTGTCGAAGGCGCTGCTCGAGCACGCCACCGCCCAGGCGCTCGACGGCGCCAGCCGGTACCCCGAGGCGATCGAGCACGAGCAGGCGGCGGTGGCCGCGTGCGCCGCGGCGCTCGACGTCGCGCACCCGACCTGCATCGGCTTCCGCGCGTCGCTGGCGCTGCACCAGAGCGAGGCCGAGGACGTCGCCGGCGCCGCCACGCAGGCGCTCGCGGTGCAAGCCGATCTCGATCGCGCGCCGGCCTCGGCCCTGGGCGATCGCGCCGCGGCGTTCCTCGCGGTCGGCACGGTGCTGGCCGATCAGCCCGAGCACCGCGCGCAGGCCGCGCGGGACTTCGCGATCGCCCGCGATCTGTACGTGCAGATCCACGGGCCCCGCCACCCCGACGTCGCCAAGGCCGAGAGCAACCTCGCGGTGATCGACATGAAGAACGGCGCCTGGGCCAAGGCCGCGGACGCCCACGCCCGGGCCCTGGCGATCCAGGAGCAGTACCTCGGCCCCGAGCACCTGGACGTCGCCGCGACGCTGTTCAACCTCGGCACCGCGCACCTGCGCGCCGGGGCGCCGGCGGTCGCGCTGCCGGTGGCGCGGCGCTGCGCCGCGATCTACGAGCGCGCGGCCCCGGGCTCGGCGCGCCACGTCTACGCGCTGCGCCTCCTGGCCGAGGCGCTGACCACCACCGGCGCCGCCCGCGACGGCGAGGCGGCGGCGCGGCGCGGCTTCACGCTGGCCGACGCGCTCGAGGGCGCGGCCTACTTCGATCTCGGCATCGAGGTCGCGCGGGCCGACGTCGCGCTCGGCGAGCGCCTGCCCGAGGCGCGCCGCCTGCTCGATCTCGCCGAGCCGCAGTTCGCGCAATACCCGGCGGTGTTCGCCAAGCAGCTGGCCGACATCACGGCGCTGCGCCAGCGCTTGCAGTAGAGTCGGCGCGTGACGAGCGCCGGCGTGCCCGCCAACGATCGCAGCGCCCAGGAGGCGCCGGTGCGCGAGCTCGTCGCCGCCGGCGATCTGACCCGCGCCGCCACCGCCGCCATCGAGCTCTACGGCGGCGAGATCGCCAGCTTCCTCCACGCGATCGCCCGCGACGAGGATCTCGCCACCGAGGCGTACGCGATCACCTGCGAGGACCTGTGGCGCGGGCTGCCCGGCTTCCGCTGGGGCGCGTCCTTGCGCACCTGGCTCTACGCGCTGGCGCGCAACGCGCTCTACCGGCTCAAGCGCGCGCCGCGCCGCCGCGAGCGCGGCTACGTGCCGCTCGACCTCGCCAAGGACGTCTTCGAGCGCGCCGAGCAGATCCGCACCGCCACCGTCGAGTTCATGCGCACCGAGATCAAGGACGAGGTGCGCCGGCTGCGCGAGGCCCTCGACCCCGACGATCACGAGCTGTTGATCCTGCGCATCGATCGCAAGATGTCGTGGCGCGAGGTCGCCCAGGCCATGCCCGGCGAGGGCGACGAGCCCGTCGACCGCCGCGCCGCCGTGCTGCGCAAGCGCTTCGAGCGCGCCAAGACCCTGCTGCGCACCCTGGCCACCGAGCGCGGCATCATCGGCGCGGAGTAGACCGGGGAACCGGAGCCGGAGCCGGAGTCGGAGCCGGAGTCGGAGCCGGAGTCGGAGCCGGAGCCGGAGCCGGAACCGGAACCGGAGTCGGAACCGGAGTCGGAGCCGGAGCCGGAGTCGGAGCCGGAACCGGAGCCGGAACCGGAGCCGGAACCGGAGTCGGAGCCGGAGCCGGAGCCGGAGTCGGAGTCGGAGCCGGAGCCGGAGCCGGAGCCGGAGCCGGAACCGGAGCCGGAGCCGGAGAACCGGGCACGGGCACGGGCACGGGGGAACAGGGGGCGGACGCCCCCTCCCGCCGTCCGCTTGGGGGGCGGCATCCCTCGCACAACCGCGACCGCGATCGAGTAATCCTGGTGGCTTAGGTCGTGGCGCAGACTTTGCTGAATGTCTTGCGCATGAGGAGGCTCGCCGTGAACCGAATCCACACTGGCATCGCGCTAAGCGTCGCCCTGGCTGGGGTCGCCGCCTGCGGCGGAGACGATACGACCGGTCCGCTCGACCGCGTCGACGCCATCGTCTTCCTGCAGCGCACCCCCCGCAACGAGATGGGTGACATCTTCCAGTACCGCTCCTACCGCCCCGGCGGCCGGATCGTGAAGCTGTCGCCGCCCACCGCGGACGGCAAGCTGGAGGAGCTGTGCTGCTCGAACGCGGGCTCGGAGTTCGCCGACATCGACATCTCGAACTACGACCTGTCGTTCGACGCCCAGGCCACGCCGCCCAAGGGCGAGATCGTGTTCTCGGGCAAGCTCAGCGACGCCCAGAACTACGGCCTGTTCATCCTGCACCTCGAGACCGGCGCGGTCGATCAGCTCCCGACCGACCCGATGTACGACTTCCTGAACCCGGTGTTCATGCCGGGCGACAAGATCCTCTTCACGACCAGCAAGTCGGTGGAGGAGGGCGCGCCGCAGCACCGCGACGAGTACGAGCGCGGCGTCACGCTGCAGGTCGGCACGATGAACCGCGACGGCACCGGCATGGTGCTCGGCCCGCGCAACCTGTCGCACCGCGTGTTCCCGACGCTGACCTCCGACGGCCGCATCCTGCTCACCCAGTGGGACCACCTGGGCATGATGAACGCCGGCCACCTGATGTTCATGAACCCCGACATGACGACGCTGCGCGAGGCGTTCGGCAAGGAGTCGAGCGGCGTCACCAACAGCTACCTGAAGGCCCACGAGATCTCGCCGGGTCGCTTCGTGGCGATCGGCACCTCGCGTGACCGCACGGTGCAGTCGGGCGCGATCCTCGACATCCGCCTGGGCAAGACCGCGACCGAGGCCGGCGCGGTGCGCGCCAACATCGACATGTCCGAGGCCAACGCCGAGGCGCGGATCCTGACGCCCAACGTGCCGCTCGGTCGCGAGCCGTCGTCGATGACGATCGGCCGCTACTACGACGCGTACCCGCTCGACGCCGCCGACTACCCGACGCTGGTGGTCAGCTGGTCGGACGGCACCGTCGAGTCGGGCACGCTGGCCGCGGCCGGCAAGAGCGCGCAGTTCGGCCTGTACGTCTACGACTCGAAGGCCAAGGCCCGCCGCCCGCTGTACGACGATCTCGAGAAGTGGGACGTGCTGGCCCGCCCGCTGGCGCCGCGCCCCGCGCCGCCGCAGATCCCCGCGTCGGGCACCCACCAGTTCGACCAGGAGACCACGCTGATCGGCTCGATGGACGTCTACCAGTCGTCGGTCGCGACCATCAACCGCGGCGACGCCGTCGCGGTCCGCGTCATCGAGGGCTTCTCGACCGAGGAGGGCATCCCGCGTGACTTCGGCCTGACCGAGCACGAGGGCGCGGCGATCCTCGGCGACGCGCCGGTCGAGGCGGACGGCTCGTGGGCCGCGCTCATCCCGGCCAACGTCCCGGTCCACGTCCAGCCCATCGACAAGTTCGGCCTGGCGCTGGTCAACGAGCCGGTGTGGTTCAGCGGCAAGAAGGGCGAGTCGCGCTTCTGCGGCGGCTGCCACGAGAGCCGCACCGACGCCACCGTCATCCAGCCCGGCGTCACCCAGGCGATCGGCCGCGGCCCCGCCAACCTGCACGCCACCACGCCGCGCGGCGACCGCGTCTCGACTGGCTTCACCCGCACCGGCACCGTCGGCATCCCGTGGGACCGCGCGCTGCAGCCGATCTTCGACGCCAAGTGCGTGAGCTGCCACAACGGCACGCCGGGCCCGGCCAACCCGAGCTGGTCGATCATGGACCCGATGACCGGCGCCACCTTCACCTGGACCTTCGACCTGCGCGGCGGCGCGGCCACCTACGGCGTCGGCGACGCGATGCTGTCGGGCTACTCGGCCTCGCACCTGTCGCTGATCGGCCCGTCGATGCGCGACCTCGAGCGCGCCGACCTGGTCGTCGTCGGTGACCTCAAGGTCTACATCGAGCCGGGCAACGCCCGCGACTCGGAGCTGATGAAGAAGCTCAACCCGATGCAGCTGTACCCGACCCCCGACGGCAACGTCCGCGCGTTCCCCGGCATGCCGGTCCACGCCCGCGACGTCGGCGCCGACCTCACCGCCGACGAGTACTACCTGCTGAACGCCATGGCCGACGCCGGCGGTCAGTTCTACTCGCGCGAGAACGCGCCGGGCGCGCCGTGAGCGTCGTCGTCCGTCCCGCTCCCCTGACCAACCGTCCCGCTCCTCGGAGGACCGCCATGAACTCGCAGCTCCGCCTGTCCACCTTCGTCGCCACCGCGCTGGTCCTGGGCCTGGCCGCGCCGGCGCTCGCCGGCCGCGGTGGCTCGGCCGCGCGCATCCAGGGCGCCGCCGCCACCGGCTCGGTCGACGCGATCATCGCCGAGGTCGAGCGCGCCGAGCGCCTGACCTGCGACGCCTGCGTCCCGGTCGTCATGGACCTGCTCGATCACGATCGCTACGAGGTCCGCGAGGTCGCGGGCTGGTGGTTCGCGCGCCACGCGGCGCTGCGCACCGAGCTGGCGACCCGCGCCACCACCGACCTCGCCGGCAGCGACAGCCGGCTGGCGCGCAACGGCGCCGACCTGCTCGGCGCGTTCATGCACCCGGCGGCCATCCCGGCGCTGACCGCGGCGATCGGTCGCACCGACCTGTCGGCCGAGGCCCGGCTGGCGGCGGTGCGCGCGC
>Ga0075163_10003852_pt1 | contig 20114 bp, 18 predicted proteins | sample JI1023141ADNA_FD_71478 | JGI IMG/M metagenome (GOLD analysis project Ga0075163, IMG submission 71478) | Wastewater effluent complex algal communities from Wisconsin, to seasonally profile nutrient transformation and Carbon sequestration -... | ecosystem: Engineered > WWTP > Effluent > Algae... | reverse complement strand
CACTTAGCTCCCATCCTTCTTCACGATTTTTCAGTGTGCGTGAATACGAACAAAATTTACATGAGAAAACGCAAATGTTTGTCGGTTCAATATGAAAGTTCCGATTGAAAAAAGTTTGATTGCCATTCTTCCGTTCACGAACATGATTTGCTAATGCACCTAAAAATCCTAAATCCCCTTTTTCAAAAAGTTGAACTCCTTCATCAAATGTTATGCGTTCTGCTTTCAGAACTTTTTGTCCAATGGACCGAAGTGAATTATCTAAGTTGGTATCTTCAAGAAGAGTTTTCAGATTCATATTTGTTTTTTAATGGCGCAAAGGTAAGGTATTCATTGCTTTTATTCATTTCCCGGTAAAGAAAAAGCTATTTTGCGTAACCATATCCTACTAAAAAAAGCGACAAAAATCATTAAATTCTGACTTTCGCCTGACATTCAAAGCGCAATTCTACCGTTTTTTCGATTAATATTGTATTACACTAAACCGATGACTGTATGATCCGTATTTTGCTAGTAGAAGATGAAGAGCATTTACAAGAGGCTATTAAGCTGAATCTTGAATTAGAAGGATATAAAGTCGTTGCTGTTGGCAATGGTATTGATGCCGTAAAGGTCTTTAAACAAGAGCGATTCAATCTGGTTGTCCTCGACGTAATGCTACCTGAACTCGATGGCTTTGGAGTTTGTGAAGCGATACGTCTCCACAATTCATCAGTACCCATACTTTTCCTTTCTGCAAAGAATACCAGTGAAGATAAGATTCTCGGGTTAAAACGAGGAGCAGATGATTATATGACGAAGCCTTTCAATCTGGAAGAGTTTCTGCTTCGTGTTCATGCATTGGTAAAACGCGGACTTTCTCTTGAAGAGAAAAAAGAGATGAACGATGTTTTCAGGTTTGAAGGAAATGAAGTGAACTTTCTGACTTTTGAAATTTTAGGCAAGGACAAAAAACAAATTCGTTTGACCAAGAAAGAGATTGCACTTTTAAAATTACTGATAGAAAGACGAAATGAAGTTGTTTCCAGAGAACAAATTCTGGAAACGGTATGGGGTTATGACATCTATCCGTCTACTCGTACAGTCGATAATTTCATTCTTGCGTTCCGAAAATACTTTGAAGTAGACCCTAAAATTCCTCAGTATTTTTTCTCTGTAAGGGGCGTCGGATACAAATTTGTCTGCAAATAAGCGGGAAGTTGCGGTAAAGACAAGCTAAAATGAGGAAAACTTCACATTTCCCTCAAAGATTACTTTTATTATTGTGACACTAAAAAAATCACCTAAACAACATAAAAAAAATGATGAAAAAACTACTAGCAATCAGCTTTGGATTATTCTTTTCCATTCTGGCAAATGCAAGTAATCCAACGCAAAGAAATTGCGGCACAATGGATAATCTTGCCCGACTTCAAGCGGAAGATCCGGGTCTGGCGACGAGAATGCAGCAAATTGAAAGCATGACCAATGCTTATTTAGCTGTTCACAAAAATCAGAATACAACAAATACAGTAATTACTATTCCTGTTGTCTTCCACATTGTGTATAATGGCTCTACACAAAACATTTCAGATGCACAATGTATCGCTCAATTGAACCAATTGAATTTGGATTTTGCACGTTTGAATTCTGATGCATCTAATACACCTTCCGTTTGGCAAGGTATTTCAGCAAATACAAACATTCAATTCTGTCTGGCACAAAGAACACCAACAGGTGCAGCTACTACAGGAATTGAACGTCGTTCAACAACATTAACTTCATTTTCAACTAACGACAATGTAAAACGTACTGCAAATGGTGGTATGGATGCATGGCCGGCTTCAAGTTACCTGAACATCTGGTCATGTAATATAAGTGGTGGCGTATTAGGCTACGCACAATTTCCCGGCGGTTCCGCTGCTACTGATGGTGTCGTTTTACTTTATTCATCAATTGGAAGTATGACAAGTCCGGGTACCGCATCTCCTTATCATTTAGGTAGAACAGCAACTCACGAAGTGGGTCACTGGTTAAACCTTTATCATATTTGGGGCGACGATGGTACAGCATGTTCAGGTTCTGACAACTGCTCTGACACTCCGAACCAAGCCGGCGAAAACTATGGTACTCCGGCTTTCCCAAGAACTGACGGATGTGCTACTGCATCTCCTGGCGTAATGTTTATGAACTACATGGATTACACTGACGATGCTGCAATGAATATGTTTACAGCAGGTCAATCGGCTCGTATCAATTCATTATTCGGAACCGGTGGTTCTCGCGTTGGATTACTTACTTCTTTAGGTTGCCAGGCTCCTTCAACAACATGCGGAACTCCAACCGGCAATGCAACTTCTTCAATCACAACTACAGGTGCAACATTGAGTTGGTCAGCAGTTTCAGGTGCTACCAGCTATAACGTTCAATACAAATTAGCAAGTGCATCTACATACACTTCAGTTTCTACCGCTTCGACTTCATATGCCTTAACAGGACTTGCAAGCGGAACTGCTTACAATTGGATGGTAAATGCAGTTTGTGCAAGTGGTACTAGCTCTAATTCTACTGTGAGTAATTTCACTACTACTGCTGTAGCAACTTGCGGTACTCCATCAGGAAATGCGACATCATCAATTACAACTACAGGCGCAACCTTTAGCTGGACTGCGGTTTCAGGAGCAACAAGCTATAATGTACAATACAAATTGGCAAGTGCCGCAACTTATACTTCAGTTTCAACTGCTTCAACTACTTATGCATTAACAGGACTAGCAAGCGGAACTGCTTACAATTGGAGAGTGAGTGCTGTCTGTGCAAGTGGAACAAGTGCTAACTCTACAGTTCTTAACTTCACGACTACCTCTGTAGTGTCATGTGGGACACCAACTGGACTTACTTCTTCAAGTATTACTACAACAGGAGTAACTTTAGGCTGGACAGCAGTAAGTGGTGCAACAAGCTATAATGTTCAATACCGTTTAAGTTCGTCAGGAACATGGACAACAACTACATCTACTACAAATTCTAAGAATTTGATTGGACTTACAAGTGCTTCTGCTTATACATTCCAGATTCAAGCGGTTTGTGCAAGTGGTTCAAGTGCGTATTCATCTACGGCTACCTTCACTACACTTACTTCTACTTCTACTTGCAGCGATATTTACGAGTCTAACAATACATCAGGAACTGCAAAAACAATTACCACAAATACTGATATCACTGCTATGATCGGAAGCTCTACTGACAACGATTATTTCAAATTCACAACAACATCTCCAAATACGAAGATCAAGATCGTTCTTTCAAATCTTCCATTTGACTATGATGTTCGTTTGTACAACTCCAATATGACGCAGTTGAGTATTTCACAAAATGGTGGTACTACTTCAGAAACGATTATCCGTAATACTACAACAGCCGCTACATATTATATTCGTGTATATGGCTACAATGGCGTTTTCAGCACAACAAGCTGCTATAACCTTCGTGTAAATGTAGGTAGCACAAACTACCGTTCTTCTGAAGATCTGACTACCGAGATCGCAACTCCAATCTTTAATGACTTCACAGTTTATCCAAATCCTACTCATGGTGAAGTAAACGTTGGATTCAGTTCATTGAAGAATGAAACCATTACGGTTCGCATCTTTGACATGGTTGGAAAAACTATCCTTACCAATCAGATCGGTGTGGATCAAGGCGACAATAAATTCAGCTTCGATTTAGCTAACCTTACAAAAGGTATCTATTTCGTAGAATTAAATAACTCTTCTGAGCGCTTAGTTAAAAAGCTGATCATAGAGTAATTTACAATCTACCAATTAACAAAAAAGCCATCTCTTTTGAGGTGGCTTTTTTTATTCTATTTATTTCCGATAGCGAAATTCGCAGTGCGCACAGCGGATTGTGGATTTAGCATCCTGGCAAACTGTCTGCATAGTGTTTCGAATTACGATTCAAGAAATTACTACTTACTTTTTCCCGTTGGAATAATAAAATCAATCGGTAATATATACTGAACCTTTACCGGCTTTCCGGAAATAGTACCCGGCTTCCATGGTGGCATTTGATTTACTACTCTCAAGGCTTCATTATCGAGCTCAGGTGACACGCCACTCAGGACTTTAGCATCAGTTATCTTTCCGTTATCCGTCACATTAAAACTAATGTAAACCTTGCCGGAGACCTTTTCTTTTCTAGACTTTTCAGGGAACACAAGATTTCTCCTCAAAAATGCTTGAAGACTATCATTCCCGCCCGGAAATTCTGCCTGCTCTTGCACGACAGTCAGTCCAAATCCGGCCTTCACTCCTCCTTTTGTTTCACCGGAATTATCCTGTCCGAAGGCCAAAGAGGAAATAGCAAAAAACAATGTAACTGAAAGAAGCGATTTTTTCATATTGTGAAGTTAAGAAATAATCTAAAACAACAAAGCTACCTGATCACGCAATCAGGCAGCAAACTTATGTCTTTAATTATGCGTCTTTTGCAGAAACATTCATCTTTCCTTTTTTAATAACTCTATCGTACATGTTTTCTACAACGTACATCGTTATTGGACAGTATTCAATATTTTGAATATGCGTATCAGGAATGAATTGCTTGAAATCACGGCTTTGCGTATGCGGGAAACCACTACAATCTTTCGGACGCACAGGATATATTGCACATTTATTGTCTTTCTTTAAAAACTGACAAGGTTGCTTTACATTCATATAATCGCCTGTCTTGTCTTTCTCAAGATACTTTTCATGATACTGATGTACACTCATTCCTAAATGCTTTGAAATTCGCTTTACATCCGTTTTCGTATATGTTGGTGTCATCGTTTTACAACAATTTGCACACGACAAACAATCAATAGCTTTGAACGCCTTTTTGTTCAATCCTAATGCTAGTCCGTTTACTCCTCTGATTCCGGATTTACCCTTGTCAATACTTCTCAAGAACTTTACATACTCTTTCTTATTCTTTTTGAATGACTTTTTCATGTATTTGATCGGTTCTTTGATCTTTGGTTGCAAATACATGGGTAATTCAGTTGTAGTCTTTTTTTTCGTCACTGCTGACTTGATTGTCTTGGCCATTTTAAATTTTTGGGTTATTCGTACGCAAATATAATTTTACTTTCTTATCTATACCATGTTAATCCAATAAAATCGCTCCGCTTATAACTATAATTAAATATGTTATCTGGAGAGATCTATTTTAGAACCAATCATAATTCCCACACTTCCCTGCTTTCCATCTTTAATTGATGTAAATACCTCGAATCTCAATAATCCGATCTTTTCAAATCCGGCACTGAATTCCATGTAATTATTCAATAAGTTGGTCTGTAAATAATGAAAGCCTACGATTTCCTTCAATTTCATTTTGCGAATTAAAGGAATTTTATTCAAGAAAAATCCACCGAAATTTTGTTCTGCATGAATCTCAAATCCGTAATCGCTCGTGCTATAATCGTAATAAGGTAGGTTTTTAAACTCTTCCAGATTAAATGAAGACAAGAAGGTCTTATTACCGTTGAAATGAATGTAATCAGCTACGTAAAGAGATTTTGCAGCCAACATTTTCCGATAAGTGACTTTATAATTCAACCTGCCAAGTAGTCCAACATCCATATCATCGTCTACCTGTAATTTCAAGTGATCAAAGTCAACGTCACTTCCACCAAAATCAAATCCTTTTCGGTAAAAAACCCTAAGCGTTGGATACTTTGTCCCAATATTATACTTCGCTTCCGGTCTGCTTATGAATTTTTGTCCAAACCGTATTCTTGTCTGCAACTCAACGATGAATGCCTCATGGTCAGGGAAACCAACTTCTGATGCTTCAATTACCGTAGGAGTGTTAGATGTATACTCTCTTCCCTCGACATCATTGAAGGTATAATTCGATGTGTTTGATAATCGCTCCCTTTGCGCATAAGTAACTTCCCATCGCCAATCAAGCCCATTAGTAATCTCACTTCGATACAAAAATGTTGCATATCTTTTCTCATAGAGCTTCATATAATTCTTTTCAGCCATCAAGGAGTAAAGTGAATTGATCAATGGCGAAATGGGGTCAATTGGATTAAACTGCTGAACAGCTGTTCCAAAATCAACTGCCACTACTGAGTGATTTATTTTACTGTAAACATAAGTGATCATGGCATTTGCATTCCAATGGGTGTTTGAAAATCCATATCTAACACTTGGTTTAATGGTCAACTTTTTAGCCTCTTCTTCACCATAAGCCTGAGTAAACGTACCTTCTAATCGAGTATACCAACCTTCAACAGTATTAAATCCGGTTTCAGTTATTGGCGATGCTATTTCTAAAGATCGATGCATGTAGGAGTTATCCCAGTTATAACCTCTGAATATTGCTCCAACTTTAAACTTATTATTTACATGATCAACAGAATCCAAATATGGTTTTGACTCTTTCACAACTCTCGAGCTATCTCTTCTGTGGTAATCCAGTGACTCATCATTAGTAAGTGGAATTGGCCTGACGGTTTCCCAATACGAAGAATCTTTTTTATTCGCACCTGCATTTACTTTCATTACTTCTCCCCTGGCAAAGCCTTCCGCTTTAACTCCTTCAATCAAATAATTATTGAAGACTCCTATCACAACTCCATTTCCTTCGAAACCAAGAAAACTGAAACTATAACTTAATTGATGATTAAATGGTAAAATTTTATCTCCATCAATTTTAATAAATGACTCACGCACTCTGAACGTGTCAATGAATTCCATTTGTTGATCCTTCGTTATGTAAAGATCAGCACTGTGAATGTACCAGTCATCGTCAGCTATATAGATCGTTCCGGCAAAAACAGGATCTGTTTTTCTTTTCGGAATAACTGAGATCTTATTGATCGTTTTTCCGTTTTCAATAAATGTTCCTTCGAGACGATATTTATAGGAGAACATTGCATTTGCACTGATTGGCGAAACAATTCCTCTGGGTGTTATGGACGTAAGATCAACAAGGTTATCGTAAAAATTAATTAATACATCCGAAGACTGATTAAAACTATATGTCCTGGCAGAACCACTTACCTTGCTGCTGATCATTTCTTCCTTGAAATTACTCGGATATTTATAAAACAAATGAGAGATCGATTCGCTCAGGTAAAACATCTTAGTAGTAGTATCCATGAATTCATTCACATCAACTTTTTCACCCATAAAAGATTTCGGATGATCCGTTAACTTTTGAGTTGACTTTACATAGGCATCACAAGCATATTCTTTCACCTGGTCACGGTAGAATTTTCTTTTCTTCTGCGCATTTCTGATTACGGCATACGCAGGATCTTCAGCATCGGCTTTTATTACAACAGTCTTAAGATTTACTGCTTCAAGATTCAACTGCATATTGAGCACTAAATGTGAAGTTCCTACATCAACCTTCTGCACTTTCGCAGTATAACCGATCATTTTATAGGTTAATTCATAGGTGCCGGGTTTTAATTCTAGTTTGTAATTCCCCTCAATATTGGCAGTTGTACCAATACTTGTTCCTGCAATGAATACACTTACAAATGGAAGTGGTTGATTTTTCTCATCTACGACACTGCCGGAAATTGTCGTCGCTGAAGACTCTGTCGACATTAAGATAACAAGTAAAAATAAAAGACTTTTAACTATCGATTTCGCCATTGAGTTCAATGATTGTATTTGTAAAATTTTTCCATGAAAATTTTTCTCTATCTGCAATAACATTCTTTGCAAAATCATTTTCACGATGATTAACATAAAAATCTGAAATAGCATCAGCAATTGCTCCAGCATTTCTTTCAGTAACATAACCGACCCTTTTGTCTGTGACAATCTCTGCCAATCCCCCAACATTGGTCACCAACATTGGTCTTCCGAAATGATAGGCAATTTGCGTTATCCCACTTTGCGTTGCACTTTTATATGGCTGCACAATGAGATCAGCAGCACAGAAATAATCTTTTACGGACTCTTTTCCAATAAATTCAGTATGTAAAATGAAACGATCGCCATTTTCTATTGAAGCTATTTTATCGAGGTAGGGCTTTCTGTCTTCGTAGAATTCACCTGCGATCAATAGTTTCACATTTAAATCTCTCAAGGCAGGATCAGACATTGCTTCTATCAGTAGATCAAGCCCCTTGTAAGAACGAATAAATCCAAAAAACAGGATCAGCTTTTCATCATTTTGAATCGACAACTTTTTCCTGGCCTCACTCTTTGGAATCGCCTGTCCAAAAATGTTATAGACAGGATGAGGAATGAATTTCTTTTTTGCACTGGAAGTGAATTTTGAAAGATCATTCAGTACAGACTTAGACATTGTAACAAATGCATCGCAGTTCCTCACAAAGTATCCGGTGAATGCGCTATCACCCGGACGTTTCTCATGCGGAATCACATTATCCGTAATTGCAATCACATGTATTTTCTTTCTTCGCAATAATTTTGCAATCGTCCCTAAAGCCGGTGCCATGAATGGAAGCCAATAACGGATAACAACAAAATCCGGTTTCTCGCTGATTATTTTTTTTGCTGTATTCCACCAGGATATCGGATTAACGGAACTAATCGTCGAATGAATTTTTAATGCAGAATTCGGGGATCCTTCAGCATTCTGATTCGTACCAGGAAATAAAAATTTGGGATATTGGAAGTAAAAAGAATAAATGAAAGTTTCAATCTTTTCTTCCTGAAATGCGATTGCCAGCGCTTCATTGAAATCTGCGATGCCACCACGAAGAGGAAATGCCGGTCCGACAATGACTGCTTTCAATTTTTTCGTCTTTAAGTCGATCAAAGATTACACTTCTTATCAATCAAATATTTATTCCTTTCCGAAGCCGAACGCGAAATTAATTCGCCGAGAAAGCCTGCGAGAAACATTTGAGTTCCAATGATCATTGATGTCAAAGCAATATAAAAGCTAGGACGATCAGTAAGTAATCGGGCCGGATAATTATGATATACACTGTATAATTTGCTTGCTCCAAGATACATTGCCGCAAAAAATCCGACCATAAACATTAACGTTCCAAGCATACCAAATAAATGCATTGGCTTTTTTCCAAAACGGGTAACAAATGAAATCGAAAGCAAATCCAAGAATCCATTAATAAATCGTTCCCATCCAAATTTTGTAACTCCATATTTCCGTGGTCTGTGCTCAACTACCTTCTCGCCGATTTTGGAAAAACCTGCCCATTTTGCGATCACAGGAATATAGCGATGCATTTCGCCATAAACCTCAATACTTTTCACGACATCCCTGCGATAAGATTTCAATCCGCAGTTAAAATCATGCAGGTTATTGATCCCTGACATTTTTCTCGTCGCCCAATTGAAAAATTTTGTAGGTATTGTTTTAGAAATCGGATCGTAACGTTTTTTCTTCCATCCTGAAATGAGATCGAAGCCGTCCTTTTCAATTAGCTCGTATAAACCGGGAATTTCATCAGGACTATCCTGAAGATCTGCATCCATCGTAATCACAACACGACCTTGCGCTGCGGCAAAACCTTCGTAAAGTGCAGCGGATTTACCATAATTTCTTCTGAAACGAATTCCTTTTATCGAATTATTTTCAGCAGAAAGTTGTTCTATAACTGACCATGAATTGTCTTTACTGCCATCGTCGATCAAAATAATTTCATACGAATACTTATTCGCATTCATTACTCTAACGATCCAGTCACAGAGTTCTTTTAACGATTCATCTTCGTTGTATAGCGGTATGATTACGGAAATATTCACAGAATGATCAACCAATATTTGAATTGAATGGAGTGTCTTCTTTTTTCAGGAAAACAGAGATTAGCAGTGATAATATAAATCCAATAATAACAGAACCAATTATGGAAAATACAAATAGCCAAAGTGGCTGCGTGAATTTTCTTGTCCACTCTATACCCATTTGCATTTGTTCTTCGTTTAATCCTTGTTTTGCCATATTCTCCTGCGCTGCTGCAATGATTTGCTCTGTCATTTCAGGGGCAATTACCATGAAAAATAAAATAGAAAAAGCACCACTTATAATACCACCATAAAGAGAAATTAAAGTGCCTGTTCCTAGCGATTTTGAATAACTGATGTATCCGCCAAGGTCTTGATCACGATATGATTTTACACCAAGAATAATAAAAATAGCTAATAATAAATATCCCAGATACTGAGGTGTTTTACTCTGAATATCTGTTCCAATAAAATAGAACAACATAAAGACAACAATACTAGAGAGTCCATAAATGGCTCCGTATGTCATGGCAATTTTGTTTTGTGTACGCTGATTTTCCATTCTAAGTGATGTTTGCTGCAAACCTACATGAAATCCTTTAATAGACAAAAGAAAGTCACTATGGTAACCTCCTACTTTTGAACAAGATAGAACCCTTAAATTTTACTTAACAAAGCCGACGGATAAAATGCACTTTTTTTGACTTAAAATATCCACTTCAAGTAATTTCTATGGATGATTTTATTACTTTTGCGCAGGGTAAGTCCTATACGACCAGCTCCTGCTAACCTCCCCAGGCCGGGAACGGAGCAAGGATCTGTGGTTGAGCGGTGCGATGTAGTAAGCTTACCCTATTTTTCTTTTTTTTCGTTTTTTGCTTTTTGCTTTTTGCTTTTTGTTTTTTGTTTTTCGAATCCCGGCTCTTTTTAAGTGAATTTTCTTAATATTTACTTTGCATCCGCTTTCTTTTTTGGACAATATCCCAAACTTTCCTAACCAGTATCTTGCTAAACGTTGTCACTAATCCGAAATCTGCATTTCGAAATCTTCTTAAATCCGCAATCATTTTACTACCTTCGTCCCCAAACTTAAACACATGAAATTCTTCATTGACACCGCAAATCTTGAACAGATAAAAGAAGCTCAGGATCTTGGCGTACTTGATGGTGTAACTACAAATCCGTCGTTAATGGCGAAAGAAGGAATCACCGGAACTGACAACATTCTAAAACACTATGTAAACATTTGCAACATTGTTACCGGTGATGTAAGTGCTGAAGTTATTGCAACTGACTTTAAAGGCATGGTGAATGAAGGTGAAATGCTTGCTTCTTTACACCCTCAGATCGTTGTGAAAATTCCAATGATTAAAGATGGTGTGAAAGCATTGAAATATTTTTCTGACAAAGGCATTAAAACAAATTGTACGCTGGTATTTTCTGCAGGACAAGCATTGCTTGCTGCAAAAGCCGGTGCAACTTATGTTTCACCTTTCCTAGGTCGTCTTGACGACATCAATCAGGATGGTATCGATTTGATCGAACAGATCGTTTACATCTACCAAAATTACGATTTCGGAACACAAGTTCTTGCGGCATCTATCCGCAGCCCTTTACATATCGTTCGTTGCGCTGAAGCCGGTGCCGATGTTGCAACGTGCCCACTAAATGCTATCCTTGATCTGCTTAAACATCCGCTTACGGATTCTGGATTGGCGAAGTTTCTTGCGGACGCAAAAGGAACTAAGTAATTGCTCGTACTTCGAGAATTGTAAATCGTAAATCGAATCGCGCTTCGAATTACGATTTATGATTCTCGAATTTCGAAATATCAAAGAAAGAAGAATATGCTGCTCCGATTTCAAGGCAAAACGGTCAATGAACGATTCATTGAACAAGTCGTACAGACATTAAAGTCGGGCGGGATAATTATTATTCCGACCGATACGGTCTATGCTCTTGCGGGTGACATTCATAATTCGAAAGCGATGGAAAAAATTTGTCGCTTCAAGAATATTAAACCGGAAAAGGCGAATTTTTCCTTTCTGTGTGCAAGCCTTAGTAACATTTCTGAATTTACGAAGCCTTTTAATACGGAGATCTTTCGACTGATGAAAAATTCTCTTCCCGGACCATTCACATTCATTCTGAATGCCAACAATAATGTTCCTGGAATTTTCAAATCAAACAAGAAAACAATCGGGATCCGCGTTCCTGATAACAATATTGCCCAAGCGATCATTGAAGCACTTGGAAATCCATTGATGGTAACTTCTGTTCATGACGATGATCAATTCTACGACTATGTTACCGATCCGGAAGTGATCGACGAGCGATTTGGATCTCAAGTCGATATTGTGGTTGATGGCGGAATGAGTGAATTTGAACCTTCTACTGTTATTGATTGCACTGGAAATGAGCCTGTATTAATCCGCCAGGGAAAAGGCGTAATTGCCATGAGAGAAATGGAATCATTCAACAAATTCCTATAAGATCTCAACAGCTATTTTCGAGTCCTTCAGATGTTCTTTTATAAAAGTTCCATCACCATGAACTGTATATATTTTTTTCGGATCCGCTCTTTTGATCAATTCCAATAATCCATTCCAGTCCGCATGATCGCTTATCGGCAAAACACGATCGCATTCATAATAGGATTGCTTCCACCCTGTGGCAAATACTTTCAATACATTTTTATTTCTTGAAAAACGCTTGAACTGTGAAGGTGAAACAATGTAAAAGCTCTGCTCCTGCTCCTTGAACTCAGCACGACGATAAGGTTTCCATTGACCAAGATCAAATCCATGGGCTGAATAGATATCATTGAAAGGAACTATTTCCGGATGCACATAGACAGGGATTTCAGGAAAAAAATCTGAAATAACTTTTACAATTCGTTGCGCTTTTCCGATGGCATATGCACCAATAACTACATTCACATTCTCAGTGACTAATTCCTTCAAAACACTCACCGGATCAGGGTGTTCATATTCAGGTGATGCAAAAGTTGTTTCCGTTATCAGATGATCACATTTTATATATTCAAATGGTTCACAGCTTTTGTCTTCCTGCGTTTTGAAATCACCGGTATATAAATAACGTTCGCCGGCATATTCCATAAGAATCTGTGCACTTCCCAACATATGTCCGGCAGGATAATAAGTCACTTTCACATCATTCAATAAAAACGGAATACCATATTTCACAACTGAAAATTCCGTGAACAATTTCAATCCGTGTCTATGATCCATAAAAGCTTTCGTTGCCGCTGTACAATAGACCAATCCATTATTCGGCACAGCATGATCACCATGTGCATGCGACACCAATGCCCTATGCACACTCCTCACCGGATCCAAATAAAAATCTCCTGCGAAACAGTAAAGCCCGGTTTTGGTTTTAGTCAGGAAGTTGTTAACGGTGCTCATTGAATGAGGTTGGGTAGGTTTCAGGTTTGCAGGTATTGGAGTAACTAACGAGTGCAGAACCTGTAAACCTTCAACCTGCAAACCTATTAAACCATATTTAAAGTGCCAGCTTAGAAAGCTCTTCGTGCACCTTCAAAACCTGCGGAATCAACATCTGCTTTTCATCATTATAGATCACAAAGTCGGAACGCTTTATTAGTTCTTCATCGCTGAGCTGACGGGAAATGATCGATTCTATTTCTGTTTTTGTTTTTTTATCACGTTGCCGAATTCGTTCTATGCGGAGCTCGATTGGCGATATAACAGTAATTACATTATCGCAATCTTTATTTGCACCACTTTCAAATAAAATGGCTGCTTCTTTTATCAGGTAAGGATAACCTTTGTGACTATCAACCCAATTTTTGAAATCCAATTTTACAAGTGGATGAACCAGCTTATTTAAGATGGCAAGTTTTTCATCACTGTTGAATATTATTTCAGCTAATTTCTTCCGATTAACATTTCCATTCTTATCAATAGCATCTTCGGAAACAAGTTCTTTAATGCTCTGTTTTAGTTCAGGAAATTTATCATACAAAAGTTTGGCAGCTGAATCCGCATCGTAGATTGGAATTCCCAATTGTTCGAAGATCTTACAAACGACTGACTTCCCACTTCCTATTCCTCCGGTTATGCCGACTATCTTCATTGCTTACGGAGTATATAATCGACACGTTCCGGTTCTGCGGTTGCTGAACGTACAAAAGACGGTCGAGTAATCAGTTGGATTGAAATTTTATCTGGGTGACGGGATTCAAGATCTGTCGCATCAACAATTGCATCGAACATTGCAGGTGAAACTCTATTGAAATCACTTAGGGAAGTAACATATCTGACTTTAATTTTCTCAGGAAATGTCTTCAACGAAAACCCCTTGGAAACATTTATTGCATTCACCGGAACATCGACTGTACCTTCTGTAAACTTTTCTACTGGAACAGTGACATTCACTTCTGAAATATCGTAGGTCAATAATTTATTTTTGACCAAGCCAACCTTCTTCTTAAAAGTAGATCGAAGTTCACCTGTCTCTACTAATTCAGTTTTGATCACTTTTAGTTTCGACAAGATAGCCGGAGGTCCGGAAACTTCAATGAATGCCGGGCTGGCAACCGGGCTACTGCTGGTATCAAATTGACGTGCAAATGTTGCTTTCAAGTCGATAAAAACAGGAACAGACTTGGTAACTTTGTCCCTAAAATTGAAAATAATAGAATCTGGTTCAAAGCCGGAAACGGTCACTTCTTTGCCAAGTTGCTTATTGAAATCAGGAAGAAAAGCTTTTGTAGCAAGCGACATAAATCCGGAAGAAATAGAACTTGATTTCATTTTAGATGCAACATCAATCTCGATAGATTCCTGCTTTTTATTAAAGCCAAAGGAAATAATCTTGAAACCGGTTGTTTTGACAATTACAGAGATCTCTTTCGGAAGATCATTGATCACCACTTTTTTACCGGGAATATTTACATACGTAACCGGAATACTGATGCGTGTATTGTAATCATTGGATAATGCGATCAGAAACCAAAATAGCGAAGCAATACCAAAACAGATCAGTACTACTGAAAAACGTCTGTTCAGTTGCAACCGTCCTTTAGACAGCGGATTCAAAAGGTTTTGATTTACGTCTTTCACGATTAAAACTCCACCTTCAATATTACGAAATATTTATGACTTTGCCGGAATAGCAGATGGAGTCTCCAGTCCACGTGTAGCATCTGCAGAAACTGCCGACTTCTCTACACGAACTTTTACATTGGTATCAATTTCAACCATGAAAGTTCTGTCGTTAACCTCCAGAATGCGACCATGAATTCCTCCAATTGTAACGACCTTTGCTCCCTTTTGCAATGAATCGCGGAATTCTTTTTCCTGCTTTTGCTTTTTCATCTGTGGACGGATCATAAAAAAGTAGAATACTACTATGATGGCAACTAAAAACACTAATTGCATGGCACCACCGCCTTGTTGTTGTAATAAGATTGAATTTAATGTATTCATGATTTTGGGAGAAATTTGATATTAATATTATTGTTTGATCACATTGCCTTTGATAGTAAGGACGTGTGTATTGGGAATTGTATTTGCTATTAATGTTACTGTCTTGTTTTGCAATCCTTCCTTACCTTCACTATTGAAAGTAACATTGATCACACCTGATTCACCGGGCTTTACGGGATCCTTTGGAAATTCCGGAACTGTACATCCACAACTGCCGCTTGCTGAACGGATCACCAAATCACCTTTTCCTGAATTCTTGAAAGTGAATGCAAAAGAAACACTCTCGCCTTGAATCACAGTACCAAAATCATGTTCTTCTTTGACAAATTCATAAGCAGGAACATTATCTTTTGGATTTGTACTCTTTGATGCAGTAGCCGGATTATTCACTACATCCGTATTTATTGCATTCTCAGGCACATCGGAAGTCTTCTTTGAGGAACATGCACTTAATGCTATGAATGAAAGCACTACTGAAAATTGAATGATCGATTTTTTCATTTTTATTATTGAATTGCTTTTAAGAATTTCAACCTAAAAGTCCGCGGCCTGTTTTATTGATCTTCCCTTGCTCTTTATAATCGATGGCGAGTTTATCTAAAACACCATTTACAAACTGTTTGCTTTTTGGAGTACTGAAATCTTTAGAGATATCAATGAATTCGTTGATCGTAACCTTTACAGGGATATTCGGAAAGGTGATCAATTCTGTCAATGCCATTTTAAGGATGAGTATATCCATCAATGCGATTCTATCCACTTCCCAGTTCTTAGTACGTTCACTGATCGCTTCTTCAAATTCCTTGTTATGAAGTATCGTCTGATTGAAAAGTTTACGAGCAAATTCTTTATCGTCTTCTTCGTCTTTGTAAAGTGGCATCAACTCGAATTTATCGGTGTCATAGAAACTCTTCATAGTACGACCGATAATATGCATGATGAAATCAAAATCTTCATTCCAAAAGATATTCTCTTCTTCAATATGATGCTGAATAGCTTCTGATTTCTCTATGAACTTCTTAAAGATGGTAGTTAAGAAATCCCGTTCCGATGCCTCGTCATTTTCGAGAAACTGACGATATTCTTCAGACTTCTTTATTTCAAGAAAGATCTTTCTGATCAGATCCTGCTCTTTTTGCCAGCTCATCTTAGTTCGATTCAACTGACGAATGAATTCCGGATCCTTTTCCATTTCCAGAATAAAGCGCAAATTAAAAAGTCTGTGCTTAGCAGCTAGTTGAGCCTTGTTTGGGAAAAATTTAGTATGCAAATCGTCTGCATCATTTTGATCAGAGTCGGCAAGTTCTTTTACAAAAAGCAGTAAATAAATATATAATTCATACACTTTATCTACACTTCTGATCATCTCACGCTCAGCGATTGCAAGATCACTTTTCTCCGCTTGAAAGAAAGCATATAAAGCTTGAAGTACTTTTATTCGGAGTTGACGTCGACTAAGCATAATTGGTGAGTAGTAAGTAGTGAGTGGTGATTAGCAACACTTACTATATTGGAATTATATGATTTTAATAAACAAAAAAAAGCGAATTAAAAGTAAGTAATTGAAAATAGTAACCGGTGCTACTCACCACTTACTACTCACCACTCACTTTTTCGATAAAATCCGCTCTTCCGCAATTTTCTTCGCCGCTTCGATAGTAGAAATTTTCTCCGCAGTCGCTTTTTTGAAAACTTCTAATGTCGTATCGTAGATTGCTTCTGTATGTTGGATCGCGACTTTTCTGTCGTAACCATGCAACTCAGAATAAACATTGATCAATCCACCTGCATTGATCAAAAAGTCGGGAGCATACAAAATTCCTTTTTGCTCTAACATTGGACCATGAACATATTCATCGGCCAATTGATTGTTTGCAGCACCTGAAATAACCTGACATTTCAGTCGTGCAATATTTTCAGTATTCAAAGTTGCGCCTAATGCACATGGAGCATAGATGTCAGCATCTACATCATAAATACCATCTAAAGAAACTATCTCTGCATTGTATTTTGAAGCTATAGATTTCAATTGCTCTTGATTGATATCAGTAACATATACTTTTGCGCCTTCTTCAGAAACCAGACGAAGAAGATTTTCTCCTACGTGTCCAACTCCCTGAAGTGCGATCTTTTTTCCTTTCAAATTATCAATTCCCCATTTCTGCTTTGCAGATGCTTTCATTCCCATGAAAACACCATAGGCAGTTACCGGAGATGGATCTCCACCACCACCCATAGATTCAGGAAGACCTGTAACATGCTTTGTAGATTTAGCAACATTCACCATATCACTTGTCGATGTTCCAACATCTTCTGCAGTAATATATTTTCCATTTAGCGATTCAATGAATTCACCAAACTTCACAAACATTTCAGGAGTCTTATCAAGTTTTGAATCACCAAAAATAACTGCTTTACCTCCACCTAATTTTAATCCGGAGATCGCTGCCTTATATGTCATTCCACGAGAAAGACGTAATACATCATTCAATGCTTCTGCTTCTGTTTTATAATTCCACATTCTGGTCCCACCAAGAGCAGGCCCTAAAGTTGTATTATGAATAGCGATAATTGCTTTTAAACCGGTACCTTTATCGTGACAAAAAATGATCTGTTCGTGGTCTGAAAAAGAAGGATTCCCAAATACAAAGCCGGTCGCATTTCTGGCCTCTTTTACATCTTTTACTTCAATCATAGGATAGCTTGATTAGATTTGTTGCGCATTTAGCGGGGCAAAGGTAGGGTTATTTTTCAAGGCAGCAAACAGCACTGTTTAACATTGATTATGAAAGCATTAAAACACTTAAATAAGTATCTTCTCAAATATAAATGGCATCTGATTTTAGGAGGCATTTTTGTCATCGCCCAGAATTTCGGAGCTATTTATCCGGCTCAGGTGGTCAGAAAATCTATCGATGCCGTGACTTTGTCCATGAAATCGGTCGATTCCGGAAGCTCACCCGAAGCAATTGCTGCCATAAAACATGAAGTTGGAATGTTTCTTTTGTTGATCATTGGAGTTGCCCTTTTCCGTGGCGTACTAATGTTCCTAATGCGTCAGACCATCATCGTCATGTCGCGACGAATTGAATTCGATCTGAAGAATGAGATCTACAATCAATACCAAAAATTATCACTGGCATTTTACAGAAGGAATAACACCGGCGATCTCATGAACAGGATCAGTGAAGATGTCGGTCGCGTCAGAATGTATGTTGGTCCTGCAATTATGTATAGCATTAACTTGATCATTCTTTTCGTCCTGATCACAATAAGCATGTTAGTAGTAAATGTGAAACTCACATTGTTTGTCTTAGCTCCTCTCCCCTTTCTTTCCATCTCCATTTATTATGTTAGTGACCTGATGAATAAAAAAAGCGAACAAGTACAATCACAGCAAAGTCGGTTGAGTACGTATGTTCAGGAAGCTTTTTCCGGAATCAGAATTTTGAAATCTTTTGTAAAAGAAGAAGCTTCGTCCAACGAATTTGCAAAAGAGAGCGAAGACTACCTTAAGAAAAACATGGAATTAGTAAGAGTGAATTCGTTCTTCTTTCCGTTGATGCTTTTACTTGTCGGCCTCAGCACTTTACTGACCGTTTACATCGGCGGAAAAGAAGTCATTGCAGGAAGAGCAACCAATGGCAACATTGCCGAGTTCATTATTTACGTCAACATGCTTACGTGGCCTGTGGCCTCCTTAGGATGGGTTACTTCTATTATCCAACGCGCCGCTGCTTCACAAGAGCGCATAAACGAATTCCTACATCTTGAACCGGAGATCGTTTCTAATAATACAGAAGATAAAGTCATCGCCGGGAAAATCGAATTTCAAAACGTCGGATTTGTCTATCCTGATTCAGGAATTAAAGCATTAGATAACATCTCATTTACTGTGACTCCCGGAAAATCACTTGCTATTCTCGGAAAAACGGGAAGTGGCAAATCAACGATTGCTAATTTACTTCTTCGTATGTATGATCCTACAGAAGGAAAAGTATTGATAGACGACATAAACATTGAAGCACTTTCCCTTACTTCTATTCGTAAGCAAACAGGTTATGTTCCGCAAGATGTATTTCTTTTTAGCGATTCCATTGCAAACAATATTGCTTTCGGATTGACTGATGAGATTGATGAGGATAAAAAAAGAGAATTGGTTTACACAGCAGCTAAGCAAGCAGTGATCTACGACAACATCGAAGAATTTCCAAAAAAATTCGAAACAATGATCGGTGAAAGAGGAATAACTTTATCCGGCGGACAAAAACAAAGACTATCAATCGCACGAGCGATTATTAAACATCCGAAAATTTTAATTTTCGATGATTGCTTAAGCGCGGTCGACACAAACACCGAACGAAAGATCCTCGACAATCTCGAGGAGATCATGAAAGGAAGAACTTCTCTCATTATTTCACATCGGATTTCAAGTGTGAAGCATGCGGATGAGATTATTTTTCTGGATGGAGGAAGAATTATTGAACGGGGTGATCACGACGTCTTGATGCAAAAGAATGGAGAGTACGCAGCATTGTTTGAAAAGCAAATGCTTGAGGAGTTGGAAGCCTAAAATGGTTTCAGGATGCACCTTTGCAGGTTGGGTTCCACCCCACACTTTCACACTTCAAACTCAAACACAAACTGTACTAATAAATTATATGAATTCACTACTGTCCGATAAAATTATTTTCATTTGAAAGCAACTTCCTTAACTCAAGCCTATACTATCAATTTTTCTTTTTTTGTTTGGCCAAAAAAAGAAACAAAAAAAGGCCACCACGCGCACCAAATCATTTGAATCTTCGATTATTAGATACATCCCTGATTAACCTTTCAAATGATTTCGCGCAGCGCGTGGACTCCCCGCACAACCACTGCTTTTTCTTTGATTAAAAAAGATGTCTGTCAACTAATTGTGGGGGCTTGC